>ERZ780141.916-NODE-916-length-19442-cov-6.344045_pt1 | contig 19442 bp, 19 predicted proteins | sample MGYA00433080_ERZ780141 | MGnify/ENA primary metagenome ERZ780141 (study PRJEB29588, sample SAMEA2154047) | human gut metagenome | biome: human gut; feature: human-associated habitat; material: faeces | place: Denmark | collected 2008/2010 ... | reverse complement strand
CTTTTAAGGGTGGTTGCAGTCTTTTTTTATTGCGCGTTTTTTTACAGCGCCTTTGTTCCTTATTTCCTTGTCAGCTCGTTGTAACATTCGTTACATATCTTCACGCCCTTAAAATCGTGAAACTCTTCTTTATGCTCGTTGCAAAAGGCGCACGTTTCTTTGTGCTTTTCCAAAACAACCATATCGCCGTCAGTGTATATATCAACGCCAACGCCAGTATCAAGTCCATACACTCTTCTTATTTCTTTTGGAACAACTATTCTTCCGAGTTCGTCTATTCTTCTGATTATTCCTGTTGATTTCATTTTTCTCCTTTCAATTGTGCCACATATATCCACTTTTGCCTCAATCATTACTCTTTTTTTCATTCTGCTTGTTTTGGATTTTATCAGCTACAAGCATTAAAGAGGTTGCAATAACAACATATGCAAATACAGCAAGAAAAGGTTTTAAGCTTACGCTTGTGCCTTCATCTGCTCTGCTCATAATTCGCATGAAGTCTTGATATGCACCTGAGATTTGAGGAAGCATAATCATGCCACCAATGATATATAGAATGATAGACATGATTTGCAGAGCTTTTGCAACGCCTACACGTTTGAAATAATCATAAGCCAACACGCCTCCTGCCGCTATTATGCCGGGAACAAAATAAAGAAAAATTGACATTATTTTCACCTTCTTTCTTCTACAAGCTGCCTATATTATACACCTGAAATGCGCAAAAGTCAACACATTTGAGTAAAATTGTGCTATATGTGTCTGCTGTTAGTAAAGAAGATACACAGCCCAACAAGGGTTAGGGTTTACATCAAGACCATACACTCTTCTTATCTCTTTGATTATAGTGCGAACATAAGAAATATTGGCAATGCCATTTCGCTCACTATGCAATACGTTAGGTATGTATTGCGTATGACTTTGGTAGTGGTTAAGTCAGCTCTATCACCACTAACGTATTCAACTATTTTATGATAAGTTGCTTTTATATATGGAACATTTATAAGCAAAATCAAAGCTTTTACTAGAAACCATATTATAAGAATTTTGCTATACTTAACGTGATTATGGTCATCAAAGCGACAAAAAAGCTCAGTAATTATAAAACAAAAAGAAAAGAGCATAAAGATTAACAAATTGAAATTTATGAATGGCGGTTTTTCCTGCACTGACGTTCTTCCTTTCTAACAGTTACCTATATTATACACCTGAAATGCGCAAAAGTCAACACATTTGAGTGAAATCGTGCTATAATATGCCTTTTACCTTAGAAAATACACAGCCCAACAAGGCTTATCACATACATCAAGACCATTCGGACAAGTTTCTATATATACCGCTAAATGGGTTTTTGGAAATTCATCATATAAGAAATCTATTGTATTCATAAAATTTGATGTTATAATTTCTATATCAGTTTCTCCAAACAAAACGGTATATACGTTATTGTAACTTGAATTTTCGGGGGTGCATTTGTTTATATGCCATTTATAAAACTCCTCAAGAGTATTAAATTCCTCTCCGTAAGCACTAAATTCAGTATAGTGATTGTTTATATAATTGGCTTTGTTGTTGGCATATGCCTGCAATTCTTCCTTCATGGCATCAATATCAGCTTGTGTTATTTTGTTACCACTTGGCTTTGACGGCTGTTCTTCCTTTTTTGTAGTTGTTGTCTGCCTAGTCTGTTCGGTCTGCTGAGGTTGCTCATAAGAATAGTCATTGTCACCATTATTCTCGTTATATGAAGGCTGATTATCCTCGTAGTTATAATTATTGTTATCCTGTGACGGATAATACATAGCACCACCATTACTATTGTTTTGAACTGTGGTAGTTACCTTTTTAGTTGTAGTAGCCTTAGTTGTAGTAGTCTTAGTTGTAGTGGTTGTGGCACTTGTCGTTGTAGTAAATGTAGTTGCATTTTCAAATGAGGGTTTCCACGTTCCCACAGTAGTTGTTGTAGCTGTTGCACTTGTAGCCTTTGTTTCAGCCTTTGACGTATCATCGAGCTGACCGCAAGATGCAAACATTGTAAATGCCAATATAGCCGCTATAATCTTCACCATATTTCTCATATTAATCACTTTCCTCTCTTATTATCATTTGAACTTTCAAAATCTTTTGATATCAACGTTCTTAATGTGTCTCTGCACTCCTCAATCTGCCTATACAGAATTGCGTTCTCAGATCTTAGTTCTTCAATCTTGTCAATCATTTTATGGTTTAATGACATAGATTGTGTCAACAGATCATACATCTCGTAATATGTTTTAATTCTCATTGCTTGCACCACTCCTTCACTTTATGCTTTTACTTTTTGTGTTCATTTACCATAATAGACATATTCTCACAACTATTAACAAATTGTTTTCAATGTGCTATAATATGCCTTTTACCTTAGAAAATACACAGCCCAACAAGGCTTATCACATACATCAAGACCATTCGGACAAGTTTCTATATATACCGCTAAATGGGTTTTTGGAAATTCATCATATAAGAAATCTATTGTATTCATAAAATTTGATGTTATAATTTCTATATCAGTTTCTCCAAACAAAACGGTATATACGTTATTGTAACTTGAATTTTCGGGGGTGCATTTGTTTATATGCCATTTATAAAACTCCTCAAGAGTATTAAATTCCTCTCCGTAAGCACTAAATTCAGTATAGTGATTGTTTATATAATTGGCTTTGTTGTTGGCATATGCCTGCAATTCTTCCTTCATGGCATCAATATCAGCTTGTGTGATTTTGTCACTTCTGCTTGTCATGCCTGTCACAACATCACTTTCTTCACCATAATGCTCAACCTTTGCATCGTCAATCTTGACAGCCTGAATTTTGAAGTTATATGAAGTTTCAGCATTAAGATTTTTCACAGTAAACTGAGTGTCTGCGGTTCTGCCTATCTCAGACCAACTTTCACCATTATCCTCATATACCACATACTCATTACAGCCGATCTTATCCCACGAGAGGGTAACGCTGCTTTCGGTAACGGAAGATACATTAAGTCCTTTTGCCTTTTGAGGTGCGGTGGCTGTTGCCACACTGTCAGACCAGTTACCATACTGCTTTGATCCGTCCACGATAGAATAAGCACGAATTTTAAAGCTCTCTCTCGTGGCATTTGGCAGACCTGAAACTACCGCACTTGTTTCTGTTACGTCTGCAACCTCGTTATAAACGCCGTTCTTTCTCATTCCAACTGAATAACCGTCAGCTCCGCTTACACTGTTCCACGATAAGCTTATCTCGCTGTTATTCAGAGTATTGGACTGTACACCTGTTACCTTTGCAACGCTCGTTGTGACAGTAACAACTTTTGAATGTTTGCCATAATGGTTATTGCGTTTCTTCTTATCGTCCTTCTTGCAAGCCCTTATTTTAAACTGATACTCTGTCTGTGGTGTGAGTTTCTTAACGGTATATGACGTTCCTGTGGTCTTGCCTATCTCCTTCCACTCACCGCTTATGTACTGAAAAACACGGTAGTTTGTACAGCCGATTTTCGTCCACGAAAGCTTTATGCTATCCGAATTTACAGAAGATACTTTTAAGCCCTTGCAAGGCTGAGGGTTTGTGGCGGTGTTCCAATTGGAAGAGTATGAGCCATATATCTTTTTACCCTTTACCTTCTTATATGCTCTGACCTTGAAATTCTCTCTTGTGGCATTTGGAAGCTTCTTTACGGTGTATGTTGTGCTTTTGGCATCAGCTACCTTATTATACTTTCCATTCTTACGCATATACACGGTATAGCCGCTTGCGCCCTTGACCTTTTTCCATTTAAGCTTTATTTTGCTGTTACTCAAAGTATTTGATTTGAGACCTGTCACCTTCCCCACACTTGCCGCCTCTGCGGTTATCGAGGTTTCTGAAAAAAGGTTATAGTTATCGGCAGTCGGAGCATATATTCCTGTTCCTATCATCATTGCCGCCAGTATAGCCGCTGTTGTTCTTTTAACGCTGTTCTTCATGGTATCTCTCCCTTTTTATCATTCATAAGCTCCGATATATTCCGTTCTCATACCGCATATCGGACACGGTATCTTATCATCATAAGAAGCAGATATGATCTGTTTCGTTGTCTCACACAACTCTTTACAGCACTTTTTATTTATCAGTTATAACCGCAGGCAAGACGTTTCTCAAACTCTGCTGCAGGCAGAGGCTTGTCAAACACAAAGCCCTGAACAGCATCACAGCCAACTTCTCTGAGATAGTCAAGCTGCTGCTCAGTTTCAACGCCCTCGGCGATAGTTTCCTTGCCAAGTTTTTTAACCATTTTTATAATGTAATAGAACATTATAAGATCTTTATCCTTGCCCTCATAATCCTTTTCAAGAGGAATAAAGGACTTGTCTATCTTTATTACCTGCAGATCAACGTTCTTTATCATATTGAGCGATGAAAAGCCAGTACCAAAATCGTCCATAGATGTGACGATACCATTAGCTCTCAGACCATTCACGATCTCTGTGATAAGCTCAAAATTCTGATAATCCTCGCTTTCAGTAAGCTCTATTTCTATAAGCTGGTGATCAAGCTCGTATTTGTCGATCAAGGCAACTATATTGCCTATCATATTTTTTTCTTCCAGGTGCTTCCTCGAAAAATTCACTGATATCCTCAAGGGTTCAAAACCCATATCTATGCGTTTTCTCAGCCATTTGCAAACTTCTTCAAGCACATAGTAGTCAAGCTTTATTATGCTTCCGTCATTCGTAAGAAGCGGAACAAACTCCGCCGGTGCTGATAACCTTCCCTTTCTATGCCAACGTACAAGGGCTTCTGCACCAAATATCTCCTTGGTTTCGATGCGTACCTTTGGCTGATAATACACCTCGAACTCACCTGCCATAAGTCCAGCCATGAAGTTTGACAGCACTCCCTGAATTTTCATCAGTTCTTGTTTTATATTTTCGGAATACTCCATTACATGGCCTGCACCAACTCGTCTTGCAGCAGCATATGCAATGCTTGCACGAGCCATTACTTCTCTTGGATATCTTATACCCACAGTTGACGAATATCCGATGGTTGCACTAAAAATAAAATCCTTTGATACTTTGCCATCGTCATACCTTATGTTCATAAAGCTGAGCATATCAATATATTCTCTGAGCGATTCTTTCTTTACAAGCATAACGAAATTATCGCCGCCAAGTCTTGTGATCATCTCACCATCTGAAAGATTTCGGTATATGGTCTTTGTATAATTACGCAAAACAACGTCGCCCTGTTCGTAATTTAATACCTTATTTACATATTTGAAGTTATGTATATTGAAAAAGATTATACTGAAATCCTCTATCCTGTTTTGCGCTATAAGCATACCGGCGTGATTTATCAAAGCGTCTAAAGTTGCTGCACCTGTTTCGATGTCCGTTTTTATAACATGAGTAACAAGCTCCTGCATAATTACCCTGTTAAATTGGATAAAAACAGTGTTTGCGATTATCTCTACGATATTCCTTTGCTCGTTATCAAACCCATTGGAATTACCAGAATAAAAGGTCACTGTTATAAAGCCGCCTTCAAACAAAGGAAAACTTGCCTCAAAAGGCTCGTTTTCCATGTCCTTCTCTCTGTCATAAAGCACCATGAGCATATCTGCACCATCCTCACAAAGCTTTGTTGCAGGCATTTTCACTGCAAGCTCCGCTCTGACGATGTCAAGCTTGTCTGCCACAGCAGCCACAGCACTTTTCACCTTGGCACTGCATTCGTCCATATTCTCCGAATCTTCATATATCGTTCGGAAGAAAAGCATCAAATCATTATCAAAATTCATTTTTATCCCCACTAATTTTTTATTCAATGATCACGTTCAGGAAAACGTTTTCAAAAATACCTGTACTTACCTTATTTCATTTTACTACTTTTTATAAAAAAAGTCAAGCAAGCACAGCAAAACGCCGTCCTTTTCCGACGGCGTTTTATCGTCTTAGTATCTATAGCTGCTTTCACCTACAAACTCCCTTGCAAGGGAATTTACAGGCACACTTTCGAGCATCACCGGCTCTATCTCCTCAAGGGCTTTTAGCATAGGCAAAAAGCGTTCAAAATCCTTATAGCTCCTGCTCTCACGTCGCAGTGTATCCAAAAGATAGTTCTTATACAAGGCAGGCTCATAAGCGTGAAAAGTATCCACTGAAAACTCAGCCCTGCGCTTGTATGGCATTATATACTTGTTCTCGCCAGCCTCAACGCTGTCGAACATATCTAGTGTTTCCGCTGCACTTCTGCCACGGAAAAATCCGTCCCTTATAAGTCTGCGCATAAGCCTGATATAGCAAGGATGCAGAAGCTCACCGTCTTTCAATTCGAGTCTGCTTCTTACACTGACGTACATACATCTTGCATAATCCCCAGCAGCACCTGTGACCTCCGGGTTAAGCGCATGGATACCCTCAAAAACAACTATGTCGTTTTTGTTTCGTCTGAGTCTTTCTCCATCACGCCTGCATTGTTCTGAAAACTCAAACTTCGGCAGAACGACTTCCTCACCGCCGTTTATCTTTTCCATATGCTCATAAAGAAGCTTTCGGTCTATTCTGTCAGGCGATTCATAGTCAGGCTTGCCGTCCTCTCCTATAACAGCGGTGAAGCTGTCAGAAGGCAGAAAATAATCGTCCATAGAGATAGTGTGGGTGTGTATTCCCCTGCTGTCAAGTATTTCCTCTATTTTCAACGCTGTTGTGGTCTTGCCCGCCCCTGACGGACCTGCAAGAAGAAGTATCGGCTTTTCGTTATGCTGCTCCTCGATGCTGTCTGCAATGGCAACGAGCTTTTCATTATATTTTCTGTCGCACTCTTCAACAAAAAGCTTTTCGTCATCTCTGACCTTTCTGTTTATAGCACTGACGTGTATCTTCTTCATTGTGTGGTTTGTTCCTTTCGTATGCGTCAGGCAACACCACACATAAAGCGTGCAGTGTTGCCCTGTATCTCATATTATATGTGCAGCAAAAGCTAATCGTTCCACTTTGCACAGATATTGTTTATAGTGTCAGTAAGCTTTGCAAGGTCTTTATTCGTAAGACCTGAGCTTTTGTTTACCAAAGCCGTCAGCCTGTCAAGAGCGCTGAGCAGACGCTGATAGTTAGGCGACGCACCTGTCTTCTTGACTATCTTTATAGGGGTCGTATTCTTGAACTCGCCGCTTATAAGGTCAAGTTCCGCACCGCTGTATGGTGCAAAGGCGTTAAGCCCGAAATCGTTACGCAAATGCTCCTTATACGCCTCGGCAACTGAATCCTCGCCGTGGTTGACAAAGACTTTCTTAGGCGGTTTTTCATAGCTTTTTATCCACCTGTCCAGACCGTCAACGTCAGCATGACCGCTCACGCCTGGAAGCACAAGTATCTCAGCCCTGACAACGACTTCCTCGCCGAAAAGCTTTGCAGTTTTTGCACCCTCCACAAGACTTCTTCCAAGGGTATTCATAGCCTGATAGCCCACAAAAAGTATGGTGTTTTCAGGTTTCCATAAATTGTGCTTGAGATGGTGTTTTATTCTGCCCGCCTCGCACATACCGCTTGCGGAAATTATTATCTTAGGTGTGTCGATAAAGTTTATGGCTCTTGACTCGTCACTTGTGACAGCGATATTAAGTCCGCTGAAAGTGATAGGATTTATGCCCTTGTTCACATAGGACATTGCCTCCTCATCAAAGCATGAATTTTTGTTTTTATTGAATATCTGCGTTGCCTCGATAGCAAGTGGAGAATCCACATACACAGGAAAATCCCCATGTCCAGTCACCATATTCTCCGCCTTGATATGCCTTATAAAATACAGCAGTTCCTGTGTTCTGCCCACTGCGAATGACGGTATAACAAGGTTTCCTCCCCTATCAAAGGTCTTTTGAATGACCTCTGCAAGACTCTTTGCATAGTCCTTCGGCTTATCATGGCGACGGTTACCATATGTGGACTCCATTACAACATAATCCGCCTCCGTTATATACTGCGGATCTCTTATAAGAGGCTGGTTAAGGTTTCCTATATCTCCCGAAAATACGATCTTACGTTCTTCACCGTTCTCTTTGAGCCATATCTCGATGCTTGATGAGCCAAGCAGGTGACCTGCGTCAATAAAGCGTACCTTTATGCCCTCGGATATCTCCGTCACCTCACTGTATGGGTGTGGGCAAAGGCAAGCAATAGCCGCCTCTGCGTCTGCCATAGTATAGAGTGGCGACACCTCGCCAGTGCCCTTACGTTTGCCCTTTCTGCTTCTCCACTCAGCTTCAAACTCCTGAATATGTGCTGAATCTCTCAGCATTATCTCACATAAATTACAAGTGGCCTCAGTTGCGTGTATCTGTCCAGCAAAGCCGCCTGCCGCCAACAGTGGAAGCAGACCTGAATGATCTATATGAGCATGAGTCAGCAATACAAAATCTATATTTCCAGGAGGACAAGGTATCTTCGCATTTTCAAAATAGTCAACGCCCTGCTCCATTCCGAAATCCACCAGAAATCTCTTTCCGCAGGCTTCTATATATGTACAGCTTCCCGTTACCTCATGTGTTGCACCGATAAAATTAAGTTTCATTGCCCTTATCCCCTCGTTTCATTCATATTCTGTGACAGTATCTCTATCACACTTACATTATAGCACATTCCCAGTATGATTTCAAGCATTTTGCATAAAAATATTTGATTATCGGCAATTATTTTGTAAAGTCTGAAAGAACGTCAAGTAATAATGAGGTAAGGAACAGCATATAGATTACTACAGAAAAATTTAATGGGGTGTGAACAATGAATGGATCCGAAAAGGAACGATGTGTGCTGCTTGGAGAATATGTTGCGGCACACAGAGCCACGGTACGCTGTGCGGCAAAGGAATTTGGCATAAGCAAATCCACAGTACATAAGGATCTGACAGAACGTCTGCCGAAAATCTCTCCTCAGCTTTTTAAAAGCGTAAAAGAGGTCCTTGAGGAAAACAAACGTGAAAGACATATAAGAGGCGGAATAGCGACCAAGCATAAATATGAACAGCAGTTCAAAAAGGCTGTAAAATGAAAAAAGGACGGTTTGAGCCGTCCTTTTTATGTTATCAGAATTTTCTTGCTTCCGCCCTTTTAGAGATAAGATCTTTCCATGCAGAGGGGTGGAAAAGTATCAGCAGAGGGAAAAGCTCCAATCTGCCTGCAAGCATATCAAACATGAAAACGAACTTTGAAAAAACAGAGAAGTTTGAAAAGTTGCCTGTTGGACCTACCTCCGCAAGACCAGGTCCCATGTTATTGATGGTTGTCAGCACAGCAGTAAAGTTTGTAACAAGATCTTTACCATCAAATGCCACCATAAAAACTGATGAAGCAAAAATTATCACGAATGTTACGATATAAACATTTATAGAACGCACTATCTCATGCTCAACAGGTTTGCCGTCAAGGTTTACCTTGCGTATGCTCTTTGGGTGTATATAGGAGTGAAGCTCCTTTATCATTGTCTTGAAAAGCACGATCACTCTTGATACCTTTATACCTCCGCCCGTACTGCCTGCGCAAGCTCCTATGAACATTATAAGTACAAGCACCGTCCGGCATATCTGAGGCCACAGATTAAAGTCAGTGCTTGAAAAGCCCGTACTTGTAATGAGCGACGCCACCTGAAATACTGATTTTGTAAGTGCGTCAAAAATGCTAACACAGCGGTCGAGGATATTTGCGAATATTATAGCTGTGGCAATGAGGATTATAGCAAAATAGCACCGTACTTCCTCCATTTTGAATGCCTTTTTAAAGTGCCTGTAAATAATATAATAATATGCGTTAAAATTCACGCCAAACAGTATCATGAAAATGGCGACCACCCACTGCAAATATGGCGAATAACTTCCTAAGCTGTCGTTCTTGACTCCAAAACCACCCGTGCCTGCCGTTCCAACGGCTGTACAAATACTGTCAAACACAGGCATTTTGCCGATAATAAGGAAAATAAATTCCAATATGGTCATGCCAAAATAGATTATATAAAGTATCCTTGCGGTATATTTCATCTTTGGAACAAGCTTGCCCACTGATGGTCCAGGGCTTTCCGCCCTCATAAGATTTATATTTGAGCCACCGCTCAGCGGTATGATAGCAAGCAGGAACACCAAAACTCCCATACCGCCTATCCAGTGCGTGAAGCTTCGCCAAAAAAGTGCAGTATGAGAAAGCGCCTCAACATTGGTAAGGATCGAAGCGCCAGTTGTTGTAAAGCCGGAAACTGTTTCAAACATAGCATCCGTGAAGCTTGGTATCTCTCCGCTTATCCAAAAAGGCATACACCCAACAAGGCTCATAACTATCCAGCTCAAAGATGTTGCTATACAACCCTCTTTGAGATAAAACACATAGTTTTTAGGCTTTTTCCAAGCCATTACCACGCCAAAAACAAGGCACACAATGGCTGTTCCAAGATAATAAAGTCCCACGCCTTCCCCGTAAACCAGCGACACTATGCAAGGCAGCAGCAAAAAGCAGGCTTCCATTCGCATAACGTTTCCTAAAATATATCGAATGATCGAGCTGTTCATATTTCCTCCGCTATTTCAGAATATCAGTGATATCGTTAAATCCCGTATGAGTAGTGACGACCATTACAGTGTCGCCCCTCTCTATAGTATCCTGACCGCTCGGGATAATGATCTTGCCGTTTCGGTTTATGAACGCCACAAGCAAATGTCTTTTTAAATCAAGAGCCTGAAGCGGTGTACCTGTGACCTCTGACTCCTGATCCACCTTGAACTCGATAGCTTCTACTCTATGATCGAACAAATGATACAGCGTTTCGATATTGCTATCTCCCGATTCGTTCTTCGCACGGACGTAGGCTATTATCGCCTCAGAGGTGATATATCTTGGATATACTACGCTTCCAAGGTCCAGTCTGCTTATAACGTCCTTGAAGTTTATCCTGTTTATCTTTGTAATAGTCTTAGCATTTGACACCTGTCTGGCATGAAGAGTGAGCAGGATATTTTCTTCGTCTATTCCCGTGAGAGCCACAAATGACTCTGCATACTCTATGCCCTCTTCCTTCAGAAGTTCCTCGTCAGTGCCATCACCGTTTATTATTATCGCCTTTGGCAAAAGCACGCTGAGATCCTCACAGCGCTGTCTGTCATTCTCGATTATCTTGACGTTGATCCCCATGCCAATAAGACGTTTTGCAAGATAATAAGCCGCCTTGCCACCGCCTATTATCATTGTGTTCTTCACCTGATTTGTCTTCACACTGATATCCTCAAAGAATGTTCTTGAAAAATTTCTTTGGGTGCAAAATAAGATAACATCATTCTTTTTCATTGTGAAATCGCCAGATGGAATATATATTTCCCCTTCTCTCTCAACAACACATATAAGCAGGCTTGTTGCCGTTTTACGGCTAAGCTCAGCGATCGTAGTGCCGACAAGAGGATTGCCCTCAGGTATCTTATACTTTATAAGCTCAGCCTGACCATTCGCAAAGGTGTTTACCTCAAGAGCTGTTGGCAGACAAAGTATTCTTGACGCTTCCCTTGAAGCCTCAAGCTCAGGATTTATGACCATTGCAAGACCAAGCTTTTCTCTTAGATAGACTATCTCCTTGCTGTAATCAGGTGTTCTTACTCTTGCTATAGCTGAACACTTCGCTACTCTCTTGGCAAGTGTACAACAAAGCAGGTTAAGCTCATCAGACTCTGTGACAGCAATTATAAGGTCGGCGTTCTCTATGCCGGCGTCCTGCTGAACGCTAAAGCTTGCACCGTTTCCTACGATGCCCATAATATCATAAAGACTACTGAGTTCCTGTATTTTCTTTGCATTCTTGTCAACTATAGTGATATCGTGACCCTCTTTCACAAGCTGTTCAACAAGGGTCGTGCCTACTTTTCCGCAGCCCACAATGATAATATTCAAACCGCCTGCAGGCTTCTTTTGTTTACTCATATTTTTCCTCCAACCGAATGACATACTGCCATTCACAGCAGTTCTCTGCACTTCTTCTCTTCATTAAGCAGAGCCTGATCATCAAAAGTGTATAATTCCATATGATATAATGTATCACTATGCTGTTAATAATATGTTAAAGTATAGTAAAGATATTAATAAAATTTACGACGATTGCCTAACTCATTTTTCCAAATTAGCGATTCTCAAAAAAGTTATAAAAAAAGCACAAAAAACTGTGCCACCGATACATACCGACAGCACAGCTCAATTAAGAAAGAATGATTTGGAAGAATTACTCTACATTTTTGAGTGCCTCATCAAGAGGTACTTTCTTTACACGTCTTGTAAGGATAAATGCTATCACCGCATATGAAACGATACCGAGCAACGGCACTTCAACAAATATTTTTGCTGGCACATAATATGGCATCCAGCCTGAATACTGAGCGAAAGCAACTTTGAATATATACTTCAAAGTGACATTTACTATAGGAACAGTCAGCAGCATTGAGGCTATAACGACTATGGTCGTAGTCGTTATATAAAGGCTGTTTATTTCCCTGTTGTTGTAACCCAGTATCTTTGTCATAGAAATAGACTGGCTGTTCTTTTCTATTATGACCTTTGAAAGAAGATAAACAATTAGCATGAACATTATAACACCCGCTGTCGCAAACATACTTATCATAGAACCCATAGACAGTATGAGCTGTCGTGATGTTTTTGTCAGGTCGTCTTTCGTTATAGTTGTCGCAATATACAGATCGTCTATATCCTTTATCTTTGTATTGGAGAAATAACCATTGAAATACCCGTCCTCAAGTTCAAAGGTCTTTATGAAGTCGCTGTCTGTCAGATAAACTGCTATAGTTGCAGGATCGTCATAGATACCCTCTACCTTAAAATTGTATTTTTTATCTCCGTAAGACTCTTTCAGCGTCACTTCATCGCCGACCTCTATGTTATACTTCTGAGCATAGCCATCAGAGATAAACGCTCCGCCGTCTTTTATATCTGCATGAACGAACTTGCTGTTTTCTTTAACTCCGTAAATTGTTGCCGTTTCCTCTTTTAGCTTGTCATCGACAGTTTTAAGAGAGCCTGAACAGTATTTCTCTACACCCTCTGTTTTAGTTTCAGCAGGCATTTTCAGCACATACTGATATTTGCTTATCATATTATCTTCTATTATATCCTGATAATGAAGAAGCATAGGCTTCATGCCAAGGCCAAAGAAGATGATAACATTGGCAAAAAGAATGCCAACAAACACTGTAATATAGTTAGGAATGTTCTGGAAGATGACTCTAAGTCTGAAACGCTTTAATATGCCTATCCTTGTGTTGAGCTTAAAAGCCTTTTTCTTCTGACGCTTTTTAAGATCACGCCTTAAGAATTTAAGCGGTGAAAGACTTAGTTTATTTACAAGCATTACAAGGTTTATTACGAAAAGTATTATAAGAGGAACTACTGTCGTCTTTATAAACGCATCTGCGTTCCAGATCGTTTTGTATGTTGGCAGACTGTAGCTTCCATAGTACGCTTTGACCGCAAATTCCTTAAAGCAGGTGTAACCCAGTATGTTGCCTACAATGGCAGATACAAGCACGACTATCATAGGCGTTGCAAGATAATGTCTTACAAGCTCGCCCTTTGTGTAGCCTGAGGCTCTGAGCGTACCTATAACGTTTGCTTCTTTTGCAATAGTGTTTCCCGTTGTTATAGCAAAAACAAATGCGATTATGACCATAACAAGATAAAGAAAAACTGTTATCATGGTGTTATCGCCCTTGATATCGTCGCCTGTAAAATGTATCGCCTGATTTGAGTATTCCGGAATAAACTGAGTGAGCATTGAGATTCCATTTATATGCTTCATGACCTTCTCAGCCATATCCTGAGCTTCCTCGTCGTCTGCCGGGGTTTTATCATATTTCCATGAGTAGCTGTAATGAAGATCAGCCTCACCATAATCGTCAAAAAGCGTATCGGTAACGATAGCTACACCGAACTTCAAAGCGTCAAACATCATATCAGACGGATTAGAATACAGTGCGCTGTAATCTGAAAGTGCAACAAGACCTGTTATCTTAAGCTTCTTGCCGCCGACCGTCAGGCTGTCGCCGACTTTAAGTTTATTATTGTCAGCATACATTCTGTCAATAGCGATCTCGTCATCAGCAGAAGGAAGCTCACCGTCCATTATACATATCCTGTCGATATCCTTACGATTTTTGAAAAGCCTGATAGTGCTGTCAACTTCTTTTGTTTCTTTGTCAAGATAAAAATTTTCGTATACCTTTATCTTCTCCTCACCGTCCTCTATCTTCTTGATAGCATCATCATCGGCTTTTTGAAGAAGTTCAAAATTTCCGCTTTCGATATTGTATTTCTCAAAGCTTTCGTCATAAGCAACAGACATACTGCCTGCCGCAACAAGAAAGCCTGATACTATGCCTATCATCATTGTGATGAACAAGAATAGAACGATGTATTTTCCTATTTCGCCCTTAAGCTCTCTGGGCAAACGCTTGATAAGAGGGTTTTTCATGCTGACCCTCCTTACCAATCAAGCTCTGCGGCTGTGAGCTTAGTTTCATTAAGATAATTCTTTCTTATCATACCATCTCTAAGCTTTACAACTCTGTCAGCCATTTGCTTGATAGCGTCATTATGCGTTACCATTATGATAGTGTTGCCATACTTCTTATTTACGTCCTCTATAAGCTGTAATATCTCCTTGGAGGTATTGTAGTCAAGCGCACCTGTGGGCTCGTCGCAGAGCAGGATATCAGGGTTCTTGACGATGGCTCTGCCAATAGCAGTTCTCTGCTGCTGACCTCCCGAAAGCTGATTAGGAAGCTTGTGACGATGCTCGTAAAGCCCAAGGGTTTTAAGCAGGTCGTCAACGTCAAGAGGGTTGTCGCTAAGATATGCGCCTACCTCGATATTCTCCTTGATATTCAGGTTAGGTATAAGGTTGTACATCTGGAAGATATAACCCAAGTGCTTTCTTCTGTAAAGGGTCAATGCCTTTTCGTTCATGTCGGCTGTTTTTTCGCCGTTTATTGAGATATACCCCTCGTCAGCGGCGTCAATTCCTCCTATAATGTTCAGAAGTGTTGATTTACCTGAGCCTGACGGTCCGAGAAGCACGCAGAACTCTCCTTTTTCTATTTCGATATCAATGCCCTTAAGCACTTCGACTCTGCTCTCGCCCTCGCCAAAATGCTTTTTTATGTTCTTTATTTCAAGAAACACATTCATTCCCCTTTCTAACTATTTATTTTAATAATGTATCTTTGCCGTTTTTAAACGTCATATTATACATATTTGTATGCCATAACTTACTTCGCATTGTGGTTAATTGCAACTAACTGATATATCTGATAAATCCCGCCGAAAAAGGCGGGATCTAACGATATAAATATTACTGATTTAGCCGTTTGTCGTGCTTTGCAAAGCAAAGCTTACAAGCTTGTCGAGAGCGTCATCAGATATCTGAGAAACAATAGCCACCGAGTCATTCTCGGCATTTTTTCTCTCAACGCCCACACGGTTTTCAAGAAAATCCTGAAGTATCACACTTGGAGTATAAAGCTCATTGGCTGCCTTTATGCCCTCAGATGTCAGTGTGATCTCACGGTAAGGCTCTTTGATTATATAGCCCTCGTCTATAAGCTTCTGAGTCATCTTGACGGTGCTTGCCTTTGTCACGCCCAGAACAGAAGCTACCTCTGTGGACTTGACAGGTCTGCCGTTCTGACCCAGTCTGTATATGGCAAATAAATACCTTTTCTGTGATTTAGTCAGCATTCAGATGACCTCCCCGAAGTTTATTACTGTTTTATCATGATCTGTGACAGCGGGAAGAATTTGGACAACAGCCGCAGCTGCCACCGCAAGAGCTTTTGCCCTGTTTCTTATCCTTTACGAGCTTGTAAATTATAGCTGCCACGATAGCAGCAAGAATCACTGCAACCAGAATCGTACCGCCTACTGTGTCCATAATTATCCTCCCAACTGTTTATGCAAGATCAGTGATGATATTTGCTTTTTATTATGCGTTTGCGCCTACCTTAACGTCCTTTTCAAGCTTTGTGCTTTCCTTATAAGGTCTAACGAGCATATAGATGATAAGAGCGATAAGAGCTATTGCAAAGATAAGACCGATAACATTCACCTTACCAGCGAAGAGGTTGCCAATCTGATTTACGATAAGTGAGATAACATAAGCAAAACCACACTCGTAGCCAATAGCGAACCAGAACCACTTTCTGCTGTTCATCTCACGCTTGATAGCTCCCATTGCTGCGAAGCAAGGTGCGCAGAGGAGGTTGAAGATAAGGAACGACATACCTGTGATGCCAGTGAATGCAGCACCGATAGCAGAGTAAACTGAACCATCTCCGCCGCCGTAAAGGATACCCATTGTACCAACGATATTCTCCTTAGCAACAAGACCTGTAACAGCTGCAACAGTTGCCTGCCAGTTGCCCCAGCCAAGAGGTGCGAAGATCCAGCAGATAGCCTTACCAATGTGAGCAAGGATACTGTATTCCATCTGGTCTTCTGTGAGCATACCGAATGAACCGTCTACCCAGCCGAAGTATGAAGTGAACCATACGAAGATAGTTGACAGTGTGATGATAGTACCAGCCTTCTTGATGAATGACCAGCCACGCTCCCACATTGATCTGAGTACGTTGCCTACTGTTGGGATATGGTAAGCAGGAAGCTCCATAACGAATGGTGCAGGATCTCCTGCGAACATCTTTGTCTTTTTCAGCATGATACCTGAAATGATGATAGCTGCGATACCGATGAAGTATGCGCCTGTTGCTACCCAAGCAGAGCCGCCGAAGATAGCGCCTGCAATCATTGCAATAAATGGTGTCTTAGCGCCGCAAGGAATAAATGTTGTTGTCATGACAGTCATACGTCTGTCACGCTCGTTCTCGATTGTTCTTGAAGCCATGATACCAGGGATACCGCAACCTGTACCAATAAGGATCGGAATAAATGACTTTCCTGAAAGACCGAACTTTCTGAAGATCCTGTCCATTACGAATGCGATACGAGCCATGTAACCGCAAGCCTCAAGGATAGCAAGGAGAATGAAGAGTACGAGCATCTGTGGAACGAATCCGAGTACCGCACCAACACCGGCAACGATACCGTCAAGGATAAGACCCTTGAGCCAATCTGCGCAGTTTACTGCGTCAAGACCGCTTTCGATAAGTACAGGGATACCAGGTACCCATACGCCGTAATCCGCTGGGTCTGGATCAGCAAAGTTGTACTTCTCAGCGGCTGCAACTGCAGCTTCCAGATCAGCATACTTAGCTGTTTCTGTTGTTTCTTCAAGTGTTTCCTCGTCCTCTACTGTATAATCAGCAGTTGCGGACTTATCTACTGTAGCAAGCAGGTTGTCTGCTGTTGCCTTAGCAGCGTCAACGTCAAAGTCATCAGCTTCGTTGTCGATAGCCTCGCCGCCCTGCTGCTCGATAAATGCGTTGATTATGTCAAGCGAGCTGCCATATTCGTCAGCAGCGTCCTCAGCGTCAGATGAACCAATGCCGAACAGATGCCAACCGTCACCAAAGAGTCCGTCGTTTGCCCAGTCAGTTGCGGCAGAACCTACTGTTACCATTGAGATATAGTAAACAAGGAACATAACCACTGCAAAGATAGGAAGACCGAGCCAACGGTTCGTTACGATCTTATCGATCTTATCTGATGTTGTAAGACCACCCTGATTTTTCTTTTTATAGCAATCCTTGATTATTGAAGCTATGTAAATGTATCTCTCGTTTGTGATGATACTCTCCGAGTCGTCGTCCATTTCTTTTTCAGCAGCGCAGATATCCTTTTCGATATGGGTCTTTACCTGCTCAGACATACCGAGCTGTTCGATGACCTTCTCATCTCTCTCGAATATCTTTATAGCGTACCATCTCTGCTGTTCTTCAGCAACATCATTGAGGAATGCTTCCTCAATATGAGCGATAGCGTGTTCAACAACACCGTTGAATGAATGCTGAGGTACCATTGGAACTTTTGACTCAGCAGCCTTTACTGCAAGCTCAGCAGCTTCCTTGATACCGGTGCCTTTAAGTGCGGATATCTCGCAGACCTGACAGCCAAGCTCCTTAGCAAGCTGGTCTGTATTTATCTTATCGCCATTCTTTTTAACAACGTCCATCATGTTGATAGCAACAACAACAGGGATACCAAGCTCAACAAGCTGTGTTGTAAGATAAAGGTTTCTTTCGAGGTTTGTACCGTCGATGATGTTGAGGATAGCGTCAGGACGCTCGCCTATAAGATAGTTTCTTGCAACTACTTCCTCAAGCGTGTAAGGTGAAAGTGAGTAGATACCAGGAAGGTCCATGATAACTACGTCCTTATGACCCTTGAGCTTACCCTCTTTCTTTTCAACTGTTACGCCAGGCCAGTTACCTACGAACTGGTTTGAACCTGTAAGAGCGTTGAAAAGAGTTGTTTTACCGCAGTTAGGGTTACCTGCGAGAGCAATTTTGATCTCCATACAATTCGATCCTTTCAGAATTTTGGCACTCTGATATATCCTCATCTTCTAAGTATACATCAGCTCTGCCAATGAAATTTTTGCTGTTTGTCTGAACTATGTATCAGACCGTTTCGATCATCTCAGCGTCAGCCTTTCTGAGCGAAAGCTCATAGCCTCTGACTGTTACTTCGATAGGGTCTCCCAAAGGTGCGACCTTTCTTACATGGACTTCAACACCCTTTGTGATGCCCATATCCATGATCCTTCTCTTTACAGCACCAGTGCCGTTGAGCTTCTTCACGGTAACTGTTGAACCGATCTTAGCTTCTTTCAATGTTGCCATAACCTGATCCTCCTAACTATACAAAATATCTTCAAACATATTTATCATGGCTTGACCGCCAAATGTTTCCTATACCATTATCTTCGCAGCCATTTCCTTTGAAACAGCCACTCTTGATTCTTTGACCTTAACGATAACATTTCCTCCGATAGTGCTTACTACCGTTACCGTTCCACCTGCGACAAAACCCAGATTTTCAAGAAACTTTCTTGTTTCAGGTTTTCCGCCTACTTTTTTTATCATGTTTTCTTCCCCTACGTTTGCAAATGTCAGCGGCATCATTCAGACCCTCCTGTTCTTTTGTCAGTATCAAAAGTTAGATTCGTCTAACTTTTAGGCTTATTAAAAGGGTTAGCATTTTCTAACCCGTAATATAGTTTAGCACGGCTAACCGAATTTGTCAAGACTAAATGTGCCGTTTTTTTAATTTTGTAAGCTTGCACAAAATCATAAGTTAGTTAGATATAACTTTAGTTAGTTTTCAATAACCTGATTACTGCACAAACGCAGACAGAAAAGCAAAACTGCCTTTTTCCGCCTGCGTTTGCAGTTTACATTATTACATTAGAGATATATGCTTACTTAGCAAGAGCCTCGCCCAAAGCCTGGCCGCTT
>ERZ780141.911-NODE-911-length-19496-cov-2.724397_pt1 | contig 19496 bp, 15 predicted proteins | sample MGYA00433080_ERZ780141 | MGnify/ENA primary metagenome ERZ780141 (study PRJEB29588, sample SAMEA2154047) | human gut metagenome | biome: human gut; feature: human-associated habitat; material: faeces | place: Denmark | collected 2008/2010 ... | reverse complement strand
TATTGTGAGGCGTTATGATATAGATGCTATCCACATGGATGATTATTTTTATCCTTATCCGATTAAGGGACAAGATTTCCCAGATAATGAGAGCTTTATTCGTTATGGTGAGAATTTTACCGATAAAGGAGATTGGAGGCGTAATAATGTAAATTTGCTGATTGAAAAAGTACATAAAACTATACGGGAGATTAAACCGTGGGTGAAGTTTGGTATCTCTCCGTTTGCCATTTATCGGAATGCTACTACTGATCCACTCGGTAGTAGGACGGGTAGTCTTCAAAACTATGATGATTTGTATGCTGATGTGCTTTTATGGCTTCGTGAGGGTTGGGTGGATTATAATATTCCCCAGCTTTACTGGGAAATAGGGCATCCGCGGGCAGATTATAAAGAACTCGTAGAATGGTGGGCGAGACATGCAGAGCGTCCTTTGTTCATAGGGCAATCGGTGGAAAATTCAGTACGAAATGTTGACCCCAATAATCCGGCCTTTAGTCAGCTGGGGTGTAAGATGATGTTACAGCGTTCTTTTCCCGAGATAGGAGGTAGTTGTCAATGGTCGGCTTTTACTTTACTGGCAGATACAGCTGGGTATCGTGAACGTTTGAAACGGGAGTATCATAAGTATCCTGCATTGCCACCCGTGTTTACTTTTATAGATAACCAAGCACCGGGAAAAGTGCGCAAACTCACAGCTTTGTGGGTGAACGGTGAATATATGCTTCAGTGGCATGAGCCGAAGTATAAGAGTGAAATGGATCGCGCTGTGCAATATGTGGTTTATCGTTTTACTTCCAATGAAAAAATAGATCTTGATGATCCTTTAAATATTGTATCCATCGTATGCGACAACTTTTATAGATTGCCTTATAAAGATGGGGAAACGGAATATCGTTATGTAGTGACAGCTCTTGACCGTTTACATAATGAATCCGCTCCCATGATGAGCCTTGTGAAATTATAGACGGAGATTGCTCAAGTAGTGAGAAATTTTTGAGGGTACTGAAAATATGAATAATTTATACTTTCAGTACCCTCAAATAATTTTATGTGGTAATCCTCGAACTTATAGTGCCTTTTCCTTAATCAGGTATTCTGCAATCTGCACGGCATTCAGTGCAGCGCCTTTCTTAATCTGGTCGCCCACAATCCAGAACGTCAATCCGTTTTCGTTGCTGAGGTCCTTACGGATACGACCTACGTAAACCGGGTCTTTGCCCGCGAGGAACAACGGCATGGGGTATTCCTTTTCTGCCGGGTTGTCCATCAACACTAGTCCGTCGCCTTTGGCAAATGCTTCGCGGGCTTCTTCGATGGAGATGGGACGCTCGGTTTCTACCCAGATGCTTTCGGAGTGGGAGCGGAGAGCGGGAACACGTACGCAGGTAGCGCTGACTTTTACATCAGAGTGCATAATCTTGCGGGTCTCGTTGTACATCTTCATCTCCTCCTTCGTATAACCGTTGCCGGTAAATACATCCACCTGAGGAATGACGTTATAGGCTAACTGAAAGGGAAATTTGCTGACTGTGGGTGCCTCTCCGCGCACGAGCTGGGCATGCTGTTCGGCCAATTCGTCCATCTCGTACACCTCATCCATGGCAGCGGCGCCGGCACCACTGGCAGCCTGATAGGTAGAAACGTGTACGGTCTTTATATGGGAAAGCTGTTCGATGGCTTTCAGTGCCACTACCATTTGGATAGTAGTACAGTTGGGGTTGGCGATGATGCCGAGAGGACGTTCTTTGGCGTCGGCGGCATTCACTTCGGGCACTACCAAAGGTACATTGTCGTCCATACGGTAAGCGCTGGAATTGTCAATCATCACTGCTCCGTACTTGGTAATGGTTTCGGCAAATTCTTTGGAGGTGCCTGCGCCTGCGGAAGTGAAAGCGATATCAACCCCTTTAAAGTCATCATTGTGTTGCAAGAGTTTCACCTCGATCTGTTTACCGCGGAAGGTATATTTGGTTCCGGCACTGCGTTTAGAACCGAACAATACTAACTCGTCCAACGGGAAATTTCTTTCATCGAGCACTCGCAGGAACTCTTGTCCCACGGCTCCGCTTGCTCCAACAATAGCTACTTTCATTTTTCTTTTGTTTTAAATTAAGTTTATAAAAAAGTGAAATACTATCTCTAAAAAGATAGAATTGGTCGCAAATTTATAACAAAATGCTGTATAACACCGCATAAAGTGAAAAGTTTTTCGTTATTTTGCATTCAAAACCTAAAACTTATAGCCTATGGATTGGTTTGACTTCAGCTTGAAACTTCCCATCACCGACCCTACATGGATATTCCTCCTTGTACTCCTCATTATATTGTTTGCTCCCATATTGTTGAATAAGCTTCGTATTCCGCACATTATCGGAATGATACTGGCGGGGCTTGTCATTGGGGAGCATGGTTTCAATATCTTGGTGCGTGACAGCAGTTTTGAGCTTTTCGGCAAAGTGGGTTTGTATTACATCATGTTCCTTGCCGGTCTGGAAATGAATATGGGGGACTTCAAACAGAACCGGGGCAAAGCGCTTGTTCTGGGGCTCTTGGCTTTTATTGTGCCCATAGGCATAGGCTTGGTAACGAATATAGCTTTGTTGAAGTACGGGGTACTGACCTCTGTCCTACTGGCAAGTATGTATGCATCGCATACACTGGTGGCCTATCCCATCGTGATTCGTTACGGTGTGTCGCGGCATCGCAGTGTGAGTATTGCAGTGGGGGGGACGGCGGTTACGGATACACTCACTTTGCTGGTCCTGGCCGTTGTGGGTGGTATGTTCAAGGGGGAGTCGGACGGCTTCTTCTGGGTATGGCTTGTCATAAAGGTTATCTTCCTGGGTATTTTGATTGTATATCTGTTTCCACGCATAGGCCGTTGGTTCTTCCGGAGGTACGATGACAACGTGATGCAGTTCATATTTGTGCTTGCCATGGTTTTCCTCGGAGCCGGATTGATGGAGTTTGTGGGGATGGAAGGTATCCTGGGTGCTTTCCTTGCAGGTTTGGTTTTGAACCGGCTGATTCCGCATGTCTCTCCGTTGATGAACCATCTGGAGTTTGTGGGCAACGCCTTGTTTATTCCCTATTTCCTGATAGGTGTGGGTATGCTGATTGATGTGCACGTGATTTTCGGTCATGGCGATGCTCTGAAAGTAGCGGCTGTAATGATTGTGGTGGCATTGGCAGGTAAATGGATTGCCTGCTGGCTGACGCAGAAAATATATAAGATGGGAGGGATTGAACGGGAGCTGATGTACGGATTGAGCAATGCACAAGCAGCGGCAACGCTGGCGGCTGTGTTGGTGGGATACAACATCATTCTGCCCAATGGGGAACGCTTGCTGAACGATGATGTTTTGAATGGTACTGTCCTGCTGATTCTTGTAACTTGCATTGTGAGCTCGTTCATTACGGAGCGTGCCGCACGGAAGATTGCCATGGAGGAGGCGCATCTGGAAGAAAACCGCTCCGTGGAAGCGGAGAAGATATTGATTCCGATAGCCAACCCCGATACGATTGAAGACTTGATAAATCTTTCTTTGGTGATACGCGACCCGAAGCAACGGGATAATCTGTTGGCACTGAATGTCATCAACGATGATAGTAGCTCTGAAAGTGCCGAACTACGCGGGAAACGCTATCTGGAAAAGGCTGCCATGATAACGGCCTCGGCAGATGTGCCGTTGAGGCAAATCACGCGTTACGACTTGAATATCGCTTCGGGCATTATCCATACAGCAAAAGAATATGCGGCAACGGATGTCGTTATAGGTCTGCACCGTAAAGTCAATATTGTGGATTCATTCTTCGGTATGCTGACGGAGAATCTGCTGAAGGGCTTGCATCGCGAGGTGATGGTTTCCAAGTTCCTGATGCCCATTAACACAATTAGGCGGGTGATTGTGGCGGTACCTCCGAAAGCCGAGTATGAGGCGGGATTCCTGAAGTGGGTGGAACATTTCTGCCGGTTGGGGAGTACTTTGGGCTGTCGGGTGCATTTTTATGCCAATGAAGAGACTACCGCCCATCTTCAAGGGCTGGTGAAAGCCAAATATGGACAGACATTGACAGACTTTTCCCGCCTGGACGACTGGGGAGACCTGCTGATACTGACCGGACAAGTGAATTTCGACCATCTGCTGGTCATCATCAGCGCCCGCCGCGGCTCCATCTCCTATGACAGCTCCTTCGAGAAGCTACCGGCACAAATCAGCAAGTACTTTGCAAATAACAGCCTGATAGTACTCTATCCCGACCAACTGGGCGAGCCGCAGGATGCGGTATCCTTCTCCAACCCGCGTGGCAACAACGAGTCGCAGCACTACGAGAAGGTAGGCAAATGGTTCTATAAATGGTTCAAGAAGAATTGACGATTGACAATTGATAATTGACAAAAATCTGTGTAAATCCGTGTAATCTGTGGTGAAAATGGAAGATTGGCAACAACGAACGCAACTTTTATTAGGAGATGAAAAAATGGAACGCCTGCGCCGGGCACATGTACTTGTCGTAGGACTGGGTGGTGTAGGTGCTTATGCGGCCGAGATGATATGCCGTGCCGGAGTGGGGCGGATGACGATTGTCGATGCCGATACCGTGCAGCCTACGAATATAAACCGTCAGTTGCCGGCTCTGCATTCTACCCTGGGGCAAAAGAAGGCGGAGATATTGGCATCACGTTTCAGGGACATTAATCCGGCTCTGGAACTGAGAGTGTTGCCCGTATTCTTGAAAGATGAGAACATACCGGAACTGCTGGATGATGCGGCTTATGACTTTGTGGTGGATGCCATCGATACGCTTGCTCCAAAATGCCACTTGATAGCGGAAAGCATGAAGCGGCATATCAAGATAGTGTCCAGCATGGGGGCAGGAGCAAAGAGTGACATTTCGCAAGTGCGCTTTGCCGATATCTGGGATACCTATCATTGCGGGTTGAGCAAGGCTGTGCGTAAGCGTCTGCAAAAAATGGGCATAAAGCGGAAACTTCCAGTTGTTTTCAGCACCGAACAGGCTGATCCGAATGCCGTTTTGCTGACGGACGACGAGATGAACAAGAAGTCCACCTGTGGAACAGTGAGCTACATGCCCGCAGTTTTTGGCTGCTATTTGGCCGAATATGTAATTAAAAGACTATAGTAATAGCACTTGAAAGAAAACTATCAAATAGTAAATAGTAAATTGTCAAATTGTAAATAGCCTAGTGATTCATTTAGAGAATATAACGAAGAGTTTCGGTAACCTGCAAGTGTTGCGGGGTATTGACCTGGAGATAGAGAAAGGGGAGATTGTCAGCATTGTAGGCCCCAGTGGAGCGGGTAAAACTACCTTGCTGCAAATCATGGGTACGTTGGATATGCCGGATGGCGGTTCGGTGGTTATTGACGGTACACAAGTCAACCGTATGAGGGAGAAGGAACTTTCCGCATTCCGCAACCGCCATATCGGCTTTGTGTTCCAGTTCCATCAACTGCTGCCGGAGTTTACGGCTTTGGAGAATGTAATGATACCAGCCTTCATTGCCGGAAGAGGACAGCAGGAAGCCAAGGAGGCGGCTACGGAAATTCTTGAATTCATGGGGCTTGCCGAACGGGCCTCCCACAAGCCGAATGAGTTGTCGGGAGGTGAGAAGCAGCGTGTGGCGGTGGCCCGTGCTCTCATCAATCATCCAGCAGTGGTGCTGGCAGATGAACCTTCCGGCAGCTTGGATACCCATAATAAGGAAGAACTGCACCAGCTCTTTTTTGATTTACGTAACCGTTTCGGACAAACGTTTGTTATCGTAACCCATGATGAAGGACTGGCGCAGCTCACCGACCGGACGATACATCTGATTGACGGGGAAATCAATAAAATGGTCTGAGCCTATTTCCCCGTGCCCATTACTCCCGAGTCATTGTCACTGTTGTTTACCTTCCGCTGTGCTGTCTTGAAACTGCGGCCGAACGAGAAGTTGTAGGAAAAGTTCACCAGGAACATGCGGGAGCTTTCTTTTATATAATTATTTGTCTTGTAGGATGCGAATTTATTCCAGTTTTCGCTTTGTACTTTATAGTTGTCGGTGAAAGGATTGAATGCACCGACTCCTACCCGAAGATTCTTATGCTTGTAATATACAGCTAACATCTGGATGTTTTCTCCTCCCGAGAGGGTTTCTCCCCAGAAATTGTTCCAATTGGTGTTTATCTGCCAGAACAGAGAGAACTGTTTGTAGTTTAATGAGGCTTCTGCCTCACAAAACCAGTTGGTGTAGGTATGCGAGTAGTGATTGCCATGGCTCATGTAATGGTTGACACCGCCCGTAAAAGAAAATTGCAGAATGTCGCGGATGGGTCCTACGCGGAGCATGGCACGCCCGGAGAGTTTCTGCCAATCCTTCTGATTGTCCCAAGTCTGCACTATTTTGTTGCCTTCTTGAATCTTCTCGTCCATAATGGCATTGGGACGATAGTCATAGGCTCCCCATAGATTGGTATAAAAGATGCCTTTTTTCCATTCGTAAGTCAGTTCCGTATGATAGCACATATATGATTTCAGATGCGGGTTGCCACGACGTATCTGGAATGAGTCCACTGCTTGCTCCACATCGCTGAGGTCGCCCAATGAAGGAGAAGCGTTATAGATGTTTCCCTTCCAGCGGAGGTAGGAGTTGTCTGACATGGCATAGTGCAGAACGATACTCGGGTTGAAACTGTAGTTCTCGGTAGATTTGTCCTTGCCGCTCTGATTATAGTAGAAACGAGTCATGGCCACTCCCAGCCGGTAGTTTAGTTTGTCTATCTTTCCACGGTATTCTCCGAATATGTATGTGTTCTCTTGGTGCATATTGGTTTCATAATAATGCCCGTTTCTGTATTCATTGTTAGAGTAGGACTGTGTATGGCTCAGACCGAAGCTCAATGCGTTCCCCTTGGAATATTGCTTCTCATAAATGGCCTCGGCAATCAGGGAGTATTTGTTGCCTCGGATATTGTTGTCAATATCGGTCAATATGTTCCCCGGGGTGCTTTCTTGGTAGAGCCGCTGCGATTTTTCCCGATTATAGGTGCCTACTACATTGAATACCAGGGTTTGCTTGTTTTTCAGATTCTGTTGGTAGTACAAATCCAGTGAGGGACGTGTCCAGCTCTGGTCGGTACGGTCGGTCATGTCTACCACGTCCGTTTCATCATTGGCATTATAGAGAGTTCCTTTATAATCCCAGTGTGGCTGATTGTTTCCTCGAAGGCGGAAGGTGGCGCTGAAAAGGGAATTCTCAGAAGCCTGCAAACTATAATTTACGTTTAGGTTGTGCTGGCACATGGTTGCCTTGCTGGGCTCTCCTTTCTCCAGGCGTCTGAGTGTAGTGCCGTCTGCCAGGTGGAATTCTTCTTCATTGTCGCGGTACATGCCGTTAAAATCCCGCGGTCCCATGTAGTAGGAGAAGCCGAATTCTGATTTTTTATGGTTTACTTTGCCGTACAGATTATAGTTTCCCCACATCGTGTTCAATCCTTGGGAAATGTCGGCACCGAAGTTTCCGCCCGTTTCGGGACGGCGCACTATGTAGTCCAAAACGACTTCGGCATTACCGTAGCGCAGTCCCGGATTGTCATGGTACTCTATACGTATAATGTCGGCAGGGCGAATGGCTTTTATCTCGTCTATTTCGGCTTTGACTCCATTGATGCGTAATTGCAGTTCTCCACCGCCGGACAATCCAATCTCATTGTTCATGGGGTTGACCAGAATACGTGGCAGCATCAGTTCCTGCAACAGATTCACTCCGTTTGTGGAAGTTTTCATTTGTCTTTCGGATGGGAAAACCAGTTTGCGGTCTGCACGGCTGATTTGGCTGGAGCCGGTGATAGTCACTCCTTCCAGTGCGATGGAGGCACTGTCCAAGACGATTGGTCCAAGGTCGGTATGGTGCTTTACTCCATTGAGGGTGATGTATTCGGTATTATACCCGATGCTGGAAAGAACAAGTCTGTAATCTCCGGCAGCAGTGTTCTTGAAGATGAATTCTCCTTCTGGACTTGTGGTCACACCGGCGACAAAAGTAGAGTCGATGGTCTGTAATACCACATTGACATACTCTATACTCTTGTCGGAAGCATCGCGGACGGTTCCTTTTATTTCTATTTTTTGAGCAAAAGCATTCTGTGCCATACTGCCCAGCAGCATGGTTATAATCATTAATTTTTTCATATTGATACGATGGTTCTAATCCTTATTGCAGTAGGCCTTCCTGTTTTTAGGGTGTTTCTGCTTGTTAGACGAAATGACTGGTGAAAAGGTTGCATCAGACATTGAAAAATGTTGCATGATGCTGTTATTCAAAGCAAACGTAGTGACTGATTTTCTCCAAATCGGTATCGGAGAATTCCTCGTAAAGTGCAAAAGGTTTCAGACTATGAAGGTCGCCTTTCTTCTTCCGGTATTCTACAAAGGCCTTTGCCTGGTAGAAGTTGATGTAAGGATGGTGGCGCAGCCTCTCTATGCTACTACGGTTCAGGTTGATGAGGTGGATGGCCCGGGTGTCGATGGAAAACCAGGACTGCAATTGGGTGGTGTCCAAATGGATTTCTTGTAATTGCGTGATGTTGTAGAATCCTCCCAAGCGTTGCCGATAACCGATGATTAGACGGGCAATGCCACTACCGATGCCTGGTATTTTCTTCAGTTCTGTGGTGTCGGCGCGGTTCAGGTCGACAAGGGTCCCAGACGGATATTTTTCCGGTGCAATTCGGAAAGTAACGGCGCTGTCATTGCTTGCAGGAGAGCTGTATAACTGGACGGTTCTTGTTTCTGTGTCTTCCGGAGTGATGTGGATATAGGGTAGGAGTGTCTGATATTGTTTTTCTGTCATTCCATATATTTTCCGGAAATCTTCTGCCTTATGGAACTTCCCTCCTTTACTACGGTAGCGGAGTATGTTCCGCGCCATCCATCCGGGCAGTCCCAGTCGGCAAAAAATGACGGAGTCGGCGATATTGGGATTGAAACGGGCCAAGGAGACGGTTGTCGGTTGTTTTTGGGAGGAAGGTTTAAGTCTGTTGTCCCATTTTTGTTCCTTTTCTTGTATGGATGCGATGAACGATTCGTATTCTGCCATGGCAGTGGCCTGCCGCCGGATTACTTCATCGGAGAGGGGGCGGTTCTCTCTTTGGTATATATAAATATACCCGGAGAGAAAGACGAGAATAATGCCGGTAATCAAAACCAGTATTCCGCGCCTTTCTCCCCGGGAGAAATAAAGGAATTCTTTAAAGGGGTTCTGCATGATGGCCTATTTCAGAAAACCCAGTTCATTGATAAAAATCAGTGCAATTCCTATCGGAGCAATATATTTCAGGATGAATATCAATAGCTTGTAGACGGATACTTTCAGAGTGCCATTGTTGCTGACTTCTTCCCATACGATTTTCTTGTCCAGATACCAGCCTATGAAGATGGAAATGAAGAAACCGCCTAACGGTAGCATTAGCTTGGCCGTTACAAAGTCGAACAAATCGAATAGGTTTAGCCCGAATACGGTATAGCTTTTGCCGATACCGAGAGACAGTGAGCAGAATACTCCTAAGAAAATACAGCCCGCTGTCACGTATCTGGCTGCCTTGCTGCGTGAGAACTTGAACTCTTCATGTAGATAGGCAGTTACCACTTCGTGCAGGGAAATGGTGGAAGTAAGTGCTGCCAATGCCAGTAGGATATAGAACATCAGAGACAGCAGTATCGCCAGCCAGGGAATATTGCCGAACGCTTGCTGAAAGACATTAGGTAAGGTGATGAATAGCAGACTAGGACCCGCATCCGGTTTGATGCCTACAGAGAAGGCGGCAGGGAAGATGATGAATCCTGCCAAAATGGCTACCATGGTGTCGATAGCCGCCACGTTGAGTGCCGTTTTGGGCAGGTTCGTATCATTGCGGAAGTAAGAAGCGTATGTACAGAGACATCCCATCCCCAAGCTCAAGGAGAAAAATGCCTGGCCCATGGCTCCAAGGAACACATTGCCGTCCACTTTGCTGAAGTCCGGTTTCAACAGGAATTCAATGCCTGCTCCTGCTCCGGGCAGGGATATGGAGCAGATGGCAAGGATTATCAATAGGACAAATAGCATTGGCATCATGATTTTGGCTGATTTTTCAATACCTTTTTCCACTCCTTTGACAATGATGAGATGGGTGGCCAACAGGAACAGCACCAGCCAGATGACCGGACGCCAGGGGTTGCTGACAAAGCTGTTGAAGGATGCGATGAAATCGGCTGCCGACTTCCCGGCAAAACTGTTGGTAGCCGCCGATAAACTCAAGCGTCCATCCTGCCACAACGGAGTAATATCCCAGAATAAGGAATCCGGCCAGTACGCCCATACGTCCTACCCAGCGCCAATGCGTGCCGGGTGCCAATTTCTGATAAGCCCTTGCCGTATTGGCACGCGAGCGCCTGCCGATGAGGAATTCTGCAATCATGATGGGGATGCCGAGAATGAGCACGCAAACCAAGTATACAAGGATAAATGCCGCACCTCCGTGATTCCCGGTCTCAAACGGGAAACGCCAGATATTGCCTAAACCGACTGCGGAGCCTGCCGAGGCAAGTATGACGCCTAATTTGCTTCCGAAGTTGGCTCTGTCACTTTTTGTCATAAAACGTAGATTTTTCTTTCAATTCGTTATTAATACCAGCTAAAACATGCAAATATAGAAAATGTTCTGTACTTTTGCGCACAGTTCGTTGATAATTTGGTATATGCTATATTATATTAAGAAATATCCGGTGTCGCTTTTTATTATTCTGACGGTGATTTATCTTTCATTCTTTAAACCGCCTTCTACAGAAATAAGCAAGATTCCCAATATAGACAAGGTGGTGCATATCTGTATGTATTTCGGCATGTCAGGAATGCTGTGGCTGGAGTTTCTTCGCGCTCACCGGAGAGACAACGCCCCTTTATGGCATGCATGGGCAGGGGCGTTTGTCTGTCCCGTTTTGTTCAGCGGAATGGTGGAGTTGCTGCAAGAATACTGCACGACATACCGTGGTGGAGACTGGCTGGATTTTGCGGCCAATACCACGGGAGCGGTGCTTGCATCAATGGTCGGCTATTTCATTTTAAGGCCAAGGATGAAATAGGATTATAAGTATTCAACTACGGAACTTAGCTTGATGCCGTTCGACCCTTTTATCAGAATTGTTTTCCCGCAAGGTTTCTCTCTTTGCAGCTCTGCGATGAGTGCGGTTACATCGGGATAACTCTGATAAGAGTGGCGTGTGGCGGCAAACAATTCCCCTACAAGAACTACATCCTTGAATCCGCATTCTTCCAGATAGTCTGCAATCTTCTGGTGCTCGTCGGCACTGTCTTTACCCAACTCCCGCATATCTCCCAATATCAACATTTTGTTTTCGGCCTGCATGTTCCGGAAGTTACTAATGGAAGCCATCATGCTTGTGGGATTGGCATTATAGGCATCGATAATCAGAGTGTTGTCCGCTGTTTTTTTCAGTTGTGAACGGTTGTTTTGCGGGGTATATCCGGCCAGTGCCTTGTCTATTTTCTCCGGTTCCACACCAAAAAAATGTCCGATGGTGACAGCTGCCAGAGCATTGGGGAAGTTATATTCACCGATAAGCCGGGTTTGTACTTCGTGATATTTGCTTTCGTTGTCCGTTTTCCACTCGAAGGTGAGGTAAGGAGAATTGCCAGTGACGTGTCCGTTGATGTACAGCCCGTCCTCACTGCCGTAGGCAATCTGGTGGAGTCCGTAGGCTATCTTTTTCAAGTAGGGGTTGTCGTTATGGATAAAGATGGTAGCTTCTTTCCGCGTCCGCAGATAGTCGTACATCTCTCCTTTGGTCTTGATGATTCCTTCAAAAGAGCCGAATCCCTCCAGATGGGCTTTTCCTACGTTGGTAATGATTCCGTAGTCAGGTTCGGCTATCTCTACCAGCTCCTTGATGTCTCCCGGGTGGCTGGCACCCATTTCCACCACGGCAAGGTCGTGTTCAGGGCGCAGGCGAAGCAAGGTGAGGGGAACACCGATGTGATTGTTCAAATTTCCCAAGGTATAGAGCACGTTGTGAGTTTGCGAAAGTACGGTGGACATCAGTTCCTTGGTAGTAGTCTTTCCGTTTGTACCCGTAATGCCGATGATGGGTGTACGCATCTGCCGACGGTGGTAATTGGCAAGTTGTTGCAAGGTCTTCAAGCTGTTTTCCACCACGATGTATCGTGTATCGCCTGCGGGGGCATAGGCTTCTTCATCTACTATGGCATAAGCACTTCCGCTTTCCAGCGCTCGGGCGGCAAAGGCATTTCCGTTGAACGACTCGCCTTTCAGCGCAATGAATAAAGAGCCTTGGGGGCAGTTACGGCTGTCAGTAGTGACACTGGTGCATGTTAGGAATATCTGATGTATAGCTGTTATATCCATGACTTTATAATTAAATCAATCTGTGTGAATCTGTGTAATCTGTGGTAAACCATCGTGCAAAGATATAGTTTTAATCCTCTCCCTTCCCGGGTACAAGCAAAAAACTTATTAGTTTTATGAGTTTATGTATTTTGAAACCACTTTTTTGTTTACATTTGCAGGTACTATATAGAACAGACTGCCTATGGAAATTACAACTGCCCGATATATAAATGTCAACGGTTCGCTGCTCGACCTCTCTCAACCCCGTGTCATGGGCATACTGAACGTTACTCCCGATTCCTTTTATGCCGGTAGCCGTACACAGACAGAGGCGGAAATAGTACGCCGGGTGAAACAGATAGTTTCGGAGGGAGCGGCCATTATTGACATAGGCGCTTACTCTTCCCGTCCTAATGCCGACAATGTCTCTGCCAGGGAGGAGATGGAACGGTTGCGTATGGGCCTGAAAATACTTTTTGAGATACAGCCGGATGCTGTGGTGTCAGTAGACACTTTTAGGGCGGATGTGGCAAGAATGTGTGTGGAGGAGTATGGTGTTGCCATCATCAATGATATTGCGGCCGGTGAGATGGATGCGAATATGTTCCATACCGTTGCGGCATTGAACGTACCTTATATTATGATGCACATGCAAGGCACTCCGCAAAGTATGCAGCAGCATCCTCATTACGACAATCTTCTGAAAGAGGTTTTCTTGTATTTTGCGCGCAAGGTGCAGCAATTACGTGACTTAGGTGTAAAAGACATCATTCTGGACCCCGGTTTCGGCTTTGGAAAGACAATGGAGCATAACTATGAATTGCTGTCCTATCTGGAAGAGTTCCGTATTTTTGAGTTGCCTTTGCTGGTAGGCGTTTCACGTAAATCGATGATATACCGCTTGTTGGACATTACTCCTCAGGAGGCGCTGAATGGTACTACGGTGCTCGATACCATCTGTTTGCTGAAAGGTGCTGACATCCTCCGCGTACACGACGTGAAAGAAGCCGTGGAAACCGTACGGATTGTGCAAGCCATGCGAAATAATTCCTAATCCCTAACCCCTAATCATTCAATATCGTGTTTTTTGAATTTGGAATAAAAGATTTTATAGATATTCTGTTAGTGGCTTTCTTGCTGTACTATACGTATAAGCTGATGAAAGCCTCCGGCTCTATCAATGTGTTTACGGGTATTCTGGTGTTTATCCTGATATGGCTGGTGGTATCGCAGGTGCTGGAGATGAAATTGCTCGGTTCCATCTTCGACAAGCTGGTCAGTGTGGGCGTGCTGGCGCTTATCATTTTGTTTCAGGACGAGATACGGCGCTTCTTGCTGACACTCGGCTCGCATCAGCATGCCAGTGCGCTGGTGCGCTTCTTCACCGGTAACAAGAAAGAGAAGCTGGAACATGACGACATCATGCCGGTGGTAATGGCATGTATCAGCATGGGGAAGCAGAAGGTTGGTGCCTTGATTGTCATTGAACATAATTTGCCTTTGGATGATGTGGTGCGTACGGGAGAAATTATCAATGCCGATATAAACCAGCGTCTGATTGAGAATATTTTCTTTAAGAACAGTCCGTTGCACGATGGAGCGATGGTTATCAGTAAGAAACGTATCAAAGCGGCGGGATGTATCCTGCCTGTTTCCCATAATCTGGACATTCCTAAGGAACTGGGGCTGAGGCATCGTGCTGCCATGGGAATTTCCCAGGTGTCTGATGCGCATGCCATCATTGTATCGGAGGAGACCGGAGGTATTTCAGTGGCTTACAAAGGACAATTCTATCTGCGTCTGAATGCAGAGGAATTGGAAAGTTTGTTAACAAAGGAAAGCTAAGGTGTGACAAAATCTCCTATTTTTACGTCATATAACTATGATATAAAAAACAATATCTTATAACTAATAACTGAAAAGGATGGATAGACGAAATTTCTTACGGACGGGAAGTCTGGCGATGTTAGGTTCGCTGGCAGTACCCTCGTTGGCTATGCCTGCGTCAGTACGCGGAGCTTTAGGAGGAGTAGATAATCAGTCTGCCGTAGCTTCGGCAATGGTTCACTTCGGTGTGACGGAGGCTGACTTGAAGAAAGTGATGGCTGCCGCTCTGGAAAAAGGCGGCGATTATGCCGACCTTTATTTTGAACACACATTCAACAACAGTGTGGTTCTGATGGACGGCAAAGTAAACAACTGTGGAGCTAACATTGACTTCGGTATGGGCGTACGCGTATTGGCAGGCGACCAGACGGGGTATGCTTATGTGGAAGGGGTAACTATGGAAGAAATGCTGCGTGCTGCACGTACTGCTGCCCGTATCGCCTCTTCGGGCAAGGCCGGAAAATCTGTAGGACTGACGGAAAAGACAATTACCAAAAGCCGCTATGCCGTCACTGAACCTTGGGAGGACGTGAGTGTCAAGGCAAAAATACCTTATTTAGAAAAGCTGAACGAAAAGATTTTCTCTTTGGACAATCGTGTACGTAAGGTGCAGGCTTCTCTTTCTGACAGTACATCGCACGTGCTGTTCTGTAATTCCGAGGGCGTGAGCTACTACGACTACCGTCCGATGGTTTCTTTTATGGCAGTCTGCATCATGGAAGAGAATGGAAAGATGGAGAACGGTTATGCCGGTCGTTCTTACCGCAAGGGTTTTGAATTCATGACGGATGACATCGTGGATATTATTGCACGTGAGGCGGTGGATAAGACTGCTATCTTGTTCAAGGCTGTGAAACCCAAAGGTGGCGAAATGCCCGTCGTGATGGGGGCTGGTGGTTCGGGTATCTTGTTGCACGAAGCCATAGGACATGCTTTTGAGGCTGACTTCAACCGTAAACGTACTTCCATTTTCTGCGACCTTTTGGGAAAGAAGGTGTGCGATGAGCATATCAACGTGGTGGATGACGGTACCATCGCTTTCAATCGTGGAGCCGTGAATTTCGACGATGAGGGTGTGGAAGGCCAGAAAACCTATATCGTGAAGGAAGGTATCCTGACCAGTTATCTGCACGACCGCATCAGTGCCAAGCATTATGGGGTGGCTCCTACTGGAAACGGACGTCGCGATACTTTCCGTAATACTCCTATCCCCCGTATGCGTGCCACTTATATGGAAGCCGGCAATATGAAGGAAGCGGACATTATCTCCACCGTGAAGAAAGGTATCTATTGTGACCAGTTTACCAATGGCCAGGTGCAAATCGGTGCCGGAGACTTTACCTTCTTTGTGAAGTCGGGTTACTTGATTGAGGATGGCAAGTTGACGCAGCCCGTCAAGGATATAAATATCATCGGTAATGGTCCGAAAGCATTGGCTGACATCACGATGGTGGCAAATAACGATAAGATTGACAACGGTACTTGGACCTGTGGTAAAGACGGTCAGTCTTGTCCCGTTACCTGCGGTATGCCATCGGCACTAGTCAGCAAGCTGACTGTAGGAGGAGAAAGTTAATTATCAACTATCAATTAAAGACATGATTACAGACGACAATAAGAAATTGGCACAATGGGCAATGGAATATGCCTTGAAGAACGGTTGCCAGGCAGCCAAACTGGTGCTATATACAAATTCTAATTCTTCTTTTGAACTGCGTGACGGCAAAATGGACCGTTTGCAGCAGTCTACGGAGAATGGTTTGGGATTGAATCTTTATGTGGACGGACGTTTCGGTTCTTTTTCCACCAATCGGCTGGATAAGAAAGAATTGGAAACTCTTATCACGAATGGTATAGAGTCTACCCGCTATCTGGCGGTGGATGAGTCGCGTATGCTGGCCGACCCTGCACGCTACTATAAAGGAGGCAAGCCTGACTTGCAGCTTTTTGACAAGAAACTCTATGAAGTCAACCCGGATGATAAAGTGGCGATTGCACGTGCTGCTGCAGAGGAGGTATTGGGCAAGGATGAGCGTATCATTTCGGTTGATTCTTCTTATAGTGATGGCGAGGGTTCTTCCTATCGTTTGATAAGCAACGGATTTGAAGGCGAGTCGAAGAGTACCTGGTTCTCTGTCTCAGCCAGTGTATCCATTAAGGGAGAAGGCGAAGCTCGCCCTCAGGATTACTGGTACGACTCGGCTCTGTTCTATGATAAATTGACGAAGACGGGAATCGGTGCCAAGGCATTGGAACGCGTATTGCGCAAGCTGGGACAGAAGAAAGCAAAGTCGGGTAAATATACAATGGTGGTTGACCCTATGAATGTGGGAAACCTGCTCAGTCCGATGCTAAGTGCATTGTATGGCAGTGCTTTGCAACAAAAGAACTCCTTCCTGATGGATAAGCTGGATACGAAAGTGGCTTCCGACCTCTTCACGTTGCGTGACGAGCCGCATGCTATCGGTGCAAACGGTTCACGCTATTTCGATAATGAGGGTGTGGCTACCGAACCCCGCACTGTTTTTGACAAAGGCGTGCTGAAAACTTATTTCATCGATACCTACAATGGTAAGAAGATGGATATAGCTCCTACTATCAGTGCACCTTCACGTCTAATTCTGACACCGGGCGATAAGGACCTGAACGGATTGGTTGCAGATATTAAACAAGGCATCTTGGTTACGGGCTTCAATGGCGGTAACAGCAATAGCAGTACCGGTGACTTCTCTTATGGTATAGAGGGTTTCCTTATTGAAGACGGCAAGCTGACACAGCCCGTCAACGAAATGAATGTGACGGGTAACATGGTTACTTTATGGAATTCCTTGGTTGCTGTGGGCAATGACCCTCAACCGAACCGTTCATGGCAGATTCCTTCGCTGGTATTTGAGGGAGTCGACTTCAGCGGATTATAATGCTAGTTCAACATCAGGCTCATATATGGGCTTGATGTTGCAAATATTTTTTCGGTGAGTTCACCGATTGTAAGTGCCAAGTGGCTGCCCGGCAGACGCTTGGCACTATTCATATATTTACCATTGTTCAGGTAGTAGTAGCCGTTATTGGCACTGACCTGCTCATCGGTGAGATGAATGCTGAGTTCCAGTTCCGGATGGGCCGTAGCATAGAGTTGCAGCATGGTTTTGGCATTGATGATGCGTGCCATGCCCAAAAGTTGGCTTTCACCGGTAGCGGGAGGAGTGAGAACCCGGATGGACGGGAGATTCAAGCTTTGGCAGATATGTTGAAGCAGTAAAGTTTTTGTTGCGGGAGTATCCGACACGATTTCTCCAATGCGCCAGTTGGCTTTCCCTATCGGATAGGTAATGGCCAAAGCCGTGATTTCCTCCCCATTGCTCAATGTGCAAACGAAGCCCTGTCCCAGTTGTAAATCGGCAATGATAACCTGGAAATCCTCTTCCGTATGCTGGATGCAGCAAGGGCGCTCCCGCAATTTCCGGTCGAGATATTCATATCTTTTTTCAGTATATTCGGCAGACATTTCCAAAGTAAGGCCCGTATCGGCTGTCGGTGTACCGGAAGCGATAAAGGTCTCTTCGGCATAGCGGAATACGGGGGCATAACCGCTGCGGCCATAGTAGTCGAACAGCCACGGTTCTGCCGGTATCAGGGTGGATAAGGCGACATTATTGTGTAGCATCCGTGCAAAGGCTTGTGATAACAGCTCGTGCATTACGCCCCGGTTACGGTAATCAGGGTGTGTGCAGGCACCGGATATATAGGCCGTATGAATATCTTCTCCTTCGAACGTCATAGGATAAGGCAACATCTGTAGGGCGGCAATCACTTCTTCGCCGCTTTGGATGGCAATATTGATATCATTGTTGTAGCGGAGCCGAAAATACAGTTCAGTAAATTCCTCGCTATCATTGAAACAGAGCTTCCATAAGTTCTTTACCTTTTCCCGTATCATCAATCCCTTATCCTTTTAATCCTTAATCTCTAATCCTTACTCTCACCATTTGATAGCTTCCACCGGTTCATCTTTCAGGCATGCCACGTATTTTTCCAGAATAATGGCAGGCTGGTACGAAAGTTTGGCCTTGCGCAATCCTTCAATACCCAAATCCTCTTCACGGTTGAGGTAGACATATTGTTCGGGGATATGGTTGGCAAATTCATAGTTAATCATTGCGTACGCTCCGTCTATGCTGGTGTCGGCCTTTTCCACATGTACTCCGAAGGTATCTTGGTTGATGGGCATTCCGAAAGTGAAGGCGGCAATTTTGCCGTCTACATGCAGGATGCCTCCGGTCAATCCCAGTTCTTCAAAATTGTGGAGGGCGTAGACCAGTGCGCGACGTTCGTTGCCCGTTCCTTCATGCTGGTCGCAATTGTTGGCCTTACACCATTCGGCTTCCAGGTCCAGACATTCCTGGATGCGGTCGGGAGTGATGGGAGTATATTCGTAATTATAGGTGCGTTTGAATTTGTTGACATGATTCCGTTTGGACTGGAATTTCTTTCCGGCAAGCGTGGCGAGGTCTGTACGCAGATAGAGGTAATCGGCATAGTCCCGGTCTGCTGTGAACTGGAATTTTCCGGGCATGAAGGCTTCCAGTTCCGAGCACATGCCCGAACATATTCCCAGCAGGCAGAAAGGTTCCCCTTCCCGGTGTGCGTCTTCGACCAGTGCGTCCAGTACTTTTGTCAAATCTCCGTTACCTATCGGCATCATGTACACCAGTTCGTCGTTTGCCCAGAATTTCAGCAGGAGGAAGCCGTCCATGATGGCAAACTTTGTATTGTATAGAAAACGCCAGCTGCATAGGTTGGAGAATGAGAGGTCACAATTCCGTCGCGGACTGTTCTGTGTATAGGAAGTAATCAGTTCTTTGTCTTGTAATTCGATATCTTTAAATGAAATCATACGTTGTTTTTAGTTGGTTATGATTATAGATAACAAAAATAAGAAGATTTTGTTAGAGTAGCCCTAATAATCGCAGAATAGTTGGGGTCAGCAATGCAGTGAAAATACCGTTCAGGGTCAGGCCGAGGCTGGCGAATGCGCCGTATTTGCGGCTGATGTCCATGGCTGTGGAAGTTCCTACCGCGTGGGCGGCGGCTCCCAAGGAAAGGCCTTGTGCCATAGGACTGCCGATGTGGGTCAGTTTCATGGTCTTGAAGCCCAGTATTCCTCCCAGCAAGCCTACACAGACCACTACGGCGGCG
>ERZ780141.898-NODE-898-length-19726-cov-4.571349_pt1 | contig 19726 bp, 22 predicted proteins | sample MGYA00433080_ERZ780141 | MGnify/ENA primary metagenome ERZ780141 (study PRJEB29588, sample SAMEA2154047) | human gut metagenome | biome: human gut; feature: human-associated habitat; material: faeces | place: Denmark | collected 2008/2010 ... | reverse complement strand
TGTGGGATTAAGGTGGTGTGAGATGGATGCCTACAAAGAAACAACTGGATAATTTGAAGAATGGAAAAGCTACAAGGTTTCGAAGCGGCGAGGAAGCGGTGAGGAATGGCAAAAAAGGCGGGCAGGCATCAGGTGAAGCACGCCGCCGCTTGAAGTCGTTCCGTGAGCTGGATGCAGACTTCACAACGGACGATGAGCGCAAGGAGATGCTGGACGCGCTGAAGCTGAAGGCTAAGCGTGGCAACATCAAGGCTTTTGAAATTTATCGCGATACCGTAGGCCTAAAGCCTAAAGAAAATGTGGAAATCTCCGGTGAGCTTGCCAATCCGTTCGCAGGGCTGACGGATGCAGAACTGAAAAAGCTGGCTGGTATGGATGGATAAGCAGCTTATAACATTGGGAGCAAAGATAGAACTTGCAAGACGCAGGTTCTTTTTTTACGCCCAGCTGAAGAACCCGGACTTCTACCGAAGCGACCGCAAGTACCTGCAGGAGCTGTGCGATACCTTGCAATGGTTCTTGACCTCAGACAAGAAGATACTTGTGCTGAACATGCCTCCGCGTCATGGCAAAAGCTACACGGCCAGCAATTTCGTGGAATGGGCGCTAGGCAGGGATAACACCTTGCAGGTCATGATTGGCTCTTATAACGAAACACTGTCGACGCGCTTCAGTAAGAACGTGCGTGACAGCATCAGCGAGGCTAAGGCGGATATTTATAAGCCGGTCTATAGTGATGTATTCCCCGCCACCAAAATTAAGCGTGGCGACGGCGCTATGAACCTGTGGAGCCTTGAAGGGCAGCAGACAAGTTACCTTGCTACATCGCCAACCGGTACGGCAACAGGCTTCGGCTGCAGGCTGATGATCATAGACGATTTAATCAAGAACGCGGAAGAAGCCTATAACGAAAATGTTAAGGAAAAGCATTGGGACTGGTTCACCAATACCATGCTGTCACGTGGCGAGGGCAATTATAAAATCATCGTCATTATGACGCGTTGGGCTAGTGATGATTTGGCAGGCAAGGTGCTGGAATATTATCCGGCAGAAAAAATCGTGCATATCAACATGAAGGCAGTGCAGGATGACGGCAGCATGCTGTGTGATGGCGTGCTGGATGCTGAAAGCTGCATGGAGAAGAAGCAACTCATGGGGCTTGATATTTGGAGTGCCAACTACCAACAGGAGCCGATAGACATCAAGGGCAGGCTGTACAGCAGCTTCAAGACCTATGACGGCGCGCTGCCTGCCTTCAAGCAGATTCGTGCTTATACGGATACAGCTGATACGGGCGCCGATTACCTTTGCTGCATTATCTATGGGCGAACATTTGCGGATGAAGCATATGTGCTTGATGTTTTATACACGAAGGAGCCTATGGAGGTTACTGAACCGGCAACGGCGAGGGCTCTGGAACGAAACAGCACGAATGTGGCACGCTTTGAAAGCAACAATGGCGGGCGTGGATTCGCCAGGAACGTGAAGAAGCTGCTGCATAGCAACCATACAACCATTGAAACCTTTACGCAGCACAAGAACAAGGCTGCAAGAATCTTGTCTAATGCTACGTGGTGTATGGAGCATATTTATTTCCCAAGCGATTGGAAGAACCGCTGGCCGGAGTTTTATGCAGCACTGAGCAAGTACCAGAAGGAAGGCAAGAACACACATGATGATGCTCCGGATGCTTTGACCGGCGTGTGTGAGGACATCGTGGAGGTGGCAAGGCCTAAACCGATGCGCGTCAACTATTAAGAGAGGTGAAAAAATGCGTAATGATAAACATGGATTATACAAAATGCTGGAAGATGGCTATGAAGGCTGCGGAGGCTTTCTTGATGGCAGCTATTTAACACAGCACCCGCGTGAGGATGCAGGAAAGTACGGCATGAGGCGTGAGCTGGCGTACTACCTTAACTATCTGGCACCCTGCGTTAATGCTCATGTAGCGCCAATCTTCAAGACGTTGGCAGTGCGTGACTGGAGCGGCGCAGGCTCGGAGCTGTGGGAAACCTTCAGTAAGGATGTTGACTTCTTGGGCACCAGCATCCAGAACCTTATGAAGCAGGCTGCCTGCAGTGCGAAGCTGCAGGGTGTCGCTTATATCGTTATGGATAAGGCGCAAGGCGATACTGAGGATATGCGCGTGGCAGACCTGGAAGCGGACCGCAACAATCTGCCCTATGCTTTTGTAGTTAATCTTAATGCAGTCAAGGAAATCTGTCAGGATAAGCTGGGACGTATCACAAAGTTTGTTTTCGTAGAGCCTGATGCATACCAGGAACAGACGATGGCAACACGCACGCTGACGGCAGAAGGCTGGGAGCTTATCGACAGCAAAGGCAAGCACAGCGGAACCTGGAATCTTGGGCGCGTACCGGTTATTCCTCTGGTTAGCAAAGTGAGGAATAGTCATAATCCTTTCCCGCCTAGTGAATTCCTCAGCGTAGCTAAAACGAACCTTGCTATCTACAATATGTGCAGCTGGTTGGCTGACATCCTGGTAAATCAGACCTTCAGCGTTCTGTGTTACCCTTCGAGCGACCCGGACAGCATCACCATTGGTACCAACAATGCGTTGGGATATCCTCCGGAGAGCAGCCACGCACCTGCGTTCATCGCTCCGCCTGATGGTCCTGCAACGGTGCTGGCAGCGCAGATTGCTACGCTGCAGCAGGAGATTTACCGTATGGCCGTTGTGGTTAACGTAACAGGTTCCAGCAAGCAGCAGAGCGGGCAGGCTAAGGCATGGGATTACGAAGCAACGAATCAGATTTTGTCCGATTTTGCGGACCTCGTGGAAGCAGCGGAAGAGAATCTGGCAAGGCTGTTCAGTATCTGGACCGGTGTGCCGCTGGAATACAGTGTGAACTACCCGAATGACTTCAAAATCAGTGAGGTTGAGCAGGAGCTTGCTAATGCTGAAATTGCTAAAGGCTTGAACTTTGGCGATGAATTTAACATGGAAGTATTCAAGCGCGTTCTTACAAGCTATCTGCCGGAGCTTAAGGCTGATGACTTTGACGCACTGGTGAAGACCTACGAAGAGCACTTGGAGCAGGAAAAGCTGGATTATAGCCATGCTTTTGGTAATAATGGCGGTGGCGATGATGGCGACGACGGACAGACTGGCGCAGCTGATTAACAAACTGAATAAGAGCTGGCGTAAGGATGCTAAAAAAGCAGTCAAGTATCTGATGAGGCTTTTGGCTGAGGGTGTAAAAACAGAAGCTGCCATTACTAAAGTACAGCAGCGCTATCCTAACCTGTCTACGCTTCCTGAGCTTCAACCGGCGCTTGTAGAAGCTGCTGCTTATGCCTATGGCATTGTACCTAGCGTATTGACTACGGCACAGGTCAAGCTGATGGGTGAGCAGTTGGCCAGTAAATGGGATGAAAGCGGCATGACGCTATCCGAAAAGCTGCATGGCGTAGGCGTGAAAATGCGCGGTGCCATTGTAAGCACCCTGCAGGAGCAGATGCGCCGGAACAAGACCTGGACTGAAGCTGCAAGGGCGTTGTATGACGGTTATGGCGACGATGGCCAGAACGTGTATAACGGCGGCAAGGATATTATCAGCAGGCAGGACCTGCCAAAGTATCTGCAGAAGGTAAGGGAAGCTACAGGCAACGACCTGCAGGCATTGGCTGAGCAAAGGCAGGCCATTGACAACATCAATCGTCTGGCCAAAAATGGCGCACCCAACAAAGCACTGCAGGCAGCCTATAATAAATTGCTGGAAGCAGTGCAGAAAGGCAATGAAAAGGCTATTGAAAAGGCCGTGGAAGTTGCTGTCAACGAAAAATCCCGCTATGTAGCCGAACGTATTACCCGAACCGAGATGGCAAGGGCGTGGGCTGATGGCTTCATAGCAAAGATAAAAGATGATACTGATATTGTGGCTGTGAAATTCAAGTTAAGCAGCCGTCACCCTGTTTTTGATATCTGCGACATGTACCTCAAAGCTGATATGTATGGCTTAGGTGCAGGAATATATCCCAAGGATAAGCTGCCACCTTTGCCGGTGCATCCGCATTGCTTATGCCGGTATGTGGAAGTCATTGAAGGCGAAGTTGATATGCAGCAGCAACGTGACCAGGTGCAAGAAGCTGGCGATAAATGGCTGAATAGCTTGCCAGAATCACGCAGGGCGCAGGTGCTGGGGCGTAAAGGCTTGAAGGCGTGGGAAGATGGTGAAGACTGGCGCAAGTATATGCGTGGTTATGCTGGGCTGCGGGAAGCAGAGAGCAGGCTGCAACTGTACAAACCAGTAGAATTGAGCGAGAAGACTATAACTGATGAATATCAATCGCCAAAAGGTAGCATCAAAAAATTTCAAACTAGAAAAGTTAAAAATGCTGCTTATGATATACATGTTTCAGAAAATGTCAACTTGAAACCTAAGATGTTGGCAGAAGTCAACAGACAGATAAATAAGTGCATTGATTTGCTAGGTGTTCGGAACAAAGAAGCGTTACCGAAAATAGTAATAGCAAGTAATGATGACTTGAATGACGCGTTAGGTTCTTATGTGGCCTGTGAAAATAAACTGTATATAAATTCTGAGACTCTTCATCGAAAGGCCTATGAAAAGTATCTTGCTACGCTGAAAAACCCTGCTTCAAGGAATCCTTTGATGACAATGCTACATGAAATGATACATTGGCAGGATGCAAGAAAATATGTTGCTAAATTTGGAGAAATAACCCAACAGGACGAATATATGGCGCATATAATAGAAAAACATAGGAGTTTTGTAGACAAATTAGTGCAAAAGAGGTATAATTTTGCTGAGATAAGTGACTATGCATCGAGAATGTACATAGGCGGTAGATATGATGAGGTAATGACTGAATATAGGGTTAAGAAATTATTAGGGTGACTAGTATGAAATTGGAATTTAGTGATGAAGTAGAAAAATTATTTGAGGAGATTTCGCCGTATGTTGTGGGATGCGGTAAGTTGTCGGATGACGCGCCAGCTGATATAAAAGATAAAATGCAAAGGTATAAAGAATTGATAGCGGATGCAGCCTGCTATTGATTTACCTTTAAAGAGCAGTCGTCTAATAAAGAATATCGATATTAAGCAGTTATTCGGGCAATCCGAACAGCTGCTTTTTTGTTAGACTAATTTAACATCGTTAATCAAGCACGTGTAACAGCGTGCTTTTTTATTGCCCAGGAGAGGGTACAATATAGGGCGGAGGCCCATGATATGGAGGTATCAGAACAATGGAAATGAAACAGGTTTACGAAGCACTGGAAAAAGTTGAGAACGGTGCTGACCTCATCGCTGCTATCAAGGGCGAAATCAACACTCTCAACAACGAAGCTAAGAAGCACCGCACGGCAGGAGAGCAGAGTGCGACAAAGCTGAAAAGCATCTTGGAGGCTGTTGGTTTGGTCGATGGCGAAGATGTGGTAGACAAAGCCAAGGGACTTAAGACTACATTAGACCAATTTGCCCAGGGCGGCAAAAAGCCTGATGAGGTCGCAAAGCAGATTGCTGACTTAACCGCACAGGTTGGCAAGGTCACTAAGCAGCTGGCTGATATGACCGAAACCGCCAAAGCCGAAAAGACCAAGCGTCTTGACGGCATGAAGATGGCTAAGGCTGTTGAACTGCTGACTAAGGGCAACGCTGCGAGCCCGCAGAACATGGCTAAGCTGCTGGAAGGCAGCATCGTTGTTAAAGACGATGAAAGCCTTGCCTATACCGGCAGCGACGGCAAAGAAATCAGCTTGGAAGATGGTGTTAATGGCTGGCTGAAGGAGAACAGCTGGGCAGTTAAGGCTAACGGTGCAGGCGGTGGCGGCAGCAATGGCGGTGGCAGCGGTACTGATGATCCGTTCCTCAGTGGCTTTAATTCTTAATGACGAAAGAGAGGTTTTTTTATTATGGCTATTAACTATGCAGATAAGTACAGCGCAAAAATTGACGAGCGCTTCAAGACCGGTGCGCTGACTGCTCCGGCAATCAACAACGATTATGATTTCACCGGCGTGCAGACTGTAAAGGTTTATTCTATTCCTACCGCAGGCATGAATGATTACACTTCTACCGGCGCAAACCGTTATGGTACCCCGGCAGAGCTGGAGGATTCCGTTCAGGAGCTGACCTTGACTAGGGACCGTTCCTTCACCTTCACCATCGACAAGAGCAACTATCAGGATACCGGCATGCTGAAAGAGGCCGGTGCAGCATTACAGCGTCAGATTGACGAGGTAATTATTCCGGAGCTGGATATTTATCGTCTGGCAAAAATCGCTGCAGGCGCTAAGAACAGCGCAACCGCTGCAGTTACCAAGGCTAACGCTTACAGCGCCTTCCTGGACGGCACCGAAAAGCTGACCGACGAGAAAGCGCCTTTAGGTAATCGTATCGCTTATGTGGCTGCGTCTTACTTCAAGCTGCTGAAGCAGGATGAATCCTTCATCAAGGCTTCTGATCTGGCACAAAACATGTTGGTAAAAGGTCAGGTAGGTATGGTTGACGGTATTCCTATTATCGTGGTGCCTGCATCCTACATGCCGGCGAAAACCGCATTTATCATTACCAATCCTATCGCCTGCTGCGCTCCTGTTAAGCTGGCAGATTATAAGATTCATGACAACCCGCCTGGCATCAACGGCTGGTTAGTTGAAGGTCGTGTGCGCTATGATGCATTCGTTCTGGAAAATAAGAAAGGTGCTATCTACGTACATAAGACTGCTGCAGAATAATGAAAAGCGTAGAGATTACGCGCGAATTTGATAAGCTGGTGCGTGCTTTCGAGGCCGCACCGGTCCAAACGCGCGACATGGTACGCAGGCAGGTGAAGATGGCCGTCAGAGATGTCAGGGAATATGCGCGTGACCATCATCGGTTCGTTACCAGAAGCGGTATGACTGAAAAAAGCATTATGAGCGAAGTGAAGGAGAACCAAGGCACTGTTTATCTTGGAAGCAGTACAGCTGTATTCCAGCACGAAGGCACTAAGGCGCATTTGATTGTACCACGCAGTAAAAAGGTGCTGCGCTTTGCCGTAAACAAGGAATTTGTCTTCAGCAAGCGTGTGCGTCACCCCGGCATAAAGGCGGACCCTTTTCTTTATACGGCAGCTGATGTTATGCAGCCTGTTATTGTCAGCAGATTTGCCAAGGCTTTAGACAGTCTGCTGGGAGGTTTATAATGGATTACATTGATTTTGGAGATATACAGGACGCGGTGCTGGATTGCAAATATGAGGATATTGTCTATGGCAATGAAATCATAAACAGCCTGGCAAGCAGGCTGAAGGTAACCGATATCCCCGAGCCTGTACCTTACATAGTCAAGCGCTTGGGCGTTGTGGCTGCCTGCTATAACAGATGTCTGCTGCAGACCGGCACAGACCCTACAACCGTATTCAACGGCGCTGGCGGTGTAGAAAACAGCGATATATACGCACAGAAGCTGAAGCTGTACAAGGCTGAGATGGAACGCCTTATGGCAAGTATTACAGCTGCTGATTTTGGCGTCACCGGAGGGCAGGGGAGAGCAAGTATTCCTCTGTATCGCTCATGAGCAGACGTACCGAGATCACAGATGTTATCATGGGACTTTTACAGGACCAGATACCGGAAGTGCATTGGAGCAGCCTCGTTACCGGTGCCGGCCGTGGCAATAAGCTGGAAGGCACTGTGAGCTGTGACCGTATCACCTATGTGGAGATGACTAAGAGCGGACGCAAGGGCGTACTGACATACAGCATCTACCTGTTGGATACGGCAAGCGTTGAAGGCGTCGATGCCTTGGCTGATAAGCTGGATGCCTTGCTGACGCATTATCACGATTTAGGCGGCTGGTGTATTGACAGCCAGGTTAAAGAAATCGTTTTTGGCGTGGCGCAGGGCAAGGCTGATGCAGGCATGGCGCTGATTACCTATGAAGTTTATTTTGATTGTTAGGAGGAACAGATATGAGTGAATATACTTTCCCAACCCGCACCGATGCGACCAGCACTGCGACTGCGGGCAAAGATTATTTGATTTACCTGAATACCGGCACTACCGAAGCAGCTCCGACCTGGACTCTTCTGGGTGGCCAGCGCAGCGGTGATTTGAACCGTGAAGCTGACGAGATTGATGCTTCCCATAAGACTTCCGGTGGTTGGAAATCTACTCTGCCAGGTTTGCGCAGCTGGTCTATCGACCTTGAAACCGTTTACCTTGCGGGTGATACCGGTGCCAAGTTCTTGGAGGCTGCTTTTTTGGCAGGCAAGCAGGTGCATGTTAAATTTGAATATCCGGATAAGAGCTTTGTTACCGGTTGGGGTTCTATTACTGAATGCTCTCTGAGCACTCCGCATGATGATGTTGCTACTCTTAAAGGCACCATCAGCGGTGATGGTCCCCTCAGCGAACAGAGCAAGGGCTGATTCTTAAAATAAGGCTGGCACTTAGCTGGCCTTTTTCTTATATGGAGGATAACGAATGAAAAAGATTGACATTAAGGCTTTTGGTGAAGGTCAGCAGATTTGGTTTAATATCGGTCGCCTGCGCCGTGTAGAGGACATGTTGAAATGTCCGATTGGCGAGGTGCTGCAGGACGCTGACAAGCTGAGTCTGAAGAATCTGCTGGTACTGCTGAGCGTAGGCATGAGCCAGAACGGCAATAAGACTGAACAGTATTATGCTGAAAAGATTGATGAGGCCATGGAAAACGGCTACAGCATTGCCGATATCCAGCTGCCTGTTGTGAAGGCTGTGGCTGCCAGCGGTATTTTAGGCGTGGGAGCTTATTATCAACTGTTCCCGGACGAGCTGACTGATGAGCAGAAGGCTGATATTGAATACGAAAAAAACTAATTAGCGAGGGTGGTGGCTGCGTATCTATGCGGACATGGTACAATGCAGCTAAAACCCTTGCTTTTGGTGAATTAAGGCTCAAACCTTGGGAGCTTGACAGGCTTTCGGTGTTTGAGTTTAACGACATGGTCGATGCATGTAATGAAATAAGAATGGCAAAGCGGTGGGAAACGGCCTACTGGGTAGCTAATATCATTTCCCCGCATCTCCGCAAGCCTGCCAAAGCAGGTACACTGATGCGGCCATTCCTGAAGCAGAAGACCAAAGAAGAGCAGGCAAGGGAGCGGGAACGCTTCTATGCTGATTTTGAGCGTCAGAGGAAGGAGGCAGGCAATGGCAAATAAAGAAATATCCGTCAAAATTACAGCGGATAGCAAACAGGCTGAGCAAGGCTTCAGCAGAACTGCAGCAGCAGTAGAAGCTGCAGGTGAAGCTGCCGGCAGAATGTCCGCAAAAATGAGCAAATCGACAGCTATTCTTACCGATATTGCCAAAATGTTTCAGCAGCTGAATTCTGACGTGAAAGCAATGCGCAAGAGTCTGGACAGCATCGACAGCAAGAATGTACGGCGTGTAGGTGATGATCTGGAAACTGTCAGCAAGCAGTCCAAAAAGGCAACCAGCGGAATAAAAGGTTTTGCTGATAAATGCAATAAGATGACCGGAGCGCTTAGCGCTATTGCTGCAGTGCAGTTAGGCAGCGTCTTCACCGGTATGGCGGGCGGTATTCTTAATATGGGTATAGCATCTGTACAGGCTGCAGCACAGATGCGTCAGTATGAGATTGCCTTTCAGACCATGCTGAAATCTGCTGAGGCAGGTACGCAGATGCTGAGGGATTTACAGCAGTTTGCTGCAGAAACACCCTTCGACGTACCCAGTGTTGTAAGCGCAGGTCAGCAGCTGATGGCGTTCGGCTTTAAGGCTGAAGAGATTATCCCTATGCTTACGAATTTAGGCGATGCAGCCAGCGGTTTAGGCTTAGGGACTGAAGGCGTGAGCCGTCTTGCATACGCATTAGGGCAGATGCAGACTAGCGGTAAGCTCAATGCTCAGGACATGATGCAGCTTACCAGCGCGGGTATTTCGGCATGGGATATGCTGGCGCAGGCTGCAGGCAAAACAGTAGCTGAAATGAAGGACCTTTGCTCTAAAGGCGCTATTGATTCTAAAGCAGCCGTGCAGACCATTGTAGCAGGCATGAATGAACAGTTCGGCGGCATGATGGCCAAGACTTCGGACGAGGTTGCCGGTCTTCTGGCAAACATCAAAGAAACTGCCGGCAATACTTCCGCTGCTGTAGGCAAATATCTGACGGAAGCTTTTAACATCAAGGGCATCTTGAAGGATGTATCCGACAGGCTGGGAGAGTTTCAGCAGAAGATGCAGACAGCAACAGAGCAGGGCAAGAGCATGGGCGACGTCATCAAAGAGTGCGTGCCTGCTCCTGTTATCGCTGCAATAGGTGCATTTGCTGCAGTGCTTGTTGTTGTATCGGTTGCAGCCGTAGCGACGTTAGGCGCGGTGCTGGGACTTTCTGCAGGTATTGTGGCTGCTGGTGCTGCAATCGGTGCTGCTATTGCGTTGGTAATCGTCTATTGGGATGATTTGGCTAATGCGGTAAAGGCAGCTGTGCAGGGTATACTTGATACTGTTGTTATCATCGGTACTGCTGTTACAGAAGTTATTCTGGGCGTTGTACGGTGGATTCTTGATACGATAGGCGATATGTGGGCAGATGTTACAGGTGACCATAATAATTGGTTTAACGATTTTGCCGATATGCTTGGCGATGCTATGGATGCTGTGGAAGATTTCGCCAGAAAGGCTATAGAATGGTTTAATAAGGTTTTTGCAGCAAAGCAAAGAGCAACAGCTACAGAAAGTTCGGCTGATGATGGTCATGGTGGTGCCGGTGGCAGCTATGGTGATGATTCTTCTGCTGAAAAGCCTGAAAAACGACCTGCGATACCAAAAAGGCCGCTTATAATCCCAAGCAGAGATACCAATGTAGCTAGAACAGGTGGCAATAGCCGAAATGAGAATTTTGCCTTGAAAGCTGCGCAGGAAGAAAATAAGATTAAGCAAGAAAGGCTCAAAATAGAAAATGAATATGTGCGCTTAAAATTAAAAAAGGAAAAAGATTTGTTTGAAGCTCAAAATGCTATTGCAAAAAAGTATGGTACTGACGCTCAAAAGTTAAGCATAGAACTTGCAGAAATTGAGTTTAAGAAAAAACAGGAGCTGCAGGAAGAGAAACTGGCCTACACGGAACAGATGCTTGCTGCTGAAAATGCACTTAAGGAAGCGCAGCTGCGTGGAGCTTCCCAAAAAGAGCTGGACATGCTCAAGGAAAAGCTGGCTTTGCTTAAGGAAACCCATCAATATACGATTGATAACATCAATCAGACTGCTGCTAATCAAGCTGCTACTGCTCAAACTGGTTATAATAACCAGAAAATCGGTTGGCAGGCTAATTATAATGCTTCTGGTACTGTTGGACAGATGACGATGGCTAACGGTAAGTGGAAAGAAGAAGCTACTGAATCTGTGAATAGTAGTCCTTGGCTAGACGATAAACTAAAATTGGAAGCGCTGACTGCAATCAATCAGAAATACGATGAGCAACAGCAGAAAATCAATACCATAAGCAAGATTCAGCAGACTAGCAATCAGCTGGCGAAGGATTTTTCCGGTGCTATAACTGACTGGATTACCGGAGCTCAGAGCTTCGGAGATGCTATGAAAAACATTCTGCAGCAGCTCATTGCACAGCTTATTCAGGCAGCTATTTATGCAACTATCGTAGCTGCTTGCACTGGCGGCGGTGGTGGTTTTGCGGCACGTTGGAAGGGTGCTTTCGGCAATGCCTTTGCTTCAGGTGGTGCTGTCGCTGGTCCCGGTACCGGTACGAGTGATAGTGTTCCGGCAATGCTCTCTAATGGCGAATATGTCCTGAATGCTCAGGCTGTAGACCGTTTGGGCGTACCGTTCCTTAATGGCTTGAATACGGGACGTTTGAGAGGCTTTGCCAGCGGCGGGCTTGTCGGTTCCGGCGGTGCTTATAATCGTCCTGTCAGCGTTGCTTCCTCCAGCAGCTCTACGAGCAACAGCATCACTCTTAACGTATCAGCGTTGGATGCATCCAGCTTTGCTGACTTTTTGGCGCGTGGAGGCATGCAGGTTCTAAAGCAGGCAACATTAGACGACAACCGCAACTTCAACGCGGCGTTTGATACTTTTTAAGGAGGATGCATATGGCTGAAAGAATATTTCCTCTTGACAGCGGTGAAACAGCATGGAGCAGTACACTGCAGCAGGCGTGGGAGGTCACACAGACAGAAACCGCCAGCGGCAGGCGTAGGGCGATTTGTAGCCAGCTGTATCCTAAACTATCTTTTAATGTGAGCTTTACAGCTTTAGACGATAAGAATCTGTCGCTACTAATTGGCTTTTATGCAAAATGCAAGGGTACTCTTTTACCCTTCTTTTACAAGGATTATGGCGCGCGCGTCGAGCTGCAGGAGCTTAGTAGGGATGAAAGCGGTAAATATCAGCTGTTTATTAAAAATGGCGGCTATGTACTGCCTTGCGAAAAGGCTGATAATGTAAGTGTTTATATTGATGATAAAGAGACTGCAGATTTTACATTGGACGGGGACATACTGACAGTGCCAGCTGCAACGGCAAAAAGTGTTGTCAAAGCAAGCTTTGACTATTATTGGCGTGTACGCTTCACAGATACACTTTCTGTTACCCAGTCTTTTGCGAATGTAAACAACGTTAACTTGAAATTGGTTACAGTGAGGTGATGAAGATGAAAAACTGTACGTTAGACCTTGCTCAACACCTGAATACAGATAATGAATTTGTCTGCTGTGATTTGTTTACGCTTAAGCTGGCAAACGGCAGCATCTGTCGCACTGCTGAATTTGACAAGGATATCAGCTTTAACGGCAAACTGTACAAGGCTGACCGCTTTATTATGAAACGCGAGCAGACGAAAAGTTCTGGCGCGCCTTCAGTTGAAACCTTGAGCGTGACGCTGAACACTGACCTCCTGCATGATGATAAGGTTGATGGCAAATATCTGCTGCAGGCAGTGCATGATGGCACGCTGGATGATGCTTATCTGACGCTTGGACGCGCCTTTCTGGACGCGGAGACAGGAGCTGTCCTGGGCGTGCTGGAGCTTTTTACAGGCAGATGCGAGATATCGTCTTGTGGCGGTATCAGCTGCAAGCTGTCAGTAAAGAGTGAGACTGTTGGGCTAAATGCATCGGTACCCTTACGCACCTTTGCACCGCAAAACGTCTACCAAGAGGCGGACGGGGTGGTCAGCACGGCTAGCAAAGACACTTACACATGTATGATTCCACTCAAACCATCGAAGAATGTGCTGGTGAAGATATGAATAAACTCCTTGATTTAGCAAAAACCTATGTAGGCACGCCGCATATCAATGGCGGTGACGTGAAGGGCGCAGGGCTTGACTGCTGCACCCTGGTGACAAATTTTTATGCTGAGCTGGGGCATAAGAAAATAAAGGTCGAATTTGGTTACAGTGCAGACTGGTATTGTCAAAAAGGCTGTAAGGAACTGCTCTTACCTTATTTAGAAAAACATTTTGTGCGCACTAAGTGCTTGATGCCTGGCTATTTGGTCAGTTACCGTTGGGGACACAGCGAATATGCGCACTTGGGCATCTATTTAGGCAAAGGCATGCTGCTGCATTGTGACGCTGATGATGGTACGACCATTACCAATATTGATGATCCGAAATTTACTGATGCCCTTGGTAAAAGCAGAATAACAGGATTTTGGAGGCCTAAACATGGGGTTATTTAAAAAGACAAGCTTTACAAGCCGCTCAAATAAAATAGATGCTTTTCAAAGTACGGTCTGTGAGTTCGGAACTCCGGTTCCGCTGCTTTTTGGTACATGTAAGGTTTCCCCCAACCTGATTTGTTACCAGGACTTTACGACTAAAGAAAAGCGCGTGACGCAGAAAAGCGGCAAGTCCAAAAGTACAACAATCACCTATTTGTACTATGTTTATGCAGAGCTGGCTTTAGGCGAAGGCGTAATCAAGGACGTAAGCAAGGTGTGGGTAGGCGATACAGCATATAATTCTTTGGCAGCACTTAACGCCAACGGCCGTAACGAAGGCGCGGGATTATCGTTGAATCGCGGTGATAATAATGCACCAACAACGTATATGTCTACAAACCATCCTGAGATAGCTACAGGATATACTGATCTTGCTTATCTTTATGGAAAAATCTTCTTGGGAGAAGACAGCGCTTCCATGCCGTCCTATAGTTTTGAAGTCAAGGGAACGCTTATAGACAGTAATGACGGGACTGATGCCAATCCGGCCGGAGTTATCAAGAATATATTGGATAGTATTGGACTTGGCGAATACATTGATCTTCCAAGCTTAAAAAATTATGCCAGCTATTGTAAAAATGCTGACCTGCTTATCAGCACTTATAATGACGCTTTCTCCAATCAGAAAAAAGCGCAGGAAGTCATTGCTGAGCTGTTGGAGCTGACGAATACCTACATGTTCTGGAGCGTGGACAGGTTTAAATTTGTTCCGCGCGACGATATTCCACGCGGAACGTGGAAGCCGAATACAGAGATTATCTATGATATTGATGCTGATGAACTGATTAGCCAGGGCGGTGCCCCTGTTGTTTTCAAGCGTAAGGACAGTACGGAGATATACAACTATGTTACTGTTAATTTCCTGAACCGCGCTAATGACTATGAAGAGGAGAGCGTCAGCTTCCAGGATATCGCCAGCATTAAAACTTATGGTGTGCGGAGTGTGAGCTATGACGCTAAATGGCTGCACACGAAGGAACGCGCTCTGAAGTACGCACAAATGAAAACGCGCCTTGCGCAGACGGAATGCAACCAATATACGCTGAAGCTGCCTTGGAAGTATTGTCGCCTTGAGCCCGGTGACCTTATCCGCATCACAGATGATGCGATTGGCATTAAAGGACAGGTTGCAATGGTCAGCGAGGTTACAGAAGCAAACAACGGCTTGATAACAGTTACTGCCCTGCAGCGTGCTCCTGGTGATTACAGCGAGGCTAAGTATAAGGTAGACAATAAATACCAATACCAGGACTTCAACGTGAATCCGGGCAACACTGCAACGCCGCTCTTCATTATCCCACCGTCTGACCTGGTGGCGAGCAGCAGCGGCTGCGAGCTATGGATAGCCTTGCATGGCGACAGCGAAGACTGGGGCGGCTGTGACGTTTATGTATCAACCAAGGACGGTGATTACAGCTACAACGGCACGCATGGCGTGAGCAGCGTTTATGGCTGGCTGGTATCTGATTTGTCTTATGACGGAGATAGTGTTGATATAGAGCTGGACAACCCTCGTGCCGTAGAGCTTTTAACTGGCAGCGCTCAGGATGCTAAAGATGGCAATACGCTGATTTGGATAAACGGCGAGTGCATGAGCTATAGCCTTGCAACGTTGCAAGGCTCAAACATTTATACTCTGAGCGGCCTTGTTCGAGCACAATGTGGCACCAAACAGGGCGAACATTACTATGATGACGACGTTGCTATACTTGACGGCAATATTTACCCAGTGTCTTTGCCTAAATCCTATATCGGTAAAACACTGTATTTTAAGTTCCCAGCGTTTAACGCCTTCAAGGCAAACGGGCAGGATTTAGCTGACGTTGACTGCTATACGTGCGTTGTTGGTGTTGGCGATTTGCCTAACTGCACAAACATTATGGCTTACAACAAGTATCGTGATGTTGATGGTGTTATTGTGTACCATGACATTATTGTGGAGTGGCAACCGCCGGCAGGATTTGGCAACTACCAGCAGGCACAGGTTTGGTACAAGGCATCTACGGAAAGCAAGTGGCAATATGGCGGGCAAGGGTATAACAAGGCTACATTGCCACAGGTTGACATTGGCGTGACTTATGAAATTGCTGTTTGTACACAGGACGTTTTCGGAAATGTAGAAACGCCTGACAGCAGTGCCCAAACAAGTATTCTGGTTGCACTCTCAACGGAAATACCAAATACTCCGGAAAACATCAGCATCACTTTAAAAGATGCCGTAGTGATTAAATGGGATGAGGTGCACAATGCTGATGTTAAATATTATGAGATACGTTTGGACGCTAACGTCGGCGTTGATAACGCTAATTTTATCGCACGGACGGCAGATAATAGCTATACAACAAACGCTATAACCGCACGTTACGGCACGATTTACGTCTTTGCTGTGTCAGCCTACGGCAAGGTCAGCGCCCCTGCAACAGCAGCATATAATTTTGCTGCACCGAACGCGCCGAAAATCAGCGTCAAGGCAAAAATGCAGGGCATTGAATGTCGCGTATTGGAGAGCATCCCGAATAATTGTATCGGCGTGCATTGGTACTTTGACGGAGCGACGAATGACAGCGACGACAAAACAGCGAATCTGAGCTATTTTAAATCGCTTGACGCTGGCGTGTATGAGGTCAAAGCGTGCTACTACAATTATTTCGGTGATGGCGCGTTCAGCGGCAGCCAAACGGTGACAGTAAAGGCGACGATTGACGCAGGGCTGATAGAGGCAGGAAGCATTGCCGACGATAAGCTCGATGCGACTATAAAAAACAACATTGCCAACGCTACGGCCAACGCAAATGCAGCGCTTAACAACAGTAAGATCACCGCTGACAAATTAGCTAAGGATTACAGCACGACCACACAGACAGAAACACTTATTGCTACACGTGTTGCTAACAGTTTGGGCAATTACAGCACGACAGAACAGACCGCCAACATGATTGCCGGCAGCATTGCTAATTTTAAAAATGACACACTCAGCCAGTATAGTACAACAAAGCAGACCGAGGAGCTGATAAGCTCGCAGGTAGCAAGCTATACTGACGGAAAACTGAGCGGTTATAGTACAATTGAGCAGACCAACACGGCAATCAGCAACGTGGTTGTAAAAATGGACGCTGCGACAAACAAAAAATTAGAATCATACAGCACAATACAGCAGACGCAAGATGCCATCAGCCTTGCGGTAAAAGATATCGACCTTGACGGCAACGATATTATCACAAAAATCAACATCGCTGACGGCACAATCCTGCTGGACGGCAAATACATCCATGTTACAGGTGATACGCAGATTGACGGCAATGTGATTACAAACAATATGCTTGCAGGCAGCATCAGCGCCGATAAAATGGCGGTAGATAGTTTGTCAGCCATCTGTGCGACTATCGGTACATTACGTACAGCAACTAGCGGAGCAAGAACGGAAATAAAAGATAACCTAATAGAAGTTTATGATGAGAACAATGTATTGCGTGTAAGAATGGGGGTATGGGAATGATTTATGCAGGACTGCTGATAGTAATTGCTGTTGTGGTGTATCTAATGCGGAAGAAGAAGCCTGCCGAACAGCCGAAGCAGGAAAAACCGAAACTCGATGAAAGTACGGCGACCGTATCGCCAACGATAAAAAATGGCGAAAAGGTTATTGTTGCTAAAGATGGTGTAAAGACAAAGGGGACGGTGAAGATTTTGCCTTCGGGATTACAGATATTCGATGCTAATGGCAATGAAATATTAAGCACACAAGATTTGACCAAAACAATTTACGGAACTGTTCACACTAACGGTAAAAGTGGTGCGGTAAATGATGAAAGAATAAAAGTGGGAGAAACATTTATTTTCCCGTATTATTCAAAGATTATTCCTATTGGCAACACAGAAATTTTTTACGCAGCTAATAAAGCTTGTTCTCCGGTGTTCAGTATAAAAGACGGTCAAATAACATGGGAATATTATCATGCGCCTAAATACGGCATAGAAGATGTTAAATTTATGTATGGAGGCAGTATATGAGCAAATATTTTCAAGCGGTTACTGATACGCAACGTGCCCAAGTAGATGACAGAACAAAAATACTTTTTTTACAAAAAAAAGTTAAGTTAAGCCAATATTACAGGGATATAGTTAAATACAATTATTATGTAAAAGGTGAACAACGGTACAACGGAACAGGTTACGTCTACGCCATCGCGCCGGTAGAAAATACTCTCATTTTCCTCGGAACAGATTCTGAAACGCCATTAAGAATTTGTTGCAACGTCGGAGAACCAATGTTGTATAACAAAGATGATGCAACTAGCATGGGCACATATTTCTGCATTTCTATAGATGGCGCAGAAAAAGAAATTGCAGATGATATTGATGTATATTTTTTCTCGTTCGATATGCCAAATGACGAACGTTGTGGGCTGGAAGTTTTTGACGAAAATGGCAAAAAAATATTTACAAGCAATTCAAAAATGTTAAAAATGCTAGACTTTTACTCGGAACAACACGGCAAATTGCTGGACGGCTCAACGTGGGATTATTTTGACAAAATGACTGAAAAAACATATAGCTATCCTGAAAAAAAAATAGCATTTTATTGCGGACAAAGCTGTTTTGGTGGCGGTGGCAGCGAACAAGGAAGTTGCTATTTTTCTGTTTTCAATTTGTCGAAATCAACTTTGCAAAATAAATTTGCGAACGATTGGAAAACTTTTTCTTGGGACGGCGGCACTTATAGAGGGTATCCGGCTACTGATTTCGGGCTAACGGCTCACAAATCAACAAGGGTGCCGTTTACAATGTTTGCTGTTATCGACGTAACCAATTTATAGAGGTGAAACCATGCAGATAGAATTTGAAATTGACGGTATGCGGCTGACAAGAACGTCAGACGCATACGTAACAAATTTTTAAGGGAGGCGACAAATAATGTTCCAAGCTCAAAACAACAACATCGTTATCATCCGAGGTGACAGCGCCGCATTTTCCATCGGCGTGTCTGACACCAACGGTAACGATGTTGCGCTGACTGACGGCGATGTGCTGACGTTTACGCTCAGACGCACACCACGGAGTCCGACCATCGTCCTGCAGAAAACAATCACTGACGGAACGCTGACCATCAATCCGTCAGACACGCAGGATATGCCGTTCGGCTCATACGTTTACGACGTAGAGCTGAAGCGGGCTGACGGCTATGTTGATACAGTTATCCCGCCGCACGAATTTTTATTGCTTGAAGAGGTGACGTACTGATGGAGAAATTACACGGCACACTGACGGCAACATCAGCAACGCTTCATGGCACATTGTCGGCACGGACTATCATCGGCGCTGAGCTGTACGAGGGAGCCTATACGGTACACTCTGCAGCGCATGAGGCACAGGAGCTGCCGACAGCAAATAAGCACCTAATCAAAAATATTACAGTCGAAAAAATACCGTACTATGAAACATCTAATCTGTCAGACGGTATTACAATCTACATCGGAGATGAAAGGGAGGTCGAAATCTATGGCTGAGAAAACTATATCTAAAGTTGTATACGGTGGCAAAACGCTGATTGATTTGACCAGCGATACCGTTACCGCTGATAAGCTGCTTAGCGGCGTTATCGCACATGACAAGAGCGGCGCGGCTATTACCGGTGCTTGTACATTTGACGCCGATACCAGCGATGCGACTGCTGCCAGCGCAGAAATTTTGAGTGGAAAGACTGCTTATGTCAATAAAATCAAAGTTACCGGCGAGATGAGAAACAATGGTGCGGTTACCGGCAGCATCAGCAAAAAAGCTGAAGCGTACAGCATCCCTATCGGCTACCATGACGGCAGCGGCAAGGTAGCAATCAGTACCACGGAGCAGGCTAAAATTATTGCAACCAACATCAGAGCTGGCGTAAGCATTTTAGGCGTAACAGGTACAATGTCTGGTACAGAGAGTGTCAAGGCACAAGCTAAGACTGTTACGCCGACCACGACACAGCAAACCGTGTTGCCTGACAGCAGTCAAGGTT
>ERZ780141.896-NODE-896-length-19763-cov-5.356150_pt1 | contig 19763 bp, 16 predicted proteins | sample MGYA00433080_ERZ780141 | MGnify/ENA primary metagenome ERZ780141 (study PRJEB29588, sample SAMEA2154047) | human gut metagenome | biome: human gut; feature: human-associated habitat; material: faeces | place: Denmark | collected 2008/2010 ... | reverse complement strand
CTCCTCAGAGGCTGCGGCAGTCTCAGTTGCTACTGCTGCAACATCTTCCATCTTACTTACAACATTATTTCTGTTAGTATCCATAGCCTCATTGAGCTGTGTAATATTATCAAGACCTTCCTTAAGTCCGTTAACTGAATCAGAAATTGTATTAAACAGTTCCTTAGCATCCTTAATAGATACATTCTGTTCCTCTATAATACCAACTGACTCATCCATTGTCTGCTCAACCTGCTGTGACTTAATAGTAATCTCATTAACAATCTGCTTAATCTCATCTGTTGACTGCTGTGACTGTTCAGCAAGCTTTCTTATCTCATCAGCAACTACTGCGAATCCCTTACCGCTCTCTCCTGCTCTTGCTGCCTCGATAGAAGCATTAAGTGATAACAGGTTAGTTTGCTCTGTAATTTCTGTAATGGCATCTGATATGAAATTAATCTTCTCTATACTGCTTACCATCTCAGATACAACTGCTTTAGAAATCTTAGAGTTATCAATTGAACGCTGTCCCTTAGTAATAAGTTCATCAACAATTGTAAGTCCCTTATTACTTAACTTCTGTGTTTCAACAGACATATCACTGATATCAGTTACATAAGCCTTAGTTTCCTTTAATCTGTCTGCAAGATTTTCTACTTCCTGTGTTGCTGTCTGTGTACTGTCTGCCTGACCTGATGCACCAACTGCAACACTCTGTATAGCCTCTGAAACCTGACCTACTGTCTCTGTAGTAGACTTAGATACTCCTGCAATCTTAGCAGATGCATCTACTATAACTCCACTCTTTTCCTCAACACCCTTAATAAGAACTGCCATGTTCTCAACCATGTTGTTAAAGTTATTCTCAAGGTCTCCAAACTCATTCTTCTTCTTTACATCAATTCTATCTGTTAAATCACCACCCGCAACATCCTTCATATGTCCAGAAACCTTCTTAATCTCCTTAGTCATAGAAGCTGTAACTGCAAGTGCAATACCAATTCCAATAACAAATGCTATAATACTGAATATAACAGTATTGCTAATCATCTTATTAGTTGTAGCAGATGTTTCTTTAGAACTGATAAAACCAACAAGTGTCCATCCTGTAACAGCATCCTTAGATGTTACTACATGTACCTTTTCACCATTAATGTTTTCATCAAATGAAAATGCTTTATCATAATCAGCATCTGTAAGACCTTTAACTGTACTCCAGCAATTCAGTCCTGATACTGAATCTGTTACATACTTGTTATTATCATTATTAACAAGTATATTACCATCTTCATCTGCAAGGACAACAAATCCTGTATTAAGAAGTCCGATACCCTGTACAAAATCTGTAATCTCAGAAAAATCAATATGCATACCCACAGTACCATAATTCGTTCCGTCTGAATGCTTAATTTCCTGTGAAACAGTAATTATTGTCTTATCAAAATCCTTGCTATAATATGGCTTTGAAAAATAAGCATAAATGCTGTTTCTTGCCTTAAGACCTTTACAATCTGTGTACCATACTTCCTTAGTTCTGTCTACACCATTCTCAAGACCACCCTTACTAAGTGTCTTACCAGTCTCTGGGTTATATTCTCCCCAACCTGTAATCTCAAGATTAGTATTAGTAGCAAAGAACGCTCTTTCTGCACCATTAGTAACCTTAACTGATGCAATAAGAGAATCTCTTACTGCCTTAACATTATCACTTAATGTTCCCTGATCCTCAAGATGCTTTACTTCATTCTTTCTTGTAAGCAGGTCTACCGGCTGCGACAGAGTCTTAAGATATGTAGTAAACTGATTCTGTGCTTCATTCAAAGTCTGCTCACTTGTTACCTTCATGTTATTTTCCATTGAAGACGAAGTTGTTGTAATTGAACTTACCATAAGCATTACAATAGGAATTGTAATGGCAACAACGAAAAATAAAACAAGCTGAAAGCCTAATTTTCTGAAAAACTTCATAGCTTTCCCTCCTCGTTGATAATTAATAATATTTAGTTGACATTTCCGATTTCTTATATGCCTTGTATTATAATACCACATTTGTAATAATATGTAAATTTCTATATTAAATACAATTTATTATGAAAGCATATATTTAACAACAATATCAGTCAGTAAATCTTACATTTCCCTGAAGCCATATCTGTCCTTTGAATCTGCGGCCTACGGCTGGTTCTCCAAGCAGATGTTCCTTATTAACTGCTGTAGTTATAATAAGACTGTTACATTCAAGAACCATAATATATATCTTCTCACCAGTGTATATATTCTCCTCTTCACGCAGTTCAAGAATCTCTCCTATGACGGAATACTGGTCACATTCTACACCGCATGGCATAAAGGTTGAGTCTACTATGGTAAATATATCTTCCTTCATGACACGGTTTGAAAGTTCATTGTATGTATCAATATCTTCAATTGTAAGGCTCTCAATTGCATCCTCATCGCCATTCTTTGCTGCCTGAATAAGATTCTTTCTTGCAATTTCATCCTGTCTGCTTTTCTTAGAATTTCTTTCCTTTCTCACCGGAAGCATAATAATTCCACCAAGCGACAGTCCTGTAAGTGCCACCTTTTTGTTTCTGATTGGTACTTTACCAATTTCGTTCTTTCTGTCAGGATTAAAATCATCCGCATTAAAATCCTTACCACTGTACAGATAATCAAGATAATCCATTACATTCTGAAGATAAAATATAAGCGTTACTCCTGTCTTTAATTCATCACATATAACTGCATAGGATTCCTTGTCAAGATGTCTCTCAATAGTCATCTCCTCATTGTCACTTAAAGCCTTCCCCACAACAAACGGAAAATAATACTCATATTTAAAAACATTCTTTTCATATCTTCCATACACATACAATCCGGTTGAGTTGCTAAGGCGCAAGATAATAACGCCACGATCTAATTTCTCGTGGCGTATCACAAATCCTTCTTTTATGCTTTCTCTAATTCCTGTTTTTATAAATTTTGCCTCAGCCTCTGATGTCATATTATCAAATCCAAGGGTTCTTATATATAAATTCATAGCTGCTCCAATGCTCTATTCTGTATCTACTATAAACATAGTAAGCTGCTTTAATAAGTTATACTCTACATTTTCAGTATAAGGTGTTCCATCTGCATGCTCTGTCATTCTTATAACAGGTCTGTCAGCAGCTTCCTTATTCTGTCTTATAACTACAGCTTTTTCGCCATCACTTGTGTAAACTGTACAGCCGACAGGGTATGCAGCAACTGAGTCTAAGAATTTTGAAGCAATTGTAGGGTCATATTTTACTCCCGAATGCACTTTGATGTATTCAATAGCTTCATATATCTTCATCTTCTCACTGCCTATGCCACTTATCATACTGTCAAAATCATCACAGATAGAAACAAGCTTAACTTCTGGTTTAAGCCTGTCACCCTTATGCTGGAAAGGATATCCTGAGCCATCAATTCTTTCATGGTGAAAGAGAATAATCTCCTTTGCCACGTCAGGAAGCCATTCCTCGTCCTGCAGTGAGCTGTATCCAAATATAGTATGCTTCTTATATTCAACAGCATCTTTATTAGTCATCTTATTCTCACTAACATTAACATAAGGAACATTAATATATCTGAGTCCTATATCATGAAGTATTGCTCCCATCGCAATATTATGTATCTGTTTATTACTCATTTTAAGCCTTAATGCCATAATTGTTGACAAAGTACATACATTAATACAGTGTGTATACATGTCAGTACTTACATTCCTGATTTCAGTAATATTATTCACAACCTCCGGCTCTGCAATAACTGTATCAAGTATTCTCTGTGCCTCATTAACAATTATCTTAAGTTCTTCATTATGTTTATAAATGTGTTTTTCTAATATTTTTTTTACTATCTGCCTTGAATTATTGGCAGTTTCTTCAAGTCTGTATGGATATTCTTCCTCTTCCCGTGCCGTATCACTATCAGAAGTATTCTCCCTGACAATTCCCTCTTTTTCGTCTTTTATGTATACAGTTCTTACTCCAAGATTAATTGCTCTTTCAATAAGTTCATCTGTCAGAGCAACATCCGCATGAATAAGAACAGTCCCCGAATGCGACAATATAGGAAAAGCTAATATATCGTTTTCTTTAAGATTATCAACACTAACCTGTTTCATAAGCCGCTCCATCCTTAACAAAAGATTTATTAGTCCCCCAGTTACTAGGTAAAAGATAGCATATTTTAATTAATATTACAATGAATATTGACTTATAATTATATTAGTGTTATATTGACATTGTTAAATTATTATCAATCAATATTGCACGAATCAAGTTATGGAGGAAATGTTATGTCAAAGAATTTAACTGAGAATTACCCAATTGTTGACACAGTCGAAGCTCTTGAAGAAAGGCTTGCCGGTGTACGGGAGGCTCAACGCATCTTCGCAGCTTATACTCAGGAACAGGTAGATAAGATATTTACTGCTGCTGCACTTGCTGCCAATAAAGCAAGAATTCCTCTTGCCAAGCTTGCAGTTGAAGAAACTGGTATGGGAATTGTAGAAGATAAGGTTATCAAGAATCATTATGCCTCTGAATACATTTATAATGCTTACAGAGATACTAAGACTTGTGGTGTTATTGAAGAGGATAAGGCATATGGAATTAAAAAGGTTGCTGAACCTATTGGAGTTGTTGCAGCCGTAATCCCAACAACTAATCCAACTTCAACAGCTATTTTCAAAACTCTTATTTCACTTAAGACTAGAAATGGTATTATCATAAGCCCACATCCACGAGCTAAGAAATCGACAATTGCAGCAGCTAAGGTTGTTCTTGAAGCTGCTGTTGCAGCAGGTGCCCCTGAGGGAATCATTGGCTGGATAGATGTTCCTTCCCTTGAGCTTACAGATACACTTATGAAGGAAGCAGATATTATCTTAGCTACCGGCGGACCTGGAATGGTTAAAGCTGCTTACTCTTCTGGAAAGCCTGCACTTGGTGTAGGTGCTGGTAATACTCCTGCTATCATTGATGAATCAGCAGATGTAATACTTGCTGTTAACTCAATTATTCATTCTAAGACATTTGACAATGGTATGATATGTGCTTCTGAACAGTCTGTAATTGTTGACAAGAAGGTTTACAAGGCTGTTAAAGAAGAATTTGCATACAGAGGCTGCTACTTCCTTAATAAGAGCGAGACAGAAAAGGTAAGAAAGACTATTATTATCAACGGTGCCCTTAATGCGAAGATTGTTGGTCAAAAAGCCCATACTATTGCTGCTTTAGCAGGCGTTACTGTTCCTGAAGAAACTAAAATTCTTATCGGTGAAGTAACATCTGTAGACCTCTCAGAAGAATTTGCTCATGAAAAGTTATCACCTGTCCTTGCAATGTACAAGGCAGAAGATTTTGAAGATGCTCTTTCAAAAGCTGAACACCTGATTGCAGATGGTGGATTTGGTCATACATCATCTCTTTATATTAATGTTGAAACACAGGCAGACAAGATTGCTGAATTCTCTGAAAGAATGAAGACATGCCGCTGCCTTATCAATACACCTTCATCTCACGGTGGAATCGGTGACCTCTACAACTTTAAGATGGCTCCTTCTCTTACACTTGGATGCGGCTCTTGGGGCGGAAACTCAGTATCTGAGAACGTTGGAGTAAAACATCTGCTTAATGTAAAGACTGTCGCTGAGAGGAGAGAGAATATGCTTTGGTTTAGAGCACCTGAGAAGGTTTACTTTAAGAAGGGCTGCTTACCTGTTGCCCTTGATGAACTTGGAACTGTAATGGGTAAGAAGAAAGCATTTATCGTTACTGACCAGTTCCTTTATAAGAATGGTTATACCAAATGTGTCACAGATAAGTTAGATTCTTTAGGAATCATGCATACTACTTTCTATAATGTAGCACCAGATCCAACACTTGCATGTGCTAAAGAAGGTACAGCTGCTATGAGACTTTTCGAACCTGATGTAATCATCGCAATTGGTGGTGGTTCTGCAATGGATGCTGCCAAGATTATGTGGGTTATGTACGAACATCCTGAGGCAGACTTCCTTGATATGGCTATGCGTTTCATGGATATCAGAAAGAGAATATACACATTCCCTAAGATGGGTGAGAAAGCTTACTTTGTCGCTATCTCAACATCTTCTGGAACAGGTTCAGAGGTAACTCCTTTTGCAGTTATTACCGATGAAACAACCGGTCAGAAATATCCACTTGCTGACTATGAATTACTTCCTAAGATGGCTATTATCGATGCTGACATGCATATGAATCAGCCTAAGGGACTTACAGCAGCTTCTGGTATTGATGCACTTACACATGCACTTGAAGCATACGCTTCCATTATGGCAACAGAATATACAGATGGTCTTGCATTACAGGCTATGAAGAATATATTTGAATATCTTCCAGCAGCTTATGAATTAGGTGCACATGATGCAGTTGCAAGAGAAAAGATGGCAACAGCTTCTACTATGGCTGGTATGGCTTTTGCTAATGCTTTCCTTGGAGTGTGCCACTCACTTGCACATAAACTGGGTGCATATCACCACCTTCCACACGGAATTGCTAATGCCCTTCTTATCACTGATGTAATGAGATTCAATGCTGCAGAGGTTCCAACCAAGATGGGAACATTCTCACAGTATAAGTATCCACATTGCAAAGCACGTTATGTTGAGTGTGCTGACTTCCTTGGAATTCAGGGTAAAGATGATGATGAGAAATTTGAAAACCTCATCAAGGCTATTGAAGAATTAAAGGCAAAGGTAGGAATTAAGAAAACTATTGCAGATTATGGTGTTAAAGAGGAAGACTTCCTTGCAACTCTTGATGAGATGACAGAAGCTGCATTTGATGACCAGTGTACTGGTGCTAACCCAAGATATCCTCTTATGAGTGAAATGAAAGCCATGTACTTAAAGGCTTACTATGGTAAATAATCATCATTATTATTTTAAGAAAGGAAGACATGTCATATGAAAAAATATTTAGCAAAATCTAAGTTAAAATCAGTATATGTAGAGAATGGCAAAGCTACTAAGGTCTTTGCCAAGACCTACAACAAATCAGATGTTTTATATGAAGCTCTTAATACTTCTAGAGTTGAAGACGCAGGCGTTAATATTCCAAAGCTTTTAGAGGTTGCTGTTACTGACGGTAAATGGTCTATCACAAGTGAATATGTTGAAGGTCCTACTCTTACACAATTAATTGAAAAATACCCTGACAAGGCTGATGATTATATTAAGAAAATGGTTGAATACCAGATATCTTTCCAGAAGAAGTCTAACCCACTTCTTCTGGTATTAAAGGATAAAATGAACCGCCAGATTAACTCTATTGAAGAACTTGATAACAGCGTTAAGTATGAACTTCTTACAAGGCTTAATTCCATGAAGAATCATACTAAGCTTTGTCACGGAGATTATTGTCCTGATAATATTATTGTTACTGCTGATGCCAAGGGAAATATCAAAGAAATCACAGCAGTTGACTGGGTACATGCTACACAGGGTAATGCATCTGCCGATATTGCGAATACATTTTTACTTCTCAAATTACAGTTTGGTGACAAGAGTGATATTCCTGAAAAGTACATAAGTGCTTTCTGTGAATTAACTAACACAAAACGTTCATATGTTAATGAATGGCTTCCATTAGTTGCAGCAGCAAGACTTACTAAGAATAAAGGAGAAGAAAAAGAACTTCTTAATCAGTGGATAAATGTTGTAGATTTCCAGTAAAAGTTTTCCACATACCAATATAAACAAGGTTTTCCACATTAAAATACTGGTTTTTAACAGCATTTTAATGGATTTCCCACAGTATCAACACACTTATCCACAAAATTTGTGGATAACATAAAACAAATGTGGATAAAACATATTCATTTGATATGTTTTATCCACATTTTTAATAATATCTATTTAGTATTCATATTACTTAACTGGTACTAATTCTGTCTTACCACCCATGTACATACGAAGAGCTTCTGGAATAAGAACTCTTCCATCTGCCTGAAGGTTATTCTCAAGGAAAGCAATAAGCATTCTTGGAGGTGCAACACATGTGTTGTTAAGCGTATGTGCAAAGTACTTGTTCTTGTCCTTACCCTGAACTCTTATCTTAAGTCTTCTTGCCTGAGCATCTCCTAAATTAGAACATGAACCAACCTCGAAGTACTTCTTCTGTCTTGGTGACCATGCTTCAACATCAATAGACTTAACCTTAAGGTCAGCTAAATCTCCTGAACAGCACTCAAGTGTTCTTACTGGAATATCCATTGTTCTGAAGAAATCTACTGTATTCTGCCATAATTTATCAAACCACATCTTGCTCTCTTCTGGTTTACATACAACAATCATTTCCTGCTTCTCGAACTGGTGGATTCTATATACACCTCTTTCCTCGATACCATGTGCACCCTTCTCCTTTCTGAAACATGGAGAATAGCTTGTAAGTGTCTTAGGAAGCTCTTCCTCAGGTGTAATTGTGTCAATAAACTTACCAATCATTGAATGTTCGCTTGTTCCAATAAGGTAAAGATCTTCACCTTCTATCTTATACATCATGGCATCCATTTCATCAAAGCTCATAACACCGGTAACTACATTACTTCTTATCATATAAGGAGGAATACAGTATGTGAACCCTCTGTCAATCATGAAATCTCTTGCATATGAGATAATTGCTGAATGAAGTCTTGCAATATCTCCCATAAGGTAATAAAAACCATTACCAGCAACCTTACCAGCTGCATCCATATCGATTCCGTTGAATCTTTCCATAATATCTGTATGATATGGTACTTCAAAATCAGGAACTACAGGCTCACCAAACTTCTCAATTTCAACATTCTCGCTGTCATCTTTTCCGATTGGTACACTAGGATCTATGATGTTAGGAATAGTCATCATAATCTTATTAACCTTTTCATTAAGTTCCTTTTCAGAAGCCTCTAATTCAGCAAGCTTTGCTGCATCTGCACTTACCTGTGCCTTAACTGCCTCTGCCTCTTCCTTCTTTCCCTGTGCCATAAGAGCACCTATCTGCTTAGAAAGCTTGTTCCTGTTTGCTCTTAATTCATCAGCTTCTGTCTGTGTTGCACGAGCTTTAGCATCAAGCTCAATTACTTCATCTACAAGTGGAAGCTTTCTGTCCTGAAATTTATTCTTAATATTCTGTTTTACAATATCCGGGTTTTCTCTGACAAATTTTAAATCTAACATTACTCCTCATTTCCGTGTCCTATCATTGACACTATTTTATCAAATTTACCAAATGCTATTATGCACCTTTTTCTGTATATTTTCAATTACATTTTGTCTTTCTGCATTAAATCGTTAATTTCTTTACTTAATTCTTCGTCTCCCATACGTCCGACCAGTGCCTGCTTAACAGCTTTCTCCTCTTCTTTACCAAGTTCAATATAAGACTTTCCATTAACTATTTCCTTAATATAAGCAAAACAGCCATCATTGCTGTGCATTACATTTACAACGTATCCATTGTCTTTCTTATCAAGCATACATAGCGCAAAGCTTAACTTTCCACCCATTTCATGGAATGCATCATACTTATTAACACCAACCTTCTGGAATGTAAACTGCATCTTTTCATATATGTCCTTAATAGCTTCTGTATTATCTTCACTTGTCTTCTGAAGATTGATAATGTCATCGGTATATTTTCTGACCATTTTCTCCATGCTCTTTCCATCAGAGCCTTCCATCATCATCTCATACTTTTTCGTCATAGCACAAGCCTTGCATATTGCAACAATTGCAAGAACTATTGCTGCAATTGTTATTACAAGCAGACCTATAACTACATAAAGTGTGTCCACTTTAAATAATCCAAATACATCTAACATAAATTTTCCTTTCTGTATATTAGCTTATTAATATATTATTAAATTAGTTATATAGTATACATTATATATATACTTAATTATTCATTAATTTTCTTTAACATATCATATATTCTTTCAAGCTCTGCCTGTGAATAATACTGAATTTCAATTTTACCCTTGTTATTATTCTTATTTTTGATAACTACTTGTGTACCCATGATTTTCTTCAATTTTTCTTCAAAATCTCTATATACAAAATCATTTTCTGGCTTTGTCTTTTCCACAGATTTATCTAACTTATCAATATTTTTAACAAGTTTTTCAACATCTCGCACATTGAGTTTTTCGTCAAATATCTTCTGTGCAACCATGTATTGTTTTTCTTTATCTTCAATACTAATAATTGCTCTTGCATGACCACTACTTAATTTTCCTTCGATTACCATTTCCTGAACTCTTTCATCCAGCTTTAATAATCTCAACGAATTTGTAATTGCGGTTCTTGATTTTGCCACCTTTTCTGCAACTTCATCCTGTTTTAATCTATAATCTTTAATAAGCTGCTGATATGCAAGTGCTTCTTCTATTGGATTAAGATCTTCTCTCTGTATATTCTCAATAAGAGCTATCTCCATAACCTCCTGTGATGAATAGTCCTTAATAATAACCGGTACTTCTTTAACACCCGCAAGTCTTGCAGCTCTGAATCTTCTTTCACCAGCTATAATCTGATAATTTTTATCCATCTTTTTAACAAGAAGTGGCTGTAACACTCCATACTGTTTTATTGATTCTGAAAGTTCTATAAGTGCATCCTCATCAAATGCTTTTCTTGGCTGATTCTTGTTAGGCTCAATCTGAGAAATCTTTAATTTAGTTTCTGCCGGAACCGGAACTTCTTTAACAACCTCTTTTACCACTTCCTTAACAACTACTTTCTGATCATTAGTATCTTCTTCCTGAAACAGATTACCAATGCCTTTTCCCAATCCTCTTGATTTACTTGTTTTAGTGTTCTTTGTTGGCATACTATTACAATCCTCCATTATATTTATTCTTCTCTTCCCATTACTTCTTCCGCTAATAACCTGTAACTTTCTGCACCAGTAGACTTTGGATCATATAGATTTATTGGTAGTCCGTGACTTGGTGCTTCTGCCAGACGAATATTTCTTGGTATAATTGTTTTGTAAATATTTTGTTTAAGATTATCCTTAACATTTTCGACTACTTGTAATGACAGATTTGTTCTTGAATCATACATTGTAAATACCACACCTTCAAGTTCAAGTTGTGGATTTAGTTTTTTCTTTACAAGATTAATCGTATGTATAAGCTGTGTTAATCCCTCTAATGCATAATATTCACATTGAATTGGAACCAGAACAGTATCAGCTGCCGTCATTGCATTAACAGTAAGCATACTTAATGAAGGAGGACAATCAAGTATAATATAATCATATCTGTCTCTTACTTCTAATATACTTTCTTTTAAAATATACTCTCTATTATCTACGTCAATTAAATCAATCTCTGCACCTGCAAGATTCACATTAGATGGAAGTATATCAAGATTATCAATTATATTTTCTACTATTGCATCTTTAATATTACATTCTCCCAATAATACCTCATAAACTGTTTTTTCAATGTCTGTCTTAGATAATCCAAAACCACTTGTCGTATTTCCCTGTGGATCAATATCTATTATAAGAATCTTCTGTCCAGCTTCTGCAAGACATGCTGCCAAATTTATTGCTGTTGTTGTTTTACCAACTCCACCTTTCTGATTTGCTATTGCAATTATTCTTCCCACATTACCCTCTTATTCCATATGTTCTATGTTTCACGTGAAACATAATCTCATATCATTTTATTTAATAAATAACTTTTTATCTTTTTTATTATAGCACACATTATTACAATATGTTATAATAAATTATATTTTTTATGTTTCACGTGAAACATAAAAAAATGATATATATATTTCTATTTTGAAATATATATATCATCTCATATTTTTATTCAATCATAATAAGTAATATTAATTGTTAAACTATTTTATACTAATTATATTATTCTTTATTGCAAACACTGCAGCCTGTGTTCTATCAGAAACACCTATTTTCTTAAATATGTTAGATACATGATTTTTTACTGTTCTTTCACTTATATTAAGTGTCAATGCGATTTCTTTATTAAATGCACCAGATGCAATCATTTTCAACACTTCCATCTCTCGTCTTGTAAGATCTGATACTTTTTCTTTTAATACATCTCTTTCTGCAAGACTGGAATTAAGTAATGGCATAAGAGAAGGTTCAATATATGTTTCACCAGAATAAACAGAAAATATAGCTTTCTTTAATGTATCAAAATCAGAATCTTTTAATATAAATCCGTCACATCCAATTTCTAATGCTTTAACCAGATATTCAATTTCATTATGTATTGTAAGTACAATAACCTTGCATAACATTTTTTGTTGTTTCATTATATTAAGAACCTGAATTCCATCCATATTAGGCATATTAATATCCAATAAAACAATATCAGGTTTTGTCTTATTAGTAAGATTGAGACATTCATACCCATCTCCTGCTTCTGCCACAACATTTATCTCTGAATCAGTTTCTAAAAGTTGTTTTAAACCTTCTCTTACCATTCTATGGTCATCAGCTAATAATATATTAACCGCCATAATTACACCCCTTTCTTACCAAACTGGTATTTCTATAAAAAAATCCGAACCATTATCATATATATATTTAATATTTCCATTTAATAATGCAACTCGTTCTTTTAACATTGTTAATCCAAATCCAGAATTTTTATTTCTATCATAAACAGTATTATAATAATCAAATCCTTTTCCATTATCCTTAAATTCAATAATAACATTGTTATCTTTAAGAGTAACGTTAATTATAATTTCTGTCCCGTTAGAATATTTAATTGCATTACTATTTAATTCATTTATAATTCGAAGTATTGATATAATAAGATTTGAATCGATACTTAATTCATCATCAAAATTAACTGATGAATAATATGTAATTACATTACTTTCTCTATTAAATTTATCAATCATATTCATAATAGCATTCTTAAATCCAAGATCATCAACACTCATTGGTCTTAATTCATATATTATATTTCTCAATTCATTAATTGATTCTTTTATCAATACAACTGAATTGTTAATTTCGAGTTTTGATCTTGTAATATCAGTATTAATAATTTGAGATATAAATTCCTGTTTATGTATTAACGCTGTAAGATTCTGCACAACACTGTCATGAATATCTCTTGATATACGTTTTCGGTCAAGTTCAATAAAATCAATTAGTTTGACATTATCATGTATAGAATCACTCATTGTTTCACGTGAAACATTTGAATCATCATCTCTTAAAATATTAATAAGTTCTTCAATTTTAGTTTCAACATCGTTTTTCTGATTATTTAAGAAATTAATTTTATTATTCAATTCATATTTTGAATCCTGTAATGTTTGTAACCTAATATTATCAGTTTGTTTTAATGAAATCAATGAATGAAATATATCTTCTGACCAGTCTTTTTCTTTATTTAACTTAATAAGATTATTATCAACAGTTTTTAGCTCAATCTCTGTTGAATGAATTTCATTAGTAATATCATATAATTTTTTCTTATAACAATTTAATTCATTTTCAACATACTGTTTACATAAATTTGACATTATATTACTAACTCCATTCTCAGTTTGTATATCATTAATTAATATTAAATATTATATAGATACTTTATTTATTACCCTTAAAATAATAATTCATAATAAGATATTTTAGAAACTTTTAAGATGATAATACTCTATTAATTCCAATAAATAAAGTACTTTTTTACGATAAAGTACTAATTTATATAAAAACATCTTAAAAAGTTCTAATAATTTGTATTTTAGATGATACATTAACATAAATTAATGATTGCCACACACAAAATAATGGAATATAATAATTTTATCTAAAAGTGCGTTAGAACATTTTCTTTTGGAAATTTCAGGAGGCATCTATTATGAATAAATGGCAAAAAATAGGACTGGCAGTAGGTATGGGAACTGCTGTTATTACTACTACACACCTGATTAACAGCATAATATTCAAATCATCTACCGCTAATAATTATACAGGTAAAAGAATAAGAAGCAATTATCAGTGGAAGTTCGGCAATATTGCATATATAACTGCCGGCTCAGGTTCTCCACTTTTACTTATACACGATCTTAATTCTTACAGTTCAAGCTACGAATGGGAACAGACTATAAACAGTTTTGCTAAGAATCACAAGGTTTACGCTATTGATTTATTGGGATGTGGTCATTCAGATAAACCTAATCTTACTTATACAACATTTATGTATACACAGCTTATCAATGATTTCGTGCTCAATGTTATTCGTTCCAAGACTGATGTTGTTGCTACAGCAGGCTCAACACCAATTGTGATAATGGCTGCATTTAATAATCATGCACTGTTTAATAAGATTATTCTTGTTTCTCCTTTATCAGTTGAAGATGCTCTTAAAGGGCCTGATAACTTAAGTGGAATAAGAAGACACATTTTAAATGTGCCTGTTATTGGAACTTCTGTATACAACATTCTGTTTAACAGACCATCTCTTAGAAAGCTTCTTTCAAAAAATTTTATAGATGGAAGAATTCCAGCTGATTATATCAATGCATGCCATGAGAATGCACATCTTGGTGATGCTTCAGCCAAATATCTGTTTATCAGCACTGAATGTAACTTTACTACTGTTACTATCTCAAAAGCACTTTCTGAGCTTGATAACTGTATATACATGATTAACGGTATGCACAATAATAATGACGTTATTGATGAATATATCCACATCAATCCAGCAATTGAAAATGTTATGATTCAGGATGCCAAGAAGCTTCCACAGGTTGAACAGCCGGCTGAATTTGTAAGACAGGCTGAGATTTTTCTTAATTAGTTATCCCTTATGAGATATTTTTAAGATATCCTGATAATCAACAGTTAACCAAAAATAAACCCATATTATCCACAATATGATGATTTACTAATCATTTTATGTGAATAATGTGGGTTTTCTTTATACTATATTGTGTATACATACTGCTTACGCAACTGGCTCTTTAGAAGGAAGTCCCGCTTTTCTTGGAAACTTTCCAGATGTAGGCTTAATCTTCTTGATATATACTAAAGAACGGTCAATATCAGTACCAGGAAGCTGGAATTTCTTCACTTCTTCTATCGTTCCGCCAAGAACACTGACTGCTTTCTTAGCATTTACTAATTCTTCATCAATATCTCCTGACTTATATGCCACGAAATATCCACCAACCTTTACGAATGGAAGGTTATATTCCACAAGAGTTGCTAAGTTAGCAACAGCACGAGAAACACTTACATCAAAATGTTCTCTTAAGTCATTATTTCTTCCACCATCCTCTGCTCTTGAATGAACTGTTTCTATTCCTGTAAGTCCAAGTTCTTCTATTACCTGATTAAGAAACTTTACTCTTTTATTAAGTGAATCAAGCAGAACTACATTAAGCTGTGGATGTGCTATTTTTAACGGAAGCCCCGGAAAACCAGCACCTGTTCCAACATCAATAAGAGAAATCTCTTTCTTATTATGTCTGATTTTTTCAATATCTAACACAAGACTGTCAACATAATGCTTTAAAAGAACTTCTTCGTAATCTGTAATTCCAGTAAGATTCATAAAGCTATTCCATTCAACCAGCAGCTTATAATACATATCAAACTGCTCATACTGTCTGTCTGTAAGCTCAACACCTATAGAATTCAGATTATTCTTAAATGTTTCATTTATCATACATTTCTCCTTATCAATGATTAATGCTTTCTTCTAAGAGACTCCAGGTAAACAAGAAGCACTGATATATCAGCAGGCGAAACACCTGATATTCTTGAAGCCTGTCCAATTGAACGAGGTCTGAATTTATCAAGCTTCTGCATAGCCTCTTTTCTTAATCCGCTTATTTCTAAGTAATCAAGGCTGTCTGGTATAAGCTTATTTTCAAGCTTTTTAAAATGTTCAACCTGTCTTAACTGTCTGTCTATATATCCCTCGTATTTCAGATTAATATTAACCTGCTCACATACATCATAAGGCAACTCTGGTCTGTGCTTATCAATTGGAGCAAGAACATCATATGAAAGCTCCGGTCTTCTTATAAGTTCTGCAAGTGTAGCACCTGTTGTAAGCTCTGTACTTCCGTTATCTGTAAGTACCTTCTGTACTTCACTTCCAGTTCCTATATTAACTGACTTAACACGCTCAATTTCTTCATCTATAAGCTGAATCTTGCGGGTAAGGCGGTTCATTCTTTCTTCGCTTATAAGTCCGACTCTGTAACCATATTTAGTAAGTCTTATATCTGCATTATCCTGTCTTAATATAAGTCTGTACTCTGCACGGCTTGTCATCATTCTGTAAGGCTCTGCTGTTTCCTTAGTTACAAGGTCATCTATAAGAACTCCTATATAACTTTCTGAACGGTCAAGTATAAGTGGTTCTTCCTTCTTAACGAAAAGTGCCGCATTGATACCCGCGACAATTCCCTGTGCAGCAGCTTCCTCATATCCTGAACTTCCATTAAACTGTCCGCCTGCAAATAAACCGCGGATTTTCTTAAATTCAAGCGAAGACTTTAACTGTACGGCACTGATACAGTCATATTCAATCGCATAAGCATTTCTTACAATCTTTACATGCTCTAACCCCGGTACGGTGCGGTACATCGCATACTGCACGTCCTCCGGCATGGAACTGGACATACCGCCCAGATACATTTCATTGGTATAAAGTCCTTCCGGCTCGATAAATACCTGATGGCGGTCTTTATCTGCAAAACGAACGACCTTATCCTCAATAGACGGACAGTATCTCGGTCCTGTACCGTGAATCACACCGGAATACAGCGGGGAACGATCCAGGTTATCACGGATAATCTGATGTGTTTCTTCATTTGTATATGTCAGCCAGCAGGAAACCTGTTCTTTTTGTACCGTTTCCGGGTCAGTTGTAAATGAAAACGGCACCACGCGCTCGTCACCAAACTGCTCTGTCATCTTACTAAAATCAATGGAACGCTTGTCCACTCTTGCCGGTGTACCCGTCTTAAATCTGCGCACTTCAATACCGTTTTCAATTAAAGATGCCGTCAGATGATTGGCTGCCTGTAAGCCGTTTGGACCGGTTTCATAGCTGACATCACCGTGGATACATTTTGCCTTTAAATATACACCGGTACAAAGTACAACGGCTTTTGCAAAATACTGCGCGCCTGAGAGTGTCTTTACACCCTGAATCACGCCATCTTTGACCATAATTTCCGTAACCTCCGCCTGTCTGACAAACAGATTTTCGGTATTTTCCATAACCTTTCTCATCCGGCGGCTGTAATCCGACTTATCCGCCTGCGCACGAAGGGAATGTACCGCAGGACCTTTGGATTTATTAAGCATTTTAGACTGAATAAAGGTTGCATCAATATTTTTCCCCATTTCACCGCCCAGCGCATCAATTTCCCTTACAAGATGTCCTTTTGAACTACCTCCGATATTCGGATTACATGGCATCATGGCTATACTCTCACAGCTGACGGTAAAACAAATGGTATTTAATCCCATTCTTGCCGCTGCCAGTGCCGCCTCACAGCCTGCATGTCCGGCACCTACTACTATTACATCATATTCTTCCCGTATATTCGGCATAATTTTCCTCCAACCTGTCCGCGCAACGGCAGACACTGCACAACTTTCACTTTATTTACCCATGCAGAAGCTTTTAAAAATCTTATCTGCAAGGTCATCTTCTACTTCTTCACCAATAATATATCCTAATTTTTCATAAGCAGTCATTAAGTCAATCGTTAAGAAATCCTCACTCATGCCACTCTCAATGCCGTCTTTTACCAAAAGAAAGGCTTCTTTTGCTTCAATGAGTAACTGTTTCTGCCGCTGATTGGCAATATAAATATCCTCATTTAATTCAAGATTTCCCGAAAAGAACAGCTCTTTTATAGCATCTTCAAGCTTATCCAGTCCCGTTTCTTCTTTTGCGGAAATCGGAATGACACAGCAGTCCAGCCGCTTTTTCATTTCCTCCGGCGTAACAACCGGTGTCAGATCCGATTTATTAAGCAGCGTAATCACTTTTTTGTCCTGTATCAGTGAAATGATATCCTTATCATTTTCATCGAGTGTACGCGTGCTGTCCACGACAAAAATAACCAGATCTGCTTCCGTGGCAAGTTTCTTGGCTTTTTCCACACCGATACTTTCCACAAAATCCACCGTGTCACGGATACCCGCCGTATCAATAAGATTTAACTGGATTCCGCCGATTGTAATCTGTTCTTCAAGCGTATCCCTCGTTGTCCCCTCAATGTCCGTTACAATAGCACGCTCCTCCTTTGCAAGGGCATTAAGAAGACTTGACTTTCCTGCATTGGTTTTACCGAGAATCACCGTGCGGATACCTTCCTTTGCAATCCTGCCGTTATCACATGTTTTCAACAAGTTATCCACATTATCCACACACTTATCCACATCGATTGACAGTTTATTCACATAGTTATCCAGCGAAATGTGTTCCGGATCGTCTAATGCCGCCTCAATATAGGCAACATTGTTTAAAACCAGCTCCCGGAGTCCTTTGATTTTTTCGGAAAGTTTTCCACTGAGCTGTCTGACAGAGGATTTTAAGGCATATTCGTTCTTGGACTGAATGACATCAATCACCGCTTCTGCCTGCGATAAGTCGATTCTTCCGTTTAAAAAGGCTCTTTTTGTAAATTCCCCCGGCTCTGCAAGGCGCGCTCCCAGCCGGTTTTGCACCTGCTTTAATCGCCGCTTCAAGAACTTTTCTTGTTACAAGAATTCCTCCATGACAGTCAATTTCCACAACATCTTCCCTTGTATACGTATTCGGTGCTTTCATGACAACCATCAGCACTTCATCAATGAGTTCTTCACCGTTATAAATATTGCCATAGTGGACCGTGTGGCTTTCCATGTCCTCTACGTTTTTATTCTTTTTTGAGCGGAATACCTGTTGTGCCACTGACAGTGCATTTTCCCCGCTGATTCTTACAACGCTGATTCCACCGCTGCTGACTGTGCTTGTGGAAATCGCCGCAATCGTATCCTCCATAACTACACTCCATTTCTAATCAAAAATAGCTGTAGTATATCATACCACAGCCATTTTAAAATTCATACTATTTGTTTGCACTTTTTTCTTTATCAAGATAAATCACAACATGTCTGAACGGTTCTTCACCTTCGCTCTTTGTCGATACAAATTTATCATTCTGTAATGCAGAGTGAATGATTCTTCTCTCATATGGATTCATCGGTTCTAAAGCTACAGGACGTCTGCTGCGCTTTACTTTATATGCAATATTTTTTGCAAGGGATTCAAGCGTTTCTTTTCTTCTGTTTCTGTAATCCTCTGTATCCATCTTGATTCTTACATACTTTTCTCTTCCCTTATTAACTACAAGGCTTGTAAGATACTGGATAGAATCGAGTGTCTGACCTCTCTTGCCGATTAAAACGCCCATATTGCCGCCCTTTAATTCGACATTGATACATTCTTCCTTATCATTAAATGTAATCTCTTTTTTTAACACAGCAGTTGCCCCGTCTGCCATTTGCTTTTGCAAACCAGTCCACTCTTTTTCCCATTCGTACGCATTTATATCTGCCGCTTTCGCCTCACACTCCATAATTTTTAATGCACAGTCTCCAAAATAATCTGTCACAAAAATTGTTATCCCCATACCAAATATAAATGCCATAATAACTACTGTACAATAATTTTTAAATCACTATCTACTAAATTTTCACCATATTCATCAA
>ERZ780141.892-NODE-892-length-19793-cov-9.016162_pt1 | contig 19793 bp, 15 predicted proteins | sample MGYA00433080_ERZ780141 | MGnify/ENA primary metagenome ERZ780141 (study PRJEB29588, sample SAMEA2154047) | human gut metagenome | biome: human gut; feature: human-associated habitat; material: faeces | place: Denmark | collected 2008/2010 ... | reverse complement strand
GCGTCAGATCGCCCTCCGGAAGATTTTCGGCTCGGGTGTCAAGGCCGCCGCGTGGAAACTCTCGAAGTCGTTCATCCTGATGACCGCTGTCGCCGTCGTGATCGCGATTCCGGTATGTATCTGGTCAATGCGTTATTACCTGGCTGATTTTTACAATGCCATAGCCTTCCCGTGGTGGGTAATCCTTGTAGCGGCAGCATTGACCTTCCTTATCTCCTTCGTCTCGATTATATCCCGGACATGGAGTTCGGCAGCGGAAAATCCAGTGGAGGTTTTGAAGCAGGAAAATTGACAAATGTCAGAAAAGAGGGTTATATTTGTGTTACAAAACGACATTATTATGAAGAAAACACTTATAACCCTCTTTTTGGCATTAGGCAGCATTCTGCCGATGTCCGCCCAGCATGGGAAGATCGTTGATGACGGATGGCTCAAAGAGAATTACACCAAGCGCGAGGTCATGGTGACCGTCCGTGACGGCAGGAAAATCTACAACGCCATATATGAACCCAAGCGGGAATATCTTCTGAAACTTGGACGTGATGCGAGTCCGATTATGATGTTGAGGACTCCGTATTCACTTAAACCATACGGACTTAAGCCCGGACAGGACTTCGGTCCTACCAAATCTGAAGGCTTCGGAGGTAACTTGAAAGGTGACATGGCGAACTATGTTGCCGAGGGATATGTGATTGTACTGCAGAACGTTCAGGGTAAATATCTGAGTGATGGCAAGTACGAGAACATGCGTCCTTATGTCTCCGGTCCCCGCGGCGCCGCAGATACATTGAAAAGACAGGACGGCTCTGTTATAACAGACGAATCTACAGATACTTACGATACTATCCAGTGGCTTCTGAAAAACACAAAGAATACCGGTAAAGTAGGTGTGAAGGGAAACTCTTACCCAGGATTCTACACAGTGATGGCCGTGCTGTCCCGTCACCCTGCCATCAAGGCTGTCTGTTCTCAGGCCCCTGCTACTGACTGGTTCATGGGAGACGATGCTCACCATAACGGAGCGCTTTGTCTTACAGACTGTTACAGATTCGGAGGCGGATTCTATAGGGAGTTCAGGAAACCTTCTACAAAGGGATTCTCGAACCTTGTGAAAATCGAAGGCGACGTCTATGATTATTTCCTGAACAAGCCGATGTCTGAGATTTCCGCATTCTTCGGCGACAGCCTGAGATTTTGGAGCGACATGATGAAGCACCCCAACTACGACCAGTTCTGGCTGGACAGAGACCCGAGCTTGCACCTTAAAGACATACGTACCCCTGTCCTCGTGACCGGCGGTTTCTACGACGCTGAAGATTGTTACGGAGCATTCCGCGTTTACAACATGCTCAAGAAACAGTCGCCTGAATGTGACCTCCATCTCGCCGCAGGGCCTTGGTACCATGGAGGTTGGAACAACCGAACCGCGAACCACCTTGCCGACGCATGGTTCGGCGAAGGCTCCGGTGCCTACTACCAGGATGCCGTCGAATACCCATTCTTCCTGTACTACCTCGAAGGAAGGGGCACCTGTCCGGCTAAGGTCAATGTTCTTGCGTCGGGGGAGACTATGAGTTCCGTATCGCAGGGCGTCCAGTCGGATGATTTCTTCGAGTTCTACGACGAGTGGCCTCCTAAAGGGATGAAATACAATAAATTGTATCTTTCCGGAAAAGTTGGTTTGTCTTTCACTTCGCCTAAGAAAGCATCACGCACCATCGTTTCTGACCCTTCGTCTCCAGTTCCGTATATGGACATCAAGTCCGACAGCAGAGACAGGGCTTATATGGTTGCAGACCAGTCATTTGCATCGCTCAGAACAGACGTTCTCACATATAGAGGGGAAGCATTGACAAAACCTCTTCATCTTGCGGGACCGGTGAAAGTCAGGATTGCGCTCAGCCTGGATTCGGAGGCGGCGAAGAAGATGCTGGACGCGGATATCGTCGTGAAACTCATTGACTTGCGACCTGACGGATATCAGATGCTGGTGCGCGGCGACGTGATGCCGCTCCGATTCCGTGAAGGATTCCAGATGCCGAAACCTGTGAAAGCCGGCAAGAAGACGATTGTGGAATTTACCATGTGCGACATCGACCACCGTTTCATGGAAGGACATACGCTTATGGTGCAGGTGCAGGGCAGCTGGTTCCCTCTCATCGCCATGAATCCGCAGACCTTTATCGCTGATCCTGTAACTGCGAAATCCGAAGATTATCAGCCTGTTACGATAACCGTAAAATCGGCCGAGTCTTATCTGGAACTGCCTGTCTGTGAATGATTACCAGCGGTTGTCACCGAACCTCCAGCCGATGCCGAGCATAAGATTGTTCGGGTCGTGGAACTTGCACATTTTATAACCGACGTGCAGGAACAAGTGACGGCTGACATTAGTTTTAAGCGCGACGATCTGATACCAACCCTTCAGGTCGTCGCCTTTATATATGACATTGTGACCTATACCGACATTGACAGAAAAAATCGGCATCACGAACTCGGCGCGCAGCGATAGTCCGGCACCGATGGATTCCCGCAGCGGCGGGCGGTAGAAACGCAGGTCCTCGCCGTGACTGTCCACGTAATTACCGGCCACATGCTTGTCGAGATTCGCGCTCTCATCGTATTGAATGTCAGCGGATATGCCGGTTTTGAGGAACTTATTTATGCGGAACATCGGGTTCAGGTTCACGCCCAGAATCCCGAACTTTCCGGAGACGATATAGACGTTGTCCTTCCAAATCATCCCCTTCGCCCGGCCGGCCCCGTAAAGTATCGCGTCCAGTGTCCAACGGTTCCGGTGCCCGCTTTCGCCGTCGATGCCGGTTCGGGTCAATGCTGTTGTGACTTTTTCGCCTATTCTGGTGTCGAAACTATATGTTGCGCCGATTCGTCCACCGAGAGTATTGACGCCGGCGTTGGGATATTTGGTATTTCCGTTCGAAAAATGCGTGGCCTCAAGTCCGAATTTCATGTTCCATGACGGGGTGATGCGCCAGTCCAGAAGAAGCCCGAAATTGATATAGGCATTGGCCCTGGAACCTACCACCATATTGTAACTATTTTCGTACTCTTTATATGGATGCCAGCCGAAAGAAATGCCGAAGTTCCATTCGTAACTTAAATCTATACAGGGACTTAGCTTTGCTAATCTTGCGCCTTGGAGAAGATAAACCGCTGTCGGTCTGCCGATTTCCTTATTGTCGTAAAAATTGTTGAACCCTACGCCGATGCCTTGATAAGCCGTGGGAAATGTCTTGCCGAAATATGTGCCGGACGGGAATGAAAAAGCATACTGCAGATGGACTGACGAACTGAGATTCAGTCTCTCCCCAAATTCGTTTTCTCCTCTGAAAAACGGATGTGTCGGAGCCAGATAACCGCTGCGGAGATTTACGCTGAGGTGGTTTATGTATGAAAGTGAATCTGCCTGGTTGTGGGCGGATAAAACAATGCAGACCAGGCTGGCGGCTATCGAAGAAATCAGGCGTTTCACTTTTATTGATTTTTATCGAAACAAAAGTAATTAAAATATGAGTTATGTGCAATTTTAAGGTTATATTTGCATAATGGGGCGATGAAAGAACTGTTTGTCGCGGCATAATATGGAATCTGACATGAACAAAGAACAATTGATAGAGAAAGTGAACGGCATTCTTGCTGAGGAATTCGAAACGGATGTAGCTGATATGCAGCCGGATGCTTCACTTATGGAGGTACTTGACCTGGATAGTTTGGATATAGTGGACATGGTGGTTTTGGTGGAAAAACACTTCGGAATCATCATGAAGAAAGAGGATTTCGGAACAGTGCGTACCTTCGCAGACTTTTATGATTATCTTGAATCCCGATTGAAATAATGGCAGAAGGCGGTTGGAAAGGCAAGTCTCGTGGCGGCAAGACAGGCTATAGCATATTTATCTATCTGATAAGACATACCGGCCTTTTCCCTGCTTATTGCCTGCTCGTTTTCGTGGCCGCATACTTCGTTCCAGCGTCGCCGTCTTCCACGAAAGACATCTGGAACTATGCCCGTAAGATATTGAAATATGGACGGTTGCGCTCGGCATTCTTCGTTTATAAGAGCTATTATTCTTTCGGCCAGTCCATTATCGACAAGTTTGCCATCTCTTCCGGTCTTCAGGACAAATACGCTTACGAATTTGAAGGGGAGGATGTCCTGGACGAGGTCTTTTCTTCCGGCAAAGGTGCTATAATTCTGTGCGCCCATTTCGGAAACTGGGCAGCAGGGGAGGGCTTTTTCAAAGCACAAAAGACGCGCCTGAATTTCGTGATGTTCGATAATGAACACGCTGAAATAAAGGAGGTTATGGAGAAGAACAATGACCCTGATGCCTCATTCAAGATTATACCTGTAAACAAGGACAGCCTTGCACATGTCTTCCTGATCACTGAAGCGATAGACCGCGGAGAACTGGTATGTTTCATGGGCGACCGTTATGTCCATGATACCAAGCTTCTGGAACATGATTTCATGGGACATGAGGCTAAGTTCCCTTCCGGCCCGTTCCTCTTGGCGTCCAAACTGGGAGTACCGGTGCTATTTTATTGGTCAATAAGGGAATACGGCAAACGTTTCAGGTTTAAGTTTACGAAAGCCGACACTGTTTCATCGCGACGCGGCGGAGATATGGAACTGTTGAACCAGTACGTGGCTTCCCTCGAAAAGGAGGTCCAGTTACATCCTGAACAATGGTATAATTACTACGATTTTTGGAACCTGAGATAATATGAACCCCAAGTACAAAACTAAAAAGATGACGGCTCTCGACGCACAGAGGGCGGCACATGAAATCGCATTCGCTCCCGTGGTTTTCCAGGTGAGCAGGCTCATGTTGGAATACGGAATCTTCGCAATGTTGGAAGAAGCAGGACGGAAAGACCCCGCCGGCATGACGGTGGAAGAAGTCGCAACTGCTTCCGGCATATCTGTTTACGGCGTGAAGGTCCTGCTGGAATCATCACTTACGGCAGGCACGGTTTTCTACGACAACGGCAGGTTCACCATTTCCAAAATCGGCTGGTTTCTGCTGAACGACGATATGGTCCGAGCCGACATTAACTTTAACCACGACGTGAATTACAAGGGGCTTTTCCACCTCGACGAGGCCATCCGCACAGGAAAGCCTGCCGGGCTGAAAGAAATCGGGGACTGGCCGACGCTCTACGAAGGACTCTCCTCATTCCCGCCGAAAATCCGCGAGAGCTGGTTCGGTTTCGACCATTTCTACTCCGACCATTCGTTCGAGGACGCGCTCGCCCGAGTCTTCGCCACCTGCCCCAAATCGCTGCTCGATGTCGGTGGCAACACCGGACGCTTCGCGCTTAAGTGTGTGGAGGTCAATGCCGATGTCCATGTTACTGTGATGGATCTTCCCCAGCAGCTTGCCATGCTGAAACAGAACATCGCCGGCAAACCTGGTTGCGACCGCATTGACACATATCCTGGAAATCTTCTGGATCCGGGCACCGGGATTCCAGGCGGATTCGACGTGGTCTGGATGAGCCAATTCCTGGATTGTTTCTCTGAAGAGCAGGTAGTCAGCATATTACAACGTGTTTCCGAGACGCTCAAACCTGGCGCGTCAGTGTTTATCATGGAGACACTTTGGGATCGTCAGAAGTACGACACGGCGTCATTTGACTTGGCGCAGACAAGTGTTTATTTTACCGCCATGGCGAACGGAAACAGCAAGATGTTTTATAGCGAGGACCTCTTCGGGATGATAAGAAAATCCGATTTGGAAGTTGTCGAAGTTATTGACGGACTGGGATTTGGCCATAGTCTTATAAAATGCGGCAAGTGATGGAAGGACGTGTTTACATATCGTCTTCGTATATGATTACGTCGCTTGGCTCTGGAGTGCAGGAGAATTTCGAAGCTGCACTTCATGGACAGACCGGGGTTCATATGTGCCTGGATACTACGAAGTCACAGAATCCGGTTATGGCCGGGATTATAGATCCTGCTGTATTTGAGGAGCTTAGTGAAAAATATGATGGCTCTTGTGGATTTGGATCATATACTGATGCTGAACTGCTTGCCATAAATTGTGTAGAGAATGTGGTCGGGGATGCCGGTCTGCCTGAACGTACAGGGTTGGTAATAGCCTCGGCTAAGGGAAATGTCGCTATGCTTGAGGGAAGATGTGGGGCGCCTCAGCCTCAGCAGGTTACGGACTTGCAGTCGGAGTTGCCAACTCAGGGTTCTAAGCTCCCGCAGTGTTCGGAGAACCAGTCTGGCGCGTCATCGCGGAAGGCTTCGTGCCCGCAGCATCTACAAGAAAACCGCCTGAACCGCGTAGGGGAGTTTTTCGGAATCGACGAATCCGACGTCTACTATATTTCCAATGCCTGCATTTCCGGAGTTTCTGCCCTGATTTTCGCCAGACGAATGATTCTCAGCGGCCGCTATGACAACATGATAGTAGTCGGCGTGGATGTTCAGAACCGCTTCATTATCAGTGGATTTGCTTCGTTCAAATCGCTTAGCCCTGAACTCTGTCGACCTTATGACGCTTTACGTTGCGGACTGAATCTCGGAGAAGCATGCGGAGCCGTAATGCTCACTAAGACAGGAACTTCGGAACTCGTAGCCATAGACGGCGGTTCTGCTTCTGATGATGCCAACCATATTTCCGGCCCGTCCCGAACAGGTGACGGACTTTATTTCGCCATGCGCGACGCCATGTCGGAATCCGGAGTCGGACCTGCAGATGTGGACATGCTTCAGATGCACGGCACAGCCACCGCTTACAATGACGAAATGGAATCCAAGGCGGCCGGTCTCGCCGGACTTTCAGATGTTCCTGCCCAGAGTCTGAAACCATATTTCGGACACACCATGGGAGCATCCGGAATCATCGAAACCATCCTCGCCGCTGAAGAACTGAAACGAGGTATATTCTTGGGTGTCAAAGGTTTCGAAGAGTTGGGCGTCCCTGTTCCGCTTAATGTTTCAGCGGAAAACCGGCTTATCACGAATCCCCATCATTGCCTTAAAACGGCATCCGGATTCGGCGGCACCAATGCGGCTGTCCTCCTTTCATTCGGAACCCCCGCACCCGCTTCCGCGAAGAAAACGTCATCCGCGCTGAATTCCGTCCGTCGAGTGCAAATCTATCAGGGTCAGGTCAATGTCGATGAAACCTCAGTTTTTGTCTCCTCACAGACAGACTTCCATATATTCTCCCGAGAGGCATTTAAATCCCGCGGGGAATCCAATATGAAGTTCTATAAAATGGATGACCTCTGTAAACTCGGTTATCTTGCATCCGCATGGCTCCTGGATGGAATCGAATACGGGGAAGAAGAATGTGGAATCGTAATGTCCGGCAAATACGGATGCCTCGATACGGATATCCGACATCAGCAAATCATTGACTCAGAAGGAGATTCTTCTGCCAGTCCTGCCGTGTTCGTTTATACATTGCCGAATGTCGTGGCTGCGGAAATCTCTATCCGTCACCACATTAAGGGAGAAAATATATGGTTTTGGTCAGAAGACAAGACCATGTCGGACATAAAGAAATATGCTTCTATATTGGCGGCGTCACGTGATTTGAAATACTGCATAGCCGCTCATATAGATTTTATAAATGGCGATTATTTCGCTATATTTGAACTTTTAGAAAACACTGATCGATAATGGAAGCACTTGTAGAAAAACTTAAAACGCAGCTCATAGATGCATTGAACCTGGAAGAAATCAGTCCCGAAGACATTGACACAGAAGCTCCTCTTTTCGGGGACGAGGGTTTGGGGCTGGATTCCATTGACGCATTGGAGATTATCCTTCTGCTTGATAAGGAATATGGCATAAAACTGAAGAACCCTGCAGAGGGTAAAAGCGTGTTCTATTCAGTCCGCACGATGGCTGATTATATTACGGAGCACGGAAAGAATCAGGCGTAACTATTTAATATGGAGATATTTGTAAACGGAATAGGGTCTGTGTCGGCAGGTGGAAGCAATGTCCGTGAATTTGCAGAAACTGTCCGCTCAGGTAAATCCCCGTTACATAAACCGACGAGGTTCCGGACGAAGCTGGAATTCCCCGTCGGCGAAGTGCCGTTATCGGACATTGACCTGAAACAAGAGCTTGGTATAGAGGGGATTATGAGCCGAACTGCCCTTCTTGGGCTGAAAGCCGTCAGGGAGGCGTTGGCGGATTTTGGGGCGCGGACAGGCGTCAATAAGCCTTGTCGTGTGGCGTTCATTTCCGGAACTTCGGTCGGCGGCATGGATCTCAGCGAAGAGTTTTGGGAGCATAATCGCGATAATTTTGCTGGCGGCGATGTGCAGATGCTGAAGATGCATGACCCCGGTGCAGTTACTGATGCCATGGTGCAATATCTTGAGGCTGAAGGCTATATAGGCTCCACAGTGTTTGTCAATACCGTGAGTACGGCGTGTTCTGCTGCGGGCAATGCCATCATGTTGGGGGCGAAGCTGTTGCGTTTAGGAGAGGCGGATATCGCGATCGTCGGCGGGACGGATTCGCTTTGCAAATTCACCATGAACGGGTTCAACTCGTTGCGGATTTTGGATCCGGAAATCTGTCGGCCGTTCGACGAATCGCGCGCCGGTCTGAACCTCGGCGAGGGCGCCGGCTACCTTATCCTTTCCCCCAACGATGCCGGTGCGTATTGTCGCCTTTCGGGTTGGGGCAATGCCAATGAGGCTTATCATCAGACGGCGAGTACTCCGGAAGGAATCGGCCCTGGATTGGCTATGAAAGCTGCTATCAGATCGGCAGGTATCTCACCTTCGGAAATTGACTATGTAAATACGCATGGTACTGGTACTCAGATAAATGACATGGCTGAGATGAATGCCATGAACCGTGTCTTCGGCGGTAAGATTCCGCCGTTCAGTTCGCTGAAACCCTTTGCCGGTCATACCCTTGGGGCGTCTGAAGGAATCGAGGCGGCATGGGTTTGCGGCATGATGAAGGACAGAGGTTACCGACATGTTTTGTCGTCTGCGTTCGGATTCAGCGGTAATTGTGTTTCACTTGTATTCTCGGAATGATATGTGGTTTATACCTGAAATACCTTGTTACATTCACTCGGTACAGAGTCTTTATCCCTCCGGTAAAGTGGATGGAGATGCCGCTCGTGTTATAACTGAAGAACCTGATTACAAATCTGTTATAACGGATGCCAATCTGAGGCGCAGAATGGGGCGACTGCTGAAAATGTCGATGTACTGCGGCTTGAAATCGTTGGGCGGAATCGAGTCTGACGACGTGGTCGGCATAATTACTTCGACGGGAATGGGTTTCATGAAGGATACTGTTGTTTTCGGCAATAGTATTTTCGACCGCGATGAGGATATGCTGAATCCTTCGCCGTTTATGCAGTCGACATTCAATACTGTTTCAGGTTATCTGGCTCTGATGCGGATAATCAGGGCTTATAATACGACTTATGTGCATGGTGCAGGAGGGTTTGCTGCGGCTTTGGCAGATGCTTCGATGCTTTTGACGGAATCTGCTGCCGGGTTGCAAAATCCTGAAAATCAGAGTAAATCTGTGCTGGTCGGTGCCTTCGACGAGGTTACGGCAGAGGTAGATACGCTGCGCAGGATGCTCTCGGGCGGTGATTGTCTTCCGCTTGGTGAAGGAGCTTGTTCGTTCTTGCTCTCTTTGTCGCCGTCGGATATACATTTGAGCTCTTTCGGGCCGACATCTTGTGATAATGATGTTCCTGAAGACGTATTCCTTTGCAGTTCTTATGTAGACGAAATGGGCGCTTTCCCATCAATGCTTCCAGTGTTGCTCTGCCGTTTGATTTCTGAAGGCTCCATCAAGTCGGGAGTCTTCGCCATTGTGGACGACGTGAACCCTGGCGGTTATACGCTTTTGCTTGAAAAACAATAGTTTATGATTATATTTGTCATCATACTCGCGCTAGCATTGACAGTCTTCCTGGTCTGGGCCTGTGCCGACATCAGCTCAGGCGTATGGCTGAAGACGCGTTGTCATGTAGAGTCTGATGACAAGACCGTTTACCTGACTTTCGATGACGGGCCTGTTTCAGGAACTACGCCGAAAGTACTGGATGTCCTTAAAACGCGAAATGCACGCGCGACGTTCTTCTTGATTGGAAAGAATGTGCCTGATAATCAGGATATTGTGCGCCGAATTATCGCTGAAGGTCATAGAATCGGCATCCACTCATACAGCCACTCCGGCCTTTTCCCGCTCTTCTACTGGAAAAAGATGTTGAAGGAAATCCTTGAGTGCCTGAAAGTTATCAATGAGTGCTGCCCTGAGGACCGGGTCAATGATGGGGTAACGTTGTTCCGTCCGCCTTTCGGGGTGATGAATCCCAGTGTTGCTGATGCGGTCAGCATGTCGGGCATGACAGTGGTAGGTTGGGATGTTCGCAGCCTCGATACTATGCATAGCGAAAAACCTGAGTGGCAAGATGTTACGCTTAATAGAATTATGAAACGTGTGAAGCCTGGGGCTGTCATTTTGTTGCACGACAGAATGCCGGAGGCTGATAAATTATTGACTGCGTTGTTGGATAGGTTGGATGAAGAAGGGTATAGGTATGATAGGGTTTTGCCATTTTAGCCGGCGATAGAAGTCGGATTTGTAATTGCTTGATGTTTAGGGTTTTAATATAATGAGAAGATTTTACATATCAGTTATAACCTGCCTGTTGACCGTTGGGGTGCTTGCTGGTAACTCCCTGGTCTGCTCAGCTGCTGACCAGTTCGTGGCGCTGAAAGACAAACAGGCATTCAGAAAAGAACTCGCCGAGAAGAACCAGTCGGTTCATTCCATTCGGGCTAAGTTCTTGCAGGATAAATACTTGGACGTATTCAGCAAGACGGTGAAATCCGAGGGGTGCTTTTTCTGGCAGTCTCCGGACAAGATATGTTTGGATTATTCATCACCTACCAAATATAAGATAGTGATCAATGGTGATAAACTTAAGACTGAAACAGGAGGACGCTCCTCTGTCGTAAGCGCCAAGGGAAATCCGATGATGGACCAGATGAGTAATCTTATCTCGGCCTGTATGACGGGCAATTTGGATGCGCTCGGTTCTGATTTCCGATATGAAGTCCGAGAATCCGCATCACAATATCTGGTTACGATAGAGCCTGTCTCTCAGATGGTCAAGAAATATATTGTCAAGATGGAGATACGTCTGGACCGTCGTGATATGTCTGTCGTGAAACTGGTCATGTTCGAAAATGCAACTGATTATACATCATATACTTTTACCGAAAAGAAGTTCAATGAGACGATTCCTTCAGCTGTTTTCAGTATCCGTTAGCCTGATTTTGTTTGCCGGATCCTGTATGCCGCGTCTGCTGATTTCTTCTGCTGAAGAATCGGCGGAGGTCGCGTCGTCTGATATTGTACGGGATTTCACGTTCAAGGCTGGCAGACATGAACTCTCAGGTCTGATGATGATCCGTAATGTAGGTCCGGATGCTGTAAGAGTGGTGGCTACAACCTATTTCGGGATGTCATTGTTCGATATGACAGTCACAAAGGATTCATATACAATGAATTCCTGTGCTGATTTCCTCGACAGGAAAGATGTGGCGGCGTTTATTGCATCGAGGATCAGGAAAATGATTCCTGAGTTTAACTGGGAAACCATTTAGTAACTATAAAGCCAAGTCAATGGAACCAAATATAATGACCAAAGAAGATTGCAGACAGGAGTTCAGACAGCTAAGATGCTGTGTGCTGATACCGACATACAACAATGCCGGGACACTTTCTTCTGTAATAAATGAGGTCTTGGAATACTCTGATTCTGTGATAGTTGTGAATGACGGATGCACTGACACCACACCTGAAATCATTTCTTCTTTCGGTGACAGGATTCGTTCCCTTACCCATGAGAAGAACTGTGGAAAGGGGGTCGCTATCATGAACGGTTTTGCTTATGCCTCACGACTTGGTTTCACTCATGTGGTAACTATCGACGCCGACGGCCAGCATTTCCCTTCTGATTTGCCGCTGTTTGCTGAGGCGATGGAGTCTACCCCTGATGCCATTATCGTGGGTGCCAGGGATTTACAGGCGGACGGCATGCCGGGAAAGAATACATTTGCGAACAAGTTCTCCAATTTTTGGTTTAAAGTAGAGACTGGTATTCGTTTAGAGGATACGCAATCGGGTTTTAGGGCGTATCCGCTTGGTCATGTGGATTTTACGTCCAGATTATTTACTGGTGGATATGAGTTCGAACTGGAAGTCCTGGTCTTTTCTGCATGGAAAGGAACGCAGGTCCGCAATATCCCCGTCCACGTTTATTATCCTCCTGAGGGTGAACGGGTTTCGCATTTCAAACCATTCCGGGACTTTACGAAAATCAGTATTCTGAACACGATTTTGGTTTTCTACTGTCTGTTCTGGAGATGGCCGATGTCGTTTTTTCGCAAACTTACTTGGACGAACATAAAGAAATTCATTGACAAAAACATAATTCATTCTGGCGAGAGCAACCTTCGGATCGCGTCGGCCATCGGGTTCGGCGTTTTCATGGGGCTGATGCCGATTTGGGGCTATCAGATGATTTGCGCGCTGGCGTTGGCGCACCTGATGAAGTTGAACAAGGTGATTACTCTGGTGGCCGCGAATATCAGCCTGCCGCCGCTGATCCCGTTCATCGTGTTCGGTGGCTATTGGACTGGCTGTAAGCTGCTTAGCCAGCCGGTGCGGGTCTCGTTCGCTAACTTCGACTTGGCTTCCGCCGGCGAAATGATGCTCCAATATGTGCTCGGGAGCTTAGTGTTCGGCCTCGTCGTCGCAGCAGTTTTTTGGGTATTATCAATGCTTTTGCTTGCTGTTTTCAGGCGTGATGTTCCACGTCCATAGTTTTAAATATATCTGAAAATGCATCGGATTTTTGTTAAGATATATAATTTTTTCAGACGTCATCGTCCGGTTTTCTGGGTCTCGATGTTCTCGAGTTTTGCCATATTTCTGTTTATGGCATCCAAGATTCATCTGGAGGAGAATATCACGTCTTTCTTTCCGTCGGGAAATTCTTCCCATATGGCGGAAGTCTATTCTAATCTGAAGGTTAGCGATAAGATACTCATAATGTTCTCATCGTCGGACGGCAGCATTGACCCGGACAAGGAGGATAGTCTTTTTTCGGCGGCTGCGCGATTTGGGGAACTGGTCGAGGCGGCTGGGGTGCCGGAAGGGAAATATTTGGATTGCGTCAGTGGGGATGATATTTCGGGGATGTTGGATTTCGTGGGGGAGCATCTGCCTGTATTGATGGAAGATTCTGATTATGAATCGCTTGCGAGGTTGGATAATCCTGCGGTTGTGGATTCGGCCATCAGAAATGTGTATCTGAATCTGATTTCTCCGGCGGGTTTTGCGGTGAAGGATGTGCTTATGTCGGATCCGCTTTCGATAGGTGGCGGAGTGCTGGGACGTACGGCGGAACTTAATCCTGTATCTGATTATCAAGTCCGTGAAAATCACGTGTTTACGCCTGACGGAAATACTTTGTTGGCGTTTCTTGAGCCGGCTTTTTCGTCGGGGGAGACTGGGAATAATGATGCGTTGGTCGGGATTGTGGATGCGGCTGTGGATTCGCTTGCGGCGGAGTTTCCGACTGTGGATGTGCATTATTTTGGCGGGCCGGCGATGAGTGTGTATAATGCGCGTCAGATCAAGAGGGATACTTATGCGACGTCCATTGTGGCGCTGGTGATCATTATATTGTTCATTCTGTGTGTGTTCAAGCGTCGCCGTTCCATTTTCCTGATTCTGTGTCCGGCGATTTACGGGGCGGTTTTCGCGCTTGCAATGTCGTGGCTGACACGCGGGAGCATTTCGGGAATTGCAGTCGGTGCAGGTACCGCGATTATGGGTATTGCCCTGAGTTATTCGATACATTTTCTTGCACATCAGAATTATGTACGTTCTGTCACTCAATTACTTGAGGAACTTTGCAGCCCGTTGATCATAGGCAGCGTGACTACAATCGGAGCGTTCGTCGGGTTGCTTTTTACGTCTTCCAGACTGCTTCAGGATTTTGGTTTGTTCGCTGCTTATACTTTGCTCGGAACCATGGTTTTCTGTCTGGTTTTTTTACCGCAGTTCCTGGTGGCGCAATCGGACGTCCGTGAGGGTAAAGTGCTCAGAATCATTGAAAAAATCAGTTCTTATCCTTTCGACAGGAACAAGTGGCTGATCGCGGCATTGGTCATTCTTACGGCGGTTTGCGGCTATATGTCCACGAAGGTGGGTTTCGACAGCGACATGATGGACCTGACGTATTGGGAGCCGAAACTCAAGGAGGCGGAGGCTATGCTGGCCGCGCAGGACCGGGACAGCACCAAGACTGTGATGCTGGTCAATGTCGGAGCGTCTGATGATTTGGCTTACAATGCTTTACGTGGTACTTTGCAGGAGCTTGAGGCGTTGAAGTCTGAGGGCTTGGTTTCGGATTATTCTGATGGCGGGGCGTTTGTTGCCGGGCATGAGGAGCAGATGAGGCGTATCGGAAAGTGGAAGGCGTTTTGGACTCCAGAACGTGTGGCGTCGGTATCTGAAGAGATACGTAGTGCTGCTGTGAAATATGGTTTCAGAGAGGATGCTTTCGATGGCGCAATCGCCAGGTTGTCAGCGGATTATCAGCCTGTGGAGTGGTTCTATAGCGGGGATTCTTCGGGTCGTGATTCTGCTGGCGAGGGCTCTTCGAGTCGTGATTCTTCCGGTCAGGATTCTTCTGGTCGCGAGGCGGAGTATTCTGCTGATTCTTTGTGCCAGATTGTGGGAACTCAGCCGGTTCCTATCGCGTTCAGCAGCTGGATGGGCTCGTCGGACAATCTGAAAATGTTTGTCTGTCAGGCGACTATGCGCAGGGCTGACATCGATGAAGTTTATTCCCGTTTCTATGGAAATCCGAATGTGGTCATTTTCGACCAGAGTTATTTCGCGAACAAGGCGGCGGAGAGTATCAACAACGATTTCTATCTTATATTGTTCATTTCTTCGTTCCTGATTTTCTTTGTACTCTGGCTTTCTTACGGCCGGCTCGAACTGGCATTGCTCAGTTTCCTGCCTATGGCGGTCAGCTGGATTATCATCACGGGAATCATGGGAATGCTTGGTGTTCAATTCAATATAGTGAATATCATCTTGTCCACGTTCATTTTCGGTATGGGGGATGATTTCAGTATTTTCATCATGGACGGGCTTCTCCATAAATATCGTACCGGTAGAGAGTTGGTGAATTCGCATAAGAGCGCAATATTCTTCTCTTCATTCGTGATGATCGTCGGTATAGGGGCATTGATCTTCGCCAAACATCCTGCACTTCACTCGATTGCATTGATCACAATCCTGGGAATGGTGGCGGTGGTGCTTGTGGCGTATGTTGCGGAGCCGGTGATTTTCAGGGAGTTCGTTACGAAACCTGCATCGGAGGGGAAAGCTCCTTACACGTTCGGAACTGTTTTCGGGGCACTTTTCCTTCTCTATATTCCGGCGGTTCTCGGCGGTGCGGTTATCTTGTTGATAGGCATGCTTTTACAACTTGTACCGATAGGTCGTGAAAGACGTCAGACCATCATTTCGCTGATGCTTCATCATGCTTGCCGACTGCTTGTGTGGATTTGTCCGTTCATTAAGTCGGTGCGCCTGGGTCCTGATGGCAAGCGGCTTCGTAAATGGACTGGCAGTCACGGGATTGTGTGTGCAAATCATCAGTCGTCGCTCGATATTATTCTTCTGATTTCGGTGTTCCCGAAGGTGAAGTTTTTCGTGGCAGACTGGGTGCGCAATTCACCGTTGTTTAATCTCATTTCGGGGCTCCTGGGTTATATCTGCAAGTCGGACGGATTGATGGAAAGTGAAATGGTTCAGCGTGTTGCGACGGATTTGGAGCATGGCTGGAATTATGTGATTTTCCCTGAGGGTACGCGCTCACGTGATGGTTCCATGAAGAGGTTCCACAAGGGGGCATTTTTGCTGGCTGATGTTATGAAGGCACCTATGATTCCTGTGGTTTTCTACGGCAACTGGCGGATTTGTCCGAAGGGTACCGGGCTGAATCTCACGCGGGGAGTGTCTGTTACTCAGGTACTTCCGTTTGATTCCCGTTCTTATGAGACGATTACGGATGTGCGTAAGGCCATGAAGTCGCTTATCGTGGAGTCGCATGAGAGGCTGTGCCGTGAGTATGATTCGCCGCGCAATCCATATTTCCGCAAGGTGCTGGTTTCTTCGTATTTGTACAAGGGGCCTGTGACGGAGTGGTATGTGAAGGTAAAGACTTCATTAGAAGATGATTACGCTTATTTCGATTCAATGCTTCCGCGTACCGGACAGATTACGGATATCGGTTGCGGGATGGGTCAACTGGATATAATGTTGTCGTTGCTCCACCCGTCGCGCAAGGTGCTCGGACTCGATTATGACGAGGAGAAGATCGCTGTCGCCAGGAATTGCTGGCCGGTCCGCAATCTCCCGGGGCTGTCTTTTGTCAATGCTGATGCTCAGTCTGCGGAATTGCCTGAGAGTGACGCGTTTGTAATCAGTGATATGCTTCATTACATCGACAGTGAGGCGCAGGAGAGACTTATCCGGAGATGTGTTTCGCGGCTTAAGGACGGCGGTTTGTTTTTGTTGCGTGATTCTGATACTGGCAATGTCAAGGGGCAGAAGATGACGGCGTTGAGTGAGGTCATGTCGACCAAGGTCATGGGTTTCAACAAGACTTCCGGGGATTTGCATTTCATTTCTGAGGCGCAGATTTCCGGCATTGCCAAGAGCCTTGGTCTTTCGCTTGAGGTGAAGACGGATGGCCGCAAGACGTCGAATACTTTTTATTTGCTTCGTAAACGTACTTGCGTGGGCATGCGGCCTTCAGACGACTGATAGCCCTCAAATAAGCGCTTACGCTCAGCAAGTTTGACAACTTGCTTAAGTATTAGAGTGTTAACTGTGGAACTACGTAAAAAGGAGGTAGACATGAGTTTGAAGAATAAGGGCCGTACCCGAACCCGGTCCGTCATCTTTAAGGTGTTATCGTGGGCCTTTGGAATTCCTCTCGCCCTGATCGCAATCGCCGCGCTCGCGTGCGTGTGGCTCCACGCTACCGCGGACCTCGGCGAGCCAGAGTTCGCGCCTTCGCAAGTTCCTGTGGTTCAGGTCAATGACAGTTTACGCCGATGGGGTTCGTCGTCTCTTCGCATTGACCCGGACGGTCTTTATGAGATGCGGGTTTGCGGCGGTCCGTTTGAGCGTGGGGAGGCGATAGGGAAGTTGGGCGAGGATTTGCTTTATCAGCAGGAGAAGGCGTTTGCGGACAAGCTTTTCGAGATGGTGCCGAGCAGCAGGTATCGTGCTTTCCTTCATTACTTTATAACTATTTTCAATCGTCGTATGGGTGCGAGTGTACCGTTGGAGTATCGGCAGGAGATCAAGGCGATGTCGGCGTCGTGTACGCATGAGTTTGATGAGTTCGGAAGTCCTTATGAGCGTCAGATGCAGTATCATTCCGCGCATGATATCGGTCACGTGATGCAGGATTATATGTTGGTGGGCTGTACTTCTTTCGCTGTCTGGGGTCGGGAGTCTGCGGATTCGTCCCTGCTCATGGCGAGGAATTTCGATTTTTATATGGGTGAGGAGTTCGCGAAAAACAAGCTTGTGCTTTTCGAGAAGCCTGATTCCGGATATGCTTATGTGTCAGTGACTTGGCCCGGTATGTTAGGTGTGGTTTCTGGTATGAATACGCAGGGTCTGGCGGTGACTATCAATGCGTCCAAGTTGGAGGTTCCGTCATCTTCTGCCACGCCGATTTCGATTTTGGTCAAGTCTATTCTGCAGTACGCGTCGAATATCGAAGAGGCGGAAACGATAGCGGCGTCTTTTAAGACGTTTGTCTGTGAGTCGATTCTGGTAGGCTCGGCCAATGACGGTCGCGCAGTGATTATCGAGAAGACCCCTTCTGCGATGGGGATTTACTCTCCTGAGGGAGATTCGGAGTCCAGTCGCATGACTGCCGCTTCTTCTGCGAACATGGTTTCCCAGCTCGGTGGGGCTGTCGAGTCAGTTCGTCAGGGAGTCGCTTCCCCATCGGCGGCGGAGGGCTCCTCTCATGGGTGTGGCTCCGGGACTGGATGGTTGGCTGCTTTTTCTTCTGGGGATAGCGTCGCTTCGCTCGATGAGGCGTCGGTTGTTACTCGTGTTATCTGTACAAATCATTATCAGTCAGACCGTTTTCGTGACGATCCGGTGAACGTGGAGAATATCCGTGTTTCTGATAGCGGTTACCGTTACAGGCGCGTTCAACAACTTCTGGATTCATTGGGCAGTATCGACTATCTGAAGGCCGCCGCAGTTCTACGTGATATCAGGGGAGTCGACGGTGAAGATGTAGGGTATTGCAACGACTTGTCTATTAATCAGATGCTAGCCATGCACTCCGTGATTTTCAAGCCTGCCGAGAAGAAAATCTGGGTCTCTACCTCGCCTTGGCAATTCGGTAAATTCGTCTGCTTCGATCTGGATGAGGTGTTCGGAGAAGAGGGGCTATCCACTCGTAGTGTTCGTGGTGACGGCCTCTCTGACTCTGCAGCCCATTTTACTGGAGTTCCGGGCCAGGCAACTCACTCAGGTTCCAGAAATCTGTCTTCTGGTGAAGAGTCAGCTCACTTTACGAGAGTCGATGTGAATCAGAGAACTTGTGGGTCGGGTTCTGCAAGTCACTTAGGATGTACCCTAGTTGGTGATTCAGGGTTCAGTGACGATGAAATGTCGATTCCGGCGGATAAGTTTTTGGAAACTGAGGCGTTTCGTAATGTTCTGAAGTTCAAGTCAATGCAACAGACGCTGGTGACAGCATCCAAGTCAAGGCGTGAAGTGCCGGCAGATTCGTTAGCGTTATTTGTATCGTGGAACCCGTCATATTACGGCACATACGTGTCTGTCGCTTCATATCTTGAATCGCTTGGCAAAAATGCCGAAGCCGACGAATATTATCGCCGTGCCCTCACCTGTCCCATGAAACTCTCCGAGCGCCAGCACCTCGAGACTCGGCTCCGTGGGCGTTGATTCGGGAGTGCTCTTTCTGCTTTGAATTTTCGGACAACCTGGCGGGGTCTGGTATTATTATAAATGTGCGTATTATATTGATATACAAGTTAATAACCGGATATTGTCTATTCTTTGCTCCTCCCAGGTGGTATGTTTTTTTATAGGACCTGGAGGGTCGTTATTTACCATGCGCGGCTATAACTTCCAGATTTATAGTAGGTTACAATAGATCTTCTCGAAAACCTCCCCGCCAGGTTATCTGAAATATTATTGAAATGTGCTTGCTTTTGTATATTATCGGTCACCGCAGCTGGCGAAAACGCCGTCCAGCTGCACAAAGCAGGCGGAGCTGCGCAGCTCCGCCTGCTTTGTGCCCCCGTGTACGATGGTCGTTTATTTTCGAGTTCACCAAGACTATCGAGAAACATCCGCGACAAAATTACGTGTCGTAGCCGGGATCTCCGCCGGTCGGGGTCGGCGGATTTTGGATATTGGAGGTATTGAGTATCAATGAATTACATTATTTGTATCCGCCGACCCCACAATTTTTAGGTGTGTCGGCGGATGATAATTTTCTAATCACTTGATTATCAATGTTCTATAAAGTATGCATCCGCCGACCCCAAGCTGCCGTGGTTCATTATGTGGACTGCCAGGAGTGCATCACGTGTCGTGGCCGGTCGGCGGCGGATGCCCAGAGAGCGAATTGCGGAGCACCTGAGCGAAC
>ERZ780141.889-NODE-889-length-19849-cov-6.133576_pt1 | contig 19849 bp, 12 predicted proteins | sample MGYA00433080_ERZ780141 | MGnify/ENA primary metagenome ERZ780141 (study PRJEB29588, sample SAMEA2154047) | human gut metagenome | biome: human gut; feature: human-associated habitat; material: faeces | place: Denmark | collected 2008/2010 ... | reverse complement strand
ATAGTCAAGTGTTAAAGTTACTCGACAAGGAGAAGATCCTTCAAATAAGCCGCGAGACAAAAGGAAGCGAGGCTTATTTGAAGCTTTTGACGGTTACCAACATCTCGTCGTAATGTTGTTCGGCATACTCAAACACTTTGATTGCCTGCACAAACTTGAGATAGGCATGCTGGCGAGCGTTTTTTGGGGAAACACGGAAATCCCCATAAAATCTGCGCCTCTAAAATTACGAAATCCATCCAAGCCCTAATGACCGATTTGGGTTTATTTGTATATTAGCCAAAACAACGTCTCCGCTCGTCTCGGCATCTCTGCGGCGAAAAAAAATAGTGTCAAGCGATTATGCCTGACACTATCTAAATTCGGTATGCAAGCCGTGGCTTATCGCCCACTTGCTATATCAACAAAAAACTTTATTTCTTCTTTTTGTCTACATCAAGATACTTAAATGGATAAGGACCAGCATAAGTAGCATGTGTAGGAATAGTCACGAAGTGAGTATTGATCTGGTTGTGATAGAAGTGGTACAAGTTATACATTGGATCACCAAGCCAGAAACGGTCACCACCAGCTTCTGTGAAATCAAGTTCCATCAACATACAGATAGGAGCAGCTACTGTAACAGGAATACCTCTCCAGATAGTTGACATACCTCTGTGCATGTGACCGCAGCATAGTTGAATATGGTTTTTATGTCTAACCAAGATTTCTTCAAGACGATTAACGTTTTCGAAACCTTCGTCCATAAAGCCCATACCAGCATCAAATGGTGGATGGTGAGTGAAGATAAGAGTCTTCTTTCTTGGCTTTTCGTCAAGACGTGCTTCCAACCAATCAGCAACCTTGTCGGTGATACCACCCCAGTGCTTGCCTTGTACGATTGTATCGATACAAATCACGCGAACTGGATAATCTTCGATAGTGTAGCAGATGTAAGGTGCGATGTCTTCCTTCACTGGACACATCTTGTTGCCCAAGAGGCGAAGCATGTCCACACGATTGTCGTGGTTTCCTGGCAAGCAGAAAACAGGACGTGGCAATTGTGCGAAATAGTCGTGAATCTTACCATAAGCAGTGTGGTTGCCATTATCTGCCAAGTCACCTGTAGCCACGAAGAAATCTGGGAGATCCTTCTCTGGCATGTTCTTGAAGTATTCAACTGCCTTCTTAACTGTAGTAGATGTGTCGCATTTACCGAAAGAAAGCAAATTGTCTCCTCTCAAGTGTGGGTCTGAAATGTGGAAAATCTTCAACTCTGAACCTCTACCAATAATTTTCTTTGGTGGAAGAGGTCTTCCATCAGCATCGAAACCTCCAGTTCCAGGAACTGCCTTACTCTCCTTTTCTGCAGCTAACACTGCAGAAGGAGCAACAACTGAAGCAGCAGCAAGTGTTGCTACTTTTTGAAGAAATGATCTTCTTGAAATGTCTGCCATAATTATAAAATTTACAGTTTAGAATTAAGTCACCACAAATGTAACGATTTCGTTACGAAAACTCCAAACTTTTTATTCACAAATTTTTCATTGTCGCCCACTTTTTTTTGAAACCATGCGATTTTTGATAAAAAAGCAGCTCTCAGCAGCACAATTCAAAAAGATGTAGCTTTACGCTCTATTATATGATTGATGGACAAAGTCGTATGCCAAATACCCCACTATCGCCATAGTGGTGAGCAATTCCGAAACCGCAAGTGCAATCCAAATTCCGTTGTCGCCAAACATCATCGGCAGCACAATAAAACTCGGCACAAGCAGAATCATTCCGCGAAGCAACGAGAACACCGTTGCTGGGCGCACTCGCTCCACACTCTGGAAATAACCAATAAAGGTGAGGTTGACAATAAAAAACACAAACGAGCTTGCGATTATCGGGAAGCCCTTCACCGCAATCGGGAAGGCGGCTTCGGTGTCTACCACAAACATCGACACCAGTTGTTTGGGGAACAGCGCAAACGCACCGCTCACCACCGCACCACACGCCATAGCCGTGAACAAAGCCATTCGCAAGGTGGAACGCACTCGCCCACTATCGCCACAGCCATAATTGAAACTGATGATTGGCTGCGCCGATTGAGCCACGGCATTGCCTATCATATACACAAACGGAGTGTAGTAGCACGCTATGCCGAACGCCCCCAAGCCAGCATCGCCCAGATATGCGCCAAACACATAGTTGCCCACAAGCGCAAGCACCGCCATGGTGCCTTCGCCCATCAATGCCGACGAACCGATGGTGCATTGATAACCAATATTGCGTATGCTATAGAGCAACGAGCGACGGCTCCACTTCAACTTGATTGGGCGCAACCGGCGTGCCCCGAAGAACATATACCATGCGGCTATCACGCCACCTATCATCATGCTCAGCGTAGAGGCTACGGCAGCGCCCATCAGCCCCCAATCCATATAGACAATCATAAACCAGTCGAGCACAATATTTGCCAATGCCGACACCACATTGCACCACATCGCAAGTCGTGGATTGCCGTCAAGACGGATAACAAACAGCAGCAACGCCTGCCAAACGCCAAACAGTTCGCCCGGCATAAATCCGAGCATATACTCGCGCACCAGCGGCAGCAAGGCTTCCGACGAACCGAGCATACGCCCCACAGCCGATGGAAATGCCAGCACCGGAACAATCACGGCCAGGATAACCAACGAGGCAAATATCCATGACTGAGTGACGTTGATGCGAGCCGCCTTTAGTTTGTGCTGCGCCAAGTGGATAGATGCCACCACCGAGCAGCCGGCGCCCATCATCAGTCCAAGACCTGTCACCAGCATAAGTATTGGCACGCAAATGTTTATCGCCGCGATACCATCGGCACCCACCGCATGCCCCACGAAAACGCCGTCAATGGCACACATCGCCGATATGCTGAGCATACCCAGCAATGTGGGAAGGAAATATCGCCCGAAAAGGCGCGGAATACTCAGCGTACTGAGGTCAATGGCGTCTTTTGTAAGTTCTTCTGACATATAATTATCAATTTACACGTTTGTTATTTGTATTCTATCGCTACACAACCTATCTACAACGACATGTTGCAACAATATTACTTTTTTTCGTTGCAAAGGTAATATTTTTCACCCAAGGCGCAGGCACACAACTCTTAAAAAAGTGTCATCCCCCCACGCCCGTATATTTATTGGGAATTATATGCCTTTCGGGGGAAATTTTTTATCGTTATAAGGAATGAATGCCAGAGATTTCAGTTTTTCGATAAAATTTTACTAAATTTGCCGAATGAGTGTGTTTCAAAACAATTACTTTTGACACAGCCTCATCTGGTGCGTCAAAACATGGCACACCACAAAGCAACAACAAAACAACAAACACCTTAAAACGACTCTTAACTATGAGCTTTAAACAGAAAATACGCGTATTTCTGGTTGGCAACGACCCTGTGATTGATTGGAAAGTACAAGCCAAAACGTGGTGCAGCATCTTGCTCGGCTGCGTGTTTATGGCTATCGGCTTCACCATCTTCATCAACCCTTATAATATTGTGCCTGGTGGTGTGTATGGCCTCAGTATTGTTATGCACAACATCTTCCCATCCATTCAGGTGGGTTACTTCGGATATATGTTCGACATTCCTCTGCTCATCACCTCTATGCTGGTGCTCGGCAGCACATTTGGCGGTCGCACCATCGTGTCGGTGCTTCTCACCCCGTTCTTGATGAACACCATCGAACGCCTCTCTTACCCTACCGAGGAAGCACTGCGTGCGCTCGACCCTACGCAACTGCTTGGTGGCGTGGTGAACATGTCTGACCACTTAATGCTCACAAGCATCATCGGCGCTGCCATAATCGGTCTTGGCTGCGGCTTGATGGTGCGCGGCGGTGCCACTTCGGGCGGAACCGACGTGATAAGCATGATAATACAGAAATACTTGCATATACCATTCTCTACGGCAATCCTCATCTGCGATGGCGCCGTGGTGACTTTCGGTTTGATAGTAATCGGTTTCGGCGTTGGTGTTGACGCTCAAGAAGTGTCATCTCCATCATGGCTGTTGTCGTTCTACTCACTCATCTCAGTGTATGTCACATCGCGCGTGGTGGCTTATGTGATAAACGGTAGCGCCAATGATAAGATAATCTTCGTAATCAGCGGCCGCGACTTGGTATCGCTCCACGACTATATCCTCAAAGACCTCGACCGCACTGCCACCCTCATCAAGAGCCATGGCTTATACACCGGCAACGACAAGGAAATGCTATTCTTGGTGGTTGGTAGCCGCGAAGTGATGGCCGTGAAGCAACAGATTCGCCTTGCCGACCCTGCTGCGTTTGTGGTGGTGACCGACGCCTACGACATCTACGGCGAAGGCTTCAAACCACTTCCTACCGAAGACGATATTAACCCAGAATAATGCCACCCCCACTGAGCTGAGCAACAAAACGATTTATTGAAATATAAAAATGAAACAACTGCTTCGCTTTTCCCTATTCCTTATATTAGTCCTCACAACAGTTACGCAAGCAAATGCGCACAAATGCCTGAGGTGCGGAGGCAAAGGCATCATTTACTTCCAACACGACACTGGCACTTACGGTCACAACAACAGTAAGCGCCAATGCCCTATCTGTCACCAGTGGATACCTTCGGGCGTGTCGCACTCCGACCGCTGCCCTGATTGTGGCGGCACGGGAGAGATAGGCGGCAACAAACGTAATTCGTCGAGAAACGGCAATTCATCATCGTCGTCGGGCTCTTATAGCAACGACTATAGCGGCTTGACCCCAAACGAACAGCTTCAACTCGACATGATGAACGCACAATATCAGGGATACGAGGGATTTATGAACGAAAACAATTGTTATGGCAAAATAGGCAAATACAATCCCAACAACCACCAATCTCTCAACGTCTTAATCAATAACATAAAGGAAGGGGGTCATTGTCGTCTGGCAGCATTCTCAGCCTATGGAGCAGGTGTGACGGTTCAAGGCAGAAACGCCTTATGCTACCAAAACGCACCCTCAAACCTGATCGATGCAATCTTAAAAGGTAATAAACAATCCGGCACATTTATTGATATCACCATCAGCGACTACGGCAAATATTGGTGCGTGATCTACGACGTGAATGGCGTAAGATATTGGCATGCTTATGCCACTGATGAGATATACGGCAAACTCAACGAACTCTGCGGTGCCAACAAGAAGATTTGCACCGTGGCAATTGACGACTTCAACCGCTACATCATATCGTGCGACGACGGCACCACATCATGCTCATCGCAATATGTCGATTTGGTGAATAAAGCACGAAACAAATTCGGCAACATCAAGTGCGCATCCATCACCGCCCACGGATCAGTAGTGCTGTGTTGCGAACGCGGCGTGTATTTCAACTACATAGCAAGCAGCGTAGCCGATGTGCTGAAGAAATTGGACTTCATTCCTCGTTACATCAAAACATCCTACACCGGACACTACTTCATATCCGACAACCGCGACTACGAGCACTATATATACTACTACTGGATGTAAAGGTATTTATCTGACCCAAGCGGCATCTCAGCAATACAAAATGAAAATGCTTTTCATTTTGTATTGCATTTGATTTGCACTATCTTTGCATAGAACTAAACTGACATGCCAAAATAATGAAGAAAGCGCTTTCGATACTTATGGTTGTGGCAGCATCTTTGGCCTTGTGCGCCAACGTGTTTGCCCTAACTCGCCTTGATGTGGGCACTTACAATCTCCGAAACAATCACAACGATGATGCCGCTCACGGCAATGGATGGGACGTGCGCCGCGATGTGGTGGCACAACTACTTATGTTCCACGACTTTGACATCTTCGGCACGCAAGAGTGCTACCTCGACCAGCTCAACGACCTCAAGCGACTGATGCCAAACTACGACTTTATCGGCGTGGCGCGCGACGACGGCAAGCAAGAGGGCGAACACTCAGCTATATTCTATCGCACCGACAAATTTGAGGTGGTGAAAAAGGGCGATTTCTGGCTCAACGAACACCCCGACACCCCCGGCCTCGGATGGGACGCCGCTTGCGTGAGAATCTGCTCGTGGGGGTTATTCCGCTGCAAAGACACTGGTTTTGAGTTTATGTTCTTCAATCTGCACATGGACCACGTGGGCAAGGTGGCGCGCGTGAAAAGCGCCGGTTTGGTAGTGCAAAAAATCAAAGAACTCGGCGAGGGTCGTCCTGCAATAGTCACTGGCGACTTCAACGTTGACCAAACCCACCAATCTTATGCCGAAATCGCAAATTCGGGCATCCTTGTCGACAGCTACGAGACTGCCAAGAGGCGCTATGCGCTCAATGGCACATTCAACGGCTTCCATGCCGACCGCTTCACCATGAGCCGCATCGACCATGTGTTTGTGTCGCCATCCTTTGAGGTGGAGAAATACGGCGTGCTCACCGATACCTACCGAAGCGAGATAAAGAAAGAAAAAGAGACCACCGAAACCAATGCGCCTCAAGAAATACGCTTCCGCCGCTACTCTGTGCGCACGCCAAGCGACCATTTCCCCGTCAAAGTGGTGCTCTACTACAAATAGCCATCAACTTCACACCAAATAACCTAATCTTTAAATATATATTTTGCTTCGATGAAAAAAATCTTGATTTTGATGCTGGGATTGATTTTGGCCTCGCCATGCTTCTCAGCCACAAAGAAGAAAAAAGCGCCTAAGTCGACCACAAGCGAGCAGCAGATCGACTCTCGTTATCGCGACGCTTCCCTGCCCATCGATGAGCGCATCGATATCCTTCTCTCACAAATGACCCTCAACGAGAAAGTGGGACAATTGCTTTGTCCGCTCGGTTGGCCAATGTATGAGAAGACAGGCAATAAGGTGGAGATTTCCGACCTTTACAAGCAGCGCATGGCCGACCAACCATTAGGTTCGCTTTGGGCTGTGCTTCGCGCCGACCCTTGGACACGAAAAACTCTCACCACAGGTCTTAACCCTCGCCTCGCAGCCGAGGCAATCAACAAGATACAGCGCTACGCAGTAGAAAACACCCGCTTGGGCATACCTCTGCTCATAGCTGAGGAATGTCCTCACGGACACATGGCCATCGGCACCACGGTGTTCCCTACCGCACTGTCGCAAGCCAGCACATTCAACGCGCCTCTGATGCAGCGCATGGGCGAAGTAATTGCCCTCGAAGCACGTCTGCAAGGCGCCAACGTGGGCTACGGACCGGTTATCGACATCGCCCGCGAACCTCGATGGAGCCGTATGGAGGAAACTTTTGGCGAAGACCCTTACCTCACCGGTGTGCTTGCCACATCTATCGTGAAGGGTATGCAGGGCAGCAACATCGCCGACGGTCGCCACGTGTATTCCACACTCAAGCACTTTGCCGCCTATGGCATTCCTGAGGGTGGACTCAACGGCGAATGCGCCAACATCGGTGTGCGCACTCTGCTCAGCGAATACGTGCCACAATTCAAGCGCGCCGTAGAGGCTGGCGTGGGCACAATCATGACTTCTTACAACGCCATCGACGGCATTCCATGCACTGGCAACAAGTGGCTTATGACCGACTTGCTGCGCAATCAATGGGGTTTCAAGGGCTTTGTTTACTCCGACTTGCAAAGCATTGAGGGCATTGCCCAAACCCACCACTGCGCCACCGACTATGAGGACGCTGGCGTGATGGCACTCAAAGCCGGTGTCGACATGGACCTCGAAGGAAATTCATATAAGCACCTCGTCAACGCCTATGGTAAAGGCAAAGTGACCGACGACGACATCAACCGCGCCGTGCGCAACGTGCTGCGCAAGAAATTTGAGATGGGCCTGTTTGAAAATCCTTACGTCGACCCTAAGCAGGCTGCCCAAATCGTGCGCAACAGCGACCACCGCACCGTGGCCCGCGAAGTGGCTCGTCAAGGCGTGGTTTTGCTCAAAAACGATGGCACTCTTCCTCTCAACAACAATCTGAAACGCATAGCCGTAATTGGCCCTAACACCGATGTGGCATACAACCAACTTGGCGACTACACCGCTCCGCAAGACCGCAAGGAATTGCGCACCGTGCTCGATGGCATACGCTCACACGTGGGCACTGGCACCGAGGTGGTGTATGAGAAAGGTTGCGCCATTCGCGACACCGCACAATCACGCATCGCTCAGGCCGTGGAATTGGCAAAATCAGCCGACGTCACCGTACTGGTGGTGGGCGGATCATCGGCTCGCGATTTCAAGACCGAATACATCTCTACCGGAGCAGCCAAAGTTGACGAGAACGCTGGTCTTGCCGACATGGATTCTGGCGAAGGCTACGACCGTGCAAGCCTCAATCTGCTTGGCGACCAAGAGAAACTCATGGCTGCGCTCATCAACGCTGGCGTGAAATTGGTGGTGGTGTATATCGAAGGCCGACCATTGAATATGAATCTGGCTGCAGAAAAGGCTAATGGCCTGCTCACGGCTTGGTATCCGGGCGAACAAGGCGGCGAGGCTATTGCCGACGTGCTTTTCGGCGACTACAACCCAGCCGGACGTCTGCCAGTGGGCATTCCTCGCAACGTGGGTCAGATACCGGTGTTCTACTCTAAGCACCCTTCACACGACTACATCGACAGCAAGGCGGCTCCACTATATGCCTTCGGCTACGGCTTGAGCTACACCAGCTTTGAATACTCTGGCCTCACAATGGCCCCAGGCGACGACAAGGACATCTATCAGACTGTGACTTGCACCGTAACCAACACCGGCAACTGCGACGGCGACGAAGTGGTGCAACTCTACATCAACGATGTGGTAAGTTCGGTGGAAACACCTCACATGTTGCTCAAAGGCTTCCAACGCATCTCGCTAAAGAAAGGCGAAAGCAAGCAAGTGACATTCCGCCTCACATTCGACGACCTCGCGCTCTACGACCTCAACCTCAAGCAAGTGGTTGAGCCTGGCACATTCAAGGTGATGGTAGGAGCTGCGAGCAACGACATTCGCCTCAAAGGCAGTTTTGAAATCAAATAACCTCAAATAAAGATATCTCTCGACCGTATGAAAAGAATCTTAATACTATTCACAATCGCTGCCGTGGCCGTCTCAGCTGCTATGGCGCAACCTATCACAGAGAAATTTAAGCGTTTCCTCACCATACCTAACAACTATGTGTGCTATCGCACCGCCGACAAAATCACCATCGACGGCAAATTAGACGAGAAATCGTGGAAAAACGCCGCCACAGTGGGCGCTTTCGTCGACATCAGCGGCGAGGGTTTCCCTACTCCTCGCTTCAACACCCAGGCAAAGATGCTTTGGGACGACGAATACCTATATGTGGCAGCCGAACTCGAGGAACCTCACGTTTGGGCCGACATTAAGAACCACGACGAGGTGGTGTATTACAACAACGACTTCGAAGTTTTCATCGACCCGGATGGCGACACTCACAACTATTTTGAAATCGAAGCCAATGCCATCGGCACTATCTTCGACCTCACCATCGAGAAGCCTTACCGCGCCCCGACTCCTACGTTCGTGCAATTTCAATGGGATTGCCCAGGATTGAAGGTTGCCACCAAGGTGCACGGCACGCTCAACAATCCTAAGGACACCGACAAGGGCTGGACTGTGGAATTTGCCATTCCTCGCAAAGCCATTGCCCAAAGTTTCGACAATTATCTCAAAGCCGACAACTATCTGCGCGTGGGATTCTCTCGCGTGGAGTGGAAACACGAGATTGTCGACGGCAAATATCAGCGCAAAAAGGATGCTAACGGCAACTATCTGCCCGAAGACAACTGGACATGGGGCCCTACCGGCATGATTGCCATGCACATGCCTGAGCGCTGGGGATTTGTGTATCTTTCCGACAAGACCGTAGGCGCTGCCGATGCCAACGTGAAATTCACCTATCCCGAAGACTTCGAAATCGAACGCCTGCTCTGGGCTATGTTCTATGAGCAAGAAGACCACTACGCCAAGACCGGCCGCTACCACGCCGGCATCTGGGACTTCAAACTCACCGATAAGGAGTGGGCCATGCTCCCTAAGGGCGCTAAACTCACCGTTGAAGCCATGAGCCACAACTATGAGATATGTGTCACTAAGCCCGACGGCAAGCAAATCTACATCGACGTTGACGGATATCTGCGACGCCGCTAAAAATCCCATTCACACCTATTGAAATATTTAAACAACCATCTAAACATAAAAATACCTGATTATGAAAAAGTTATTATTAGGAATGGTGGCTATGCTCGCACTCGTAGCATGCCAATCAAACAATGAAGTGAAAGTGCCTGTTTACGCATGGGAAGGCTATTCTTGTGCCGATACTCTCCGCGCACACTTTGCTGAGTATCAAAAGCACGGCATCAACGGCGTGTGCATCAACGTTGGCTTCGACGTTGCCAAAGCCGACTCTGCCGCTAAGATTGCCAAGGAATTTGGTATGGAATTCCACGCATGGTGCCCTATCATGCTGCAAAACCCTAACCAAGAAGGTCTCGACTCTACCATGTACACTGTCAACCGCGATGGCGAATCGGCTTACGACAAACCAGCTTACGTTGACTACTACAAGACCCTCGACCCACGCAACCCTAAAGTTGCAGAATTCTTGATTGGCAAAATCAATCAAATCGCCGAAATTCCAGAAGTTGACTATGTGCAACTCGACTATATCCGCTATGCCGACGTGATTCTCGCTCGCGGCCTTTGGAACAAATACGGCCTCGTGATGGAAAAAGAATATTCTCACGCCGACTATTGCTACTGCGACAGCTGCGTGGCTCAATTCAAGGCCGAAACTGGCATCGACATCCGCGCTACTGAGCAACCCGACACCGTGCAAGCTTGGGCTAAATGGCGCTGCGACAACATCACTGCTCTCGTAAACAAGATTTGCGACGCCGTTCACGCTAAGGGCAAGAAGGTGAGCGCCGACGTATTCCCTGGTCCTGACAGCTACGCAAAATGGATGGTACGTCAACAATGGAATGAATGGAACGTGGATGCTTTGTTCCCAATGAACTACAACGACTTCTATATGGAACCAGCCGCTTGGGTAGGCAAGGTGACCGAAGAAGAGGTGAAGAGCGTAGCAAGCAAGGGCACTCCTGTGTTCAGCGGCTTGTTTATCTGCCACGACTGGAAGAACAAAGACAAAGTGATCGACCCAGAAAACTCTGGCTTGCTCCCTTCTGAAATCGGCGAAGCAATGACTTCTTCTATGAAGGCTGGCGCTAAGGGCGTGTGCTTGTTCACTGGCATGAGCATGACTCAAGACCACTGGGACGCTTTGGAAAAAGCCATCAAAGAATACAAATAAAATATCATCCGTGAGGCTTTAGCCACTGCGGATACACTCATCCGGAGGGCTGAAAACCACATTGTTTCCAGCCCTTCTTCAAAACACTAAAAGCAATCACACACATTATGATTGAAGCCTCAGAACGTAAAAAAATCATCGACCTTATCAAGCAAGAGGTTGTGCCTGCCATTGGCTGCACCGAACCGATTGCTGTGGCTCTATGCGTGGCACGCGCCACCGAGCTACTCGGCTCTATGCCATGCAAAGTAGAAGTGCTGCTAAGCGCCAACATCCTGAAAAACGCTATGGGTGTGGGCATCCCTGGCACCGGAATGATTGGTCTGCCTATTGCCATCGCCCTTGGTGCAAGCATCGGCAAATCGTGCTATCAACTCGAGGTGCTAAAAGACTGCACCCCCGAAGCCGTGGAGCAAGGCAAGCAATTCATCAATTCTGGCGCCATCAACATCAGCCTCAAAGAAGGCATCACCGAGAAACTCTACATTGAGGTGATTGTGAGCGACGCTGGCGGCTCAAAGGCCACTGCCATAATCGCTGGCGGACACACCCACTTCGTCTACCTTGAGAAAGACGGCGAGGTGACGTTCGACCAACGCGTGCCTTCGCAAGCCGACGCCGAAAGCGACACCGTGCAGCTCACCATGGCCAAAGTGTATGACTTCGCCACCACCGCTCCGCTCGACGAGATAAGCTTTATACTCGAAAGCAAACGATTGAACAAGGCAGCCGCCGAACAATCGTTCAACGGTCACTTCGGACACGAATTGGGCAGAATCATCCGCAATAGCCCTACAGAAAGAGATGTGCTTGGCGACAACACCTTCGCACACATTATATCCTATACATCGGCTGCATGCGATGCTCGCATGGCGGGTGCCATGATACCGGTGATGAGCAATTCGGGTAGCGGCAACCAAGGCATCACAGCCACTATGCCTGTAGTGGTGTATGCCGAAGACCATCATTGCACCGAGGAACAACTCATTCGCGCGCTCACCCTCAGTCACCTCACAGTGATCTATATCAAGCAAAGCCTCGGACGCCTATCGGCCCTCTGCGGCTGCGTGGTGGCTGCAAGCGGCTCAAGCTGCGGCATCACCTACTTGATGGGCGGTAAATATCAGCAAGTGTGCTACGCCGTGAAGAATATGGTAGCCAACCTCACCGGCATGGTGTGCGACGGCGCCAAACCAAGCTGCGCACTCAAGGTGTGCAGTGGCGTATCGATGGCTGTGCTTTCGGCTATCCTTGCCAACGAGGGAAAATATGTGACCTCGGTGGAAGGCATCGTAGACGACGACGTAGACTGCAGCATTCGCAACCTCACCAAGATTGGCCGCGAAGCAATGAACGAAACCGACCACATGGTGCTCGACATCATGACTCACAAAGGCAAGTAACCCCCCGATACTATGCTTCACAAAAAATTCATAATCACCACCGTAGGACATCTGCGCCTGGGTCTGGTGAATATGCACCGAGACCTACTCCTTCCCGGCGACTCTTGCGCCGGGGGTGGGTTTTGGGACATCGACTACACCGCCAACCGACTGACGCTCTCGGGCCGGTCGTTTGACTACGGCGAACCGCAATGGGGCCTCCTGAGCACCCTCTTCGTGCCACAAGCCTATCGTGGCATGACCATTGTATATCTCGGCGACACTCCACACCAAAATTTCTACGTGAGCAGATGCCTAAACATATCTTACTACACATAACCAAAAGCCATCTCAATAACACACAACACACCCATAAGTATAATAAACACTTCCTCGTCTAATGCGATATGTTACAAAACATAAACGAGGTTATTCCAGTCTATTTCGGGCCATTTCGGGCCACAAAATATACAATAACGCAAGATTTATGTTAAAAAACTTTGAAATACAAAAAACTCACCCTATATTTGCCCCACGTTTGTAGAAAGAGGTTTCAAAAATCACATACCGATTGGCGAAATCATAAAAATATTTAACCAAGCAACTAAACTAAACTAAACTTTTCAACCATCTATGGAATATTTATCATTCATATAATTAAGTCAGGAGCCACAAACTCCTGAAATGACGCTTGTTTGTTCTTAATTCATAGCCACGTGAATTATCACAAAAACCAAAAAACACTCCTCTCAACATCCACACATACCAAAAACTAACCAACCAATAAAAAGCAAAAAACAACAAACCAAATTCTTAGATTTTTTAGCTAACATAACATACATTTTTATTTAAAACCAAAACTAACCAATTATGCGGAGGTATCTACTTCTTCTTGTACTTGCAATGGCATGTACAAGTGCGCTTTGGGCGCAAAAAGTGGTTACAGGTACTGTCACCGACGCAAACACCAAGGAAGCTCTTATTGGAGCAAGTGTGATTGTGAAAGGTACAAACCTCGGAACTGCTACCGATATTAATGGAAAATATCGTTTAGAGAACGTAAAAGAAGGCGCTGTCCTTCAGATTTCTTACGTGGGAATGGAAACAGTAGAAGAAACAGTAGGCAACCGTGACGTTGTTGACGTAGCTCTCGGATCCAACTCACTTAATCTTAACGAAGTGGTGGTAACTGCCATGGGTATCGAACGTAAGGCTAAATCGTTGACTTACGCCACCCAAAAAGTTAAAGGCTCGGAACTCGTTCGTGCCAAGGAGACCAATATGATCAACAGCCTTCAAGGTAAAGCTGCAGGTGTGGTAATCACTCCTAACACAACTGGTGCCGGCGGCTCTTCTAAGGTTGTGATTCGTGGTAACAAGTCGGCTCAAGGCAACAACCAAGCCCTCATCGTTATCGACGGTATCCCAATGACCAACAACACTACATCACAGGTTGAATCTGTTTACGGTGGTCGCGATAGTGGTGACGCATTGTCAAACCTCAACCCAGAAGACATCGCAAGCATCAACGTGCTTAAAGGTGCTTCTGCTGCCGCTCTTTACGGCTCACAAGCTGCCAACGGTGTGGTATTGGTTACTACCAAGAAGGGTTCTTCAGGTCGCGTTCGCGTTGACTTCTCAAGCAACATTACTATCGAGTCAGCACTCGACAAGCCAGAAATCCAGACCACTTATGGTGCACCTGTATTGTCAAATGGCTCTCTTGATGAAAACAGCTGGGGCGAAAAGATCACAAACGGCGTAAACGCTTCTGACGACTTCTTCCGCACAGGTGCTACATACATCAACTCTGTTGCTATCAGCGGTGGTACCGACAAGATTCAATCTTACGTTTCTTATGCCAACACTACAGCTGAAGGTATCATGCCAACCAACGACTTCAAGCGCCACAACATCCTCTTGAAGCAAACCTACAAGTTGCTCAACGACCGCTTGACAATCTCTGGTTCTGCAAACTTCATCTCACAAAAGGGCAAAAACCGTCCACGTGGAGGTCACTACCTCAACGCCTTGACTGGTCTTTACACTTTCCCTGCTAACGGTGATTGGAACTACTACAAGAACACTTTCGAAACTTACAACGAAGTTCGCCAAATCAACGAACAAAACTGGTATCGCAACGTAAACCAAGACTTCTCGCAAAACCCTTACTGGATTCTCAACCGCGTTCCAAGCATTGAGTCACGCAACCGTACAATGGTGACTGGTTCGGCTCGTTTCGACATCACCGACTACTTGTTCGTTCAAGGCCGCTTGAGCTACGACCGCACCAACGACTTCTGGTCACGCACTAAATATGCCACTACAAGTACAGTGCTTGCCAACCCTGACGGAGAATACGAAGAAGACGACTACATGATGCGCACATTCTACGGCGACTTCATGGTCAACTTCAACAAGACTTTCGGCAACTACTCTATCAGCGCTGCCCTTGGCACAAGCTTCAACGATTACAAGTGCGAACACACTGGCCTTAAGCAAGGTGGCGACCGCTACTTGCCTAACTACTGGGCCATCGAAAACTCTACTAAGAACGGTTCAAGCAAATCAATGGATCAAAAGCGCCTCAACGCCGTATTCGCTACTGCACAATTCGGCTGGAAGGATATGTTGTTCCTCGATGTTACAGGACGTAACGACTGGTCTTCAACTCTCGCTTTCACTCCTAACGGATCTTACTTCTACCCATCAGTTGGTCTCACCGGCGTAATCAGCGATATGGTGACCCTTCCTGAAATGTTCAACCAATTGAAGGCTCGCGCCTCTTACTCTGTAGTAGGTAACGAAATGCCAGTATACATCACCAACCCAATGAACAACTTCTCTAACGGTTCTGTATCTTTCAACACTAAGATGCCATTTACCGACATGAAACCTGAGAAGATGCACTCAATGGAATTTGGTTTCGATGCTTCAATGTTTAACGACCGCTTGGACCTCGACTTCACTTGGTATAAGACCAACAACAAGAACCAATACTTCGCAATGTCAGTGCCTTCAGCTACTGGCTACGACAGCTACTACTTCAATGCCGGTGACATCCAAAACAGCGGTATCGAATTCTCAGCAAGCTGGACTCAACAATTCACCAAAGACTTCTCTTGGAAGACTCAAGTGAACCTTTCTTACAACAACAACAAGATCGTGAAGCTCGACAACCGCGAAGGCATCTCTGAATCTGACCGTCTCGACAAGGTGGATATCGGTAGTATGTTCGGCGTTCGCTCATGGCTCGTTGAAGGTGGTAAGTATGGCGACATCTACGGTCAAAACTTCATCCGCGACGAAAAGACTGGTCTTATCTGCGTTGACGCAAACGGCCGCATCATGTACACCGACGAAATGCAAAAACTTGGCAATATCAACTCTGACGTTCGTTTGGGTTGGGGCAACACATTCAACTACAAGAACTTCTCACTCTACTTCTTGATTGACGGTTCTATCGGTGGCAACTTCTTCGACTTCACTCAAGCATCTCTCGACCGCAACGGCTCATCACAAAGCTCTGCCGACGCTCGCAATGCTGGTGGCGTAAAGGTTTGGAACACTGCTACAAACTCTGAAGGCGTGATGGATGCAAAAGATTTCTTCACAACTATCGGTTCTATCAACGGTGGTGGTGGCGACTACTATGCTTACAGCCAAACTAACTTCCGTCTTCGTGAACTTTCTGTAGGTTACACATTCCGCGACCTCCTTGGCAACGGCCACGACTTGAGCATCAGCGCTATCGCTCGTAACCTCTTCTTCCTCTACAAGGATTGCCCAAGCGACCCTGACACTTCTATGTCTACAAGCAACGGCTATGGTGGTATGGGTTACTTCAGAATTCCTGCAACTCGTAGCTTCGGTTTTAACTTGAAACTTTCTTTCTAAATACGCAGCAACTATGATTAAAAAATATCTGAAAAGTTCTATCTTATTTGGTGCAGCACTTCTTATGGGTGCCGGCTGCACTGGGGACTTTGAAAAAATGAATACCAACCCATTCCAAATTCCTGACAAGGATGTGAAGATGAGCGACCTTTTCAACGAGGCTCAACTCTCTGTCTTCTACAACCAATCAAACGGTAACTACGAGTATCAGTTGATTCAAAACTTGAATGCCGACCTTTACTCTGGTTATATGGCTGTGCCTACTGCTTTCAACGGCGGTAACAACAACGATACCTACTTCATGATGAACGGTTGGAACAGCTTCCCTCTCAACTACATGTTGCTACACGTGGTTAAGCCTATGGTTTCTGTTCAAAAGATCGACGACCTTGCCGACGATTTCTTCGCTATCAGCGAAATCCTCAAGGTGGCTGGCGCTCACAAGATGGTTGACACCTACGGTCCATGCCCATATAGCGAAGCCATGAAGGGTGGCATCTCAGTTACTTACGATTCTGAAGAACAATGCTACACATCATTCCTCACCGAACTTGGCGACGCTTGCGACAAGCTCACTAAGTGGCTCGATGCTAACGGTGGCAAGGACGATGCAAAACGTCTCACTTGGGACAAGATGTGCGGTCAAAGCCAAAAGACTTGGTTGCAATTTGGCAACACTTTGCGCCTTCGCTTGGCTATGCGCCTCGCTATGGCAGTTCCTAACTTGGCTAAGGAACACGCTGTGGCTGCTTGCAGCAACAAGTATGGCCTGCTTAAGAATGTTGACGTGGAAGTGAAAGACGGCAATACCCGCAACCCACAAGCACTTATCGCTCGTGACTACAACGACTGCTGTATCTCTGCCAACTACGAAACCATCCTTAAGGGTTACAACGACCCACGTCTTGAAAAGACAGTTCAACCTGTAGGTTGGGGCGAAAAGGGTGATATCACCACTCCTGATGGTAAGGCTGCTGGCATGATCGGTCAAATCAAGGGTATCCGCAACGGTCTTACCGTAGACGGTTCAAGCTACAAGATGTATTCTATCCAAGTTTGCCCTGAAAGCGGTGGTCCTTACTCTTCTGACGTTCCACTGCCTATCATGAGCCGTGCAGAATCTTCATTCTTGCAAGCCGAAGCTGCTCTCCGTGGTTGGATTAGCGGTAGCGCTAAGGATTACTACGAAGAAGGCATCCGCAACTCATTTGCTAAATGGAACTTGGACGCTTCTAACTACATCAACGGAACATCTACTCAAATCGACTATGTTGACCCACACAACCCAGCCAACAACATCGCTGCAGTAAACAACGTTCCTGTTAAGTATATGGAAGCTGGCTCAAAGGAAGAGCAATTGCAACAAATCATCACCCAAAAGTGGATTGCAGGCTTCCCTGAAGGCTTAAACGCTTGGGCTGAATTCCGTCGCACTGGTTATCCTAAGTTGTTCCCTGTTGCAGAAGCTAACGTTCGCGTTCAAGGCGAATACCTTGCTCACGACATTAAGACTCTCAGCGCAATTGGTATCCGTCGCTTGCCATTCGCATTTGACGAACGTGGCGCTAACCCAGCAGGTTTGGCTAAGGGTATTGAAATCCTCAAGGCTCGTGGTCAAAAAGACGCTATCGACGAACGTCTATGGTGGGATACTGGCAAGAACTTCTAATACATTGCTAATATTATAATTATAGAATTAACGGGATGTCCCAGGGCTCACGCCCTGGGGCATTTTTTTGCCCCTACCATCCGCCCCCGAAAATGCGCAAAAAAAGATATTCCGACATCACGTCGGAATATCCTTGATAAACAAACACGTAAAAATATCTAAATTATATCCTAAAAATGTCAGCTATAATTTATAAAAATATGACTGTCCCATCAATAATACCTACTGTTGGGGCTTCACATTGCAAATATAAATAATGTTCGGTTTTTTTGCAACAAAAACGCACAATTTTTTATTATAACATCATCAAAAAAATGCAATTACTTTTTATTTGCCCTCAAAAACAGAAAATTGTAACATGCCATATACAATATTCACATTCTCGCCCAAGTGCTTATCCGACACAATCAAATAGCAAAAATGCCATCTAAATACATCTTTTTAAAGCCTTTTGTGAGTTTTTAAGGTTATATCCAAAAATGTTTTGCTACCTTTGCCAAGAATTTGCATTATTGGCACTAATAAAGAAGCAACTACAAAAATATGAAATTACATTCAATCAAGTTATTACTGCTCATGCTTGTGGCTGGATGCACCTTGGCATCTTGCGACAAGGACAATAAGAAGAAATCAGACACCGAGGTTGTAAACTACGACCTCACCCTATATGCCAGCGACCCAAGCGAAAACGAGTCGGCTATCACCGACGGCTGGAACTGGAAGTCGGGCGACCAACTGGTATTCTTCAACCTCACCTACACCCGCAACCTGGTTACGCTCATCAACAACGGAGCTAACTTCACCGGATCGGTGCCATCGGTTGCCAGCAGCGCTAAGATTGGCTTCTTCTATCCTAAGTCGGCTCTCACACAGACCGCAAGCGACATTAGCTATGTGAAGCTTCGCTACCGTCTGCAAGACGGCGTGAACGTGCAAAGCTATCTTGCCGGCACATGTGTAGCTACTATCAATGGCACTGCTGCAGAAGCAAAGGTGAACATGAAGCTCATAAACGCCGCTGCGAAAATGAATTTCACATATCAAGGCAAACCTATCAACGAAATCACACACATCGAGGTGTATTCCGACAAGGAAGCACTGCTCATCGGTGGCGACTATGAGTTGAAGACTCTATCTTTCAATGCGCCTATCACCGGCAACATCGCCGTTGACAATGCCGGACTCAACGGCTCGGCGAAAATCGGTCTCTTCCCATGCAACGGTGTGCGCCTCTGCGTGTCGGTAACCACTGCCGACGGCAAGGTTTACCTCGGTAAGCAAGAGAACAGCGTCAACATCAAGGCTGGCGATATGCTCAATCTCAACTACGACTGCGAATGCTTCGATTCTAAGGCGAAAATCGGCGACTACTTCTACACCGACTTCACCTACTCTACCGAATACGACGACACTAAAGACTGTGTAGGCGTGATATTTGCCCTCACCGACAAGAAGGACGGCGATATCAACCGCACCCTCACCACCGGCTCACACGGCCGCGTGATGTCGCTCACCGATATCACCAAATATGCTTGGGCATTCAACGGCACTTACGCCATCGACATGCCAAAGCTCACCAATTATGCCGACGCCGACGGCAGCAACGCCTA
>ERZ780141.886-NODE-886-length-19973-cov-13.438799_pt1 | contig 19973 bp, 23 predicted proteins | sample MGYA00433080_ERZ780141 | MGnify/ENA primary metagenome ERZ780141 (study PRJEB29588, sample SAMEA2154047) | human gut metagenome | biome: human gut; feature: human-associated habitat; material: faeces | place: Denmark | collected 2008/2010 ... | reverse complement strand
TTTTCGCTGTTGAATCGCAAAATTTAATACTGGGAACTAATTTTTAGAGGTTCCCTCAAATCAATCATTTGATGCTCATGTTTTGGGAAAGGAGTCGATGCTTGGTGGGCAAAACTGACATTTCGGATCAGAGGGATAATTTTGTAAGGCCATACAGAAATATTCCCTTTGACATCGGTGCTGCACTTGATGAAAAGGATACAACAGCTATTGGCGACTCCTTCTCAAAACAGGGATTCGATGAAATGCCGATTCCTGCGTTAATGAAGAGTTTTTCAAAGTATATTCGATTTGTTTTCAGAATAAATGAAGATATTAGATTGTACATATATTCATTTGGAATAGGCGTTTTTACAATGCGTGACGATGACTTTGCTATTCTGGATGAAAAATATGCGGCCGAGTATTGCGAATGCAGAAAAACAGGACATCATAATATTTTGAAAGGGAACCACAAGTACTCAGGCTTGATTTTTTCGATTGTAGATTGCCTCAGAAAATTAATAACCTCAAATCATAACGACATAAGAATAACAGCAAACAAGAAGTGGGAGAATAATGGACTTTCATATGTAATGACCGTATCCGCGATTCAGTTAAACGATGCTGAACAATTTAGTTATCAGGATTTAAATTTTGTAGAACAGCGAAATTTGCTGATTATGTTGGAGCCGGGAATAGTTCATCAGGAAGATTCACTGCTTATTGAAAACTACGATGGTTCTACAGGGTTTGATCCTTATAGCGTAGAAAGCCTTACAGAGCAAATGCCTACCAATTGGATGCGCTCCAAAGATATGGGTCTTTATATCAGTTGGGCTGCAGTTATTATCTATTCAAACAGAACAGATGATAATTCTGCGAGATACATTGAGTACATGGAAGCGGATCTGCAGGCAATGTGGATGTATGTTTACTGCCTGTATTATGCTATAACGCATAAGAAAGGGAAGGAGATGAAAGTATCGGAACTCAAAAAGGAACTTTTTTCCTTTAAAAGAATGTATAATGAGTTCACAGATTCCAGTGATTCAAGCATAGCAGAATACTTCGAGAACATTAGAAATGAACTGATCAGGACAAGCGGAATTGAAGAAGAAAAGGAAAAGTATCTTGAGTATTTGAACTTCTGTATTGAAGACACCATGAGCCTAAATGAGGAAAAAGCCAGAAAGTATTCTGTATTCAGCGAGATTCTGTTGTTCATAATAGCTTATGCACAAATAGCGACTTTGTTGTATCATCTCCTCATGGGAGATTATGTAATAGTTGGCACTTGGCAAATAGTAGTTATTGCTGCAATTGCGGTTGTTGGTACGGTGCTGATAATCAGAAAAGACTAAATTTCTGAATTGTTGAGGAACCATGTTAAAATGAATTGCAATCTTCTGCAAGAATCCCCTTGACAAAACAGATTTGATAATAGATTATAATGGTAGGAATAAATGGAGGTTTAAGCCATGAAGAACATTCTTCTTGTTATAGATATGCAAAAAGGGTTTGCTCGATATGAGCAAACCGTCCAGTTGACACACAGGATTGAGGAACTGCTTGAAAGGGAACTTTTCGATTCTGTCGTTGCAACGAAATTTCTCAACGGAGCCAACAGCTCCTACGAAAAGCTCTTTAACTGGCATCGATTGGAAAGTGAGGAAGAACAGGCTTTACCGGAAAACATCCAGAAGCATGTAACCTGCACAGTCAACAAAAACATCTACAACTGTGTGAATTCTGACTTTATCCAAAAGTTGTGTCAGTTGAATGATGGTTTATATCCCGAAAAGGTGTTCATAATAGGCGCTGACACAGATTGTTGTGTCTTAACAATTGCAACCGCCCTGTTTGAATGCAACATAAGACCGGTTGTTCTTACGCATTATTGTGATTCAAACGGCGGACCGGTATCTCATCAAGCAGGACTTACTTGTATGAAGAGACTTATCGGTGAGGGTCAGCTGTTCTCTGGAGAGCTTACTCAAAAAGAGGACCTTGATTCAATATAAAGGATAGGTGCATTTTTTGTAATCACGAATCATAGATATATTCGGCGAGGTTTCGTATTTCATCTGCCTCAACCTCGCTACTCTTCTGCATCTTCTTTATGGTGCATTCCCAGACCACAAGGCAGCGTATACACTGACTCTCCAGCGTTTCCCGGACGAGTTCGTCTCTGCGGACATTGTCGTCGAACTTCTTCTGCCAGAACTCTACGCGGCTTTTCGGCATATAAGCGTACTGGCATCCGTTATGCCGATGCCAGTAACAGCCATGAACGAAGATGGCGACCTTATATTTCGGAAGATAGATGTCGGGATGACCGAATATGCCGGAGTAGTTCTTTCTGTAGCGAAAGCCCTGATGGTACAGCAGCTTGCGAAGGTAGACCTCCGGCTTTGTGTCTTTGCTTTTGATTGCGGACATATTCCTGCTTCTGCGTTCCGGGCTGATCGTATCTGCCATTACACGCCCTCGGTTTCTCTGACGAAAGCAACGAAACGTCCGAGCGTCCAGATACGATCCTGCCGGTCTCTCGGATATGAAGCTATGTAGGGTTTCGGAACAACGAGAATGACCTGCTCGGCGTCCATCTCATCAAGCTGCGCTGTGGAGATGCCCTGCTGAAGAGTGCAGAGGTACTTCGGCCTGCCGCGCAGACGGTCAGCTTCGTTGATAACCTGACGCCATCTGTCCTTGCAGGTGGTCTTCGCTGCAAGGGAGATGAGCTTTTCGGTCGGGAATGCCGCCGTGTGGTATGCTTCCTGTGAGGGGAACAGGAAATCGGGCTTCTTGTTGCCTTCGGTTACAGCCTGCTCCTCAAATTGCAGACCGTTGCCGGAGAACAGAGCGGACAGATGATGCTCCAGACTCTTTCCGGCGCGGCTCTTTCTTCGATTCAGCACCTGGTTTGCCGTGGCGATAAAGTCCTCGACCGTGGCGAAGCCGCCGGTAATCATATCGCCGTAACGGGCGTACTCAAGAGCGCGGAACAGTCTGTATTCGACGTCCGTCCATTCGATCAGCTTGCGGTCGGGATTGGAGACGATGAACTCGGCGTGGTCATAGACGGTGTTCTGTATCTCACGGGCGGCAGCGGACATAATCTCTGAGGTCGGGAAATCGACTTCAAGACCGCTGATGAACCGCTCGATCTCCGCCTGTTCACGCAGTTCGGGATTGACCTCGTGAACGTCGATCAGACGGTTGGTCTCGGTGGAGCTCAGACCGAAGGCGTCAAGGAACTGGTTGATCTCGTCTTCGGTATTCAGCACGAACGCCTGATAATCCTCTGGGGTGTTCTGCACAAAGACAAAAAGAGCGCCTGTGTAGTCGGGACGGAGGTATGGGAAACCGCGACCGAAGTTGGTGATGCGGTACTCGTTGCGGGTACCCTGCCCGTAGTAGATGAAACGGCTGTCGGTCTCGTTTCCGTCCATCCAGCGGATTTTCACCCACTTCTCCATATTCTGCCCCTTTGTACCGGGTGCGTCAAAGAGAATGGGAATGGAGGGCTTGGAGATATAGATGCCCGCCTGATGACCGCCGGTAAGCCCGGTATCGTTCGCCGACAGGAACTTGCAGAATACCTTTGTTCCCTGCAATGCCGACTGAACGGCTTCAGATGCGTAATTATCCATACGCCACTACCCCCACAAACTGTTCTTCTGTTATCGAATCCAGCCGCTCCAGCTCCGCCGCCATCAGCTTTGCTACGGCACTCATCAGCGGAACGACCACGGAATTGCCAAACTGCTTATATGCCTGCGTATCGGATACGGGAATCTTGAATGTGTCCGGGAATCCCTGCAGGCGCGCACACTCCCTCGGCGTCAGTCGCCGGGGGTTTTTGTTTTTCTGGGCGATCAGTATCTCGGAGCCGTCCTTGTAGTACCTTGCGCTGAGAGTACGGGACACACCGTCAACGGGAGCCAGACCGTAGCCGAAGCCGTTACCCGCCGCCTTGTGTTTCGCAGCGTAGTCCTGCAGATAGTTCCAGAGCTTGTCGGAGAGGGTGTATCTCTCGTCAGCGTTCGATTCGAGGATATCGCTCATAACCTGCTTGGGGTCTTTCGGAACGATATTGAACTCGAACTGAATGTTCTCCGGCAGATACCGCTTGCGGTCGAAACCAACGATCAGAATTCTCTCACGGTGCTGCGGCACGAATGCCTGCCCATCGATCACCTGATAATACACCTCATAGTCGAGTTCATCGAGCGCCTCGCGGATTACCTTGAAGGTGCGCCCTCTGTCGTGACTACACAGGTTCTTCACGTTCTCAAGCAGGAACGCCTTCGGCCTTTTCGCCTTGAGGATACGGCAGACGTCAAAGAACAGAGTGCCCTGCGTCTTATCCTCAAATCCCGTGGCGCGACCGAGACTCTGTTTCTTGGAAACGCCCGCTATGGAGAAAGGCTGGCACGGGAAGCCCGCCACCAGGATATCGTGGTCTGGAATCGTCTCGGCGTCCACCTTCGTGATGTCACCGTCCGGCTGATCGCCGAAGTTGGCGAAGTAGGTCTGCTGACTGTACTTGTTCCATTCGTTGGAATAGACGCAATGTCCTCCTGCCTGCTCAAAAGCGATGCGCATACCGCCGATTCCTGCGAAAAGATCAATAAACGTGAAGTCGGCGTTATGGGACGGCTGTTCGCTCTTCTGCCTGCCGAGCATCTGCATGATGGCTATGGAGATACAGTCCTGAACGGACTGCCCGGTCGCCCCCGTGTACTCGGAGAGCGCCTCGTATAATGAATCGTCCATGCGGACGTGAACCTGTTTTGACATTCTCAACACCTCTGGGAATAAATTTATACCACTCTGTTCCCATTGTAGCATGAAACTATGAATTTTTCAATAGCGCGGGATAAAATCGGTATAATATTTTTCCCGCCTATTCAAGCTGCATTGCTCTTTCCCGGATTGCCCGGATGCACTCCTCGTAGTAGACGGCAACCGCTGTCGGATACATCTCCATGAGTTCGTCGGACAACGCGTCAAGCTCCTCATCCGTGATGGCTGTGGTGCGCTTGACGGCTGCCATCATGCCGCTCCGCATTTCTTCCGGGTCAAGGTGAAACTCACGGGCGAGCCCCGGAATGTTGAAGTCCTCTTTTTCGGTGAACCACTTGAACTGTTGCAGCGGTCGACGGAGAAAATCGACCATTGCCTCTTCCTGCGCTCTGAGTATGTGCCACATATCCACGATGTTGAATCCTTCGGAGAAATCGTAGGAGTAGATGTGTTCGTCGTTACAGCTTAACTGAATCGCATTGTCAAGCCGAAGCAGCAGGCAAAGCGCAAACTGGGAAATGAGATCACGCTTCATTTCCTCTGACAGGTTATCTGTTTTGAAATTGCGAAGTCCATCCAGATACTCGATTGCCACAGCGTATTTGGTGGTAAACGCCCTGTTTGGGCTGAGAAGATATGCTTTCGGTGCGAGAACACCCATACATTTCGCCAGCCAGCAGGCAACATACTCGTTTGCGGCGTTATGCGGACAGGTGTGCTTTACGATGTACTTCTTTCCCGTGGTTTTATGCGTGGCCATGAGGAGCGGCCCCGACATACCGACTGTAAAGCCCGGTCGGTTGACAACTCTCCCGTCCTTATACGGCTCATATTTGAACTCAGATGAATCAAGCATATTATCAATCCTCAACCGGCATATTCTGTGACATGTCAATTCCCGCTTTGTATGGTATCATCTTCTATCAGTTCCATTATGTCAGACAGGTCACATTCAAGCGCATTGCAAATTTTCAAAAGTACAGCCGTGGTTATATTGTCTCCTCTACCGAGCTTTGCGATTGATGCCGTGCTGATGCCGCTTATTTCTTTAAGAGCCTGTCGGTTCATATTCTTATCAATCAACAGTTTCCACAGCCTATTGTAGCTGATTGTTTTTGCCATGTTCTGCTTCTCCTTCTCAAAATCAGGCGTTTTCCCTGTTCCTCTCGCTCAGGAGGAAACCATATCTTCCGACTGATTCATCCATTGTGAATTCTATCAGATTTGCCGTGCTGTAATTCACGCCATCCGGAATTTCGTTTTCCGCAATAATAATCTGGTTGTCACCGCAGTTGTCAACTATGTATCTGAACAGCGATTCCCGCATACCGGGTGTCGCTTTTTCATTTTCATTGATTCCGTGCTTTTTTTCTTTAAGAGAAAGAATGGGTGAGTCCAGAAAAAGCATTCTCGGCGCATAAGTTCCCTCCGAACCAAGAAACTTCATCAGATTAAACAGCATGATGGTGTTTAGAAATGCCCGATAACCTTTGCCTTCGTCCTTTTTATGCTTTCCGTTCACGAGGGCATCCAGAGTATCTATAGATAATCGCGCTACCGGATGTCCGGGATAATTACACGCAGCAACCATAGCACCGAATTGTTCGCTCAGCCGTTTCCAAATATCTCTGTCGAGCAGCTTTTTAGGATCAAGTGTCTGAGCCTCACCATCTTCTTCCGATTCGCGGTCAAAAGCATCGGCGCTAAGTTCCGTGGACATTGTCTCAAGGGCATACACGCTCTGCCGCATTTCCATGATCCGTCTGTACGATGCAACTGTACTCTTCAACTCGGCAGCCCTCGGTTTCAACTGTTTGTTGATGAGCGCCGTAATCTGATCGTTGCGGGCGTTCAGCTCTGCTATCTGTTTTTCCAGAGCAACTATCTCATCGTTAACGTCTTTTTCAGCTGCCTGCAGATCCTGCAACTGAAGGGTTACTCGCTCCAACTCAGCAGCTGAAGCCTCGATATACGAGTCGCGTTTCTGCTGCCGGTTCTCCATAGCATTATCGCAGAACGGACATCTTACAAGGCGATGAACACCAGTTGTTTTTGAGTCACCATCCGCAATAAAACGCAGTCTGCGGATATCGGAGGAATACTGAGAACGCAACACCCTGTATCTGTCACGAAGAAAACGGGCTTCCTCAAGTTTTGCACTGACAGAATAAATCTGCTCAAGAAGACATCGGCTTTCATCGGATGCTTCAACAATTTCTCTTTCTACAGTTTCAATTTCCAGAACTATGTTGTCAACCTTAGCATCAATATCCGCATCACCAATTTCAGCAACAAAGTGCTCCATTTCACTGCGTCGTCTGGTCAATTCCTGAATTTTCTCATTCAGATAGATGATAACGCCGGCTTTTTGGATAATTCGCCGTTCTCTTTCTTCAGCACTCTCCTTTGGTATGATTTCCCTGTAATCTTTGCCTTCAAGAAGGAACAGAAGCGACATTATGCTTGCAGTAGGTTTCTTGTAGCTTGATGAGTAGAGCGGAGTATCTTTCTTGAAGATATGCTCCTCATCAAGAAAGAAAAAGTGAAAAAAGTCCGCACCGTCAGATTGTTCAGCGTGTAATCCTGTGTTGAAATGATTTCATGCGGCTCTTCGATGCCAAAGAGGTACAGAAGAAAAGCGCTGTATTCACGGTTCTTTACTCCATACTCGCCATCCTGCTTGTTTTCCAGAGATGAAGTAACACTAACCTTGGCGGCACCGGTTTCCCCACTCTTTCCGTCAACGATTTTCCTCTCACAAATCACATATTCTCCGTCATCATTTTCAAGTCTCATGGTTACTGTATCATAACCGGTTGCGGCTTTTGTAAACGGAGTATCATCGCTGCCGAACATGAAGTTGATGCAACCGATAACATAGGACTTTCCTGTATTTGATGGTCCGTGGATTATATTCAACCCCTTGTCGAAATCGACCGAAGAGTATTGCACTTTCGCCCCGGAGGCAGAAATTTGTTTTATATAAAACCTCTTCACTTTGCGTCCTCCTTCAACGATGTGACTGAAAGTCTGTTAATAATTGATATAATGGTGCGTTCCGATTTGCCGTCCGCATATTCTACAACTTTTCCAGCGATTGCTTTATATGCTCTTGCATAATCACTTTCAAGCGATGCACAGTATTTCTTTCCAAGTTTGGAAATCTGATAATTGATTCCGCGATCTGTTTCCGAAGGGATGACGAACCCATCAAGAACAAGTTCTTTAAGAGCCTTTTGAACCATGTAGCGGCGTGATACGAACTCGCTGAACTTGTACTGATTATCTCCGTTCAGATCCTCATCTGCCAGACCAAATGTTCTGGCGTACACCACAATGAAGTCTGTGGCATACAGCATATCCGTGTTTTGCGGAGTACCGAACGCATCGAGAAGAAGAATGATCCGCAGAGCGTTTTCAAAGGTGCTGTTAAATACCCGTGGCATCTTTCTTTACCCATCCCTTCAAAACATTTTCGTTAATCAGGATATGACAGACCCCTTTTTTCTGAGAGTTGCCGATCCAAACTGTGTCCCTGCTCAACCAGCACTGATCAACCGGAGTTCCCTTTGCTTCGATCAATACAGCTTCCAGACGCTCAAATCCGGTTTTATATTTTGCGCTTTCATAAACGTCTATTATGCCGTTGTAGATTTCATCAAGCAATATCTGGAAATACTCTTCCTCACTGTCCCCATAGACGTCTCTTGTTCCTCTGCGGACAGCTTCTGCTGCAAAATAATCGGTTCGCTGTCGAATAAAATGCAGTTTTACGTCAGGATAGGCATCCAGTGTATTGATTTTGAAATCCTGTACTCCTTTGTTTTCGGCGTAAACATCCATAAGCGCATCTATGTATCCCCGTTCTTTATTTCCGATCTTGACGGGTATTGTCATTTTTGGAAGCGGGTGTTTCTTGAGCTCTTCCTTCACCGTTTCGGTCCGAACCGATTTGGTGCTGCCGCCGACAGGAACATTTTTCCTTGAAAGAGAATACAGGTATACGCTTGCCAGAAAACCGGCGAGCGTTTTTTTATTTGCAAGAGTAAGCAGTTCCTTCTTCTTTTTATCTGCAATCTCATTATCGTTTTTGATAATAACTTCCAGTCTGTGAATCAGATCATCTTCGCTTCCCTTAAGAAGTCTTGAAACTACTTCTCTTCTAAAATAATCCTCAATTGAATTCAGCACACGTGGGTCCGTTGAGTTCGCTCGAATATCCTGTCTGACATTCCCGCCCACTTCGCGGTTTACCACTTTGCTGGCAGTTCCCTTGGGAACAGATATAGGGTCGCCACTTTGATTTACCAGATTGGTTGGCAGAGCAACACCATCATACAGCAGTTCAATCATCTCCGGATCAGAGATGGATTCAGCCCAGGATGTTTTAAGTTCCAATATGACAGTCGCAAAAACCAGCTCGCTCAACTACCACACCTCCAACATTGGAAACTTCGGCATAACTTCAGGGGAACTCCGCAGGAACTACATTTAATTCGAGTTGTTCTATAATCCATATGTGATCTGAAACATTTCCTGCGCCAGAAGGAAAGCTCTGGTTACACCTTTGTTTTATTGTATCACAGAAAAATGCGGATTTCAATATAATATTTGCGAACGCAAAGCTAATCTTTGCGATACGCAGATGAGGAGAATCTGAACGACGGGTGCGTGAATATCGGGTTTCACTGATTCTCGTGATTAACCGACAGGAAAATACCCATAGTAACAGGCGGTCTGACCGCTGTTATATAAAAACAATATTTCAATGCCTGATTACGTATAAGGGCAAAGGATACATATATCGGACGAACCGCTTCGGCGGCGAAGGTGCGGTATGGAGTACCCTTTCTTCCTTATACCCTTTTGCAGGCTGTAAGGTCGGAGCGGCTCCACAGCACTCCGGCCTTTATCTGTATCTGATGCCCTTTTCCCGGAAATCAGGGGAAAGGACAATCAATGAAATTCAGAAAGACAAGAAACGACAACAGAAGCACCTACACCTTCCGTTTTGACGACGGAACAAGCGTTACCCTCCGCCCCGGCGAGGACGGCGTAACGGAAGCGGACATCAGGGTTCTGCATTCGCTGGACGACGCCGAAGTGTACAGCAACATCAAGAACAGCCGTCCCTCTCTGACTGAAGCGGAGAAAGCGGCGAAAAAGGAATGGGAGGCGGCTCACCCCGGCGAACAGTATCCGGCGAATTGGAACCTGTCCTTTGATTATATGGCGGGTGACGACGGCGACGACGACAGTCTCGACAAAAGCCGTATCGCCTCCGAGACCTGCACATATATGGATACGGATCTGGAGACCGAGGAAGAAATGATCCGGCGCATCCTCTGGTTCCTGACCGATATCCAGCGTGAGGTCTATCGCCTTGTGAAACTCGAAGGCTACACCCAGACCGAAGCGGCCGCCCTTCTGGGGACAAGCATCCCAAACATCAACAAGCATCTGAAGAAGGCGCTGGAGCGCATCGAGGAGCAGAAAGAAAAAATGTGACTTTTTTTCGGGCGGGGTTAAAATCCCGCCCATTTCCTTTGACTGTGACCTGTAAGGCAGAAGCCCTTACGGAAAGCGAGGTGACCGAATGGCAATGAAGCACAGAATCACCATCAACGTCACTGATCCGAACGGCAGAAAGGCTACGGTCCTGCAGGGCGCAGTCAGGAGACTCCCTGAACGACTCGTGAAATTCCTCTTCGGGGAGTACACGCAGGTTTATCTCCTCTCACCCGGACAGACGGTCGAATCCGTGAGCATCAGTGAAATCAGGGAAGGAGGTAAAACCAATGTCAAAAATGAGTCAACTTGCGGCGGAAATTGAGGAGCTGCGGCACTGCGGAGAGATCCTTATCGGCATTTCCGATTCGCTGTGCGATCTGTTCAGCAGTGAGGAGAAGCCTGCGAAGACGAAGCAGACCGCACAACCCGCAGAACCCGAACCGAAGCAGATCGAGCCGGAAAAGAAGGCTCCCACCCTTGCCGACGTCCGCGCTCTGCTTGCCGAAAAGTCGAGGGACGGCTTCACGGCGCAGGTCAGAGCCATCATCACAGCGCACGGAGCGAACAAGCTCTCCGAGATCGACCCCTCGGAGTTCCCGGCGATCATGAAGGAAGCGGAGGTACTGGGCAATGGGTAAACACGCGCTGCTTTCGGCGTCTGCCAGCCATCGCTGGCTGAACTGCCCGCCATCCGTCCGCCTCAGCGAGGGTATCCCCGACAGGGGCAGCGAGTATGCCCAGGAAGGAACCGACGCGCACAGTCTCTGCGAGTACAAGCTGAAAAAGCTGCTCGGCATGGACGCGGTTGATCCGACAGAGCATCTCGACTGGTATAACGGCGAGATGGAGGAATGCGCCGAGAACTACGCTTCCTACGTTCTGGAGCTGCTTGAAAAGGCGAAGGAAACCTGCGCCGATCCGGTTGTGCTTGTGGAACAGCGGGTGGACTTCTCCCGTTTCGTGGAGATCGGTTTCGGAACCGCCGACTGCATCATCATCTCGGACGGCGCGATGAACATCGTCGATTACAAGCACGGCAAGGGCGTGGACGTGTCCGCAGAGGGCAATCCGCAGATGATGCTGTATGCGCTCGGCGCTCTGGAGATCTTCGACGGCATCTACGATATCGATGAGGTTCAGATGACCATCTTCCAGCCGCGGATCGGCAACATCAGCGTCAGCGGGATGTCGAAGGACGCTATGCTCGAATGGGCGAACGGAGAACTCACCGAAAAAGCCGCGCTTGCGTATGAGGGCGGCGGAGAGTTTGCCTGCGGCGACTGGTGTCGGTTCTGCAAAGCGAAGGCTGTCTGCAGGAAACGCGCCGAGGAAAACCTCAAGATGGCGCAGTATGATTTCGCTCCCGCAGATACGCTGGACGAAACAGAGATCGCCGCCATCCTTGACCGCGCTGACGAGCTCGCCGCCTGGGTAACGGACGTGAAGGACTACGCTCTTTCACAGGCTTTGCAGGGCGTCCGCTATCCCGGATACAAGGTGGTCGAAGGCCGCTCGGCAAGGAAGTACACAAATGAGGACGCGGTCGCTCAGGTCGTGAGCGGCGCCGGGTACGATCCCTATACCCACAAAGTCCTCGGACTGACCGAGATGCAGAAGCTGCTTGGCAAACAGAAATTCAACGAACTCCTCGCGGCGTTCATCGTGAAGCCGCAGGGCAAGCCGGTCCTCGTGCCGGACACAGACAAAAGGCCGATCATGAATACGGCAAAAGACGATTTCAAGGAGGAAAATTAAATGTCAAACTTCAGCAATCCCACCAAGGTTATCACCGGACCCCAGACCAGATGGTCCTACGCAAACGTGTGGAATCCCAAGTCCATCAACGGCGGCACACCGAAGTATTCGGTCAGCCTCATCATCCCCAAGAGCGATGTCAAGACCGTCGAGAAGATCAGGGCGGCCATCCAGGCGGCTTATGAGGAGGGCGAAAGCAAGCTCAAGGGCAGCGGCAGATCCGTGCCTCCGCTCTCCGCACTCAAGACTCCTCTGCGTGACGGCGATCTTGAGAGGCCCGACGACGAGGCGTACAAAAACGCTTACTTCGTCAACGCCAACAGCGCGACCGCTCCCGGTATCGTGGATGCGGACAGACAGCCCATCCTCGTTACCTCCGAGGTTTACAGCGGCGTTTACGGCCGCGCCAGCATCAACTTCTACGCCTTTAACTCCAACGGTAACAAGGGTATTGCCTGCGGGCTGAACAATCTTCAGAAGATCCGCGACGGCGAGCCCCTCGGCGGCAAGAGCCGTGCGGAGGATGACTTCGCAACGGATGACGACGAGGATTTCCTCGGCTGACAAGGACATTATCGGCAAACGGCGGGAAACCGTCGTTTGCCGATACTCGGAGGTAAAGAAAAATGGTAACCGAAGTATTCAACTTTTTGAGTTCCGCGTTTGTGATTCTTCTGCTTGCAGAGATCGCCGCACTGGTTTTTGTCAGTGTCCACGAGACATTCAGAGAAAAACGAAATCAACTGCGAAGATACTACAAGAACAAGCCCAATCAGAAAAACGACAGGTAAAGCGGACGGGCGGCAGAGATTCTTTGTCGCCCCTTTGCAAAGGATGGTGTATCTCTATGGAAATATGGAAAGACATTCCCGGATATGAGGGGAAATATCAGGCAAGTACAGAAGGCCGGATTCGCAGCATTGACAGATTGGTTCGCGCAAAATGCCACTACACGGGTAAAGACTTCTATCGACGCATGACAGGAAGAGTTCTCAAACCGGGGCAGTATTGCGGAAATGGTCATGTTTCTGTCGTTCTGGGACATGGGACAGCAGGCAGGCCGGTTCATCAGCTGATTATGATTACGTTCAAAGGTCCCCCTCCCAACGGGATGGAAGTTCTTCATATCAACGGTAATCCAAAAGACAATCGGCTCTCAAATCTGCGATACGGAACACGGACAGAGAACATCCTCGATGTCTATCGGCAAGGCGGCGTTTGGAGAAAGCTTTCCGCAGAGGATGTCGGTTCAATCAGATTCGGATTATCGTGTGGGATGAAGGGATCGGAGCTGGCGGCAATGTTCGGCGTATCACAAAATACCATCAGCAAAATCAAAAACGGAGGTTCTTTCGCATGGCTGAAATAAAGATCATAAGTTGTGATGTGGAAACCTACAGCAGCGTCGATCTCGCCAAATGCGGCGTTTACAAATACGCGGAATCGCCGGACTTTGAGATATTGCTGTTCGGATACGCCGTTGACGGAGGCGAAGTCAACGTGGTCGATCTGAAAGCCGGAGAGACAATCCCCGCCGACGTCCTCGACGCTCTCACGGATGACCGGGTGGCGAAGTGGGCGTTCAATGCGCAGTTCGAGCGGGTGTGTCTGTCACGCTATCTGTCCGACCTCGGCATCAGTCTCGATCCGTTCCATGACAGGCATCCGCTCTCCACCGAATGCGCCCGGTTTCTGAATCCGGAAGGCTGGCGCTGCTCCATGGTCTGGGCGGCGACGCTCGGTCTGCCGCTCTCCCTTGAGGGCGTCGGCGCGGTGCTGGGACTTGAAAAGCAGAAGCTGACCGAAGGAAAAGACCTCATCCGTTTCTTCTGCGTTCCCTGCAGGGAAACGAAATCGAACGGAGGCAGAACCCGCAACCTGCCGGAACACGACCCTGAAAAATGGGCGCGGTTCAAGGCGTACAACGCACGCGATGTGGAAACGGAGATGGGCATTCAGCAGAAGCTCATCAATTTCCCCGTATCTGCGGATATCTGGGAGGAATACCACATCGATCAGGAGATCAACGACCGGGGCATCGGCATCGACATGGAGCTTGTCAGGCAGGCAATCCGCATGGACGAGCAGTCCAGAGAAAAGCTGACCGCCGCCATGAAAAAGCTGACCGAACTCGACAATCCCAACTCCGTGGCACAGATGAAGCAGTGGCTCTCGGAAAGCGGTATGGAGGTCGACTCCCTCGGCAAAAAGGAAGTCGCCGCGATGCTGAAGGACTGTCCCGAAGAACTGCGTCCCGTACTGACGCTCCGGCAGCAGCTCGCCAAATCATCGGTAAAGAAATACACGGCCATGCAGAACGCCGTCTGCGCCGACAGCCGTGCGAGAGGAATGTTCCAGTTTTACGGAGCCAACCGAACGGGGCGGTTCGCCGGAAGGATCATCCAGCTGCAGAACCTTCCGCAGAACCATCTGCCGGATCTTGCGGAAGCCCGCTCCCTTGTCCGGGCTGGCGATTATTCGGCGGTGGAGATGATCTACGAGGATGTCCCCGACACGCTTTCACAGCTGATCCGCACGGCGTTCGTCCCTCAGAAAGGCAGACTGTTCTATGTGTCCGATTTCTCCGCCATAGAGGCGCGGGTCATCGCGTGGCTCGCCGGGGAAAGCTGGCGCATGGAGGTATTCAAAGGCGGAGGCGACATTTACTGTGCGTCAGCCTCGCAGATGTTCAAGGTCCCCGTTGAGAAGAACGGCGTCAACGGTCATCTGAGACAGAAGGGCAAGATCGCTGAACTCGCTCTCGGCTACGGCGGCTCTGTCGGCGCACTCAAAGCGATGGGCGCTCTTGACATGGGCCTTTCCGAGGACGAGCTTCAGCCACTGGTCACAGCGTGGCGCGAATCCAATCCGAAGATCGTGCAGCTCTGGTGGGACGTTGACCGCTGCGTCAAGGCTGCCGTGAAGAACCATTCCGTATCGGAGCTTCACGGGCTGAAGTTTGAGTGCCGGAGCGGGATGCTTTTCATCACGCTGCTGTCCGGCAGGAAGCTTGCGTATGTCAAGCCCCGTATCGGTGAGAACCGCTTCGGCGGCGAGTCGGTCACATACGAGGGCGTCGGCAGCGTGAAGAAATGGGAACGGCTGGAAAGCTACGGTCCCAAGTTCGTGGAGAACATCATCCAGGGACTTGCCAGAGACATTCTCTGTTACGCCATGCGGACGCTCCGCTGCTGCGACATCGTCGCTCACGTCCACGACGAACTGATCATCGAGGCAGACGGAAGGATGTCGCTTGAAGTCCTCTGCGAACAGATGGGCAGAACGCCGCCCTGGGCGGAGGGCCTTGTCCTCCGCGCCGACGGCTATACAACGGAATTCTACAGGAAGGACTGAGGAGCATGAACAAATACAACTCCGAGGGATATCCCGATCCGACTGCATACGGCGCTCTTTCAGCCATCGAACAGGAAGAAAAGAAAGCTGCACGGGCGGCGAGGTACCGTCCGCTCGTGTACATATGCAGCCCGTTTTCGGGCGACGTCCCCGGCAACACGCAAAAGGCGATCCGCTACAGCCGCTTCGCCGTTGACAGCCACGCCATTCCCATTGCTCCGCATCTGCTGTTTCCGCTTTTCATGGATGAAGAAACGGAGCGCGACCTCGCCATGTTCATGGATATGGTCATTCTCGGCAGATGCGAGGAACTGTGGGTTTTCGGCGGAATGGTATCGGCTGGCATGAAAGCCGAGATCGACAAGGCGAAAAGGAAGAACATGACCGTTCGTTATTTTACCGATGATCTGAAGGAGGTGACGCCGTGAACGCCTCATTTTCACTCCCCATATGGGTGGCAAGGTGCTGCGGCAACAGGACGAACTGCGTCTATCCCGACAGCTATACGGTGACAGACGTGGATACCCTCAAGAAGCTGGTGTCGAAAGACCACACCTTCATCTGCTTCAGAAACAACTACCGCAGCGAAGAAAACTTCAAGCATACCGATACCCTTGTGGTGGACTGCGACAATACGCACTCCGACGATCCGAAGGACTGGGTCACGAAGGAGGATATCATCGAAGAGTTCACCGACGTGGCGATGCTCCTCTACACGAGCCGCAACCACATGAAGCCGAAAGACGGAAAAGCGCCGAGACCGAAGTACCACATCATTTTCTTCGTTGACAGGATCACCGACCCGGAAGCCTACAAGCGGCTGGTCAAACGGGTGCAGGAGGTCTATCCCTACTTCGACACCAAGGCGCAGGACGCCGCGAGGTTTTTCTACGGCAATCCCGACGCCGAGGTCTATGTGCAGCCCGGTATCATCAACCTTTCCATGTTCTTCGACGAGGACGGCTTCGCCCACATGGATCAGGAGATACGGGAAGGCAGCAGGAACGCCACGATGTTCCGGTGGGCAGTACGCTCCATGAAACGCTATGGGAATACGGAAGAATCCAGAAAGTGTTTTTATCGGCAGGCGGAAAGATGCGTCCCACCGCTTTACGACTCGGAACTTGAGACCATCTGGCGCAGCGCGTCCAAGTATTACAAGCGGATCGCAAATCAGCCCGACTATATCTCCCCGGAGGTCTACAACGCGAAAGGCCCCATCCGATGGGAAGACCCCATTCCTTTCAGCAGATACACGATGGCGCGGTTCCCGATTGAGGCGCTGCCGAAGGATATCGCAGACTATGTGACCGCCGTGGCGGAGAGTACGCAGACCCCGGTCGATATGGCGGGAGCAGTATCCCTCTCCATGCTCTCGGTGTGTCTGCAGGGCAAATACCGCATTCAGGGAAAGCAGGACTGGTTCGAGCCGCTCAACACCTACGTTCTGGCTATTGCTCCTCCCTCCGAGAGAAAGTCGGCGGTTCAGCACATGATGCTCAAACCCATCAACGAGTATGAGTTCCAGTACAATCAGCGGAACGCCGCTCTCGTGGAGAGCAGCAGAATGCAGAAACGGGTTCTGGAACGCAGGCAGAAAGCCATCGAGGACCAGGTCGCCAAGGGCAAGGTCGAGGCGGAGGAAATGGAGAAGATCGCACAGGAGATCTCCGAGTTCCGGGAGATCCTCCCGATGCAGCTCTATGTGGACGATATCACGACCGAGAAGCTGGTATCTGTCATCTCCACCAATCACGGCAGAGCGGCGCTGATCTCCAGCGAGGGCGGCATCTTCGATACCCTCGCCGGCATCTATACGAAGAATGTTAACATCGACGTCATGCTGAAAGGCTACTCCGGCGATCCCATCCGCGTCGACCGTATCGGCAGAGAGAGCGAGAGCATCATGAACCCCTCTCTGACCATTCTGCTGATGGCGCAGCCGAATGTGATCTCCGAGGTGCTGAACAATACGACCTTCAGAGGCAGAGGCCTGACCGCACGTTTTCTCTACTGTATGCCCGTGTCCTTCGTAGGCAGCAGACGCTTTCAGTCGAAGCCCGTGACGGACGAGGTCTACCACAGATACGAGCGGCTCGTCATCAATCTGCTGGAAGACGAGTACCCGGAAAAGCCAGAGGTCATTACGCTCTCGGACGACGCCGAGAAGCTGCTGATCTCCTTTGCGGAGGAACTGGAACCGAAGCTGGTAACCGATTATGCCGAGCTTGCGGACTGGGCGGGCAAGCTCATCGGCAATACGCTCCGCATCGCCGGACTTCTGTGTCGCGCCGGAACCCATCGGAGTCATGAGTTCCTGGACGTGGCGGAACCGCTCACGGTGGACGGAAGGACGATGGAAAACGCCATACGCCTCGGACGGTATTTTCTGAACCACGCGCAGGCGGCATACTCCGTGCTGCCGGAGGATGCCATGTTCAAACAGGCGAACCGAATCCTGACCATGCTGAAGGAACGGAAACTCACCGAGTTTGACAGGCGTGCCGCGATGCGGTACTGCCGCACGTTTAAGACCGTGGCGGAGATACAGCCCGTTCTGGACTTCCTCGACGATTACGGTTACATTGCGCGGCAGCCGGAAAAAGCGGTCAGTCCGGGCAGACCTCCGCTGCCGAAGTACAGCGTGAATCCGTGGGTCGAGAGCGGGTTTTGTCCTTTTGTCACACAATTATCCGAGAAGGTGTGACAACGATAAACCCTTATGAAATCAGCGATTTCGGGTTTTGTCCTTTTTGTCCGAACCATTAAGATAAACAAATTCAAACTATTTATTTATATATCGGTATTTTCCCCTCTCTCCACCAACAGACAAGGGGACAAATGTGACAAAAAGACAAAACCCCGGAAAGTCAGTAAAACAGGAGGTTTTCAATGAACACAGTCAATATTTACGGCGCGGACAATATGGACAAAAAATATCTGGCGAAGTGTCTGCGTCGTTTGAAGGAATGGGGCGCACCTTTGCATGGTTGGTACTGTGCCGACGTCGTAGACGTCCGCGAGGACGACCCGGAGGCGCCTCTGAGCGAATGCGAACTCTGCGGATGCGGCAACGTTCGCTATGAGCACATTATGGAACACGAGGAATACTTCGAGCCTGTCACTGTCGGCTGCATCTGCGCCGGCATCATGGAGGGCGATATTCTCAAGGCGAAAGAGCGTGAACGCCTCATGCGTAACCGCGCGAAGCGCCGCAGGAACTTCGTGAGAAAAGCGTGGAAGCAGACGAGCCGAAATACCCGTTACCGCCAGTACAGGGGTCAGCTTATAACGATTGTCGAAAATTACGGCAGTTACGCCGTTCATGCCGGCACGAAGACGGCGCTGACTTACAAGGGCAAAGTCATCCGCGACTTCCTCTCCGCTTCCCAAGCGGCGTTCGATCTTGCAGACCCGGTGGTGAAGCTTCTATGAGAGAGAAAGCCATCGAACAGAAGCTGGTCTCTGCAGTCAGGCGTTCAGGCGGCATCGCGCCAAAGCTCGTATCACCCGGCTTCGACGGGATGCCCGACCGCATGGTGCTGATGCCGGGTGGTCATATCGCCTTTGTTGAGGTCAAGGCTCCCGGCGAAAAGCCGAGACCGCTTCAGTTGTCAAGACACAGGCTTCTGCGGCGGCTGGGGTTCCGCGTGTATGTCCTTGACGGAGCGGAACAGATCGGAGGGATCATCGATGAAATTACAAATCAGATGTGACTGGTGCGGGAAGGCATTTGAACGCAAACCGGGGTCTGTAAAGGAGCGGAACTATTGCAGCAAAGCCTGTCTTGGCAGAGCGAATGCCGAGCGTTACAGAGTGCAGAGCCTGAAAAACTGCGACAACTGCGGAAGTGAGTTTGAATATCGCGGCCATCACAGGAGCAGAAACCGGCACTTCTTCTGCTGCGCCGCCTGCGGCTATGCATTCAAAATCAAAACAGTTCAGGTCAGGTGCGACTGGTGTGGAGCGAAATTTACCCGCAAACGCTCCGACGTGGAAAGGAATCATCACAATTTCTGTGACGTTGGATGTTATCTGGACTATATCAACTTTGAAAAAGCAGGGGCACCAAATCAGAAGGTTGCCGGAAAGATACTGTATCGGACGATTGCCGAGAGAAATCTGGGCAGACCGCTGAAGGACGATGAAGAGGTTCACCATATCGATGGAAACCACCTGAACAATTCACCCGATAATCTTCAAGTGCTTTCTGCCTCCGAACACTCGGTTATTCACGCTTCACAGAAAGAGAGGGACAGCCTTGGACGCTTTACTAAGCAAAAATGATTTGCACGAATATCAGAAATACAGTGCGGATTTCATTATTGATCATCCGGCGGCGGCGGCGCTTCTTTTAAGCTGCGGACTCGGCAAAACCGTGACAACGCTTACCGCCATCAATGAGCTGATGTTCGACAGGTTTGAGGTTCGTAAGGTGCTGGTTATTTGCCCTCTCCGAGTGGGTAACGTTTGGAAAGATGAGGTTCGAAAATGGTCGCATCTCAATGATCTGATACTGAGCGTGGCTATCGGTACCGAGAAGGAGCGGCTCGACGCCTTGA
>ERZ780141.880-NODE-880-length-20094-cov-4.520685_pt1 | contig 20094 bp, 14 predicted proteins | sample MGYA00433080_ERZ780141 | MGnify/ENA primary metagenome ERZ780141 (study PRJEB29588, sample SAMEA2154047) | human gut metagenome | biome: human gut; feature: human-associated habitat; material: faeces | place: Denmark | collected 2008/2010 ... | reverse complement strand
GTTATGAGGAAGCAGGAGGACAGGGAACCGTGGCCGGAATCAACGCAGCCTTGCATTGTGTTGGCGACAAAACATTCGAGATGAACCGCGATGAGAGTTATATCGGGGTACTCATCGATGATCTCACCACAAAGGGAGTTGACGAACCATACCGTATGTTTACCTCCAGAGCCGAATACCGCATTCTGCTCCGCCAGGACGATGCCGATGCCCGACTCACCGAAAAAGCATACGAACTCGGAATTGCCAAGCGCGACCGTTACGACTGGTGGATAGAGAAAAAAGAAGCCATCGGAAGAATCATCGAATTCTGCGCCAACTATCCTATCAAGAAGGATGAGATAAATCCAAAACTGGAGGCACTCGGCACTACTCCACTTCGCGCCGGCTGCAAGCTCATCGACCTCATCGCTCGTCCGCATCTGAATCTCACGAATCTTTCGGAGATTATTCCGGACCTGAAGGCTGCACTGGAAACACCAGCTAACCGAAAGGAAGAGATAACGGAAGCTGCAGAAATCAAGATGAAGTACAAAGGTTACATCGAACGAGAGCGTCTCATTGCCGAGAAGATGCACCGTTTGGAGGACATCAAAATCAAGGGCCGTTTCAACTATTCCGAGCTCCACGAAATCTCCACAGAAGGACGCCAAAAACTCGAGCGCATCGACCCGGAAACTTTGGCACAGGCAAGCCGAATTCCGGGCGTATCACCAAGCGATATCAACGTGATGCTTGTATTACTCGGAAGATAAGCCGTTTCACAGCGAAGCACTAGGAAATTTCCAATGTTTCACGTGAAACAGACTATCAACAAAACATTTGATGCTCAACCGCTTAAGAAAGGTTGCATCAAGTGTTTTGCGGTTAAAGTAAAACTTCAGTAATTCGTGAAACAAAAGCGGATAAAATCGAGTAAAAGGCAAAAATAAACGGGCAAAAAGCCCATAAAAAGGAACAAGAAAAAAGAACAAAATAAGTATCAATTTAAAGCATAAAAAGTAATGAACAATCAGCTATTATTAGACAATCTGCGTTGCATTCCAGATTGGCCAATCAAGGGTGTGAACTTCCGCGACGTTTCAACCCTTTTCAAGAATCCTGCATCTTTAAAAGAGATCAGCGATGAGATGTATGAACTCTACAAAGACAAAGGAATCACCAAGATTGTAGGCATCGAATCACGCGGTTTCGTAATGTCTTCAGCCCTCGCAATACGTCTCGGAGCCGGTGTAGTTTTATGCCGCAAACCAGGCAAACTTCCATGCAAAACCGTACAGGAAAGTTATGCTAAGGAATATGGTATCGACACCATCGAAATCCACGAAGATGCCATCAACGAGAACGACATCGTACTCCTCCACGATGACCTCCTCGCTACTGGCGGAACCATGAAAGCAGCATGCGATCTGGTAAAGAAATTCCATCCGAAAAAGGTATATGCCAACTTCATCATTGAACTCGTAAACGAGAATTTCGAAGGCAGAAACTCCTTTGATCCAGACGTTGAAGTAACTACTTTATTACAGTTATAAGCTGCAAAAAGACTGCAAGAAATACTGCGAGAATGCAGCAAGGAAGCAGCAAGGAAGCAGTAAAAGACACTAGAGCGTTGCCGTTTCACGTGAAACAGTAGCGCTCGTTTTCCCTTTAAAAACAAGTAAAATATGACGAAACAAGAGAATGAGGAGCGCTTGGCAAGGCTTAAAAACATCGTTTTAAGTATGCCGGAAAAGCCAGGAAGCTACCAATATTACGACGAAAATCATACGATTATATATGTGGGAAAGGCGAAAAATCTGAAGAGAAGAGTATCTTCCTACTTCCATAAAGAGGTAGACAGATACAAGACAAAGGTGCTTGTTTCTAAGATTCACGACATATCTTATACGGTCGTAAACACAGAAGAAGACGCACTTTTGCTCGAAAACAGCCTGATCAAAAAGTATAATCCAAGATACAATGTCCTGCTGAAAGACGGCAAGACATACCCCTCTATATGCGTAACAAACGAGTATTTTCCACGCATTTTCAAGACTCGTCATATCAATAAAAAAGTGGGAACCTTCTTCGGTCCTTACCCTCATATCGGCAGCATGTATGCCGTTTTAGAGGTCATCAAGAAGCTTTATAAGCCCCGCACCTGCAGAATGCCTATCACCAGAGAAGGAGTTGCAGAAGGCAGATACAAGCCGTGTCTGGAGTATCATATCCACAACTGCGGAGCACCCTGCATCAACAAGCAGAGCTATGAGGAATATCAGGAAAACATGCGCCAGGCACGTGAAATTCTGAAGGGAAACACGCGGGAAGTAAGCAAATATCTCTACGATTTGATGATGAAAAATGCCGAACTTCTTCGCTTTGAAATAGCTGAAGAATATAAGAAAAAGTACCAATTACTGGATGAATTTGAGGCAAAAAGCGAGGTAGTAAGCCATACCATTACAGATGTAGATGTCTTCACCATCGTAAATGATGATGCCAACAAAAACGCCTTCATCAACTATATTCACGTAAAAAACGGCACCATCAACCAGAGCTTCACCTACGAATATAAACGTAAACTGGAGGAGAGCGATGAGGAACTTCTGATTACAGCCATTCCGGAAATCAGAGAGCGTTTCCACTCCACATCGAAGGAGATAATCGTGCCCTTCGAAATGGAATGGAAGCTGAAAGATGCAACCTTCTTCGTACCCCAAAGAGGAGACAAAAAGCACCTTCTGGAGCTGTCGGAAATGAACTGCAAGCAGTATAAATTCGACCGTCTGAAGCAGGCAGAAAAGCTCAATCCGGAGCAGAAACAGACCCGATTGATGAAGGAATTACAAGCAAAACTGAAGCTTCAAAAGCTGCCGTATCAGATAGAATGTTTTGATAATTCCAACATATCCGGTACTGATGCCGTGGCAGGTTGCATCGTATATAAAGGTATGAAACCATCCAGAAAAGACTACCGTAAATACAACATCAAAACGGTGGAAGGACCTGATGATTACGCATCCATGCAAGAGGTGGTAAGACGCCGGTACAGTCGCATGATAGAGGAAGAAACTGCACTTCCTGACCTCATTATTACCGATGGCGGAAAGGGTCAGATGGACGTAGTAAGAGAGGTTATTGTTGACGAATTACACCTGGATATTCCTATCGCAGGACTGGCCAAAGACGACCGCCACCGCACCAACGAACTGCTCTTCGGTTTCCCTCCCGTGGTGGTGGGATTAAAGGCCGACAGCGAACTGTTCCGTGTCCTCACGCAAATCCAGGATGAGGTACACCGCTACGCCATCACCTTCCACCGCGACAAGCGGTCCAAGCACGCGCTCCACTCAGAGCTTGATGACATCACCGGCATAGGCCCCAAAACGCGCGACGCATTGCTCAAGGCGTTCAAGAGCGTAAAACGCATCAAGGGTGCAACTCTCGACCAACTTGCTACCGCCATTGGGCCCTCGAAGGCCAACACCGTGTATCGTCACTTCCAGCAACCCACAAACGCCCCTCAAAGGAAGGAGTAACCCTGAAGCAAAACCCCTACGTCGAGGAGCCATAACACAATAAATAAAACATAATAACCTACAAAATATAACATCCACATGAGAGTAGTCATCCAACGAGTGAGCCAGGCATCGGTATCGATCGACGGCAAAGTGAAGTCAAGCATCAACCAAGGTTTCATGATTCTTCTTGGCGTAGGCAACAACGACGGTCCTGAAGACATCCAGTGGCTCGTCCGCAAGATTGTGGCGCTACGCATCTTCGACGATGCCGATGGCGTTATGAACCTCAGTATCAAGGACATAGACGGCGAGATACTGGTCGTGTCACAGTTCACCCTCATGGCCAGCTGCAAGAAAGGCAACCGCCCCAGCTGGTTGAACGCTGCGCCCCACTCCATCTCAATACCGCTCTATGAGCAATTCTGCAAAGAACTGTCCGACGCACTCGGCAAGCCTGTAGGCACGGGCGAATTTGGCGCAATGATGGATGTCAGCCTTGTCAACAACGGTCCAACCACCATCTGCCTCGACACCAAAAACAAGGAATAAGACAAAGGTATTCGAATATTCCGACGTGAAGAACCATACAATATCTTCACGTCGGAAACACAGAAACACAATAAGCAGTCTAACCACGCATCACAAGCCATGTGTTAAATAAGCAGCCTACGTCAACTATTTTTGCCAAAAAGTTGGTGCACGATTTCAGGCCAACCAGAACAAGAAAGAAGCTAAAATGTCAATAAGCCTTACCTCAAACGAGCTGCGCCGTTGCGGAACATACCTTCTCGAGTTGCCGTTTGGCATGTTTCGAAAGACGGAAAGCCATGTATCGAAGAGCGATCGGCCATGTTTCGCAACACGAAACATGCCTAACGGCAATGCTAAACGAAAAAAAATAAGGTCACAAGAATGACAAAAGAAGGTAACTAACTGGCAATTAGCTTATTACGGAAACACGACGAGAATCACGTATTTGGCCAAAATATTTCCGTCGTGGAAAAGAAATGTGTAGTTCTTGGTATAGATTGTTGGCATATTTCAACAAGCTCCTGAAAAACGCTTCAAATGTATAGCAAGAGTTATAGCCTTCCAAAAGCCCCAAAGGGCGAAATAAACGCGCGTGGGGCCGCCAACGCTCCTTAACATACAAGCGCAAGCCAACGCACAAAAAGGGCGCACAGAGCGAAAATGCCGGGGCGGACACGATAAAATGACGAATACGCCTAAACTCGATTCATTTCAAGAGGAATATTATCCAACTATAACACTCATCTACTACAAAAAAGCAGGAAGAGAAGTGGTTTTGTTGCAGGAAAATACGTAAATTTGCAAATATGACAATCGAAGAAGCACAACAAAGCGTTGACCGCTGGGTGAAAACCTACGGTGTGCGCTATTTCTCGGAACTCACCAACATGGCCGTGCTCACCGAAGAGGTAGGCGAATTGGCTCGCGTCATGGCTCGCAAGTATGGCGACCAAAGTTTCAAGGCGGGCAAACGCGACAACCTTAGCGAGGAGATGGCCGACATCCTGTGGGTGCTCTGCTGCCTGGCCAACCAAACGGGCGTGAACCTCACGGAGGCGTTCCGCCAGAGCATCGAGAAGAAAACACGGCGCGACGCTGAACGCCACCGCAACAACCCCAAGTTGCAGCAAGGATGAAGCACCTGCAACTATCTATGTATCAACCATATAAAAAGACATCATACCAACTATGGGAATCATCAAGGAAAACGTGTCGAAAGACATAAAGGCTCAGAAAGCAGCCCAAATCGAGAACATGAGCAAGATCGACCAAGCCTTTGGAAAATACAACCTCGAGGTCGACGAGGCAGCCGTTGAGAAGGCCGTTAAGCGCATCATCGACGAGAAGGTGCCGGCCAACAACACTCCTGAGGTAAAGAAGTTCCTCTACGGCAGCGTGGAACTCACCTCGCTCCACACCACCGACACCGAAGAGAGCATTCTCGCCATGATCGAGAAGGTCAACAAGCAAGACTCGCTCTACCCCGGCATGCCCCACGTGGCCGCCGTGTGTGTGTATCCGGTCTTCGTGAACCTCGTTCGCAACTCGTTGGAAGTCGACGGCGTAGAGATCACAAGCGTCAGCGGTAGCTTCCCCTCATCGCAGAGCCGCATGGAGGTGAAAGTGGCTGAAACACAGTTAGCTGTGGCCGACGGTGCCACCAACATCGACATCGTGCTGCCCGTGGGTAAGTTCCTCTCTGAAGATTACGAAGGCGTGGCCGACGACATCAGCGAGTTGAAGGAGGCTTGCGGCGACGTGCCTATGAAGGTCATCCTCGAAACCTGCTGCCTCGGCAGTCTCAGCAATGTGAAGCGCGCATCCATCCTGAGCATGTACGCCGGCGCCGACTATATCAAAACTTCTACCGGCAAGGAGAAGGCTGGCGCCACACCCGAGGGTGTTTACGTCATGTGCCAGGCCATCAAGGAATACTATGAGCAGACAGGGGTCATGGTGGGCTTGAAGCCTGCCGGTGGCATCAACACACCTATGGATGCCATCGTCCTCTACACCATCGCACAGGAGGTGCTGGGCGACAAATGGCTCACCAACGAGATGTTCCGCCTCGGAACCAGCCGCTTGGCCCAGCAGCTCATCGACGAGCTCAACGCCTAATCATCACTTCCGAGGCTTCATCGCCATCGTGTCAAGCGATAGCTTCACCCACATACCGCAATAGCTTAGGCCCACGGGCTTAGGCTATTGCTTTTTCTGTCACCGCTAAGCATTTTCCAGCACCTCACCAACAATCCTAACACCAACCTCTCGGCAACCAAAAAGCCCCTCTCACAAAGGAGAGAGGCTATTGTTAAAGGGTTATAACAGTCTGATTTGTAGGCGTATATAAGATTAGGTGTATTATTTCTCACGTTCAATCACGAAGTCGAGATAAGCACGCAAACTGCTCTTCAGGTCTTCGTCTTCCACCTCGCGCTCAATGAATGTAAGCGCCTCGGCGTGCATCTCCCACATGCGTCGCTCGGCATATTCTATGCCACCATGCTCCTTGGTGAACGCCACCAGGCGGGCTATCTCTTCCTTGCTCACCGATCCGTTCTTCACTTTATAGGCAATGGTCAGCATCTCCTCGTTGTGCGTACTGTTCAACGCATAGATGGCGGGTAGCGTCAACTTACCCTCGGCCATGTCGTTGCCGGTGGGCTTGCCTATACGGGACTGGTCGTAATAGTCGAAGATGTCGTCACGAATTTGGAAGATCATACCAAGGTTTCGGCCAAACATCTTGGCGTTTTCTATCTCCTCCTCAGGGGCGCCACCACTCAAGGTGCCAATGGCACAGCAAGCCTCGAAGAGCGCGGCGGTCTTCTGCCTAATAACCTGATAATAAGACTCTTCCGATATATCGCGCGCATGGATATTCGACAACTGTAAGATCTCGCCATTCGAGAGCGTACGACCCAGTTCGGCCAGGTATCTCACGATGGTTTCGTTGTGTGTATAGCTAATGTGGAGCAGCGCGGTGGAGAGGATATAGTCGCCCACAAGCACCGCTACCTTGTTGTCGTACAACTGGTTGACCGACTGCTGTCCGCGTCGCTCACCGCTCTCGTCAACCACATCATCGTGGACGAGCGATGCCGTATGGAGCAACTCCAAACCTACGGCGGCGTGCAATGTAACGTCCGACACGCGACCCACACTCTTAGCCATGAGCAGGATAAGCATCGGGCGCATGCGCTTGCCCGCGCGCTGACGAATATGGTCGAGCGCCTGACTGAGCATGCCGTCGGTGTGAGACAGAGAACGATTGAAAAGCTCAACGAAATCGGTCAACTCCGACAAGATGGGGTGTTTTATGACTGATAGGTAATCCATGCCTCTAATGAAATTTGCTACAAAAGTAACTATTTTATCGGATAATATGGCTAAAATTTAGTAATTTTACCGTGAAAATAAATATTATTATGGAGAAACTGTTCCTCTTTGACGCATACGCCATCATCTTCCGTTCATACTATGCCTTCATCAGCAGGCCCACCATCAACTCCAAGGGCATCAACACCTCGGCCATCCTGGGGTTCTGCAACACGCTGAAGGAGATTCTCGACAAGGAGAAGCCCACCTACCTGGGTGTGGCCTTCGACCACGGAAAGACGTTCCGGCACGAGGCTTTCCCACCCTACAAGGCTCAACGACAGGAGACGCCAGAAGACATCAAGCTGTCGGTGCCTTACATCAAGCAGGTGTTGGAGGCCATGAACATACCCGTTTTGCAAGCCGACGGCTTCGAGGCCGACGACGTGATTGGCACGCTCGCCACGGAGGCGGGCCGACAAGGCATCGACACCTATATGCTCACGCCTGACAAGGACTATGGTCAGCTCATCGGACCCAACGTCAAGATGTACCGCCCCCGTCATGGTGGCGGCTACGATGTCATTGGAGAGAAAGAGGTGGCGGCCAAGTATGGCATTGCCAGCGCCAGCCAGGTGGTGGATCTCCTGGCGCTCATGGGCGACGCGTCCGACAACTATCCCGGTTGCCCGGGTGTCGGCGAGAAGACGGCTGTGAAACTCATCAACCAGTTTGGCAACACCGAAGAGCTCATCAGCCATACCGACCAACTCAAGGGTAAGATGCGCGAGAAGGTGGAAGGGGCCATCGACGATATCAAGATGGCAAAATACCTCGCCACCATCCGCACCGATGTGCCCATCGCCCTCAACCTCGAAGAAATGCGCTTCACACCACCTAACGAGCAAAAACTGCGCGCACTGTTCGATGAACTCGAGTTTAAGCGTATGACGGAGCGATTCCTTAACAAACCTGAAATTAAGCAAAAAACTGCAAACATACAGCTCGATTTATTTGCCGCAAATCCGACCAACGGGGCAGACGAGCAAAAAAAATCGCTCCATTCGAGCCTTAAAACAACCTCTCACAAGTATCAACTTATTGATAATAAGCAAGAAGCGGTCGAATTATATGACTTTTTAAGGACAAAAAAAAATCTCAGTCTAGACACGGAAACCACATCCACCAACGCCATTGAGGCCGAATTGGTGGGATTGAGCTTTGCCGTGACCGAAAACGAGGCCTACTACGTGGCCATCCCCGCCAATCGCCAAGAGGCGCTCGAATACGTCGACATCTTCAAGCCGCTCTATGAGGACCCGGAGATTTTGAAGATCGGACAGAACATCAAATACGACTACATGGTGCTGCGCAACTATGGGGTCGATCTACAAGGCCGCATGTTCGACACCATGCTCGCCCACTATGTCATTCAGCCCGAACTGCAACACAACATGGACTACATGGCCGAGACGCTGCTCAACTACCAGACGGTTCACATCGAGGAGCTCATCGGGCCGAAGGGTAAGAACCAAAAGAACATGCGCGACCTATCGCCCCAAGAGGTCTACGAGTATGCGGCGGAGGACGCCGACATAACGCTCCGACTGAAAAACGTGCTCGAGCCCCGTCTGAAAGAGGTGGGGGCCGAGCGTCTGTTCTGGGATATCGAGATGCCATTGGTGAAGGTCCTGGCCGACATGGAGCTCAACGGCGTGCGCCTCGACACCCAACAGCTGAAGCTCACGCAGCAAACCTTCACCGAGCGCATGAACGCCTACGAGCGCCATGCTTACGAGGAGGCGGGCGAAACGTTCAACATCGCATCGCCCAAGCAGGTGGGCGACATACTCTTCGGAAAGATGCAACTCCTGGAAAAGCCCAAGCGCACAAAGACCGGACAGTATGTCACCTCCGAGGAAGTGCTGCAACAGTTGCGCGGCAAGGCACCTATCGTCGACGACATACTCAACTATCGCGGCATGAAAAAATTGTTGGGAACCTACGTGGAGGCCCTGCCCAAGCTTATCAACAAGCGAACCGGACACATCCACACGTCGTTCAACCAAGCCATCACCGCCACAGGACGACTGTCATCGTCGGATCCCAACCTGCAAAACATCCCTGTTCGCGACGACGATGGCAAGGAGATACGCAAGTGTTTCATACCCGATGAGGGATGCCGATGGTTCTCTGCCGACTACAGTCAGATCGAACTGCGCATCATGGCCCACCTTTCGGCCGACGAGAACATGACCGAGGCCTTCCGCGAGGCCTTCGACATACACCGCGCCACCGCCGCAAAGATATGGAAAGAGAGCATGGATCAGGTTAGCGACAGTCAGCGCAAGAAGGCCAAGCAGGCCAACTTCGGCATCATCTATGGCATAACCGCCTTCGGCCTGTCGCAACGCATGGACATCCCCACGGGAGAGGCGCGAAAGCTCATCGACGACTATTTCGAAACCTTCCCCAAGGTACACCAGTACATGGAGGACGCCAAGCGCATGGCCCGCGAGAAGGGTTACGCTGAGACCCTATACGGGCGACGCCGCTATCTGCCCGACATCAACTCACACAACGGCACCGTTCGCGGCTTCGCCGAGCGCAACGCCATCAACGCCCCCATACAGGGCACGGAAGCCGACATCATCAAGCTGGCCATGATACGCATCTGGAAGCGTTTCAAGGACGAGGGCATCCGCTCCAAGATGACGCTACAAGTACACGACGAACTCAACTTCTCGGTCTACCCCAACGAGGCCGAAAAGGTGGAGCGCATCGTCTTGGAAGAGATGCAAGGCGCCGCCAAGCTCAACGTGCCGCTCACCGCCGACGCCGGCTGGGGCGACAACTGGCTGGAGGCCCACTAACACGCATGGCACCACAAAATAGCTTACGATATATAACATCACGGAGCAGACTACACAACACGCTACATTACGTTATATAAGAGAAAATGGTCCGACAAGCCACACGTCATCTCACACGATATAACACAAGGCAACCTGCTCTGCAACAAGGCATTTCACGAGATATAACAGGAGCTAACCCATCAATCTACAGAATAGCTCACATAATATAACATTATACATATTGTGGCACCATAAGTCATATTACGCGATATAATATCACCACGCAAGATGCATGATGTTATATCGCGTAATGGTTTATGGAACAGACAAACAAGGTGAAAATAAGCAAAATAACGCCCTGCGCAAGGAGAAAGGCCGGAAAAATTCGTAACTTTGCACCTTAGAATAAATATAAATGGCAAGCCGCAACAACAAAGCGGCAATCAATAAAGCAACAAATTATGGCATTAAAATGTGGTATTGTGGGATTGCCCAACGTGGGAAAGTCCACTCTCTTCAACTGCCTGTCGAGCGCCAAGGCGCAGGCGGCCAACTTCCCCTTCTGCACCATCGAACCCAACCTGGGCGTCATCACCGTGCCCGATGAGCGACTCACCGAACTGGCAGAGATCGTTCACCCGGGTCGCATCGTACCGGCCACCTGTGAGATTGTAGACATCGCCGGACTGGTGAAAGGCGCAAGCAAGGGCGAGGGACTGGGCAACAAGTTCCTCGGCAACATTCGCGAGTGCGACGCCATCATACACGTCATCCGCTGCTTCGACGACGACAACGTGGTGCGCGAGGGTGGCGCCCCAGTAGACCCCATCGCCGACAAGGAGATCATCGACACCGAACTGCAGCTCAAGGACCTCGAGACCATCGAGGGACAGATGGTCAAGCAAGAGAAGATGGCTGCCGCTGGTAACAAGGACGCCAAGGTCATGGTGAACGTGCTGCGCGCCTATAAGGAGGTGCTCGACAAGGGTATGAACGCCCGAGCCGTAACCTTCGACGACAAGGAGGAGCAGCAAGCCGCCCACGACTTGTTCCTCTTGACCACCAAGCCCGTGCTCTACGTGTGCAATGTGGATGAGACCAGCGCCAAGGAAGGCAACCAGTACAGCCGCCTCATTGAGGAGATCGCCACACAGGAGGGCGCCGAGGCCATGGTGATCGCCGCCAAGACCGAGGAGGACATCGCATCGCTCGACACCTACGAGGACAAGAAGCTCTTCCTCGACGAGCTCGGATTGGAAGAGAGCGGCGTAAACCGACTCATCAAGAAGGCCTACAACCTGCTCAACCTGCAGACGTTCATCACAGCCGGCGAGATGGAGGTGAAGGCATGGACCTTCCACAAGGGATGGAAAGCACCCCAGTGCGCCGGTGTCATCCACACCGATTTTGAGAAGGGATTCATCCGCGCCGAGGTCATCAAGTACGACGATTACATGAAGTATAAGACCGAGGCTGCCGTGCGCGACGCCGGTCTCCTGCACATCGAGGGCAAGGAGTATGTGGTGCAAGATGGCGACATCATGCACTTCCGCTTCAACGTCTAAATCGCCGAAGGCATCATCTGGTAAAACAATAGCACCATGCTTTACATTTATTGGAACCCCAGCGAAATCATCTTCCACATCGGAAGTTTTGGCGTGAGGTGGTATGCCACATGCTGGCTCATCGGCCTGGCACTCGGATACCTGCTCATGCAGCGAATCTATCGCGAGGAGAAGATACCCGACCAGAAGTTCGACCCGCTCTTCTTCTATATCTTCATAGGCATACTGGCGGGCGCCCGACTGGGTCATTGCCTGTTCTACCAGCCCGACTATTTCCTCTCGTCGGTCGACCATTTCATAGAGATGCTCATCCCCATGCATCATGGATCCGACGGCGCTTGGCACTACACGGGCTACGCCGGACTGGCCTCGCACGGCGGAGTGCTGGGCATGTTCATCGCTATCTGGCTCTACTGCCGAAACACGAAGGTGCCTGGCTGGGTGGTGTTAGACAACTTTGGAGTGGTGTCGGGCATCGCGGCGGCATTCATCCGAATAGGAAACCTCATGAACTCGGAGATTATCGGCAACGTGACCAATGTGCCCTGGGCCTTTATCTTCGAGCGTGTAGACCCCTATCCTCGCCATCCCGGACAGTTGTATGAGGCCATAGCCTACTTCGTCATCTTCGCCATCATCCTCACGGTTTACCGCAAGCATCGCGAGAAGGTGGGCACAGGTCTCTTTTTCGGACTCTGTCTGGCGCTCATCTTCACGTTCCGCTTCTTCATCGAATACACCAAGGATATACAGGTCGACTTCGAGGCGGGCATGCTCTTCGACATGGGGCAGTTGCTCTCCATACCGTTCATCGCCATCGGATTGTTCTGCATCTTCTGCAAGAAGGGCATGGCCAAGCTGGGCGCCAAACCGCTGAGCGAGAGCCTCAAGGCACTGAAATAAACACCACGGGCCACGTAGGGCACACGCCAACCATTGGTCTTTCGCCCCACAAAGCCCCACCAACAACATAGGGAAAAGCCTCTCAGGGAACGCTTTCTTGCCCACCAAGGTCGAAAGACCGGCAAGAAAAACATCCTTGAGAGGCTTTTTCCGTATAACAACATGGAGGCGAGAGAGCGCAGAATGTCAGAACATTCGCAATAATCGCACCTGTCTCCACTCGCCATTTACCACATTTTCCCTTTGGATATTAGAACGCAAATCGTAGACAACAATCCCTGCCGCCCCTACCCTAACGGTTCTTGCCCATAGCGATCCTCAGGATTTGTCCTCACGTCACTGGCTCTTACCCGTAACGATCTTCTTGATTTCATTGAGCTTATTGAGCGCCTCTACAGGCGTAAGGTTATTGATGTCGAGTCCAAGTATCTCGTCTCGCACCTGCGAAAGCACAGGATCGTCGAGTTGGAAGATGCTCATCTGCATGCCCTCGCGACTATCAGCCAGTCGCTCAGTGTTAGGTTTGCCTGCCGTTCCCACCGATGCGTTGTCGGCCTCAAGCTGCTTCAGGATGACCTGCGAGCGCTTCACAATGCTGCGCGGCATACCCGCTATCTCAGCCACATGGATACCAAACGAGTGCTCTGACCCACCACGCACCAACTTACGGAGGAAGATAACCTTACCGTCGACCTCCTTCACCGACACGTTGTAGTTCTTGATGCGCGGGAAGTTCTTCTCCATCTCGTTGAGCTCGTGGTAGTGGGTGGCGAAAAGCGTGCGTGCGCGGGCCTTCGGATGCTCATGCAGATACTCCACAATGGCCCACGCTATGGATATGCCATCATAGGTAGAGGTGCCTCGTCCGAGCTCATCGAAGAGAACCAACGAGCGCGGCGACACGTTGTTAAGGATGTCGGCGGCCTCAGTCATCTCCACCATGAAGGTCGATTCGCCCAGCGAAAGGTTGTCGCTGGCTCCCACGCGGGTGAATATCTTGTCCACCAACCCTATTTTAGCGCGCTCTGCGGGCACGAAGCACCCAATCTGGGCCAGCAGCACAATGAGGGCCGTTTGGCGCAGCAGGGCCGATTTACCGGCCATATTGGGACCCGTGATCATCATCACTTGCTGCTTCTCGGTGTCGAGGTAAACATCGTTGGGCACATAGCGCTCGCCCAAGGGCATCTGCGTCTCGATAACCGGATGGCGTCCCTGCAGTATGTCGATCACGTCGCCCTCGTCCACTTCCGGGCGCACATAGAGGTTATCCTCCGACACCTTGGCGAAGCCCAGGAGGCAATCGATGTGCGCCAAGAGGTTGGCATTGATCTGTATCTGTGGGATAAACTCCTGCATGGCGACAATCAGTTCTGAGTAGAGACGGACCTCAAGGTCGAGTATCTTCTCGTCGGCACCCAGTATCTTCTCCTCATATTCCTTGAGCTCAGGCGTGATGTAACGCTCGGCCTGTGCCAGCGTTTGCTTACGAATCCACGTCTCAGGCACCTTATCCTTAAACGTGTTGCGCACCTCCAGGTAATAGCCAAACACATTGTTGAAGCCCACCTTGAGCGAGGTGATGCCTGTCTTCTCGGCCTCATCCTGCTGAATATGCAACAGGTAGTCCTTGCCGTTGCGCGAGATGGAGCGCAGGTCATCGAGCTCCTGACTGTAGCCATGGGCAATAACGTTGCCCTTGTTGACCAGCAACGGTGGGTCGGGCTGTATCTCCTTCTCGATGCGGTCGCGCAGGCTCTCACAGAGGTTGAGCTGCTCACCCAATCGGCGCAGACTGGCATTTTCGGCGTAGAGACAGGCCGTCTTGATGGGTTGGACGGCCATAAGGGCATGCTTCAGTTGCACCACCTCACGCGGCGACACCCTTCCCACGGCCACCTTCGATATGATGCGCTCGAGGTCGCCCACGCGATGGAGCTGCTCGTCGACCAGATGGCGGAAGTCAGGTTGCTTGAAGAAATAGTCCACCACATCCTGCCGGTCGGCTATCTGCCGCACATCCTTCAGCGGAAACACCATCCATCGGCGCAGCAATCGGCCTCCCATGGGGGTCACGGTGCGGTCAATGACACCCAGGAGCGACGTTCCGTCGTCCTGCATGGGCTGCAACAGCTCCAGCGAGCGGATGGTGAACTTGTCGAGGCGCACGTATTTTTCCTCCTCCAAACGCTTCAACGAGGTGATGTGGTTGATATGGGTGTGCTGCGTAATTTCGAGGTATTGCATGATGGCGCCTGCGGCAATGACGCCATCCTTCAGGTAATCCACACCAAAGCCCTTGAGGTTCTTGGTGCCGAAATGCTTGAGCAGTTTCTGCCGAGCCGACTGGTCGGTGAACACCCAGTCGTCGAGTTCGAACACGCAATAGCGCGTACCGAAATAGCGCTCAAAATCGGCCTTGCGGTCGCGGTCGTAGAGCACCTCCTTGGGTGAGAAGTTGCCAAGGAGCTTCTCCACATAATCGTAGGAGCCCTGCCCCGTGAGAAACTCGCCCGTGGATATGTCGAGGAAGCTCACTCCGCACGATGTCTTGCCAAAATGGACGGCTGCAAGGAAGTTGTTCTCCTTGTAATTGAGCACATTGTCGCTCATGGCCACACCCGGTGTGACCAGTTCGGTGATGCCGCGCTTCACCATTTTGTCCATCTCGGTCAGTCCTTTCTTTCCCTTGATGGCCTCGCGTTTCTTCTTGGGATCCTCCAGTTGGTCGCAGATGGCCACTCGCTTGCCCGCCCTGATGAGCTTGGGCAGATAGGTGTCGAGGGCGTGATGGGGGAATCCGGCCATCTCGGAGCCTACCGAAGCGCCATTGTTTCGCTTGGTCAGCGTGATGCCGAGTATGCGCGATGCCTCAATGGCGTCGTCGCAATAGGTCTCGTAGAAGTCGCCGCAGCGAAACAGCATGAGGGCGTCGGGATGCTTGGCCTTCAGCGAGAAAAACTGTCGCATCATGGGGGTTAAGCCCTTATCTTTGGTTGTTGACATAGTTGTTGTTATTCGAGGGTTATGGCATTCTGGTGCCATGGGGGTGTTATTGTTTGTTGAACGAATAGATGGCTCGTGGCCGATGGGCATGACTTGGGGAAACGACCGGTTAGTCTTTCTTCACCAATGCGCCGAGACCGGTGAGCAAGGCGCGCGCCAAGGGGTTGTTGTCGATGTTGTCGGCCTGGAGCTCAGCGGGACTTTCGTCCACAAAGTCGAGCTTGCGCGGGTCGCGTTCCACCACCTTATAGCACGATCGTCCATGGATTCGGCTGCGCACGAAGCCTGCCTCCTGAAGGGCGAACCCCACGTCTTGGTTGACGTGCTCACCCGGTGTCCAGTAGGGATACTCCTTCATCAGGCGGTCGATGATGGCATCGATGTAGGTGGCTTTCACCTTCTTGCCGCGCGGTGGCTGCGCAAAGAGCGTTCGAATCATCTTCACAAGGTTGTCGGCCTCCTCGAACGGCGCGTTCTGCACGGCCATACGCTCACGCTCAGCGTCACTGAGGGTGTAATCGGCATCATCGTCGAGCTCTTCCCTGAGCTGCGCATAGAGTTGCTCATAGTCGAGGGGGGTTGCGAGATCGATCATGTGTTCGGCCTCTACACACACCAGGCGCGCCGCTCCGGCAGCGTCGGTCATGGGATGGAGGTTGCCCGTTGAAAGCCGCCATGGGCCTACGCGGAAGGCGCGTCACGCCATAGGCGGAACGGAAGACGGGCGTGGAGCGCGACAACAGGTAGCGCACGGCAGGCGCCTGATCGGTGTGCTCTTGGTAAAACTCGTCGATGCAAAGCAACAGGTTGGTGACCACCAACTCATGCACCTCGGCATTGGAGCGCAACTTGATCTGGTCGGTATAGTAACGGCGGAGCGACGGGGGAAGCAGGATGTTGCAAAACGAGGTCTTGCCATAGCCATACTGTCCCACGATGACCGGCACGATGGTGTCGCGCTGCGTCACCTCGCGTCCCGTCCATCGCGCCACCATCTGCAGCATCCACTTATGGAAGAGCGCCACCCAGTCGGGGTTTGATGTGATGATGCGGTTGGCCAGGTCGGTCACGCGGTCGGTGCCGTCCCATGCGTCAAGACTGTCGAGCCACTCCTCCGCGGGATTCCAGTCGGTGATGAGCGTGGAATGGACGAAACGCTCAAGCGTCTCGTCGGTCAGCGCTATCCCTTCATTTGCCGCCTCCAAGATCAGCGTGTTGCGCGCCTCGCGGGTAAGCAGTTGGTAGTCGTCGCCACCTTGGGGAGCGAACATTGTCTCTCCGGAAAGCACGTTGCGGCGCAACGAACAGTGCCTTTTCAAATAATTAAGAGCCTCCATGCGTATGTTGGGTTTTGCTGCAAAGTTAGTAAAATGGCATGAAAAGAGAAAACCTTTAGGGTGCAATTTTTTATTTGTTGCACCCTAAAGGTTTCATTTATCGGCAAAGACGGCCACATGGCTCGTCCTACAGCCCTTAGCGCCTCTTTAAGAAAGGCGTTACTCTTCTGTAAACAGCACCTGGACAAGGGTTTGTCCTACGGCCTTGAGCGTGGCGGGATCGATGTGTTCCATGTTGTCGTCCAAGGTGTGCCAGGTGGGTCCAAACGAGCTCTGCTCGCAGTCGGGATAATAAGGTATGATGTCGATGCAGGGTATGTTAGCCACCTGATTGACCGGGATATGGTCGTCGGTGATCATGCCACCACTACTCTTGGGGAAGTAAGAGCCGTAGCCTGCCTGTCGGGCGGCGCGCCAAACCTTCGCAACGATGTCGGAGGCAAACTGCAAAGACATGCCCTCTTGGTAGAACTTAGCGCCCTGGCCACCCACCATATCGAGCAAGATGCCATAGCGTGGTGCATAGTCGCCCGGCTTGTTCTTGGCCCAATGCTGTGCGCCAAGAGCCCATGAGTCGCCGTCGTCGGCCTGGTCGCTCCACTGCGGTATGCCCCAATCCTCGGCGTCGAAGCACACAAAGTCGATGCCCAACGACCGGGTCGCCATCAGCGTCTGTGCAGCATCAGCGTCCGACGTTACCGCTGCGTCAGGGAGCTGGTTCAGCAAACGGGCCAGCTCCAGCATCACAGCCACACCACTTGCGGCATCGTTGGCGGCAAGGATAGGCTTGTGCCAGTTGGTGCTGTCGGGGTCGTTGTCGGCCCAGGGACGCGTGTCCCAATGGGCACAAAGCATGATACGCGTAGTGGCCTTGGGATTCCAGTGGGCAATGATGTTGGTGCTCTTGAGCGTTGTGCCGTCGTATCCCTTCAGGTCGGCTTTCTGCGTGTTCACCTCGCAGCCATATTCCTTAAACTTGGCGATGATCCATTCGGCACACTTGTCGTGCCCCACGGAGTTCATGTCGCGCGGTCCGAAGTCGCATTGGGCCTTGGTGAAGGCGTAGGCCGAGTCGGCATTGAACGTCGGCCCGACAGGTTTCAGGCGCTCCATGGCGTCGGCCTCGTCGGCCTCAGCCGCCTTCGTGGCAGACAAAGGACCTGCCAGGAAGAGCCACGCCACAACGGCACAGACAATAGCTATCACGATAATCAGAATTGTTTTCTTCTTCATTGTTACATGTTTTTAGCGGCTTGCACCTGCGCCATGACACGCAACCAGTTGCCGCCCCAGATCTTTGCGATGTCGCGCTCGCTGTAACGGCGCTTCAAGAGATGACGGGTGAAGTTAATTAGCTCCGACGCATCGGCGCATCCTCGTACCGTTCCGTCGCCGTCGAAGTCGGTTCCGATGCCCACATGGTCGATGCCCATCACCTGGATAGCGTGCTCCAGGTGGTCGATGGCGTCGAGGATGGTGGCCTCAGGCGTGTCGGCACGCAGGAAACCATGGTAGAGGGTGATGTGGGCCACACCACCTTTCTGCGCCAAGGCGCGCATCTGGTCGTCGGTGAGATTGCGCGGCACGTCGCACAGCGCGCGTGAGTTGCTATGCGAACAAACGATGGGCGTACTGCTGATGTCCAACGCATCGTAGAACGATTTCTCGGCTGCGTGACTGAGATCCACCATGATTCCCTCCTCGTTCATGCGGCGAATGACCTTCTCTCCAAACGACGACACACCGTTATGGGTGTTGCATCCGCGCGCGCTGTCGCAGATATCGTTGTCGCCATTGTGGCAAAGGGTGATGTAAACCACACCACGCTGAGCGAAGTGGCGCACATAAGCCAAGTCGTGGTTGAGCGCCAACCCGTTCTCGATACCAAACATAATGGAGTGTCGCCCCATGCGTTTGTCCTCGTAAAGGTCGGCCGGCGTGCGTGCGATACTGATGTAATCGCTGTAATGGGCTACAATGTGCTCGAGCTTATCGAAGATCATATCGGCATACTGGGCGGGCGATAGTTGGGTTCCCAACGAAGCCAGCTCAGGGTTATGGCGTATGATTCCGGCGATGTCGACCTTCTGGGAGAACTGCTCTCCCATCTTGGGCTGAGGCAGATAGGCGGCCATAATGACAGCGTCCTGCCGTCCGTCGGTCATCTTGTGGAGGTCGTAGAGAATGCGATCGTCGCGCTGCCCAAACTGCACACCTTGCGGAAAGAACATCGGCGTGTCGCAATGGGTGTCGAGGGTCAGCGTGCGCTCATGCACCTTCTTGGCCTTCCAGAAGAGGTTGGCCTGCTCAACGAGCCAGCGGAAGAGGGGCAATCCGTCGTCGCCCAACCACTCGGGATGCCACTGCACGCCCAAGATGGGCTTCATCTCGGTGCTCTCCAACGCCTCAATGACGCCGTCGGGCGCCCAGGCTGTGGCCTTGAAACGAGGACCGCCATGGCTCACCGCTTGGTGATGGAAACTGTTGACACAGAGCGTGTTGGGCTCTTTACCATCGGCTGCGTAGATCGACGCCAACATCGATTGTTGCGACAGGCTGACCGAATGGGTAGCCAACGAGCGGTCGGCGTCCTGCGAATGTTTGATGGTTCGCACCACACCGCGCTGCGCCAATGCCGCACCGGCCTCGCCCACCGTGCCTTCTGTGGCCTCGGAAGGTACCGCCTCATGCTCCAACTCACTGATATCCTGGGCCACACCGCCGCCTAAGGCCAGCGCAAGCGTTTGCAAACCGCGGCAGATGCCCAGCATAGGGATCTGGCGATTGAAGGCCAACCGCGTGATGAGCAACTCGGGCAGGTCGCGCGTGGCGTTGATACTGTGAAGAAGAGGCGACGGCTCCTGACCAAACCAAAGCGGGTTATGGTCGCCGCCACCGGTAAGCAAGAGGGCGTCGATGTGGTCGAGGGTGTTGACGATCACATCCTTATCGTCCACCGGCGGAATAATAACAGGAATGCCACCGGCTCGCACCACCTGTGAATAATAACGGTCGCGCAAGGTTGCGTCACCGTCAACGTAATTGGCCGTGATGCCAATGACGGGGCGGTGAC
>ERZ780141.877-NODE-877-length-20116-cov-3.198345_pt1 | contig 20116 bp, 9 predicted proteins | sample MGYA00433080_ERZ780141 | MGnify/ENA primary metagenome ERZ780141 (study PRJEB29588, sample SAMEA2154047) | human gut metagenome | biome: human gut; feature: human-associated habitat; material: faeces | place: Denmark | collected 2008/2010 ... | reverse complement strand
CTCACTGCCGGTGAGTGCCGCAAATTCACGTGCCGTGCTGTAGAGTTTGTATGCTTGTTCAGTATTTGTCTGATAGAAAGATTTCGGACCGATTTTGAAACGAAGTCCCTCCATTTTTTCATAAATCGCATCTTCACCTTTGTAAAGAATGCACTCCTGGTCAGAAATAGAATCGTTGGCCTTTCCGTTGATGACATAGTAAAGCGAAGTTATCTGAGGGAATTTCTCCGCTACGGCATCGAGCAGGGCAGTGCGTGCCTTTTCATCCTCATGATAAAAGCACATTATCAGCATCACATTTCCCTTTTCCGTCGTGCGCACGACCATTGTGCGGAGAAATCCCGTGTGCTCACGGATGTCGAAGAAACTGAGCTTATGCTCTATGGCATAGACTCTTATGAAGTTGCGAATCTCATTGGAAGGGGAGGGCTGGAGGTAGCAGCAGTCGATGTCAAGCACCTTGTCAAAGAATCTACCGACATGAAATCCAAGCCCAAGACGCTCTGTCTCAGAGAGTTCATCAGGATTTTCGTCCTCATGAATCCATCTTCTGCGCGAGAAAGTGAATTCGAGCTTGTTCCTATACCACTGAATCTTGTCTGAACCTACAATCGGCTGTATTTCAGGAACATCCAAGTGGCCAATGCGGACAAGCTGGTCATATACCTGCTGTTGTTTTGCCTGAAGTTGCATTTCGTAGGGCAGTGGCTGCCATTTGCACCCCCCACAGGTGCCGAAATATTTGCAGAAAGGCTTGAGACGATGTTCGGAAGGGCTCACAATTTTCAGAATATACCCTTCCATATAGTTTTTCTTTTTCTTAGTCACTTTTATGTCAACGACATCACCGGGTACTGCAAATTGCACAAAAACTACGGCTCCGTCAACGTGAGCGAGCGCCTTGCCTTCTGCTGCCACAGCCTCGATCGTGACATTCTCCAAAATTATATCCTGTTTTCTTTTTCCCATATTGCCAAGATTTCATCAAGTCAAATCGCTCAAGTTCTGCAACAAAACAAACCTGAGTCAAATCCGTTGCGAAGATACACTAAATTTCTTAAAAAAGCGTGGGGAAGTCCTGCTTCTCCACGCAAGTTAACATAATATTGATTGTGTAACAAAACGACGAAATAGGACAAATATCACTCGTGCACGTTGCCGAGGGCGTCGGACCAGAGCGGGACGGATTCGTCGATGCAGATGAGTTCGAGGTTCAGGTCGGTGTCCCAGACGCGCTGCATGAAGTTCGGACTGTAGGAACGGCGCTCGGCCGAGGTGCAGGACTGCTTGTGGAGAAGGTTTGTCGTGCGGAAACCGTGGCCGTGGCCATTTTCCCAAAGCGGGATTGAGGTGCTATTGTCGTTGCGGGAGCCACCCATCGTGTAAGTAATTGTGCCACAGTGCTGTCCTGGCACTTCTTCGGTCATTCCGGCTCCTAGGAGACCGCCTGGGGTGTTAACCGGCTTTCTTTCAGTGGAATAGGCAATCATGATTGTAGCCTGACCGCGAGGATTATCGTAGAATCGCGGAAGGTTCACTCCCCTTTCATCTATGCACTTTATCAGGACATTGGGATGCTGCTCGGCTCCTTCGGTGGTTTTCCAGTAGTGGTCGAAAGTGTAACCATAGACGCAGAAGACGGCAGCGGCCTGAACGAAGAGATTGTGCTCGCTGTTGATTGCAAAACCCTCGTGGAAGCCCTTCATGAGCACATTTCGGTAGTCGTTGCCGCTCGGACCGGCGGCGGTGTCGCAGAGAGTGCGGAGACCGATGCAGCCCGGAACGGCAACCTGAGGTGGCTTCGAGACGGAAACAGAGGAACCACTATAGGCGTTGGCATGCAGTCCCGTGATTCGGCACATCCCGCAGAACGAGTACATATCCCATGCAATGATCTGTTTCTGGTTGGAATGCATGACTATTCCTATGTTTTCAACAACGATTCCGCCCTGCCAGCGGCTTGCTGAGCAGTTCACGACCTTATACTGCACCGATGGGTCGAGCGAATCGTAGAGTTCCCGCGTCATGTAGAACTGCGCCCCGTTGTAACCGTCCTGAGACGCTCCGCCGATGTAGTTCTTGTCTGTGATTTCTGAGCAAAGTTCAATCAAGGCGTTGCTCTCTCCAAGGGCAATGTCGATGCAGGCGTTATTTCGCGTGAGTGTGTTCATAAAATAGCGCCCTTGGCGGAAAATGATCTTCCCCCCATCGCCGTTTGCCACGAGGCGGTCAATCACCGAGGTTATCAGTTGCGCATCTGTCTGTCCGTCACATATATAGTCGCTCGCCTTCCTGTCCTCATGGCTACTGTTGGATGCCGCAATGGTCACTACCCTTCTCTCGTCTTTTAAACCATTTCTGTGATCTTTTCCCGGAGCCTGCTGCGCAAGCGTGAGCAGGAGAACAGATGATGTGATAATTATGTTTCGAAAAAGGTTATGCAGGTTATTATCTGATGATTTTTTAGTATATATAAATTTCTGAAGCATAATTATTTAATATTTATAAGTTCGGTAAGTGCTTTAGATGACGCATCGGAAGCGACAATGATTTTGTAGGTGCCGTACGGGGTGATGAATCCCCCCTTTCCGGAATCATAGCATGAGAAATCCCCTGTGGAAAGAGGTATGCTCACGCGCCTGCTCTCCCCTGCCTTCAGCGAGAGTTTCCTGAAGCCATGCAGTTCCCGGCGGGCACGCGGAAAAGTTGGCTCAACCGGTGAGATATAGAGCTGTGCGACTTCAGAAGCGTCGTACTTGCCCGTGTTGCTAACGATGAATGTGACATTGAAACCATTCGGAGTGCGCTCCACCTCCATGTCGGAATAGGCGAAGCTGCTGTAGGTCAGGCCGAAGCCAAATGGAAAGAGCGGCTGATAGTCCCTTGCCCTATAGCCGAGGAATATGCCCTCAGAGTAGGTGGTGTGGGCAAGCGTGTCGCGCCATGGAGGGGCGATTTCATTGAATTTGGTTCCATAGAACTCCTGTGCGGGATTCTTTTCGAGGCTGCCCCAGAACGTAAATGGAAGCCGTCCAGAAGGCGATACCTTGCCGCTCAGCAGTTCGGCGGCCGCCTGGCCACCGGCCTGACCGGAATACCAGTCAAGCATCAGGGCCTCCACCTCGTTCAACCACGGAAGATCAATCTCGCCTCCACTGTTGATAATGACGGCAACCCTATCACTCCGTGCCGCGAGCATGCGTATAAGCTCGTCCTGTCCTTTCGGCAGGCTGTAGCTACGGTCGAAGCCCTCACGCTCCGTTGTCTTGTCAAATCCCATGCAGGCAATTACGACCGTGCCTTGAGCGATTGTCGAAAGGTCATAATTGCCGAGCGAATCCGGCTCAATCAAACGGACGTTCCATTTGTCGCTAACCTTGCACATCCCCGAAAGGACAGTCGTGCCACGACCTTCTATGTGGCTGACCTCGCCGGAGCCTCCACCGAACGGGATGCGATCAGCATTCGGCCCGATAACGACTATGTCCTCGCGCTTTTTCGGTGAAATAGGCAGTAGCCCATCGTTGCGGAGAAGTACAGGCCCCTCAAGCGCCACGCGATATGCGATGTCGCGACACTCGGGATTGTCAAGAGGGAGGCTTTCGTCAGCCGCTACCTTTCCGTCAAGGAAGCCGAAACGGATGAATGTGCGCAGGATGTTCACGCATTTTTCGTCAATTGAACTTTCGCTTATAATTCCCCGTTCAATCATCGGAGCTATATTATCGTGGTTCAGGAAATTGCCTCTCGGCATCTCAAGGTCAAGTCCGCTCTCAATACAGCCGAGTGTAGGTCGAAAGCCAGTCGGACATTACGATACCGTCGAAGCCCCATTCGCCTCGCAGCACGTCTTTAATCAGATGCCTGTTCTCGGAGGCATGTACACCGTTTACCGGATTATAGCTCATCATCACCGCTCCGACGCGGGCCTTGCTAACGGCATTTCTGAACACGGGGTAGTAAAGCTCGTTCAGCGTGCGTTCATCGAGCACGGAGTTTGTCCTGTGGCGGAGATTTTCCTGATTGTTGGCAACGAAATGCTTTACGGTCGCGATTACTCCCTCTTCTTGAACTCCCGTGATGTAACCGCAGGCAATCTCTGAAGCGAGGAAGGGATCCTCTCCGAAATACTCGAAGTTGCGTCCGCAAAGTGCGGAGCGATAGATATTTACTCCAGGAGCGAGCAGGATATTCACTCCCCTTGCCCGACAGTCGCGGCCGAGTCCGTGCCCTGTTTCGAGGGCGAGGGATGTATTCCAAGTCGATGCGAGCGATATTCCGCAAGGATAGTATGTGCTGCGGGTGTCGTTGCGCACGCCTTGAGGCCCGTCCGCCATCCTGATTTCGGGAATGCCTAGCCTTTCAACCGGGAATGTCTTGAAACCGTCCTTCTTACCTGAAATCAGTTGGCACTTTTCCTCAAGAGTCATCCTGCTGACCAGTTCCCTCGCCCTCTGCTCTGCCGTTTGGGCCGAGAGTGATGACAGAAAGGAAACCAAAAGCGGAATTATGATGCTAATACGTTTAATCATATTGAATCATTAAAATTAAGAATAAAAGCTGATAAAGATTTATGAACTATTTTTGAGTATATATTTCTTTTGAAAGATGGTGGGGGGACTGGAAGCACATGACCGATGAGAAAAGGAATATAGACCCCAAAGACGAGCAAATCATAATGTAGGAAAAACGGTAAGACGAAGTTCCGTGCACCCGTATGGGATGAGAGTGACCATGCGGATGGTGTCGTCAATGATTTCCGGAGACACGGGAATATTCGGGGTATATCTCCCCTCTTCGAGATCCCATTTAATTCTTTTGACCGGGACTATGATTCCGAACGGCGGATTGTCGAATGGGTAGCTGCCGGAGACAAGGGCTTCAGCATTATGGATTGTCGGAGATGAGACGTCATCGCCTGTAATCGAAGATACCTCTGAACCTCCTTCAAGGTCAAAAGAAATGAGTTCTGCATCGTTGCTGCAGATGGCGTAGTTGAAATTGCCTGAAGGAGTTATGTTCCAACTTTTGAAGTCCTGGTTGGCTGAATGCTTACCATTAAGACCGGGATGAACCCTCGTGTCCTCGGTCCATGTTTCGGGGATTGGTAATGCGTATAGAAGCGCTCCGCGGGTGACATAGGCTCCGGCGCTGTCGGTCGACTCAAGAACCTCTATTTCAGGAACGAGCCGAATCTCAAGTACGTCGCCGTCTTTCCATCGGCGTATCAAAGTGGTGAACTCCCCTGCCCTCGCATCTTTCGCCACTGCCCTGCCGTTGAGACTAACCTTGCATCCACGGCTCCAAGACGGGATTCGGAATGTGAACGGGAATCGTGCGGAGTGGCCGCTGAACTCGAAGCGGAGGCAGTCTTCGAACGGGTACTGTGATGACTGCCGAACCGTCATTCCGACAAAATCCACTCTCGAAGGCCCGTGGAGAGCAGCGACGAGACCTCCCTTACGGTCGGTCATCCACATCCTCTGCACATAGTTAGGCATTATGCGGTGCACATTGCCTGCGCAGCATTCGGTCTCGTGAGTCGGGCGGTAGGCCATCCATGTCAGACCACGGCGGTACTCGTTGTGGTCGGAGTCCCCAGTCACGTTGAACTGGTTCACGCAGGAAAAATACTGAAGTGCCTTGAAGTCCTTTGTTACGGCTCCCGGAGCGGCATTGAATACGGCACGTTCAATGTTGTCCGCGTGGCGTGCCTGTCCATCGGCCATAAGATGGTAGCCCTGTCCCCAGGTGAAGTCAGCTATGTCGCAGGTCTCGTGCGCGGCCATGACGTCATGTCCCTTGACCCATTCTGCACTTGTCGGAGTGCCGTCAGGAAGCATATTGTTGTCAATCAAATTGTTCTCCGCCATGCGAGCGAGGTCGAGATAACGCTGCTTGCCGGTGTAGGCATAGAGAATGGCGGGTAGCTTGTGCATTTCGCAGAAAGTCACGCCATGGATGACTATCGGGTCGCCCTTTTCGAGAACCGATGGCTTGAGTTCGAAGTCCCCGTTTTCGAAGGCGTCCTCAGCGAGCCGAAGAAGGTCCGAGTTGCCGGTCTTTCCGTAGGTCCAGAGGATTCCCTCGATGTTGCAGGCGTTCCTACCGGTTCCGACCTCTTCAGCCGTGCAGGAGAGATAATATTTCTCAAGAGTTTCGGGGATTCGGACATCGCCGGTCATCTCATACATCGACTTCATTGAGCGAAAGAACACCGCTTGAGGCCACATCCTCCAACGCGGACCATCCCAGACATCCTTGGATCCGATTTTCCCCTCCGGAGTGGCGTGGGCTATGGTGTAGTTCACGCCGTTCTCGCCGCGTGCAATCATCGTCGAGTCATTGAGCAGATAGCCGAGCTTGAGGATGCCGTCGGTGTAGTAGGCGGTTTGCTCGTAGCGCCACCAGCCTTCACCATGAGTCGATTGACGCTGAATCTCGCCGTCCCAGAGCGCCGTGTCATATGGATATGAGAGTGCTTCGGGGTGTCCGCTCAAACCTGTCCTCTGCCTTTCAAGGAACTCGGCAATCCAACCCTCGGCATGAATCGCGGGAAGAAGATTGTCGTCGAACGCGGCGTATGGGGCGGTGGTGACTTCGTGATGTCCCGTCTTGCAGGAACAGCAAAGCATCGATAGAGATACTACCGTGTAAAATATTGATTTTCCTTTCATTGAAAAAATATCACCGATAGTTTTATTAATGAGTGTCATATATTATTTGAGAACTATCTTTATGTCATCGATGCAGATGCAGCTTTCGCTATCGGTGGCGAATCCCACGAGGTCTCCTTGAAGAAGGTCGATGTCGAAGCTGTATTCGTACCACTTGTGGGTCTCAGACAGTCCGCTCCACTCTGTCGCGTTTTCGTCGATATTGCCGTTGGAGTTGGCAATCTTGATTTCGGTGACGGTATCCCAGAGGTCTGAAGCAGCTTTTCTGTGATTGCCGTCCTTGTTAAAATGTATGACAGTAATCTTGCCTGAACGCCCTTGGACTGCGAGTGCCTTGAAAGTGACTGTGCAGGATTTCTTTTCCGCCGCGGCGAGATTGCTCACGGCCTTCACGACAAAGGCGGCAGGCTTCTTCGAAGATGTCTGCTTTTCTGATGAGTCATAATACATTCCGAGAACCGCATAGCCTTCTCCCATATAGGAATCCATGGTTATGAAACGATTGTCTTCGACCATGCTTTCAAATCCCGTCGTGCTCTGGGCGCGGAATGAGCCTATGCGTGCCCCCTTCAGCACTGACGGCGCAAGTAGTGTCGTGGAAGACTGACTCTCTGTCACCCAATATTTTACTGCAGCTGCTTTACCGCCTTCAAAAGTGATATCCGTATCGCCTTTCTGGGGGTTCAGAAAACCTAAGGCTGCCATGTGGGTGTTCGGAAATCCGATTCTGAGACCATGAAAACTCCAGGCCTTACCTTCGTTCTCCCATGCCGTCCAGATGTTTTTGTTAAGGTTGTAGTTTGTTCCGGACAACTGAGTCTGTGTTCTGAATGCCGGCATCAGACCGACTGCGCAGTTGATGAAGTCAGCGGAGAAGATGCAGTCGTCGAAGCCCTCGAAAAGCACCTCGTTTTCGGCGGCGGTGTGTTTCTGTGCCGTGGTGAGACGGAAAGGCTTTGAGTATTCTGAGTCGCCGTTCTGAGATTCCATTGTCCGGGATTCTCCGGAGATGGATGCGGCGCGGTAGGTCTTATAGGTGTCGAGTGCCACAGACTTGACTCTGAACCAGTAGTCCTTTCCCGCCTCAAGTCCTCCGAACGCAAGGTTGAACGGCGTGTAAGTCGTGCCGGAGCCTGCCACGAGTGACTTGTAGAACGGATGCCCCTCGCTCATAACCTCATTGTCACGCACGAAAGCCTCGTATTTAGGCGTGCCTGAAACATCCTCGCTCTCGAACAACTGCACATAAAGGCATGGCTTGTAGTTGCCGCTCAGAGCTCCTGCGCGGTTTTCTATGCTGACGGCGACGGATGTCGGGCTGACATTCTTCACAAGTTGCTCAATCTTGCCGGTGTTGAAAGTCACCTCGTTGGATTCCAGAGTCTTGCCTTTTACGAGTGCGGAAAGTTTTACGCTGTACTCGCTTCCGCAATTGAGTCCCGTGAGGCGGTAGCTATTGCTTGAAGCCTCCCCTACTTCGGAGCCGTTAAGGATGACTTTGGCGCTCTCTGCTCCGGAAGGGAGTATAATGCTGAGCACGGCATCTGACCAGAATGCATGGAGGACGCTCAGTTCTGGATTCGTGACTGGTTCGGGAGTCGGTTTCGTAAGGGCTATCTTCTGGTTGCGACGAAGAATGACCTCCCCGTCCGAGATGAGATAGTCCTTTTCGAGTGTTCCGTCAACTTTCTTTACATCAACGTGATATGTCGCTGCTACAGACTGTGGAATCAATGGGATGAGACATTTTCCGTCAAAGGGATATTCCGAAGCAAGCGTCACGCTTTCCTGCCCTTCAAGGATTTCCTCTACGATCGGCATGGCGTCCTCGTCCATTTTTATCCTGACCTTTCCGGCGAGATTTGCAGACGGCTCAGCGTAAATCGTGCACTCAATAATTCTTTCGCTATCTGGGATGTCAAGAAGGAGATATGAAGCGATATTGCAGAAATCGAGTTCATTCGTTTCACTCGCGACCGGAAGATATGCCACCGAGACATTCGCCCCTTCTGGGAGTCCTGCCCTGTCGATTTTCTGTTCGTGAGAAAGCGCCACCGTAAGTTCAGAGCCATCTGATGAAAGAATATAATCCTCTGAATATGGATATATTCCCCATATTGACTTCGTATTTTTCTTTATGTCACTTTCGGATGAAAGGGATGAAGACACACCATCCTTGTCTGTTGTGAAGCAAAGGTTCGCGCCGTCGGCAAGAAGGCTGAGCGCATCTCCCTTTGACCAACAAATTGAAAGGCAGTCATCAGAAACTACAGTTTTGGTCAGAGCTTCGGAAAATGCGGTGAATTTGGCTGCATCAGGCTTTTCTTCCGGTTTCGGCTGCGGCTCATTTTCCTTTGCGCAGGCGCAACACAGTAATGTCGCCGTTATGGCGTAAATAATATTTCTTGTATTCATAAATATATTATTTATTGATGATTAGACTCGTTTATCAAATTAGTGCAAGAGCATATTTCTCACCTTTTGCTGTTTAACACATCATCCGTAATGATGTCAGTTCCGCAGGAGGAAATTGAATTGCCAGAAATCGTGAGACCATCGACACCGTAGACATGAATTCCCACCGGCGAACCGCTTATGCTGTTGTTTCTTATGGTGATGTTGCGGATATACGGGGATATTTCCACTACATTCGACAGTCCCACTGATATTGCCCCTTTTCTCGGCCCTCTGGCAACCCATCCGCAGTCGGTCAGCACATTATCCTCGATTACGGCATTCCTCGATGTCACTCCTTCGTTGTCAAGGTCACCTCCTATGCATATTGCAGGATACATTATGTTATGGAAAGTATTTCCAGATATGGTCGAGTTGTCGCTGCGGATTATCGCTGCACAACCGGCTATGTTGCGGAATTCGGAACCTCGGAGTGTGTAGGCGATGGTATGGGAATAGACGTTGCAAACTGTCTTGGAATTTACAAAGTCTGGGATTCGCTCGTTGAAGGTCACCGTGCAGATGCGGTCGGGACTGTTAGGAGTGTATTCATATCTCGCGACGGTCAGCAGGATTTCCGTACTGCGGTCCTGCCAGAATCCAATGCGGTCGCCGGGGATGATCCGCTCGATTTCCGCACCATGATAACTGAATCTCATTTGAAAGTTATTCAGCCTCTCCTTTGGAAACAGCAGCTTGCCGTGAACGTTCTGCCCGTCCCAACGCACTCCCTCACAGTAGAATTTGTCAATCTCGACCTTGCCGCTGCACAGATAGAGCTTCCAACCATCGCGACTGCCCACTGCGTAGTTGGCTCCGCGACGGCGAATTTTCACCCCGCTTGAACTGATGTTACGACAATATGATGCCTGCATATGGAAGCCTATGGCTGAGTTGCTCTCCACATTATTGACCGTGAGATTGTCACAGAAGCGGAAGTCGACCTGAAGACCGCTGCTACCGAAATGCCAGCTGATGCCATCGCCGACCTCCACACGGGAGGCTATTGCGGCCGAACGCACCATCACGGTCCCGTCCCCGGTGCTTTTCGCCAGATAGTCTGCCGGGCTGCGGTTCACGTCGTCCATGTAAGTCACGCTCTCGACATGACGGAGCTCTTCCGTGACAGAATTCCAGACATTTGTGCAGTACATAAGGCTCTCTTCCGGAGCTGTCACTCCGTCAAGGAGGCGTATTCCGACTACTGTTCCGTCGTTGTGGTAGACCTTGCCGGAGGCCATGTACTGCGGGGTGTTGTCGAAGCGGACATTTTCGAGAGTGAAGCAGTTGCAGTCCTTCACGAGCAGAATCTGCTTTCCGTTGATGTCCTTGGCCATATCGTAATGACGTAGAAAGACAGTAGCAGGCTCCCCTTTCCGGTTCACCGCCCCGCGCAGCGAGAGATTGTCTATGCTCTGAATCTCAATGGCATTGCGGAGTGACGCATCGCCGACGAACAGGTCATATATCCCTTCCTCGAACTCGATGACGGAGGCCTTCTTCGCTGCTGCCGCACGAACAGCTTCGGCTATGGCATCGATGTCGCAGAGACCGTCGTCGGGCACTGCCCCATATTCACGGACTCTTATCACGCCGTCGAAAGCCACGCCACCATTGTCGGGTGACGGGACGCTGCATGAGAAGATGAGTATGGTCGAGCAAATAAACGCGATCATCTCATTCCCGGCGCCGGAAAGCCTGGTCCTGCGGTTGATTGAGAGGTTGTTCATTTTCGTGGTGACTTATTCGGACTGATTCTGTATGTCGGAGACGATGCCGTCGCTGTCATTGTGGAGGAAAGGAACTTCCACATTTTCAAACTTATTGTCTTTCAACACGATGCCCTTAACTCCCTTTACGCTTATCGCCGTGGGGCAGTCGCGGAATGTGTTGCCGACAATCCTGAGGTCGAAGATGTAGGGTACGGGAAAATCCTTGAACGGAAGCACCGCTGCAGCGAACGCGCCCTTCACGCCATTGCGTGACTCCCATGCGCAGTCCTCGAACTCACAGCCTTCCACGAGGAGGTTCTTTCCGGTGACGGACTCGTTGTTAAGGTCGCCGCCGAGAAAGACCGCTGGGTACATAATGTGGACGAACGTGCAGCCGCGAATCGTGCTGTCGTCGTTGCGCAGGATGCTTGCGCAGCCGGCGATGTTCTCGAAGGTGGAATTTTCAAGCGTATAATGGCAGGGGTGTGAGTAGGGATTGCATGGAGTTGAAGCGCAGAGAAAATCCGGCAGAGGTTCCTCGAAACTTACGCGCACGAGCCTTGGCTTCCCCCATTCTATCGGCAGCACCTCATAGCTTTTCACGGTCATCAGACTCTCGTTCTCGCGGTCCTTCCACATCCCTATTTTATCTCCCGGTTCAACGCGCTCCACGGACATGCCGTTGTAGCTGAATGTGGCGGTGTTAGGGCCTTCGGCATCTACGAAATAGAGAAACTTTCCGTGCACGTTCTGGCCGTCCCAACGCACACCATCCATGTGGATGGCATTCATTGTGGCCTCTCCCATGCAGAGCCACATCTTCCATGCGTCGCGGCTTCCGCAGTTGAGGTCATCGCCCTCTCGGCCTATGCGGACGCGGTAGCCTGAGAGGTTACGGCAAAGGGAGGACTGGAAGTGAAAGCCGATTGCCGAGTAGCTGTGGACATTTTCCATTCGCATGTTGTCACATTTCCAGAAATCCACCTGCGTGCCGTTCCAACCGAAATGCCAGCTTATTCCATCGCCCACCTCAATCTTCGAGGCAGCATCGGTGGAGCTGATGAGCACCTTGCGTTCATCCCAGTTGGTGACGCGCGTGGTGTATTCGGCGGCCTTCTTGCTCACGGAGCCTCCGAAAGTGACGGAGCCGGTGTGCTTGAGGTTGCGGGTCTTCATGTCCCAGAGGTTGGCGCAATAGAGCCTCGTGCCGTCAACGAGCGAGCATCCGTCGAAGATTCGCACGACTACGTGTTTGCCATCGTTAAAAACGACCTCTCCGCTAGTCATGTAGCGCGGACTATTGTCGAACTTCATGTTCCTGAGAGTGAAGTTCTCACATTCATCGATGCGCAGCAGGTTCTTCGCCTTCAGGTCCGGAGCCATCTCGTAGTGGCGCAGAAGCATGGTCGCAGGCTCTCCGTCCGCATCGACCGCGCCCTCCATGGTAACATTCGGAGTGTGACTAAGGACAAGCGCGTCGTTCTCTTCGATGTCGGAGTGGAAGATGTCGTAGGTCCCCGCATCGAAGACGATTTTCGTCGCCCCGGTTTTCTCGGCTTTCCTAAGCGCCTTGCGAATCTGCTTGAGGTCGTTCTTTCCGTCGTTCGGGACAGCCCCGAAGTCCGACACGCGAACAATAGTCTCCTGCGCAGCCGCAGCAAGACACAAGGTAAGTGCCGATAACGCACTGAAAATCCGTTTTATATAATGTTTTGTCATATCGTTATATTTTTATAGTTTCCACTCTCATCCCCCAAGGCTCAATCACACCCCTCCTGCGGAAGGCTTTCGTGTCCACATGGGATATGGACGATGCTGAGCCACATTCGAGGGAATACTCCTGGGTCTTTGTTGAATTGTTCATCAGTACGACGAAAAGCCTGCGACCGTCGAGGCTGCGCGCCGTGATGTATTCAACATATTGGTTGTCAACACCCAGATCGTCTTCCATAGTGAGTCGCACTTTCTTGCCATAGAGCCGTCCTGGAGCGAACCCGTACGGACGGTGTGGGCCGACCTTGGGAGTGAAGAAACCGCCCGGGAAGTCAATCTCGCCACCTGAGCGGAAGAAGGCCTCGGCAATCAGATAGTCCGTCATCCAGCCTATCTGCCACCATGCGTGATGCGGGAATGGTCCCGGTCCACGGTTCATCGCGTACCAGTAGTAGGATGCCGCTCCGGTAGTCTTATTGATAAAGGCGTCCCTGCCCATAACGGCGAGCCTTGCCATATCGAGCATCAGCGTGTCTCCCGTGAGAGCCGCCAGCCGGACGAACATTCCGGCGTGAGAGGCGAGCAGTATCGGGCCGACCTTATTCGCCGAGCCGAAGGTGCCACCATGCTCGAAGTTCATTCCCACCTGCGAAATCTCGAAGTCCCGGCGATATTCGCGGATTTTCTCCCCAACTAGCTTTATGTCATCCGTCGGGAACGGGTGGGTGAACACGTGGGTCGTATAAACTTCTGCCGCATCGATATATGCCTGAAGATATTTTTCGTCACCCGTGAGGGCGTAAAGGTCGTTGAACGCCTGCGCTGTCTGTGCGGTGGCGAAATCGGGAGCGAAGCGGGTGTCGCCGCAGACTCCGATGTAGGAGCCGTGCCGCACCGCGTTCTCAAGTAGCCAGTCACCGCCCTTGATTGCCGCGTCTAGGTATTTTTTGTCACCGAGAGTCCGGTAGGCAATCACGAGACCATAGAATGTCGGTCGAAGGTCCGGGATGTCAGTGAACTGCGGTTCGCCCGTGAGGTTGTCGTAGGCCACATCCCAGTGCCCGTCCGGATGCATCCAGTCCAGAAGCCTGTCAGCAGCGAGACGGATGCGCTCGCGTATTTCTTGATTGTCGGGCTCGAAGAGGCTGATGTTGCCAAGGTCGCAGAGCATATAAAATGTATTTGCCATAGGTTCGGTGTAGTGTCCCCATTCCTCGGTAAACCTTTGGCTCTTATAGAGATAGTACTGCCCTTTCGTAGCCCCGTCCTCTCCTTGATTGGCGAACTTGAAGTTCAGAGCGTAGGGCAGCCGGTCCGATGTGATGCGCGGGTCGCCAGTGATCCGTCCGAGCATCCACATCGTGCCGTAGTCGGCGTTCTTCATCGCGTCGTGGTCGGAATCCTTCACCGAACCGAGGTAGTCCTGTGCTCCGAGCGTCCTGCCGTCAAGTTCGACAGTCCTCCAACGAGAGGCTTTGTCGTCAAGGACGTGGCTGCGGAGCATTGATAGGCGACGGCTCAGCGAATAATTCGTTTCGCGCATCGCAAGTTGTTCGGAAAGTCGGTTGATGTCGTGGGCTACGTGAGTGTAGGTAGAGTACCAGTCTGCTCTTCTGAGGGTGTAGGCGACCTTTAACGTAGTGCTCTCCCCTGCTTTCAAATATGAGCCGTCTTCTCCTAGTATCGGTTTGTGCACCGAGGGGGTGAAAACTCCGTCACGGTTCACGAGTGAGACTCCTACCTTCCAATCTCCGTTGGTGTTATGATCCCATATCCACGGGTCGCGTGACTGTCCTGGAAGGGCGGAGACGGCGAGCGAGAGCCCTTGTCCGTCGGAGATGAGCGCCGTAAGGGTCGTGCAGGTACCCTCGAATAGCACTGCGGGGCGCCCGGGGATTCCGATTCCGTAATTCAGAGCCGTGTGGAAGTCCGGGTTGAAACGGTCGGAGTGGTAGTAGCCGGGAATGGTCGCCCACTTGAAGGCATTGCGGTCAAATTCCGCGATGGTCGGGGTCTGGAGCGACCAATAGCCGTCCCTTTTAGCGGTGAGCCTCTGTTCGAGGATTATGTCGCCGCCATGGACATACCAGCTGTTCAACAGCGTGAATTCCGGACAGTCATGACGGAAGACGATAATATTGTTGCCGGAATAAGCGAGTTCCTCCGGAAAGAAGCGGCTGGCCTCACCTGCCGTATTAAGTCCCACCGCGCTGTAGGTGCGGTCCTTGATGGCGTTCACCGGGTAGTCTGGATAGGGCTTGGGCATAACTGGTTTTCCGGACGGCTTTTCTTCGGAAAAGAGCACAACACACTCTCCTGATGGCGACCGGAGTGGCAATCCGTCCGCCGAAGCAGATGCCACCGCGTAGCCGCGTTCTGTCTTTTCGAAGGTAACTGTCGTATTTCCTGCGGAGAGTGTCAGTCCTCCCGTGATGGATAAAAGTGAAAGCAGAATGTTCATTGTCCGTTCTATTGGGTTTATTCTGTTATGGTGATTGTCTTTCTGATCACCTTTGATGCGCTGCCGTTGTACCAGACGGACGAGCAGTCGAAAGCCACATCATAGACTCCCGGCTTGCTGAAGCTGTAGCTGAACGATGCCGGGCTTATGCTGATGAAACTGATGACCTCGCCGCTGTCCGGAGAGACTTTGTTGGGGTAGAACGCCTTGGAAACGAGCCATTCGTCCTTTCCGTGGATGGCGTAGTTAACAGCCTTTTGTCCTTCGGCCATAATCTGAGTGCCGCCGATGCTCCAAAGCTTTTTCCCGCCCATATCGGCTCCGAGGCTGACCGTCTGCCACCCCATTGTCTGCGACTTGTCTGCGAGGATGGTCTCCTCACCGTCAGTTCCGACGCTCTTCACGCTGTAGGTGCGCACCACCCAACGGTTCTTGACCGGAATCTCCGGATTCTTGTCAAAATACCTGAATGCGAGGTAGAACACCGGATTCTCGACTCCGGCAGTCTCCGGCAGCAGTTCCTTGAGGTTAAGTTCTTGCGAGTCGGTGTTCATGAGTCCCCCCTCGGTCGCAACGCCGAAACTCCCAGTGAGATCCACCCACGTGGCTATGCGGACGTTTTCTGCGTCAAAGACTCCGTTAAAATCTGTTGAGACGAGGAACTGGAAGTTATTGTCCGGCTTGCCTTCAACGAGAACTCCGTCGGTTGCAGTGCGGAACTTGACTTTAATGGGGTTATCGGCAAAATGGGCTGACTTCCGGTCGTAGTTGTGCCCCGGTTCTCCGGAATAGAACACGATGTTGTCGGCCTTCCCGCTAAAATTAAAGACCACGCTCTCCCCCACAGCGTATGTGTCACTCTCTGTCGAGACCTCGATGTCGCAGACAGGCGTTTCCTTTGCGAAGCACCCACACATGAGGGGAAATGCGGCGAGGCATAGGAGAATGCCCCGACCATTCATCGATGATATGCTTTTCTGTTTTAACATATACTTAATTTTCATTGTTTTGTCAATTCTTTGGCCTTGCAGCTCTTATGTTTTCATTTTGCTACCAGCCGACATTCTGGACGATGTTCTTGTTCATCGAATATTCCGAAACCGGAATCGGGAAGAGTACGTTACGATCGGAGATGTTTTCGCCGACGAGTTTATAGCTGTTGTTCGGAAAATATGTCCCGAGATCTTTTCCCATAGCCTTTACGTTCTCTACAAGCTCGCCCCATCGGACGAGGTCGGTCTTGCGTATGCCCTCGAAGCAGAGTTCCGCCATTCTTTCTGTCTTTATGGCCGCGAGGAATGCCGCCTCGTCCATAGTCTCCGGCAAATCCACGCCAGCGTCGGGAGTCTCGACAGGGAGACCTGCCGCACGGCGGCGAACCTGATCGACAAGCTGGTAGGCCTCGTAGTTGGGACCTTTGCGCTGCGCGTTGAGAGCCTCAGCCCTCATAAGGAGCACATCGGAATAGCGCAGTGCCGGGAAATTGGTGGCGTTGAAGGACTTCGCCTTGGTTCCGGTCTCATATTCCCGTCTCCATTTCCCGCAGTTGCGCTCACAAATCTTGTCCGCACCCCACTCTGTCTTTTCTACGTTTAGGGTGTTCGGAACGGTCTTGTAATAGTAGGAGGCAACGCACCAGTCACGTCGTAAATCACTGTCACCCATAAAACTGTCCCAAAGTTTCTTGCTGATTCGGATTGCGCCTCCGGAGTAGCCCACGGTCTCGTTGATGCAGGAGATTCCGTTCTCGATACCTAGCATACCGGCCTGCGTGGTTCCGTCGAGGTTGTTGCCGAACGCCGCGATTTCCCAAAGGCATTCCTTCGGCTCGGAGACTCCGGTGATGTGGTTGATGAAAATCTGCTGATAGTCCGGGTTCAGTTCATGCTTTCCGGACTTGATGACTTTCTCGCAGTAATCTGCGGCATCGGCGTATCGCTCAGTGTCTTCCAAGGGTTTGCCAGACATGGACATATAGACTCTCGCGAGCATAGCCTGCACACCAGTCTTTGAAATTCTCTCGTTGGTCTGAAGTTCATCAATTTCATGAACTGCCTCCTCAGCCTCCTTCATATCCTTGATTATCTGGGCATAGACTCCCTCAATCGGGGTTTGTGGCAAGAAGAAGCGACTGTCCGGTGACAGGGTCGGCTCAAGTGGCATCGGTACGCTTCCGAAATTGGTCACGAGCAGGAAATAGCAATAGCCACGGAGAAACTTGGCCTCACCGAGCATCGCTTTCACTTCGTCGGTGTCGGGAGCGGACTGCCCCGCGTAGTGAATCAGGTAGTTGGCGCGTGAGATGCACTGGTAAAGTCCCACCCACATCTTTTGGATCTCGATTTCGGACGCATCGAACGAATATATGCGAACATCCTGCGCCGGTTGGTAGGAGCGATAGTAGAACTCGTCGGAGATGGAGAGATAGGTGTAAATCGGGCCGTTGTATAGACGATTGTAGCGTCCCATCAGGGCATTGTAGCAGCCATAGAGAGCGCTCTCGACGTCTTCTTCCGTCTTGTAGGAGTATTCCGGAGTGGTGAAATCCGGTTTTAGGTCTAGCGAACAGGAGTTCAGACAGGCGGCACCGAGAAGCGCGGCAATTGACATTCTGATGATTTTTCTCATAATCATATAGTCTTTAGAATGTTATCTCAAATCCGGCGGTGTATGCCCTCGGCCTCGGGTAGGACGACCAGTCAAAGCTCGGAGTGAGCGCTGACTGATAGGTCGAGACCTCGGGGTCGGAACCGGAGTACTTGGTTATCGTGAAGAGGTTCTGGCAGGTTACGAAGAAGCGTAGGGCGTTGATGTGAGCCTTCTTGAGCGGACGCTTCGGCAGGGTATAACCAAACGAAAGAGACTTCAGACGGAGGTAGGAACCGTCCTCGATGATGCGGTCGGGATAGACTTTCGGACCGCCGCCTCCCGCAATAGGAATCGTCGCGTCGGTGTTGGTCGGGGACCAGCGGTCTGCTACGGTGGCGAACTGGTTCAGATGCTTGCGGCCCGTAGCTCCCTCAAATTCAAGACGGTTGGCATTCATAATCTGGTTGCCGTAGCTGAACTGAAAGAATATATTAAGGTCGAAGTCCTTGTATTTAAGGTAGTTCGTGAATCCTCCGGTAAAGATTGGATTCGGATTTCCGATGACAGTGAGGTCGTTACCATCGACCTTCCCGTCACCGTTAATATCCTTGTATTTTATATGTCCCGGCTTTATGTTCTCCCTGGCCTCGCCGTTGTTCGGAATCCCGTCCTTGAGGATGTAGGAGCCCTCGGCGCCGTCGAAGTCCCCGGTTTGGTAGAGCCCGTCGTATAGGTAGCCGTAGAAGAGGGCTATAGGCTGTCCGACCATCGCGATGTAAGGGGCGGTGAAGTTGTATGAGCCCCAGTTGAGCACGGTCGTCATACTGCTCTCGCCCTCGTTCAGCGCAAGCACCTTGTTCTTATTGAAGGAGATGTTGAAGTCTGTTGTCCAAAGGAAATTTCTATTAGCAATGTTCCTTGTCTTGAGCGTAAATTCAAGGCCGGTGTTGGAGACGGAGCCGACATTCTTGTAGCTGTTCATGAATCCGGTGCTCGGGGCGATGGTAGCGTTGATGAGCAGGTCGTCGGTCTTCTTGTAGTACCAATCAGCGGTGAGGGCGAGCCTCTCCCCGAAGAACGACAGGTCAATGCCGGCGTTTGTCTGGTAGGTTGTCTCCCATTTAAGTGCGTCATTTCCAAGATTTACAGGCACAAGACCCTGATGGCCGCCGTAACCGGAGCCTGAATTAATTTCGAGCGAAGTCATTGCGCCGTAGTCACTTATCCTATTGTTTCCGGTCGCTCCATAGCCCACGCGCAGCTTTCCTTCGCTGAGCCACGGAAGACGTTTCATAAATTTTTCCTCGCCGAACGACCATGCCGCTGCCACTGAAGGAAAATAGCCCCATCTATTGCCCTTCGGGAACTTGGACGAACCATCCGCGCGGAAAGTAGCTGTCAGGAGATAGCGTGAGTCATAATTGTACTCGACCCGTCCGAAAAAGGACAGTAGGCGGTTCTCTGTCTTTGTGGTGCGAGCCGATGTGAGCGTACCCTCATCGAGTCCTGCGATTCCGAGCTCCTCGTTCTTTATGTTAGTGGCATAGAATCCGTTAAGGCTGTAGAGCGACAAGTTGTAGGCCTCTCCAACGACCGTCGTGAGACGGTTCTTGCCGATGTCCTTTTTCCATGTGAGTGTGTTCTCGTTCGAGAAATAGCAGGGTTCGTGGTTATAGACGCTTCCGTTCACCTTGGTGTTGGTGCGCGAGTTTCCCGAACCGGTGTTGGAGTTGTTGAATGTCTCGGTCTTTTGGAAAATCTTCTGATAGCCTCCGCGGACCTTGAGGACGAGGTTGTCGCGAATCTTCCACTGGAGATACGCGTTGGCAATCATCGTCTTGACGCAGTTGGGGTTATATGTGTTTTTCAGGGTCATGATGGGGTTCACCCTCTGGTCCTGGTCGTAGTCAATGAAGTTGTCGAAGAGTTCGTGGAGAAGATCCTGCTGCGACATCGCTCCAGCGACGATTCTATATCCCCAGAGTCCGTACATTATCGACGAGGTCGAATAGTTCGCGTTCGCGTTGTCGGCGACTACGAACCCGTATTTCTTATGCTCCGTGTAGTTCAGATTGAGGTTGAACTGCAATGACTTGGAGAGGTTTACGGTCAGCTGAGCACGTCCCTGGTACTTTTTGAATCCGCTGTTTATCATCGTTCCGTTCTGGTCGGCGACCAGTCCCGAAACCGAATAGCGGATGTCCTTGTTCCCTCCGCGTATAGAGAAGTTGTGGTTCATCACGAAGGCGTTCCGATAGGCGTGTTCCTGCCAGTCGATTGCCTCGGCGTTTTTGTAATAATCGAGTGTCTTTTCTCCTGATATGTAATAGCTTGAGAGCGAAGGGTCGAGTTCGAGCTGGTAGCGGACGAACTCATACGGAGTCAGAAGGTCCATCTTCTTCGCGACCTGGTTTATTCCGTACCACGACTTGTAGGAAAACGTGGGCTTCGAGGTCTTTCCCTGTTTCGTGGTTATGAGAACGACTCCGTTCGCTCCCCTCGCTCCGTAA
>ERZ780141.876-NODE-876-length-20138-cov-5.570931_pt1 | contig 20138 bp, 18 predicted proteins | sample MGYA00433080_ERZ780141 | MGnify/ENA primary metagenome ERZ780141 (study PRJEB29588, sample SAMEA2154047) | human gut metagenome | biome: human gut; feature: human-associated habitat; material: faeces | place: Denmark | collected 2008/2010 ... | reverse complement strand
GCAGCGCTCCTTCATTACTTTTCATGGTGCGCTTCGGAATATTCTGTTGTCGGCAGGATTTCCTGCTATGTTTCACACGATAACATTGGAATAAATGTTTGTCAGCGCTCTTTTGCAGAATTTTTTCTTGCTGCTGCCGATTCTGAATCGAATCGATTCTATCCCTGCTTCCGAGAAAGCAGGGACGTTGTATCTGCGGATATACCCGTATGTTGACCCGATAAAATAACCACAATGTTCCTGTTCGCTACGTCGCCGCTTCTCTCGCAAAGCGGCAATGCAAAATCGTCAATCAAGGGTAACACTCTTAACTCGGATAGCTTAAATCGGAAATCTCCCTGTTCGTCAGGTTTGTATAAACGCAGGCATTGCGTGCCAAGTGTAACGGCTCAGACGCGGCTTCTTCTTTTCAATAAATGCCTGTGGCTGCACAAGCAGAAAATCAAATCCCATCATTCTTCCACCAGATCGGCAATCAGCTTGGCGTCGCTGACTGCCAGTGCAAGCTGAAGCTTGTTTTCCAGTCCGGTTTTTTGCAGCATGTTCGCCACATGGAATTTGACCGTTGACATCTCGCAGCCCATCTCTGCCGCGATGCGCGTGTAAGACAGGCCTCGCAGCAGATGCCGCAGAACTTTCAATTCCGTCTTTGTAAATTCCGTGCTTTTTGCCATGCCGATCTCAACCGTCGGAGGCGTGTCCGGAAAAATATGTTCCCCGGCCATCGTTTGCCGGACAACATCCATCAAACGCTTCTGCGTAGAGTCCTTATACCACAGGCTGTCGGCCCCGGCCCTCTTTGCCTCGTCCAGAACCGCACAGTCGATCAGCGAGGTCACGACAATAATTTTGCTCTTCGGCTGTATGGCTTTGATCTGACGAACGGCAGTCAGTCCGTTCTCGCGGTTCTCCGTTTGCACATCCATCAAAATCAGATCGACGGAGCTTGTCCGGCACACCTCAACCGCCTGCTTTGCACCGGGGATGGACGCCATGATCCGGTATCCGTCCTCGACACGGAAATAGCTTTCCAGAAGACTGCGGATCATAGTCTGGTCTTCAACGATCATCACTCTCATGTGCTGCTTCCTCCTGTTCCGGCAGACTGAGCATCAGCTTAAAGCGTGGGATGCTCCAAACCTCCATTTTGCCGCCTGCTTTTTCTATACGTCGACGCAGCATGGAAAGGCCTCCGCCCTCTGTGATCTTTTCCTTCGGCACTGCGCCGTTGTTGGTCAGGGCGACCTCCATGCAGTCCGGCTTCTGCCAAAAGTGCACATACAATTCTGTGCCATCTGCGTGGCGGACACAGTTTGCCGCACATTCGCAGATCGCCAGTGCGCTCAGTGTGCGCATCCACTGCCTTTGCGGTTCATTCCCTGTCAGCAGAACGCAAACGCCCAATTCTTCCGCTCGCTTTTTCGCCGCCTCCAGCGGTTCGGATTGCGCCGTTATCTGGCTGGAGCGATAAAGCACTGAAATTGACTGTTCCCACAGCGCCGCGTTTGCACGAATTTCCTTCTGGTCCGTGTTCTGGAGCAGCACACGGCGCGCCGCGAGGATGCTGTGTCCAATGTCATCATGCACACGCAGCTTCATTGCCAGCGTTTCTTCTTCCCGAATGATCTCCGGCATCTGCACGAACAGCCGCCGAAGCCGCTCATTCGCCTCCGCCAGCTTCGCGTTTTCCGCTTTCAGCTGGTTCTGCTTCCGGATCAGCTCCGTAACGTCTGCGGCAGTGATCTGCGTATAGCGGACGCCCGCTTTTGTTGTGATCTGCTCCTGCGCAAAGCGCAGCGCCTTCCCGTCCGGAAATCGGTAGATCCGAAGGTGCCGATCCAAACAGCGCACGTTTGCGGGCGGCGAGTGCAGGGCGCTCTGCATCTCTTCAAGCGACTGTATGCCGCCTTTTCGCAGCCAGTTTGCAATGGCAAGCATCCGGCGGTTGATAAGCCGCACCACGCCGTTTTTATCGAAGAAGCAGGCCGCGATGGGCAGACTGTCGAAGCTTTCCTTAATCCTGTCCATACGCCTTTACCCTCTCGATCTTTCCAGCTTCCGCGTCACATATTGCAGTCCGTCCTCATCCTGCTCCCATTCCAGACCTGGAAACCGCGCACGCAGCCCGCAGAGCGGCTCCGCCGCTGAAACACAGAGAGTACTCTCCACCCACTTACCAATCTCTATGGAGATCAGCAGCGCACGCAGCGATTCCAGTTCCGTCTCTACGACCGCCTCAAACAGGTCGTAGACCTGCGTTGCCTGCTCGACGGTAAGCTGGCCTTCCCCCTTGACGATCGCCTTGCAGTCGGCACCATAGACACTGATATTCTCGGAAGATTCATTGAGGCACAGCAGAAGCTCCTGCGCGCTGATCGCACCGCGCTGCACGCCGACAAAAATCAGGTTGCTTCTACGCTTGATGTAGGTTCCGATGATGATGACCTGCCCGAGCAGGTGTCTGGCTCTGCCGGAATCTTCCGTCTTTTGCAATTCAGCCAGCAGATCCCGCAGCATCGCGATCTGCCGGGCGGTCTGCGCCTCCATCATGTCATACAGGCGGTTTTCCTCCGTCAGCTTCAGCCATCTTGCGCGCTGTGCATTCTCTGCTGCCAGAACGTCGCCGGTATCACGCAGCTCATCCCTTGTCAGCTCCAGCTCCTTTCGGATCTGATTCAGCGCGGAAATGTCCTCCTTCCAGAACACCCAGCCGCGGCGCAGCTTGTGCCGCTTCAAAAGCGTATCGTCGCCCAGATGGGCGGTATCCTGCTGCATCTGCCGCAGCTCGCTTTGCGGCAAAGCCCCCTGCATGGCAACAGACACATATTGGGGGCAAAATGCAGAATCTGTAATCTGGACAGGCAGGCTCGTTGCCTCAAAAAGTTCGTCGTATCCGAGGTTGGACTGAATCAGCCCGCATTGAATGCAGCATTCCAGAATGCTCGCAAAGATCAGGCACTGCGACACCGTCATATCGCCCGCAAGCACCCAGACCCAATGGATCTTTTTGACATACGCATAAGCATAGGCCAGTGAAAGCGCAAGCGGAACCAGCGGCAGCCAGCGAATTCTCCTGCTGCGCGGGATGCGGCAGTTTTTTACCATCGAAAGAAACGCAAATCCCGCGCACAGGGCCTCCCAAGCCAGCACAAAGAAATAACCGCTCTCATACCGATACTCCTGATCCGATAAAACGCCGGACGGGAAGGAAAACACCTGCTGGTGCAGATCATTGGTCAGAACGAGCAGAAGCAGAAGCAGCGTCGGAAGATACAGAAGCTTTGTCCATCGCGGCAGCCGAAAATCCTCTCCCTTACCCAGCGACTGGGAAACAAAGGCCGACAGCATGGGGATGAACAGCATCGGAAAATAGTAGAAATACCACAGCCAGCGCTCTGCATCCGTGTTTTCAATGGAAAATTTGATTGAGCGCAGAAGAATCCAAAGCACCATCAGCACCGAGATCGCCACCAGATAGCGCCGCACCTGCGTCTGCACGATGCGGATCCGCAGGGAGTAGCACCACGCGCTGAACAAAAACACATAGATCCCGCTTCGCAGGTGGTTGAGAACCGGAGAGTGGAAAATATGTCGGCTTGCATATCGGAGCCACATGGCAAACGCAATGAGCACCAACACGCCCAGCGCAAACAAGATGCTCTTTTTTGTCGCTTTGCTCATGCCGTATGCCTCCCATCTCTGCACATTCGTATGGATAGTATATCATGCGGACGGAAAAAGGCAACACGGTTTTGCCCTCTTTGCCGAGAGAATCGAGCCGGGCGATGGCCTTTGCGCAAAAAATAATTGCAAACCCTATCCAATCGGCGGGGGCGGAAGGGGGCGATAACAGCTAAAATACAAATGGAGCATACAAAAGAAGAGAAAGGCGGTGGAAAAGAGCAGATGCGAAGGATTGTGCTGGATATGAAAGGCGGACTTCTGGCGGAAGCGGTCATGCAATCACTTTCGGGATGCGACCCGGATTTTCTTGTCTACCGTTCTTCAAAACCGGAGGAAACGCTTGCCCTGTGCCGGACCTGCCGTGCCAATGTGTTGGTGATGGAGGTCATCCGGCAGGGCATCTGGAAGCTGAGCGAGCGGCTCAAGCTTTGCAATGCTGTAAAGCAGCTCGGCTGGGTCTGTAAGGTTCTGCTTCTGGTGGATGAGAACGCGGACGAACTGCTTGCCGCCGATGTGCGTCAGGCGGTGAAGGATCAGTTGGTTGATAATTTTATTTACGCATCGGTATCGCCGACCTACCTCGCGGGTGTGATCGACACGCTTTAACCCTCTGGCTTTCGCTGCCTGCGCGGAAAGCCGCATCATGTACGTATTCGACAAAGAAATAACAGAAGGAGGTTCCACATGAAAAACATGAAAAAACGAATTCTTGCGATTTTCCTTTGCCTGATCCTTACAGTGTCCCTTGCCGCAGCCGCGGCCGCAGAGGATTTCACCGTGACCCTGCCGCCCAATATCCTGCCGCCCAATATGCCCAATCAGCCAGAGATAGAACCAGATCACACGACGGTACCAGATGATACTACAATAACGCTTCAGATCCCGATCACCAAGGTCGTTACACTGGGCGGTAATACCGCGCCGCAGCGGACGACGTTTTCCTTTAACGCTATACCCAGTTATGGGCCGAATTATGGCTACAACAGCAGCACCGGCCTCTGGGATGTGCGGAACTGCACGGTGAGTGTAACCGGAGAAGGGGCATTCAACTGTGTGATGACCATTCGGATCGAGAAAGCGGATTTGCGCGATCTGACCGACCTGCATGGCATCTTTATTACGGAAACGGACGACGAACAGCCAGGCTGGACATACGATAAGACCCGCTGGTTCCTTCAGCCGCATTATGAATTGAGAGAGGATCCTTATGAAGACCCGTGGACGGGCGGCTGGGACTGCTACAACAAATTCAAAGTCACGGAAGACGGTGTGCATGTCGACCCGAACGATGCGCAGCGCGGGCTTGGCTTTGTCAACACCTACACCGAGAACACCTACAAAACCGCAACGCTGAATAAAACAGACCATTTCGCCTTCCTCAAGGGATATCCGGGCGGCGGATTTGCCCCGGGCAAAAATATGAGCCGCGCAGAGGTGACCACCATGTTTGCCCGCCTGCTGACCGAGCAGATGGAGGCAAACAAATCCTATCCGGCCTCCTTCTCCGATGTGACCTCGGCGCACTGGGCGGCCAACTATATCGGCTACATGGAGCAGTTCGGGATCGTCCGCGGTTACAGCGACGGAACGTTCCGGCCAAACGCGCCGATCACGCGCGCGGAATTTGCCGCGATCTGCTGCCGGTTTGAGCAGCTGACGGACGGAGCTGCGACCTTTACGGACGTTCCTGCCTCTCATTGGGCAGCAAAGTCCATCGCCTATGCGGCAAAGCGCGGCTGGGTCACAGGCTATGCGGATGGAACGTTCAAGCCGGGCAACAACATTACCAGAGCAGAGGTCGCCGCAGTCACCTGCCGCCTGCTCGAACGCAGCGCCGACGAAGCGTATATCCGTGCCCATCTGAAAGAGATGCCAAGAGTCTTTGCTGACATGAACGAGCAGCACTGGGCATACTGGTATGCGATGGAAGCTGCCAACGGCCACGACTATACCAGGTCCGGCAATGCGGAAACGTGGCTCCGGACATATCCATAAGCAGGAGGGTTTTATATGCAGGTCACAATTCAAAGCATCCCTGCAAGCCTGCAGGAATTTGAGACGCTTGCGGCAGGCGGAAGACAGCCGGAGCGCATCTGCGCCCTGTTTCTGTGCGCACTGGCACTGTTTGACAAGGACAGGGACGCCGGAACTGCCGCAATGAATCTCCTGCGCGGCCCGCGGCCCATGACGCCCTACGATGCGCAGTTTCTGCGTGACCGGCTGCGCGGAAAAGCCTATCTGCCGCTTGCGTATTTTGAAGGCGCGACGCCGGAAAACGGCTATACCCCGCGCACACCATACCGGCTGAACGTGCTGGCAGACCCCAGGCCGCAGGACATCGAGCCGGGGTATCTGCGCGTGTTCCTGAAAACGGCGGGCGCAGATTCGCCGCGGCCCATGAAGCTGCGGCAGAAGGCATCAACCGGCGAGTGGTTCCTCTGGGAGTATTCCAGCATTCTCAGCGGCATCCGTATTCCTGCGGCGGAAGACCCGTGGGCATAGTAAACAGAGAAAGGGAGAACAGACAATGGGACTCATGAAAGCAGCATTGGGCGCGGCTGGCGGTGTGATGGCCGATCAGTGGAAGGAGTATTTTTACTGTGAATCCATTCCGGAGAACGTGATGGCAGTCAAGGGTCTGCACCGCGTTTCCGGGCGCAGCAGCAACTACAAGGGCAGCGAGAACATCATTTCCAACGGCTCGGTCATCGCGGTGGCTGACGGCCAGTGCATGATCATCGTCGATCAGGGCAAGGTCACGGAGCTGTGCGCCGAACCGGGCGAGTTTGTCTATGATGCTTCGACCGAGCCGTCGATCTTCTCCGGTGAGTTGGGAACCAGTATCCTCGACACGTTCAAGAACATCGGAAAGCGCTTCACTTTCGGCGGCGAGCCGCCCAAGGATCAGCGCGTGTACTATTTTAATACCAAGGAGCTCATCGGCAACAAATACGGCACGCCGTCGCCGGTCCCCTTCCGCGTCGTTGACCAGCGGGCAGGCATTGACATCGACATTGCCATCCGCTGCTTCGGCGAATACAGCTATCGCATCTGCGACCCGATTTTGTTCTACACGAACGTGTGCGGCAACGTCGGCGAAGATTATACCCGCGACCGGCTGGATGGGCAGCTCAAAACCGAGCTTCTGACCGCCCTCCAGCCCGCGTTTGCCAAGATTTCCGACATGGGCATCCGCTATTCCGCGCTTCCCGGCCATACGATGGAGCTGGCGGACGCGCTGAATGAAGTCCTCTCCGGAAAATGGCGCAACCTGCGTGGGCTTGAGATCGTTTCCTTCGGCGTTTCGTCGGTCAAGGCGAGCGAGGAAGATGAGAAGATGATCAAGGAGCTGCAGCGCAACGCAGCGTTCATGGATCCGACGAGAGCGGCGGCGCACCTCGTTGGCGCACAGGCTTCCGCGATGCAATCTGCGGCGGCCAATCAGGGCGCGGGTCCTGCAATGGCGTTCATGGGCATGAACATGGCGGGCCAGATGGGCGGTATGAACGCACAGAATCTCTATCAGATGGGTGCGCAGCAGCAAGCACAGCCCGCTCCGGCTCCCGCTGCACCGGCAGCGCCCGCGAACGGCTGGACGTGCAGCTGCGGACAAAGCGGTATCACCGGCAATTTCTGCCCGAACTGCGGCTCCAAAAAGCCGGAGCCGAAGCCAGCGGCAGGAAGCTGGAAATGCCCGCAGTGCGGCGCGACGGCAACCGGAAAGTTCTGCCCGGAATGCGGCACAAAAAAGCCGGAAGCGCAGGCAGACGGCTGGACGTGCAGCTGCGGTGCGGTGAATAAGGGCAAGTTCTGCGCCGAGTGCGGCAAACCGAAGCCGGCCGGCGTTCCGCAGTACAAATGCGACAAGTGCGGCTGGGAGCCGGCTGATCCGGCGCATCCGCCGAAGTTCTGCCCCGAATGCGGCGATCCGTTTGACGACGGCGATTTGAAGTGAGAAAAGCACTGAAAATTGCTCTGATTGTCGTGCTGATGATTGCAGTTATCACACTGGCAGGCGTTTTGCTGTACAGGTTTTTTATCGGAAGCCGGATTCAAGATGGAGGCAGAATGGAGAATCCGGATGCATACAGAGCAGGCAAGGAACTGGTGGAATTTGAGTGGCGGCAGAACCACAGGAATTACTACAGCAGCTTTTCACTGAAATTTTATCAGGAGGACGATATGCCTCTGCTGACCGGCTGGTTTCCGAGCCAATCGGGCGGCGATGAGGTAAGAGAAAGCAGGATGGATGCGTTTTCCGACCCGGTTCCATGGCAGCTAACGTGGCTACAGTGGTTTGCGCTTCAGAATATGCTGGCAGAGTCGGATCTGCCCGAATACCGAAAGCCGTCTTCCGATACCGCAGATGAAACCGACAGTGAGATCCGGGTCGTTTGGCGCACCGATGACGGGAGTAAGACCCAAACGCTCAGCGGCAGCCATGCGGAGGCACTGGAGGCCTTGGTTCTGGGTATTGCCGAGGAAGCGTATGCTGCATCCACGCTTGAAACAGCGCAGCGTGAGGTGCGCGAAACAGCAGAGTTGGTCGGAATTTACTGGGAGCAAAACGCCTCGTCTGCGCGTGACTGCTTCAGCTTCCTTCTCGACGAGCGGACGCTGCCATCCCGAGCGGAGAAGCAGATGCTTTTCTCCTATCGGTATCAGGATGGCGACGGTAAGCCTATTTTCAGGCAGAACATCGCCGTCGAGCCGGAGAAGGCGCGGACATATTTCAGCAGCATCGGACAAGAGCTTCGCGCGCTGGAGCTTCCGGTTTCCCCCGGCGTCTGCCCGGATGGTGTTGCGGACAGCTGCATTGCCGCGACATGGCAGGACGGCGGCGAGGTTTTCACGAACAACTACTGTGGCGCGGGCGCACAGAGCATCTTTGACCTTCTGGCAGCGTTTGCTGAGGAAACAGAGGCCGGGATTTTTTCAAGACCTGCGCCGGACGGCGGATGGAAATGTCCAGAGTGCGGGATGCCGAATGGCAGTAGCGTATTTTGCGCAGAGTGCGGAGCCAGACGCCCTGCGGAATCATAAAAACAAACAACAACAAGGAGACGAGGAGGAATTATTATGAATGGACACAAGTTTTTGAAGGTCACTGGCATTCTGATGATCATTGCCGCTGTATTCTCCATCATTGCGGGTGTGCTTGTCGGTGGACTGGGTGCGCTGGCGGCAGGACTCGGCGCAGCATCCGGCCTGACATTTGCCTACTGGGCAGCGCTGTTTCTGACACTGATCGGAGGGATTTGCCAGCTGATCGCCGGAATCAAAGGCGTCAAGCACAGCAAGCGCAGCGAAAAAGCAGGCGGGCTCATCGTATGGGGCGCAATCGTGGCTGTATTCAGCGTCTTGAGCATCGTGATGAATCTGGTCAACGGCGGCGAGTTTAACGTCACAAGCGTTCTGACGGGCGTGGCCGTTCCGGCCTTGTACATCTACGGCGCGGTGCTCAATTCCAAGGCAGATGCACAGTACGCCGCATAATTTGAGAAGCAGATACAAAGGAGATTGGTACATATATGGGACTGTTCGATAAGAAATATTGCGATATTTGCGGAGAAAAGATTGGCTTACTTGGCAACCGCAAGCTGGAAAACGGGAATCTCTGCAAAAACTGTGCCAAAAAGCTCTCGCCGTGGTTCTCTGACCGGCGCAGCAGCACCGTCGAGGAGATCAAGGCGCAGCTTGCCTACCGTGAGGAAAACCGGCAGAAGGTTGCGGCGTTCCACACCACCCGGACGCTCGGCACGAACACCAAGGTGCTTCTGGACGAGGACGCGGGAAAGTTTATGGTAACAAGAGCAAGAGATCTTCAGGAGGCAAACCCGGATGTTCTGGACTTTGCAGACGTGACCGGCTGCAATCTTGATATTGACGAGAGCCGTTCGGAGCTCAAGCGCGAGGATAAGGACGGCAAGGAGGTCAGCTACAATCCGCCGCGCTATGAATACTCCTATGACTTCTACATCACCATATTCGTCAACAACCCCTACTTCAACGAAATGCGCTTTCAGGTCAACTCCAGCTCTATAGACATTACGCCGCCCTCGGCACGCCCGGGCATGCCGGCAAGATGCAACCCCGAAACCAACGTCGAGTACCGCAACTGCAAAAAGCTCGGCGAGGAGATCCGTCAGGCGCTGACGCAGGTACGAAAAGATGTGCGTGAGAAGATCGAGCAGGCAGCCGCGCCCAAAGCGGCAGTCACCTGCCCCTACTGCGGCGCGACTACCACGCCGGATGCAAGCGGCTGCTGTGAATACTGCGGCGGCGCGGTGAACGGCTGAACCATCCATCAAACGACGATTTGGAAAGAAGGACTTAAAAATGAGAAAGTATGTAGCATTACTCCTGATTGCAGCTGCACTCCTGACGCTTGCCGCCTGCGGCAGCAAGGATGCGCTGGCCGGAACATGGTCTGCTGATCTCGGAGATGACGGCGTGATCACATGGACATTCAACGGCAAAGGCAAATGCACCATGGAGAATGCGTACATGAAGCAGAATGGCACCTATACCATTGACGGCGACCAGCTTACGGTAACGCTGGAGGCATGGAGTGAACCGTCTACTTACACGTTCTCCGTGGATGGCAGCAGCCTTACCATGAATGAGAACTCTGGCTACGGCATCAGCGGCACTTTTACGAAAAAATAAACCGCATAGAAGCACAATACGTATCAGCCACCCACCGGACTTTAGAAAGGAGAAAACATTATGGATAACCTTACTGGCAGCATGAAAGATGTCGCATTCGCGACCAGCCCCCGTGAATTTGATCTTTCCTATTCCACCACACTCGAGGAGATCATGGAGAAGCTCAATGCCCGCAAGGCAGCGTTCCAGATGCCGTTCCAGATCAAGGGCGGCATTCCTGGGCAACGCATCTCGTTCGAGAAAGAACCGAATGTGGACGTTGGTCTCTGGCTTTTCCTCAAGGACGGCACACACATCCGGATCCAGCCGGTCATTACGGAAGCCAAGATGTCGGTTGGCGGTATGCGCGTTGATAAGAACAGTGCGCTGCGCAAGGGACTCAAGGGCGCGACGGTAGGCCTTGCAACGGAGCGTGGCGCTTATATCGACACCGTGACTGAAACCGTGAAGAAGATCTTGAACGGTGAGGAAGTAGAGGACTATGTCGCACCAGAGGTTCCGGCCGAAACGAAGGACTGGATGACAACGTTCCTGCTCTGCCTCTTCCTTGGCGGCCTCGGCGTCCACCGCTACTACGTCGGAAAGATCGGCACGGGTATTCTCTATACGCTGACGGCCGGCCTGTTCGGCATCGGGTATCTTGTCGACTTTATCAAGATTCTTTGCGGCAAGTTTACTGACAAGGACGGGAACCTGATCCAGCGCGAAAAGAAATAAGGAAAGCAAAATGTCTCAGGTATGCATTGCTGTTTTTTGCCGGAATGATATGTTATTTTCTGTTGATCGGCAGATTTGTGCATCCCTGAAGGATATTGGGAGGGAATTATGAAACAGACGAAGGCCAAGCTTCTATGCCTGCTTCTTGCAGTGCTGATGCTGCTCAGCAGCCTCACCGCCTGCGGCAAAGATAAGGCGAAAGACTCCAATCTGATCAAGCTCGGTGACTATGAGCTGCTCTACAAGGGCGCGTGCATCATGGAAGATTCGGACGGAAATGACGCAATCGTTCTGACACTGGACTTCACAAACAACGGCAAGGAGAATGCGTCGTATCTTTGGAGCGTCGATGAAACGGTTATGCAAAATGGCGTAGAACTGGAAACAGCAACTGTCTTTACCGACTACGACACCTTTGAAACCGTGATAGAAGGCCAGTTTGCAGATGTCGCTCCGGGTGCAACGCTGGAAGTTCGGACAGCATATCTGCTTCAGGACACGACCAGTCCAGTCGAGGCTACCTTCGAGCAGTTCCTCGGCAAGAAAAGCGGCAAAGTTACGATTGACCCGACCACGCTCAGTCGTGAAGATGCCGCGAACTCGGAAACGATGACGACGGATCCTGGCGCGGGAACGCTCGGAACAGACACGATGGCCACGACCGGCGACGCGCTGCTCGACTGGTGGAACGGCGAATGGTACGGCTGGTGGAAGATGAGCGGCTGTTATGGCTACTACGAGAGCATGGAGGGAAAATGGTGGGATATCTGCGGCGTCATTGACATCGGCACGGACTACACTGGCACGATCACGCTTTGGGACGAGGACTACACGAGGTCCGAACCCATGGCTTCCGCGCAGGTCAGTCTGAGCGAGGCCGGAACCGGCGAGCACGGCACGGTGATGTCAGAGGGCGGCTGGTTCACAAACGTGGCCCTGGAGCATGCCGACTGGATCGTTGACCCCGGCCTTTTGGACTATGACGACATGATCTGGATCAGCGGCGACTATGAAGATGGCGATGACGAGTTCCACTACGACATCTATCTGCGCCCGTGGGGACTCTACTGGGATGACATGGAGGAAGATACACATCCCTACCGCTATACCGACTGGTATCTGCCTCTGATTGACGCAGGCAAGTCCATGCCGGATGCCATCGGAGAAGACGCTCCGGAAGGAGTTGTTCCGACGGAAGGCGCTCCGTTCACCCCGACGGACGCGATGGCCTCCGGCGGCGACGGCATCGTGACGGAAGAGCAGGTACAGAAGGGTTACGTCTGGATGAACGAGGTCAACAATAATATTTTCGATGCAACTTACGATGATATTGTTGCTTACTTCGGCGTGGAAGGTCAGTTCGTCAAGGAAGAGTACAGCGACCACATGAAGGCAAACTACCGCTACTATAAATGGATCTCTGAGGACGACGACTCCCATTTCATCTACGTCAATTTTAAGGAAAACGAGTCGGGCGTTTATACGGTGAGTGCGTACAACACCAGCGGCTTCTCCGGCACAGAAGCCATCGAAAAGTATCTGGACATCGTGAAGGCTGAGGCCGCCGAGGCGAATAGGGCGGCGTCTGCAAACGCCGAGATGAAGGACTTCTCCGCGGAGATCGCCCAGTTTGCAAAAGACGATGTTAAGGTCAAGATCATGACGAAGATCCCGGTATCCGGCTGGTCGTTCGATGATAGTGGGCGCTGCCTGGTGGAAAACGACGATCCCACAGCCTTCGGCGCAGGCGCCATCAGATTCGAGGTAAGAACCAATGTGGAGGACTTCGACTACTACAAGGACGACTTTGAAAACTATCAGGACATCGACGATCGCGTGATCGGCGGCATCACCTTCAAAGGCCGCACCTACAAGCACATCGGCTACAATTGGATCCAGTATGTCGCGCAGATCGACGACGGCCGCGCACTGTCCATCGGACTGACGAAATTGGAGTGCGTCCCGGGAACGATGCCCGACATCATTCTCAACAACATGACGTTCCAGTAAGGGCAGCGTCCTTCTGAGAATTTATATGAAAACCGGCTCCCGCCCCAATTTGGAGCGGGAGAATCCGGCTATTTGCGGAGAAACGGAGGGGATACTGTGAAGCTCAAGGCGTTCCTCGTCATGGCAGGCCTGTGGATGGGGCTGTTCGGTCTGGCAGCCTGCAGCGGTGCTGTCGAACGCACTTATCAGTACCATGAGACGACGGTCCTTTTTAATGACTTCCACATCAAAAAAACCGTTTACAGCCCGGCGGGCATGAAGCTCTATTACCGCGGCGGGCAGTTCAAGGACACGCCCATCCGCTGCTACGATGCAAATTTTGAGGATCTGGGCGATCAGTTTGAATATTCCTTTCAAAACGGCGTTCTGACAGTTCAGGCGGATTTTGCCGAAAAAATCAGCGGGCTGACGATTGAGGACAGAGAACACGACGTTATCTATCATCTGCGCTACCTGGACTCTCCGCAGTTTGCGTGGCTGGCGGATACGTTCTGGCTGGACTACGGTATGATGACGATGGGAGACGAGGCGCGGTATTACAGCGATGCGGAGCGGCAGGCGCAGGCAGAGCGGGAGCTCACCGAGCATGCGCAGACACGCGATGTTTTTGCGCTGCTCGAGGGCACGTGGATCTCCGAGGATGGTCTGCAAAAATATGTGTTTTCCACGGACGCAGACGGGAGCGAATTGCGTGCGGCGGAGCTGTGGTTCGACGAAACGGAGCAGAAATGGAATGGCTGGGAGCTGTGCGTCGAGTCCGCGTTTCAGACGCCGTATTTCGGCGGCGAATACAGTGAGGACGTGGCGGAGCACCTGCAGCAGATCGTGCTGGGAAACAGCGATCATGCGGCGGCGGATCTGCACGTCCTGTACGATACGCAAAACGAGGTCATATTGGGCAGTGGGCTGACTTACCACAGAGAGTAGGACTACAGTGCCGTCAGGCACCGGCACAGGAAACGAGGAAAGAACATGGCAACACAAATCACAAATTATCAATGTCCCGCCTGTACGGGACCGCTCCATTTTGTAGGAGAATCCGGCAGGCTGGAGTGCGATTACTGCGGCTCAAGCTTCGATATCGCAGAAATTGAAGCGTTCTACGCAGAAAAAGAAGCAAAAGCGGCGGAAGCGGCACAGAAGCGGGAAGAAACAGAAGCGGCTCAAAAATCTGCCGAAGCGGAAGAACAGCAGACTGCCACAGACGGCTCTGACTGGGATTCTTCCGGCCTGAGCGAGGACTGGGGCGCGGACGCGGCCGACATGAAAGCCTACTGCTGCCCATCGTGCGGTGCGGAACTGCTCTGCGACGCAACGACTGCAGCCACATCCTGCCCATACTGTGGAAACCCGTCGGTGCTTCCGGGGCAGTTCAGCGGCATTTTGAAGCCCGATTTTGTGCTGCCCTTCAAGCTGAGCAAGGAGGATGCCATCAAGGCATTGAAGAAGCACTATCTCAAAAAGCCTCTGCTGCCATCGACCTTCTCCAAAGCCAACCATCTGGAGCAGATCAAGGGTGTGTATGTACCTTTCTGGATGTACGACGGTGAGGCCAGCGGAAGTGCGCAATTCCATGCTACGCAGGTACATACCTACACCTCAGGAGATTATGAGATCACGGAGACAAGCCACTATGATGTGCAACGCGCAGGTTCCATTGCCTTTGAAAAGATCCCGGTGGACGCATCGAGCAAAATGCCGGACGATTACATGGACTCCATCGAACCGTTTGACTATGCAGATCTCAAGCCGTTTTCCACGGCGTATCTGCCCGGATTTATGGCAGATAAATATGATGTCAGCGTCGAAGACAGCCGGGAACGGGCAGACACACGCTGCGCGGGCTCGCTGCTGAGCGCACTGGAACGCACGGTTTCGGGCTACACCACCTGCAATGAAACGAGCCGGGATATCCACTTGAAGCGCGGCAAGGTGCATTACGCACTGCTTCCCGTCTGGATCCTGAACACAAGGTGGGAGGGAAAAGATTTCCTCTTTGCCATGAACGGTCAGACCGGCAAGCTTGTCGGCAACCTTCCGGTCAGCACGAAACGGGTAATTGGCCTGTTTGCGGCAATCGCGGCATCTCTTATTGCCATCAGTGTGACCGCGCTGCTGCTTTTGTCGCGATAGGGAGGGCTGAGACATGAAAAAAAGAATACGTTGTCTCCTGCTGGTGCTTATGTTCTGCCTTATGCTCTGCGTGGGCGCAGCTGCGGCTGAGCAGACAGGCGCACAGCTTTCTTACGTGACGGACGCAGCCGGACTTCTCAGCGAAAACGAAAATATGCTGCTGGAAAAGATGGCGGAAAGCGTCTCCAAAAAGTATGGTGTCGGCGTCTACATCGTAACCGTGGAGGACTATCGGGACTTCCATTCTGAAGGCGTCTATAAGGCGACCTACACCATTTACCATGAATGCACCATGGGCGAAGGACCGAACCGCGACGGGATCATGCTCCTGCTCAGCATGGATGATCGCGACTGGGCAATGTTCTGCTACGGCTCACGCTGCGAGTATGCGTTCAACAGCTATGGTCAGCAGAAGCTGGAAAAGGTCTTCCTCGACAATTTCGGCGAGAACGACTGGTACGGCGGCTTTGAGGATTACGTCAAAGAATGCAGCGTCTATCTGGAAAAGGCTTCCGCAGGAAATCCGGTCCGGGCGAGCTTGTTTATTCCGATCCTTATCATGATCGGTCTTTCTATGCTGGCAGCAGCTGTGGTCGTCGCTGTGATATGGCAAAAAATGGATACTATATCAAAAAAAGCAACCGCAAACGACTACGTCTCCGCGGGACTCCGGCTTACGGAGCAAACAGATCGCTTTACCCATAAGACGACCTCCAGCCGGAAGATCGAGCGCAGCTCCTCCAGCAGCGGAAGCAGTTACAGCGAATCCGGCGGCGGCGGTTCCGGCCGAAGCGGAAAATTTTGAAAGGAGCGACCATGAAAACAACCCCCAGACGAGTATTCGCACTAATGCTGGCGCTGATTCTGTTGTTGTCCCTCTGTGCCTGTGTACAGAAGACGCAAACAGAGCCTAACGAATCGAGAACAAGTACAGATAAGGTAAAAATGCCTACTAAACCCGACAAAAAAGCGCCTGAAAAGCAGCCGGAGGAAGCTCCATTGCAAAATGATATGCGTGATCGCACGTCACGCGACGAGGCGTCAGACACACAGCCGGTACAATACGGGTTTTCACAGGAGGCAGAGACCTCTCTTGGATGGCTGCGGGACAGGATCGACTTTCCAATGACCATGTTTGGCGCGGCATATCTCGGTTATGTCGGCGGCCTGTTTGAGGAGGGCTTCGAGGCGGGCTTCCCCTCGTGGCTGTGGGAAACCAACGAGGCCATGCTCCTCAAATACCCCTTTATCACGGAGATTGACGAGGATCACATTATCGGCGGCGCGGGGTATCTGTATTGCATCGTGCCGGTCGATGAGAACGCGACGGTTGCAATCAACCGTGTCCAGTGGAACGAAAAAACACAGACCGACGAGGTCACGGAGGTGCTCTACCGGTCAGAGAGCGGCGAACCGGTGCTGCTCTTTGCAAATCTCGACGGCGTTGCATATGAGGCCGACACCCAGGTCTTCATCACTGACAACAACGGGAACACCTGCGAATGGTATCCCTCGCTTGATGCGATGAGCTATCTTGCGCCGTGTATATCGGAAGCCGGCGACTATCTTTCGTTTGACTTTACAGAATATGCCTGGTACAACGCCCCGGCCGAGTTTTCCGCGTGGCTTGCCGACGGCTGGAGCGGCATGACCGCGCTCGGTCTTGCCGGATCGCAGCGTGACGGCATGGGCTGGATCACAGAAACCATGGTGGGGGAAACCAGCCGCTATGCCTATTTCTCGCTGCGCTTCTATCTTGAGGATGAGACGGGCGGTACGGTCGATCTGGAGTGGGTATATGAAGACAGTGACGACATTGAGGAGATGTGGAGCGGCTTCTGGACGATTCAGACCATTCTGGACGGACCGAGCTATGTGACGCTCAGCTTATCGCTTGTGGGCGGCAATAACTACGGCGTCACGGACGGCCCGATGTATCTGTGTGAGACGTATCCCCTCCTGATCAGTCCAAGCGGCACGGAGCTGCTGGTCGGCGCGGGTGAGAGCGGCATTTGCCTGCCGTTCATGTCGCAAAGCACAACGGCATGTGTGCTGACACAGGCCGTAGGATAGAAGGCGTGCAGGGAGCCAACTGCTTTGAGGTTTGCATTTGCAAATTCTGTTTGGCAGCGATCTAGCAAAAGTACAACAATTTATCCTTTGCAAATTCAAGACGCGGAAGCTTTGCGCTGTGCGTTTGCTATGTTTTGGAAAGATGTGCTGCTTCGGCGCATCACCGCTCGAACTTGGGAAACAAGTCTGTAGCTTGTTGGGGCGCATTCTCTGCGCTTTGTCATCTTTGCGGCCTCTTCCGGCTGCGCCGCCCCACCACAACTTCATATCGCCCCATTCTGCCCGCAGCGATCATGCTGCGGGCTTTTCTGCGTTTTTAGGGCTTCATTGCTGTTCTCCACCTCCGTGAATTTGAAATTCCGACATTTCAAATTCAGAAAATTCCAGTTTTGTCTTTCCTGTTTCCTTCATTTTGCTTTGTAGCATGGCTGCAATATTTTTCTCTATCTGCATATCCAAAGCCGCCTCCAACCAAAAGGATACAGAAATGGTTTCTTTTGGTAAATACCGGCATGCTGGCAAAGCGTCCAGCTTTCCGGCACGGCGGAAAGCCGTCCAAATCCGCCGCGATCTCCGCCCCTCGGAAGCTGCTGCGAGGTGGCAGGATTGCCATGATCCTGCAGGTTTTTCCAATGGTTTTGTGAAGTTTATAGAAAAATGCGTGGCGGACAGAAAAGGTTTGAAATCTCGAGTAAATTCGTGTATATTGAAAATTAAGATAACCGCCGGCCCGGACAGATGGTCAGCCGGCGTGATGGACGGCTCGAAGAGAGAAGGCGTTATCAAAAAGAGCCGGAAAGTGAATACAGAGGAGCGTGATTTAGTTGGAAGAACTGCTGCGCATGGAGCACATCAGCAAACGATTCGGTGACTTCTATGCGAACCACGATGTCAATCTGTCCGTAGCCAAGGGCGAGGTCCATACCCTGCTCGGCGAAAACGGTGCGGGCAAATCGACGCTGATGAACATTCTGATCGGTCTTTACCAGCCGACGGAGGGGTCGATCTTTCTCAACGGCAGGCAGGTGCGGATCGAGTCGCCCAGCCAGGCGGTCAAGCTCGGCATCGGCATGGTGCATCAGCACTTCATGCTGGTCGAAGCGATGACCGTGTTTGAAAACATGATCCTCGGCGACCGGAATTCCAAGGGTATCTTTATCGACCGGGAGGCGCGGCGGAAGGAGATCCTCGCGCTGTCGGAAAAATACGGGCTGGATGTGGAGCTGGACAAGCTGATCACGGAGATCTCCGTCGGCGCGCAGCAGCGCGTGGAGATCCTGAAGGCGCTCTACCACGGCGCGGAGCTGCTGATTTTGGACGAGCCGTCTGCGGCGCTGACGGACATCGAGGTCGAGGGTCTGTTCGCCATCATGAAAAAGCTCGTCAGCGAAGGAAAATCCATCATCTTTATCAGCCACAAGATGCGTGAGGTGCTGCACATCTCCGACCGCATCACCATCCTGCGCGCGGGCGAGGTCGTCACGACGGTGGACGCGCACGGCGTCACCGGGCAGGAGCTGGCCAACATGATGATCGGCCGCGAGCTGCAGCAGTCGCAGTACGAAAAGAAGGACGTGGAGGCCGGAGCGGTCATCTCCCTGCAGAACATCGATTATCATAAGGAGTCCAAGCACGCGGGCCTCAATGACGTCAGCCTCAGCATCGGCCGGGGCGAGATCGTCGGCATTGCCGGTGTGGACGGCAACGGACAGACGCAGCTCGCGCAGCTGCTGACGGGCGTGCTCTCGCCGGAGAGCGGCGAGTTCCAGCGCAAGGGACAGAAGATCGCGGTCTTCAGCCCGCGGGCCTCGATCGAGGACGACGTGGCGCTCATCCCGGAGGACCGGAATCTGCAGGGCCTGATCGGCAACATGTCGATCGCGGACAATCTTGTGCTCAAGCAGACCGACGAGCCGCAGTTTTCCTCGCTGCACGGCCTGCATATGAAAAAGAAGACCATCTCGGCCTATGCCCGGGAGATGATCGGCAAATACGACATCCGCTGCCAGTCCTCCGACCAGGAGGTCCGGAATCTCTCCGGCGGCAACCAGCAGAAGGTCATTCTCGCCCGCGAGCTGGAATCCGATCCGGATGTGCTGATCGCCGTACACCCGACGCGCGGACTGGATATCGGCGCGACGCGCTTCGTCCACGATCAGATGATCGCCGCGCGCGACCGCGGCGTGGGCATTCTGCTCATCAGCGCGGACTTCGATGAGATCCTTGAGATGTCCGACCGGATCCTTGTCATCTTTGAAGGTCAGATCATGGGCGAATATTCCGGCAAGAACCCGCCGATCGAAGAGATCAGCCTTGCCATGACCGGAAAGTGAGGGGAGCGCGCGTATGAAATTCAAAAAATCACTCGGGGCCTTCCTTGTCCCGCTGCTTTCGATCCTGCTGGCGTTTGTCATTGGCGGGATCATCATGGCCGCGCTGGGCGCGGATCCGTTCCTCGCAGTCAAATACCTGTTCCAGGGCGCGTTCGGCTCTAAGGCCGGCATCGGCACGACGCTGGCCAAGGCGACGCCCCTGATGTTCACGGCGCTGTGCGCGTGCTTCGCGTACCGCTGCGGCGTATTCAACCTCGGCGGTGAGGGCCAGTTTCTGATGGGCTCCATCGCGGCGTTTCTGACCTGCTACTTTACGGGCCTGACCGGCTTCGGCGGCATTTTGCTGGCGCTGCTGGCCGGCGCGGTGGCCGGCGGCTTCTGGGGCATGATCCCGGGCGTATTGAAGATCACGCGCGGGCAGAACGAGATGATCATCTCCATCATGCTCAACTATGTGGCGACGCTGTTTATGGGCGTGATCTACACCAGCTGGATCCGCGACGCCTCCGTGCCGCAGAC
>ERZ780141.874-NODE-874-length-20149-cov-3.296258_pt1 | contig 20149 bp, 18 predicted proteins | sample MGYA00433080_ERZ780141 | MGnify/ENA primary metagenome ERZ780141 (study PRJEB29588, sample SAMEA2154047) | human gut metagenome | biome: human gut; feature: human-associated habitat; material: faeces | place: Denmark | collected 2008/2010 ... | reverse complement strand
GGTTATTATGCTCGTTTAAGTTTTACCGGACAGCAATAAGTTTCAATAAAAGTTGTAGTCGCTGTGACTATGTGTTGTTGTAGTCAACCAATGGTAACACCTTTTGCAGTTTAGCTGCAAACTGCTTATCCTTGGTGTACCTGCAGAGTTGCTCGTAACTGAGCCCCATGCTCCTGGCAGCACAGTTGCGGTATGCCTTCCAGTTCTTGATGTAGGCCTTGGAAAAGTGGACAATCACAAAACGCAACTTGTCATTGCGTCCGTTCTCCTCGAAGCCAGTATAACAACCATGCCACAAAGCGTTTTCAAACTGATTCAATGAGATCTTGCTCATATCAATGACACCCATGTCGTTCTTTGGACCCGTTGCAGTTCGGTACTCCCCAAGCAGCAGGTATAGCGCCTTCACCTTCTCTGGCTCCAGAGCACTCCGTACCTCAAACTTCCCATGGTTGGCAAAGTCTATGAACACATCAGCATTCGACTTGTCATCACAAGCCTTCACAGCATCTTCCAGTTGCGACCAGCCAGCATACTCACCATGAGCAGAACCGCTCTGAGCACGTTCACGGTCAACTTTCTCCAATAGATTTGTCATCTGAATCTCCTCAATACCATTGAAGCAGAAGAACTCCTCGTGCAGCATCTCTGTCTTCAGGAAGTAAACCAACTGCAACAGTTCACCAGCCACCTCCGCAATATGCTCAACAGCCGAATGTTCCTCCTCATAACGAGTCCCAAGCATCACCAATTGCCAAACTACCAGATCCAGCTCACAGAACTTCTCAGCCAACTCCCTGTCATTGGTATTGAAGATCTGCGACTTCGCCTCCTTGAAGAACTCAATATCAATCCTCGATACCATATTCTCCAAGTACAGCATCCTATCCTCCACAGCAACCGGCATATTCCCTCTCAACTCAAAGAAATAGCTGACAGGAACCTCCATAAAGGTACACATCAAAGCATCCGTCAGATACCTCAACTGCATACCAAGCCCAGTAAGCTGGTAGTTTATATTTTCGCGAGTCAAATTTTGTTTGATTTTACACATGTTTGAAAGTCAAATCAATAAGATGTCACCTTATTACTTCTTTGTACCTAACTTTTCTATGTTCATTAGTAATTTCACATTAGGTGATTCAAATTCCCATCTTGGAACAATGCTTTCTGCATTTTCTTTGATATGTGTAAATAGTTTCTGGAAATCATTTAATGTATCGAAGCCCCAAATCACTTTTATACGATTTAGATATTTTTCTGATTCTGCACGAGCAAATATTTCAAATGGTCTTCTCATATTGCATGCATACAACAAATTATGTGGAAACCAACGACTAAAACGATTCTCGTTATTCCTTTTAGAGATATGAAAAAGCCAACCAACAAAATCCGCCTGGCAGATGTCCTCCATGCAAAGTTCAGAACAAGATTCCATTCTATCATGCATTATTTTTGCTTGCAATGAGTAATATCTTTGGGATGCATATTGATTTTCATTGTATATTGAACCTATATGGTGTTCAAACTCGCGGTATGTGTATGTGGTATCTAGTTCATGACTTCCACGCTTATTATAAAACGTGTTGCTAAACAAATCTGCAAGTAAATTAAAGTTCTCGCTCTTTACCAACATGGCAATAAAGCATAGCATAAGTTCGTACTCTATAAATTTCATGTTATCCTCTTCCTCCTGATATACATAGCTTATCCCCATTCTTGTTTGGGTATATAGATGTATATTCTCAAAGAAACGCATGTAGCTATCAATAGTATCACCTATCAGGCCATTTCTACAGACATTCTTCAAGAGTTCTAACCATTCATCTCTATATGGCACAAATTCTTTAATGCTCGTAGTGAGTTCTTTATAGTAGTTTGAATGATCATTACATGAAGGCAACTGGAATGCTTGAAGGTTCTCAGAAAAGGTTTCCAAATAATCCCTCACAGCACCTGCAGCATTCGATCTTCCCTCTGCAACTAGTGATTTAGCTCGTCTATATGTAGCCGTTGTACCTAATGTTTTCTTGTCATCTGCCAGTATATAGTCTGGGACACGTCCCAACTTCGGCTTAACATACAGAGGTTTGTTGAAAACCCAACGTACAAGTTCCTCAAACTTCTGTGCATACTTGTTAGGGTCTGTAAAATCGATGTACTTACGCGAACCATAATAAACAGGAAGATATGGTTTTCCTGTTTCCTCATTCATTTCAAATGCAGCTACAACAAACTTGCCCTCATTTGTTTGTTCGTACACCCTTCTAGAAATAATCTGAGCTTCTGTTCCTGCACCACCTTTTCTTTTATCCGACTTTTCAGAATACATTTTGTCGCAAACAATCAAAACCTTCTCTATACTAGAATCTGACACCATTTGCTCCATAAAAGCATCTGCATCATCCCCTTCTTTAAGGTTCCATTTGTCTAAAACTACATCAATGCCACACTCAACTAACTCAGTGGCAATGTCAAGAACTCTTTGTTCTTGTTCTGGTGATGACCAACTGTATGATATAAATATTCTTGGATTCTCCATTTCAGTTATTTAAGTAAAAAAGTATTTTGTAAAGAATTAGACGTTGTTCATACTTACAATGGCTTCACATTGTTCCTTGACCTCATCATACTCTTGCTGCGTAATGAAATTCCGTTTCAGTAGTGCACCACCAGTTAAATCCAAGAAGCACATTCTGTACTCGTTATCTATGTGATCCTTCAACCAGCACCAACACTTGAAATATGAATCTATTGCTTCATTGTATAGTATTATGGATTGTGGATGCTTGCTAAACAACTCATCAAGAATGGTAGCCTTCAACTGCAAAGCTTGGAAATAACCCAACTCACTGTTGAAATCATGCTCCATATGCTTAGCATAAATCTTCATTGATTCTTCGGCTTTTTCTAAAGGATTCAATGCAAGCGTTTCCGAAGCTTGATACAAATGTGGTTGCTGCATGATTTGAAGCTCCAGAGCACCATAATTCATAAGAGTATGAGCTATTCGAGGTTCCCCGGCACTTTCATTTGTAAGTTTCAATAATCGGCTTTCTAGGTTCAACGCGTTTTGATAAGACTTTAACCCACGGTCCCACATCTGCGGACTACTTGAGCATAGGAAACCAAGGTTATGCATGATCTCACCTTGATGGAATAATCCCTCCTCAAAATGTCTTTCAGCCAATTTATGTGAATTTTTCCAAGCCTTCTTTAATAAGTCATCCGCGCGTTGGCTGTATTCGACGAGTTGCTCTTCACTGCAATTGTTGCGATGATCAATATAATATCTGGCAATCATATTAGGTAGATACACAAACACATCGCCATATACAAAATCATCAGGCTTAATCTGCCCCTTCTCATTCGCTTCACGAAACAAATCCTCTGCATAATGCAAGACCTCAATCTGATTGTCATCTTCTATATCGATAGATGTTAATTCTGCTGTGGCGAACATACACCTGTCAATAAGATATTTGTCATCCGTTTCATCCATTCTTGCAATATGCTCTCTAAACATCATCAACACATCACCCATTTTCTCTCTACTGACATGTTCTTGTACGGTATGAATGTAATGAGCAAATACATACGTAATGTTTCTCTTTATGTTAGGGCAATCGTTATCCATACTCTGTAAATTCGCGATTGCTTTTTCATAACATGAACATGCCGAGTTATAATCCTCTATGCGACTGTACATATTTCCTATGTTCATTCGCATAACTTCAACCATCGGATCTTTGACACTTGTTGTGTCCGCAAACTCTACAAGCTGTAAATATAGCTGATCCTCTTCTGTCTGGCTATAGTATGGATGAAGATAGGTATCGAAAAACCCTATAGAATATAGAAATTGGGATGCCACGTATTCAGGAGTGCAATTCTCTACACGATATAATTCTCCTACAAGTATATTCAATTTCTTTAGGCATTCAAGTAGAAGTCCTGCCGTTTCTTTTGTCAACGGACTATCTGTTAGCGATTCAATAGTCTGCTCAACCGATATGATTTGATCACGCAATTGGCAACCTTCATCCGTTTTAGCGAAAATAGAGAATGTGTCCTTGTTAATCAGATTTGTCAGTTGTACGTCAAAAGCAGACCTCATTTCTTTACAGTCCGTAACAAGTTTCAAAACATCAGAATCATCCGCTCCTGATTTGTAGAGTGTCGAAATCTTTTCTTCTATAAGCTTTAGTGCTTGCGCAGATTTATCGAGACCTCCGTTGACATCAACAATTCCTAAAGGTGCTATGGGTTTGTTATTTACGGATAGTACACCATTACTAGCATCTACGGATACGGTGTAGGTCGAAAATATCTTCTTGCGTTCTTTTCGTATCCATTTAAGAAGCTGCCACTTCATGCTATCCATCTCTTTTGCCTTGTCTGGGAATATGCCATACTGATCCAAAAAGTCACGAACGCGCGGATTATCGCTATGTATATTTCCCATATCAAAGACCGTCATCCGCTTCAGTCGATGATTTTCATCTGCAGCCTTTTCACGACCAGCGCAAAGTTCATCGAACTCGTTATCATCGATTTCCTTATTTAGTATAGGCATGTAATGATCCGTTTCATCAAGCAGAGCCTTATTACAACGAGGATGCAACACACAGTGAATGCCCAAATCATCGATGGTCGAATCATCCAAGTCTCTTATCATTGTGCCTACATCCGTTCTAACATTTGGCAAGTCAGCCGGAATAGTAGTATAGAAATATAATTCATCCATTTTATGTCCTGGCTTCAGTTGAATACGTTGATTCAAAATATACTCTTCAACTATTTTCTCAACATACTGACACAACTCATCATCATTCTGCACATCTAGCGCAGATACGTTATGCGTTGAAAGGGAATCTGTTACTTTTTGTTTCCACTTACCATAATATGGCATCCTGAAACAGCTTACAGCCAATGCGTTCTGTTGAAGTTTCGCTTCTAGTTCCATCTCTGTAAACTTACCCACTCTGTGCGAGAAGAGAAAGATACAGATTTCACTAGGCAGTACCATCTCATCAATATATTCCTGCTGCTTATGTTTCCCACTATATCCAATAGTGTAATCTTCCCATATATTCAGTTTTATATGAAGGTCCTGATTGATATATTTATCATTGAGAACTCGTACTGTATCACCAATTCTTTTACGAGTCCTCATCATTTTGAAGGATGAGCCAAGAAATATATTTAATGTTTGCATTTTAGTAGTCAATTGTTAAAGAAGCTAAGTCATACAATATAAATTATCTTCATTGATTCAAATCAGCCAACTAAAAGTTGCTGCACCTTTCTAGATACCTTCTCCAGCTCAGTTCTTTGCTGATTGACAGCATTCAACACTTCATCTACTTTGAGGAAACCTTTACGCACATCTATCTGAAGTATCTCATTCTGATTGGCAAGGATGAATTGGCAGCAGTCTTTGTCAGAAAGTATTTCATCAGCCCATAAATGTAGCAACTCACACTCTTTAGGATGTCTGCCCTTTGATGTATGCGTTACTATTTCACGAAGACCGATCAAGAATTTATCCATATCGTTTTTGGCAATATCCTTGATTTCCTGGGCAACATTCCACCTATCTAAAGCATTATGGAAACATTTTCTTAAATGCCCCAATAATCAATAGTCGGAATCGGTAAGCAATTTGCTATATATGATATTACAAAGCTATTAGCTGTCGATAACATGGGATCCATTTCTTTCATGTTTTTATGATATATACTATCTGAATATAATGAAAATATTCTTTTTGTGACAGTTGCGGTATTTTAAAAGAAACCACTAGCTCTTCAAGTATTGTAATAAAATGTCATGACGCAAATCATAATCATTTTGCTTAGTTATAACGCCATCTTCTTTAGTTCCTCCTCAACCATCTTGTTAAGTTTGGGAAGCATCTGTTCTATCTTGCGGCACTTGACCTTATTGAAGTGAAAGTCAATGTCATCGAGGAGGTCATAGCATTGGTCTTCTGGCATATCACCAGCATAACCGGTAGCTACCATAGTGATGGCTGCGAGCTTTCTTGCTTCTTTGTTGGTATGCAGGTCATACACTCCTGCTGTTACAGTTAGGAGCGTCTCGTACATGATATTGCAATAGTGCAAAATCTCAGGGAAGTAATCATCCTCTGTGAGGTAGGCCTCCAGCATCTCCTCCTGGTACTGACGGATAAGGAGGATGTTCTTCTCCTTTGCCACCTTCCCTTTCAAAGATTGAGTCATCACCCAAAATAAGGCATGAGAGAGCACAATACGATCCTCCGACGAATGATAATAGAAGACACTATCTTCAGGAGATTTTCCTTTCAGCCTAGTCTCTTCAAACTTATTCATCATCTGCTTTCGCGTCTCTCTCAACTTCTGTTTCGTTTCTTCATTCATATACTAATCAACAACCATTATGACATTATAGTCCCATTTCCTTCATGCACTTCTCAACATCCTCTAATGGCACATTGAGCATACGAGAGACGTAGATAGGAGAAATCACATCCATACTTCCTGATTGGCGTTCCATGCCAATCAGGTACTCGATGTTCTTTTTGAGGTCTCCGAGGCTGTTGGAGAATGATGTTTGCGATGGATCTTGTGCGACCTTTGCCTTATATTCATCCAATGTTTCAGAACCATCCTCTCCATATTTGCCATCTTTTGCTTCATAAATGACTGATGGCTCTATAACCTCTACTGTATGCCATGCACCAGCAGGTACCACACAGCCAAAGTTGCCCACAGATGGGTCTAAGTGGATACGTTCAGTCTCATTACCCTCTTCATCATACAATACTTCCACCAGTTTGCCACAGAGAAGAATGACATTCTCATTGCTATTGGGATGCCTATGTATTGGTACTATTGACCCTGGGAGCAACGCATTCAACATACGCTGGCTACCATCATTTGCCGATGTACGCAGGTCATAGTTCATGCGCTTACGCTCAGAAACGACAGCCTTGTCGAACAGATCGTTTATGAGTTTCTTATCAATTTGTATCATAGCTTGTTATTATTTGAGAGAAGCCAAATACTCCTCATGCAGGTGATAATACTTCTTCTTGAACAGTACGTATGCTACTGCGAGCACCACGAACGCACTGATTAGATACATCCAGTGGCAGAGAACATTATCCGGGCATAAATAGATGAAGCCCAGACTCACCACCAGCTGCATCACCATATACAGCAGGCTCACCTTCACGTGGCCAATCTTTAGTTCATTGCACATCAGCTGATAGGCATGTTTGCGATGTGCCTCACCTAGGTTCTCATGCAGCATGATGCGGTGGCAGATGGTCAGCACACCATCCACACCATACACCATCAAGAAGATGAGATACGTCAAATCACCAGTGGCAATGATCATCTTACCAATCAGGAATAGCATGATGAACGCAATACCTATCGAGCCCACATCACCCGCAAAGCACTTCGCCTTACCCTTCGGGCGGAAATTGAAAATGCAGAATACAAGTACAGACAAGATGCTTACAATCACCAGACTGTTATCAAAGAAAATACCTTCTGAAACCAGCGAAGCGTCTGAAACCTCTTGAACCCCTCTGGAACCGCAGTTTATTGCCGCCAAAGGCAATAATACTGCTATTGCATATCCAGCCGTGATACCATTGATGCCATCCATGAAGTTAATCACGTTCGTAGCACCCACATACACGATGAGTGCCAGCAGAATCAGCAATCCACCCACCAGCACACCATTCGTATCGAACCATTCGCCCGAAAGCATCCCCAACTGATAGAATGCCAGAGCCGCAGCTGTAAACTGCACCACCAGACGCACACTATCCGGCAACGAGTGAATATCATCGATGAAGCTCACACCTGCCACCAGAGTCAAGCCGAGCAGGAACCAAGGATACTGGAAGCCAAATGCAATACTCCACACCCATGCCCCCAGCAAAAAGATGATACCACCACCACGAAGCACAATGGTTGAGTGCGAAGATCTCTCATTAGGTTTATCAATAATGTTAAACTTATCGGCAATTTTGAAATATGCCAACTCCAAAAGCAATAGGATTATAAAGATAATCCCATAGGTTATGTATATGTTCATATATAGTAATTCTAGTCTTTAACAATATGTTCACGTTTTACAATGCACCACACCTTGGTGACGAGTGCTGGTAACCACCATTCTTCGTACACCAACGGATGCTTCCATCGGGTGTACCAGATGCGCTGGAGCTTGTACCACACTCGCTGTGTCGCGCCTTTGGGCATAGGCTTGCGGAATGATGGATGCACAATCTCCTCGCGAATCCTTTGTTCCAATGGCGTGAGTATTGCACCCTCTTGCGTGATGACGCACAGAGCCTTGTAAAATGGCCATCCACCCATCATTTGGATGAATGCCATTGCCTCGGCTTGAGCACCCTGAAGCAGTTCCCGATTCTCCTCCACCTCCTGCAGCATGAGCGAACCGTCCACAAAGCGTTCACCCATCCTCCGCAGTCGATAAACAATCTGGAAGTCTTTAGAATCCTCCGAATACTCATTCAGAAACTCATTGATCCGAACCGAATCCCTGTGACTTGTAAAATATTCTTTCATAAGCATTTCCAATCCAATTTTACGCAATTCAAAAACAACGTCATGTTTGTAATCGCCTTTTCGTTGCAGAGAAAACGCCCCTCGAAATGCGATCTTCTGTATTCCGTCAGCTGTTTCAGCGTCTTGATACCATTCAACCAAAACACTATGCGGAGCCTCCAATCCAAGAGCCCTGTTCGTTGAATTTCGGTGTCAGGGGTTAACTCTGAAAGTGTTATTTTCTTCTTCATTTTACAATTCCATTATCTCATCCAACTTCCTCAGGCACTTGTCCTTTGTGAAGTGCTCGTCGTAGTATGCACGACCATTCTTTCCCTTCTCCTGCAGCACAGCCTTGTCCGTCTGCGAGAGTTCGATGGCAAGCTTAGCGAAGCCCTCAGCGTCACCTGCCGCCAGATGCCAACCGCACTTCGCATCCTTGATTACCTCACCACCTTCGCCATTTAACACAGCAATGATTGGACGACTCGAAGCCATGTACGACGAAATCTTAGCCGGAGCATACAACTTGAACAGCGGATCATCATTCAGCGTCACCAGCATCACGTCAGCTTGCTCAAAGAACAGCGGCATGGTCTCAGCCGGATAGCGTCCCAGCGTCACCACCGTCTCTTCCAGTCCATGCTCCTTCACGAAATCACGCACCCAGTCCAGTCGGCGGCCATCGCCCACAATCACCCATTTGATGTCCTTGTGCTCCTTGGTCAGCAGAGCCGCCTGCATCGTGCAGTCGAAACCATGCGCCTCACCCACAGCACCGGCAAACATCAGGACGAAACCCTCTGGAACCTTTGGAACCTCTTGAACCTTTGAAACCTCGGCTTGTCCGTCCGCCCACTGCGGATAATAGATGATCTTATCCTTGTAGTCGCCATACTTCATGATGCTCTGGTCGAAGCTGCGACTGCTCGTCAGGATCTTGTCACTCCACTTGTACTCCTTCTTCACAAACCAGTCAAAGAACGCCAATACATGCTTGTTGCCGATGCCTCCTGCAGCCGTCAGGCTCTCAGGCCACAAGTCCAGCACCCAAGTGTAGAGAGGCACCTTGCGAAGTTTCTTGTACAACACACCCGGCAGCGACATCATCACAGGCGACAACTGCTGCACGAACACCCTGTCATATTTGTGACCGATGGCATGGAACAACATCCATACACACGCCACCACCAGATAACTGAAATAGTTCAGCATCAGCATGATCTTGTTGTCCACGCCGCGCGGAATGATAGGCAACCTCGTCACCTTCACCCCATTCACTACCTCGTGACGCTTCTTCCACCAACCATACCCATCGAAGAACTTACCTCCAGGATAGTTCGGAATACCCGTCACCACATGCACCTCGTGACCCTCCTCTGCCAAGTGGAACGCCACATCATTACCCCTGAACACCTCAGGGTAGAAGTACTGACAGACAAACAGAATCTTCTTCTTTTTATCTTCCATTATTTTGTTATGTATTTAAATTTCTAACTACTCCACGCTATAAGCACTAAGCAAATCCTTTGAACTTTCTCCAAAGGAAGTGATAGATACGCCACATAGGACTCCAGAACCACAACCAGTGGTCAAACCCTGCCAAACGCAGAGCCTTACCATTCACCATCCAGAACGAGTTCCATTTAGAGTCGTAAAGTCCCTTTTGCCTCTCGTCCTGCTTACCGAAATTGCCCGACAGGATTATCTCTTCAAGCAACATCTTTCCGTCCCTCTCAACGGGAGTCCATAGCATCTCGTTCTCAGCTATGCCAAACACATGCCCCAGCAACCACATCAATGCAGAGCCAAACCGTTCAAGTCCAAGCTTCGAAGCCATCTCCTGACAAACACGCACCTCATTCTCATTAGCCGCCTTAACCACAAAATAGTAATCCATCAACTGCCGCATACCGATTCCCTCCGTAAAAAGATGATGATAGATATGTACCAACTGATGAACTAAGTTAAATTCAACAGTTGGCACATTGATACAACCAGCACCATTTGGAAGTTCAACCTTATTGTCAAACCTCATAACCTCCGTGAAGAACCTCTGCAAACGAGCATTCTTTATGGGGTTACGCATAATGAATGGACGGTAGTGGATTTCAACCTCGGTTTCCTCCATGCAATGATAATGTATCTCCAGTTCATTGATTTCCTTTGTCGGGCAAGTCCTCTGTACAAAGGCATTCACCTTCTCAAATCCACCTTCCAAGTAGATGTCAATGTCACCACTTTGGCGTAACAGCTGTAGGTTATCATTATATAAAGCGGAGTTTCCCTGACCCTTCATGATAAAAGTACGGAATCTCTCCTTCTCAATCATCTGATGCACCTCTACACATTGACGATTCACCACCTCATTCCGCTGTTGAATCTTAGCCGCCATTCCCATCCAAGTCAGGTATTGCAGCTCATTCATTCCGCAGTAGTCCCCATTCTCGGAATTGCATAGTCGTTGTACGCCAGCAAAGCAGATACCTACAAGGCTCTGTTTCTTCGCCATATCGTACAGCAGCTGCCATTCCTTTGGCTTGGGTACATGTGACAGGTCATTCTGTGTGCCAATAGCCACACGGATTATTTGATAAAATAAAATATCTATTCTTGTCATTGTATATTTGTCAAACAGCAGAGTTCTTCAAAACTTTTCACAAAATCATAGTAGTGACGAAAAGAGAAACTCTCTCCATTTGTTAAGTACTATTTTTCCAACTGATATGTTATTTTGTTTATAGTCGCTCTTCATATTTTCCTATTTGTCAATATATCCATCGTCATGCGTTGAAAGCAACGTCCTTCTCGCTTTAGGAAGCCTTCCTGAAAAATATCTTCGCGTACAGTTGCCTCTCGCCTCTTCAGCAATCTGGCTATTGCCTTGATATTGCTATCGGGGTAGCGTTCTTTCAATTTCTTCAATCGCAATGCCTCAGATTTATGAAACTCGTATCGTTCCTCCAAGTGGAAAAAGTTTACAAACTTCTCGTATGGTTTATGTGTGCGGAAGTAGATGTAGCGCTTTCCTAACGCAGAATCATCGAGAGGAATCATTCTCAGTCGTATTGCTATATTGTTGTCAAAGTCCGCATGAACAGACGTTGGTGAGAGTTTAAGCAAGTCGTTCTTGTCTTCTGATGGCAAGTCATCGCCTTTAATGCGCGAGTTACACACTTGGCATGAGGGTACAAAATTAAACAACGAAAGCCCGACACATGGACATTCGTCCTTGGGCAGGAAGTGGTCAATGTCAAACTGCCTTCTAGTTTCCTTTAGATTCTTATCGTTCACATAAGAGTATGTATTGATGAATGCCATCTCGCAATAATGGCAAGTAGTTATCTTCAGGCGCTCGGCATACTTAACGAAATGGTCGGCTATCTTCGAATCAAATTTGTTGGCGTATGCAAAAATACCGTCCAGATCCTTCAATACAGGATTTCGTTCTTTCTTATTCGATGGGTTCTTTATTGGAATATTTAAATCCCTAAAACGCACGAACACATCCACCAACTTGTCAAAATCAGCAGTCAGCAGTTCTCTGACCGTTTCTGTCAACTTACCGCTGGTATCATTCTTGGCCTTCCAATCTTGCCATCGGTTTTCCATGCCCTTGACTGGATCGCCATTCTTATCGACATTATCTTTCAGGGCATCATCAAAGATGAGTTCATATTCATCGACGAAGGCCTTCTTCTGAGAAACCGTCAACAGGTTGTATCTTACCTTATTCATACATGTGCGTTTTTTAGATAGAAGTCAGAAAGTTCCTCGAACATATCTGTCAACTCTTCGTGCAGGTATTCATCGCCCACTATCTGGCAGAGATATTCAAACTGATCCCTTCGCATTATGAACTGCTTATATACTGTAGTATCAATGGTACGTTCCAAGTATTTATTATCCTGCTCATGCCACCACTTGACCTGCTGATTATACAATTCTGCAAATTCTCGGATCAGCGATCCTGCCATTTCACCTATGGTGTCAGGCAGGATGAAGGTGTTGTTGAACATGTCGTGTATGTTGGCCGCAAAGGTACGCTCCAATGTTGGTTTTCTGTCATCACGAGACAAGCATAACAGATTAGTATCAGGCACATCACTCAGTACGAATGGCGAGTGCGTGATAAGCATTATGTTCACGCTATCTATGTGTTTCCAGGTCATGCTGTGAAAAGCATCAACCAGCAGCTTTACAAACCTTCGTTGCAAATCTGGATGGTAGTAGAGTTCCACTTCATCCATCAGTATATTCAGATGCTCATAATGTATCGTATCGAAATGTTCCTTGCTACCGTTGACATCATCCACCGTAGAGTCGATATTGATAGCATGGTACAGCAAGTTACCGATGGTATAGGCAATCTGTCGCTCGCCGGAACTCAACCCTTCAAACGGAACAATATCCATGAACTTCTCGCGCTCTCGCTTGTATTGTTCCCACTTGTCCAGTTCGACCAGCCCCACAGCCACATCACAACAAGGTGGTGGCAACAGGTCTTCAACCTCGATGGAGTGATTATGCGTCAGCTTACCTTCGTAAAGCTCTTCACCAACATGTTTCATCATCCAATCGTAAACATCATCTATATCAACCGCACCTGCACGAGTCGAATAATGCTCGCTGAAGAACTTAATGAATGTCAGTACTCGTCTCAGTTTTCTTGTCCTATGAGTAGAATCCCTAAGCAGTTTGTCCAGATGCTCATCAGCTGTTTTCTCGTCAAACTCCTCAGCAAAGAACTTGTAGTCATCCTTGTATATGCGATAATTGCCAAAAACACGGAATGTCTTATATACAGCATAATCCCAAGCCTGCAACTTCATGTAGTTATTGCACGATATGAGCTTCTGGAACTCCTCCCAAATTTTACACAGTCCTAACTTCTTTGCCCAGTAATACTGAACACATTTGTAGGCTCGTTCAAGGCTGTCAATCTGTTTTCTAGCTTCACCTTCAAGAATCTTCTTACCATCATAATAAGTATTGCGAAATCCCTCGTATTCACTCACAGGCGTCCAAGTATGCAACAGTGTGGCGGTTTTGTGTGTCTTGTTGATGATTCTGAAAGGATCCTCGGGGTGTGTTATTCCATCATAATCACGAAACTTTACCCTAACAAACGAAAGGGATATCAGGTTCTGCTTACCCAATAGATTCTCTTTCTTGGCATTAATGTATCCTTTCTCACGCATAGGATTGATGACTATCGGAGTCTGATAACCATCGTTCTTGTGGAATACTCCCTTCAGCCAATAGCGATCTTCCTTTCCTGGTACATCATCCATCTGTGGGCGTAGAGCTTCTATCTTTCTGGCATCACTCTCCTCATAAAAGTAGTCATTGTAGTTGTACGCATAGAGGGAGTAATTGCTGATAATGGTGTAGAACCATTCCTTCAACAGTTTGTGATTCTCATTGTTGCCATCCAGAACCTCAGCAGTTGAGGGATGATCGCTTGCTCTTAATATAACAATGCGCTCACTTGTCTTATCATAGACAATCTTTTCTGGCACATTGTTTTCCTCAAACTGATCATCATGTCGCTCAAATGTGTCTAGATACATGTCACGTCCTTTGACGGTTAATATCTGTATCTTGTCATCAATATAGACAGCAAGCGAAGCGTACACATTCTCGATATAATGCAGATGTTGGGCGCTGGTATAGATGAAGTTCTCGCCAAAGGTAGCAGCTGACAGATTGTTTAGCACACGGATCACCATATCTATCAATGTGCTTTTGCCTGTTCCGTTCTGGCCTACTACTGCACTCACACTGATATTGCTCAACCTGTGTTTTCCGATCTTGTGCGTCTTATCCTTGATCATCTCCTTCTTGCTACCATAGATGTAGAAATTTGCATCAAAGGCAGAATCCATGACCTCAATCTTCCCTGATGTATCTACATCTTTCAGCTCAAAACCCTTGTAGAAATAGAACCAATCCGTCTTGCCATAGAGAGACTTCTGCATACACTTCACATGACGCACCAACTCCCTGTCACAGTCATCGGCAGTATAGAGACGCAATCCAATCAACCTCATGCCCAATGCACGATAGTTGTTGGCATCTTCATACTTATTATATTTCTTGTCTATATCAAACGAGACAGGATTATTCCAAGGTCTGTTCATAATATTATGTCTTTATTTTTTTCAACGATGGTTTGTATCGAAATGCATGTTCATAGAGAACACTTGAAACGCACCCCTTTATCCATTTAAGCAGGGATTCTTTATTGGGAGCATTTAGGACATGCGCATAGTTATTTTCCCACTTTGATGAGATGGCGAAGTGCATACGGCTCACATCAAATGATTCGGCTATGTTTGCATGTTGTACATTCTGAATCTGTACTGCTGGCTGCAGAGGTGCAAACCTTGGAGCTACCGGTTGCTGTGGCTCACATTCTTCCTGATATTCGTAAAATGATTTCTTGACCGGATGCGATTGTTGCTTTACAATGGGGATAAAATGCTAATGCGGTTGTGGATGATCCGGATTCGAGTCTGCACAAGTCCACTCTGCCTTGCAGAACTCTTTGCAATCATGATAAAAATGAAGACTGAATGATTTGAAAAATAGTCTTGCTTCCTGCGGATTCTTGCATTTTGAATTGTCAAATGAGATATTTGCAGACATATCAAGACCCACGTCCAGTTCCACAACATCGATACCATCTATGAATACTCGCTTATTATCTGTTGACATCCTCAGGTTATAGCAATACTCCCCATTTGTATAATCCGTACATTCAAATTTGATTCCTGCCACATCAGCAGCTTCCATTATGGATATTGCACAATCACCCACGAACTGCAGATGTATAACACTAAATGACTCCATAATAAACGTTTTCGATTAATCCTTCCAAATCAGCATCATTATAGCATCCTTGTCTGCTTATCTGAGTACCTTTCTCAGCAAGATGATATAGAATTTCATCGTATTTTGACTCTGACAGGTCAGGTATTGGAATAGATTGTAAAGCCTGTTTTGTAATTCGATACGAGGTCTTGCCATATTGAATCATTGGTTTGCAATACAAGCTGACTACCTTCCAAAAATAATCCGAATTGAACAATGCCATATACGCATACAAATATGTTTGTGTCTGCATCGTTTTGCGTTTGGGTATCCAGAGATATGCGCTGGTAGGCACGTGACTACCTTCGTAATCTACAGCAAATGATCCCTTTGCTCCTACTGTTGCAGATACGATTTTGGGCGTTCCTGGTTTGTGTACTGGTCTCCACAATACATAATTCCACCATTTATTCTTCTTTACCGATGACCTACCTTCCTGAATCATCAGTTTGTAGGGAATCATCAGTTTATATATATGAGGCAAGTTATTCTTCATGTAGCTTTCTGATGGGATTGGTTCCAGTCCTTCCAAGTACGGGAAGAAGATATACCTATCCTGTTCCAGCATACCATGATGAATATTTGAACCTGAAACAACAGGTGCATAATACAAACGCTCAGATTCTTCCAACTGCTCGTAAACGAAGTTGTCAATGATGTATGCTTTGTTATAACCAGTTCGCACACCGGTTGTAATCCTAAATAATGATTCTAACGGCATCAGTTTATTGCCTCTGCTCTTTGCGTATGAGATATGCTCCAGTATCTCAGATCCAGAATAAGGTTTTGGCACCCAACTACCCTCAAATATAACGCTTACTGGCAAACGGTATGACGCTATATCCGCATTTACAATCAAAGCTCCCATCTGTTTTTTGTTGTCTTCGCGTATGCTTTCGTCAAGACCATTAGGATTGTCATCACACCATAGAATTCTTGCAGTTTGATTTCTCCCTGTAGTATTATGAAGAGCCACCGAACACATATCACCAAGGCTTTCATTATTGGTGTAACGCCCCATCTTCTGTATTGAACCGAGGCTCAATGCACCAGCAAGGTCATTACGCAACGACCTAAATTTTTCTATTTCGAGCATATAAGAAGGTATATTGAGGAGCATTACACCATCCTGCTTCAAATGAGTTATAGCTACTCCAATCAACTTATGTGTCAAGTCATCTACGTCCTTGCTCATAAGATTAGCAGCCATCTCCTCATCCTTATTGATTTCACCGACCAGATCAACCAACATGCGATATGGAGGTTGCAACAAGAGAACATCAGCCATAGGCCATTCCTCATCTGTAAATGCCAACTTACAATCCACCGTTATATCCTGAATATCGTACAGACGAAGTAACTCTTCAAATATCTGTGGTGCGGATGGGAGGATAGACCATGAAATTACCTTTATCTCACCCTGATAATTTATTCGTGACAGTTCTCGAATTATTTCCACAATATTAGACACTCCCCATGTCATAGGGTCAAGTATCGTAATACTCTCCTTCTGTTTCAAATCACTTAGCTGTCCTTGTATTGTATGAGCTATCTGATGGTTAGGAGTATAGAAAGACCTTACATTCTTGAAACCTCTTTGTAATACTGACGCAGTACGTTTCTCTATATCTTCGTCACTATTTGAGATAATAGCAAGCACGTCAGCGGAAGAAGGAAGAATGTGGCGCTTTAGCAAATCAACATCAAGACTGATCTCTAATCCATCTACAATATGCTTCTCATCGGAAACAGCTTGCACATCAGAGATAGAATGACATCTATTCAACAGGTATGTATATACACTATATGGTTTATAGCCTGCATACTTTCGGAGATAATCTATGAACTGAATAATGTTACTTAATATAACATCAATCGGATAAATGTCACCATTATTAAAGCCCAAACCATTAATGCGTATATTCTGTTCGTCAAATGAAAGATAACATAGGGCATCACACGACCATGCCTTGCTGATATACTCTTCTTGTCTCAGGTTACGCTCTGGACCGATGCATATTTTACATTCGGCATCATACACCAGTAGCAGCTCTTCTGCATCCCTATCAGAATACATACCAAAGCAGCTGACACCGGTTTGCTGTATGATTTGTTTTAATATTGGATTCATTGTATATTATTGTTTATTAAATTAGTGTTTGTTCCACCTGTCCGTATCGCACGGAATACTTGCGTACCACTTCTTTCTCCGCTGAAGCTATGAAAGCGTCAGTCCTTTGGACATGCTGAGCAGTGCAGGTAGAAATCCTGTTATTTCTTCAATAGTTCTTCGTAAAGCTCCACATACTTCTCAAAGCACTTGTCCTTATCAAACAACTCCTCTGCTCGCTTGCGGCAATCAGCCGAAGAAAGTGGATTGTCCTTCATCTGCATGATGGTGCGTTGAAGATTGGGCAACGAGTGGATGATTTCGTGCATCAAGCGGATTTCATCTTTGATTTCCAACAGCCGTTCCGGTGTTCCGGTGGGGGATGCCGCCTGCACAATGTCGAGAGATAGGTTGTCGTTGCGTTTGCAGCGCCACATATCTATACAGATGTTGTGCGTCAACGTCATGGCAAATGCTTCGATGTTCCGGTATTGCTCCAGTTCAAGCCTTTTGTTCCATAGCTTGAGCAGTACCTCCTGGACGGCATCTTCTGCATCCTCCGGTTCGTCGGTCAACTTCCGTGCGTAGTTCAGTAGCTTGGCACGGAGGGGAAGAACGGTTATTTTGAATTCTTTGAGTTCCATTTACACAGATAAGACGAATGGGAATTACAAACGTGACATTGAAAAGTGAAAAAAGTTAGAATAAAAAAAGGGACTTACTAAAATTAGCAGTCCCTTTTCATCACATTACTATAAAAGTATCGGATTATTTCTTGAAATAGCGACCTTCGAAACCTTTACCGTGACGGGCTTCGTCCTTAGCCATTTCGTGAACGGTGTCATGGATAGCGTCGAGGTTCAATGCTTTGGCACGGGTAGCGATACGCTTCTTGTCTTCGCAAGCGCCAGATTCAGCGTTCATTCTCTTTTCGAGGTTAGTCTTGGTGTCCCATACGCAGTCGCCCAGCAATTCAGCGAATTTAGCAGCGTGTTCTGCTTCTTCCCAAGCGTAACGCTTGAAAGCTTCTGCAACTTCGGGATAACCTTCACGGTCTGCCTGGCGGCTCATTGCCAAGTACATACCAACTTCTGTACATTCGCCCATGAAGTGGTTGTTAAGGTCCTTAATCATTTCGTCGTCGCAACCTTTGGCTACGCCGATTACGTGTTCGTCGGCAAATACCAACGGGCCGTCAGCTGTTGCTTCTTCAACTTCTACGAACTTGCTTGCGGGAGCTTTACACAATGGGCACTTTTCGGGAGCTGCATCTCCTTCGTATACGTAACCGCATACAGTACATCTAAATTTTTTCATTTTCTCTCAGATTTTAATTAGTTGAATTAGTTATTCTTTGTTGTTCTTAAACGTTCTTCTTCTATGCAATGTTTACAGATTCCTTTATAATAGTAGTGGATTTCCTGCACATCATGTCCGTCCATATCCATGTCGACTACCTTCTTGATGCTATTATTGCACATCAAGTCATAAATCTTTCCACAACGTTTACACAAAAAGTGACCGTGCGGACTGGTATCGGCGTCATAACACGTATTGCGCTCGTCAATGGTCAGAGTCAGTGCGGCACCTTGCTCGCTTAGTAGTTTCAAGGTATTGTATACCGTTGTCTTCGACAGTGTCGGTATGGAGGGAGACAATGCCGTATATATTTCATCCACCGTGGGATGCGTACGATGCTCCATCAGGTAGTTCATAATGGCTATGCGCTGCACTGAAGGCTTAATGTTATGATTCTGCAATCGTTTTACTACATCCATATAATCTAAAGTTTCAAACTTGTAATTATTACATTTTTAATTCTTTTGCAAAGGTAAGAAGTTCCTATAATTCTCCAAAAGATTTCCGGAAAATTTTTAGTTGCGGTCATTAAAATTGTTTATATATGTTCCTCTTCTTGTAGGCAGGTTGCCGTATTTTTGCCATAAAAGCGAAGGCAGGATGCACCCCGGCTTCAGTCGGTTTCTCGTGCCGATATAGAGAAAACGTTTTTCTCTTATCTCTCTTAATCAGAATTTTGCCGTATCTTTGCACCGAATAAATAATATAGCATCCTTATGAATTACGGATATGTAAAAGTAGCGGCGGCTGTGCCCCGTGTCAAGGTGGCTGACTGTAAGTTCAATGCCTCAGAGATTGAAAAAGAGATTATTATAGCCGACGGGAAAGGTGTGCAAATCATTGCTTTTCCGGAGTTGTGCATTACCGGATATACTTGTGGCGACCTCTTTGCCCAGCAACTTCTGCTCGAAGAGGCGGAAATGGGGCTGATACAGATTCTGAACAATACGCGCCAGATGGATATCATTTCGATATTGGGCATGCCCGTTGCACTGAACGGTGTGTTGCTGAATGCGGCGGTTGTCATTCAGAAGGGGAGAGTGCTGGGCGTTGTCCCGAAGACTTATCTTCCCAATTATAAGGAGTTTTATGAGAAGCGCTGGTTTACTTCCGCATGTGATGTGGCAGAAAACAGTGTGCGCCTTTGTGGGCAGATTATTCCGATGGGGAGAAACCTGCTGTTCGAAACGACGGATACCACTTTCGGTGTGGAGATATGCGAGGACTTGTG
>ERZ780141.857-NODE-857-length-20365-cov-6.075628_pt1 | contig 20365 bp, 14 predicted proteins | sample MGYA00433080_ERZ780141 | MGnify/ENA primary metagenome ERZ780141 (study PRJEB29588, sample SAMEA2154047) | human gut metagenome | biome: human gut; feature: human-associated habitat; material: faeces | place: Denmark | collected 2008/2010 ... | reverse complement strand
CCACCGGCAGCCGAGTCGGTGGTGAATGCGTCTTTAGAAGAAGTCTGCGAGATGCCGAAGTGCTTCATCATAAACATGGTCAAGCCGTTGTTCACGCGGTCGGTAGCCACCAACTGAGTCAGTCCCATACCGTCGCCGATAAGCAGGATAACGTTTTTCACAGGCTTGTCGGCACCGTCGTTGAGGTAGGTAGGAGTGTAGATTGGTTGACGCTCGGCGAGTTGCATCTTATCGTCTTGGAAGCCGCTGAAGTTGCGAGTGATTTTGTCGAGACGGTCGTTGAGAATCACCTTGTGGTCGGCATTTGCTTTAGCATTAGCGCCAATCACATAGTTTTTAGCTCCCCAATTGCTGAAGAATTCGGCGCATTGAGCAGGTGTGTCGGTGTTGATGTAATCAACGCCCATAGTGAGGAAGGTGTTCCACGCAGTCAAGCCCTCAGGAGCGCCCCAGAAGCGGATAGGTTTGCCCATGCTGTGAGCCTTGTCGATGAGGCCTTGCACAGCCTTGTGCTCAGAGACGAGGAGCGTGCCCTTGCCATTCCAGATGCTGTAGGCGCCGAAGTTGACGCTGAACATAGCCACGCGCTTGAGTTGCTCAGGAGTGTAATTGGTGTTGATGTCGCCGTCGAAAGTGATATATTCCGGGTATTGTGTAAATTTGTCGGCAGATGGTTCAAACTCGCCGGTGACAACTATGCGGCATGCGTTAGGATTGACCTTAGGATCGAAAATCTCAGGGCGCTTTTTCACCTTAGCCACAAAAGCCTTCATATAGGCGTCGGTGTTGTTCGACTTGATTTCCACCATCAGCTGGATGCCAGCGTCGGAGCCGGCATACGGCTTGCCGCTGTTCAAGCGGTAGACGTTGATAAGTGGTTCGAGGTATAGGCGGTCGAAAGTCACATCGTCCTTTAGGTCCTCTAAGTCGTGGCCAACAAGGAATTTTCCGCCTTTATAAAACATATCACACTCGATGGAGAAGATGTGTTGCGAATAAGCCTCGTAGAAAGGCATAGTGCGAGTGTAATCGTTGTGTGAGTGCAGCAGCACTGGGAACTTGGCTTCGGCAGCGTGAGCGCCAAAGGTGATAGCCAGTGCCGATAGAGCAGTGAAAATACTTAATCGTTTCATTTATAATGCGTTTTTGTAGTTTTTTGTTGATTATTTCTCGGTAGGCAAGAAAAGCATGTCGTCGCTCACAGGGCGTTCGAAGATGTTAGGAGTCTGGAAGCGGAGCTTCAATTCCTGACCCATATAGTCTTCGAAGTAGCGGATATACATGTGGTGATAACCAGCCTCGAGCGCCACCTTGCCAACCACGAAGTTTGCGCTGTGGCTGCCGTCGTTGTCGATCACCAATTTGCCGTCGATGTAGAGCTTAGCGCCGTCGTCGCTGCGCAAGCGGAATTTATACACAGCTTTCTCAGGAGCCAAGAACAGAGTGTTGAAGTCGTATGCATAGTGGTCTTCAACAGGCGCTTGGTCGATGATGAAGTTAGCCATAGTGCCTTTCTTAAGTGGCTTGAGGCCGTCAACTTCCTTGCAGCTCTTGATAGCTCCCTCGTAGTAGGTATAAGCCACGCCGTTTTTCTTGGGTTTCACGTTGCTTGCCTTGAGGTATTCGCCGTTTTCCTCGATAGAAGTGATGCCAGAAGGGAAGTGGTAGACCGCTTCTTTGCCCTTAGCTGTGGTGATCCAAGTGTCGAATTGGCGTTTGCCCTCCTTCATAACCACGATGCGGCCGCCGCGTTCGAAGAATCCGTAGGCGTTCCAACCGCTGTTTCGGCCGAAAGCCAAAGCCACGTCGGAGCGAATGCCGATGTAGTCGTCAACGTGGTCGTGACCAGCGAAAACGCCCATGATGTCGCCTTTATCGAGAATCGATGCAAACATGCCAGAGTTTACGCCACCCGAACCAATGCCCTCGCAAGGATTGCCGAAAGTGTCTGGTTTGCCCACTACTTGCGCATACTCCATGAGAGGAATGTGGAAATAGGCGAGCGAAGGCACGGGTTTGCCGCCGTTTTTAGCTGTGAAGCGGTCGCTCTCGCGGCGGTACCATTCTATTTGGTCGAAGTGAATCCAATCGTATTTGCCGAAGAGGTTGTCCTTAGGATAGTCGTTAGAGTCGATGAGATAGATCACACCGTTCACCTTGTCGCTGCCGTCAGAGGCATAGAGCGAGATGGTCATGTTGCCATAACCGCTCACTTGGTTGCCACGCACGCCCACATACACAGGGTCGTCGGTGAGCATAGTGTAGATAGAGTCTTTGCTGAGAAATTCGGCATCGTGGTTGCCCATAGTCACGGCATAAGGAATGCCTTGCTTGTGGAAGAAATTGATGATGCTTTTCCAACCCTTCACGGCAGGGTGATCAGTGATCACGTCGCCGGTGATGATGATAAGGTCGGGCTTCTCTGTGTCGATAACCGCCTGCATAGAAGCAAGGGTCTTTTCGCACTTGGCGATGCTGTCGTCGCACCAGTGAATGTCGGTGAATTGAGCAATCTTAAATTCGTGATTGCTGTCGAAAGCCATGCGCTTGGTGCTTTGTGCCGAAACTGCGGTAGCTATAGCGATGGCTGCAAATAGGAATGCTTTGCGTAAGATATTCATGATTAATAAGTTTTATTACCAGGTTCTACGTTGATAGTCTTAGTCTTGCTGCCGTAATACACCTTGAGGGTGAAAGCCACGTTGCTATCAATGGTGATGCGTGGTTCGGCGGTGGCGTTGGCGCGCTTGGCTGCCTTCATGGTGATGTTGCCATTAGGGCCGAATGGATAGCGCTCCACGCCGTTGGCTTCGGTGAGGTTGAGGTCCCAAGTGATGGTGTTCTCAGGATAGTCGGCGCGAATGCCAATGATGAATTCGAGGAACTCGGCGATAGGGGCCAGACCTGTCCAACCGATGAAGTCTTTTCGAGCCATAAATCCTGGATTCATGCTCTCTGGAGCGTAGTATTCAAAGAAAGTGCCAGTCTTTTTCCACACCTCAAACACTTGGTGATAGTGGTTGAGCGCTATTTCGCGAGCCTCTTTCTTGTAGCCTTTCTTCCACAGGCCGTCGATCACCATATAGTTGGTGCCAGGCCAGATGCCACCTTGCCAGTAGCGTCCGTTTTCGTTGTATTTTGGGCTGTCGGCGCTGATAGAAGGCACCATGCCAGGGCGCTTAAACTCCTTAGGGTCGCTGAGGTGAGCGATTAGGCGCTTGGTCTGTTGGTCGGTGAGGATGTCGGTCTGCAAAGCCCAGAAAGCGCTGATGCCCTTGGTGGTGCAGAGCGAACCGTCGGCATATTGGTCGTAAAGGAAGCCGGTCTTTTCGTCCCAAAGATTTTCTTGGATATATTTCTTCAGCATCTTAGCCTCGTCTTCAAAATCCTCGATTTCTTGCCAACGCTCGATGTAGAAGCCTATTTGCAGCAACTGATAAGCAGTCATATATTGTTGCAAATTGGTGTCGAGCCAAATCATGTGGCCGTGGCTAAAGATAGGGTTGTATTCCTTCTTCACGCGAGGCATATTGTCCATGCCGGTGCCCCAACCGCTTGACCAGTAGGTGCCATTGCGCCAAGTGTGGTTGAAGCGGAGCCACTTGTAGTAAGCCACAAGCGCAGGGAATGCCTTGTGCAGACGGTTCATGTCGCCGAATTGCTGATAGTAAACCAATTCGCACCAAGGAATCAGGTTAGGACCGGTGCTCACAGGGTCGTAGCGCTCAAAGCAGTCAGAGCCATCGGCGTGAATCTCGCGGCAGATAAATCCGTCGGGGTGCTGCTTGGCGTAGAAGTTGTTGAGCGTAGCCTGAAAATCAAAGAAGCGGGCGCCATATCGCGAGAACATGAGGATAAACGAAGAGTCCCACATGAAGATGTTGCCGTTGTAGGCAGTGTCGATATATGGCGAAACAAAGCCCGATCCTGGCTGAGGATTGCAGATGTTTTTCACGCCAATCTTCCATGCGCTCCAATACATATTCACTTCGTCGTTATGTCCCTCCCAGATAGGCATAGGCAACACTTGCTTTGCCTTTTCGTAGTCCATAGGCAAGGCTATGCTTTGAGGTTTGGCAGTGCGGTAGGAGTTTTCTGCCACCAAAGCCTCTTTCACATAAGTGTCTTTGTAAGGGATTTTGTAGATGCTATCGTTGCCACGGCTTTGTGCGTTGGCATCGGCGATGCCCCCCACCGCTGCTACTGATAGCGCAAAAATCATCTTTGTGATGTGATTACCGAAAACGTTCATATATGATATATTTTTTTAGTTTGTTACGTTTTGAGATAGAAGAGTGCTTTTGCTGGGATGGCAGTGAAGGTCTTGCTGCTTGGCAACTTCCATGCCCAAGCAAACGATTCGCCCTCATAGTCTTCAAAATACTTGATAGTATAGCGGTGAAGGCCCTTTTGCAGGGCCACCATGCCAGAGGCTTGAACAGCGGCATGGCTATCGTCGTTGTCCACCACAAGATTGTCGTTGATGAGCAGCACGCTGCCGTCGTCGCTCACTGTGGCGAATGTGTAGATGCCAGTTTCTGGCACATCGATGTATCCAGTAAACACAAATGCGAAATGGTCGGGCTGACGAGGGCCGTTGATCGATGGTTCTGGCATAATGCCCGTCTTGGTAGGCTGGCCAATGATGTCGGCCACCTTTGAGAAAGGACCTTCGTAGTAGCTATATTCCACGCCATTTGTGAGTGCAGCCTTTTGCTCGTTGGTCATCTCGATGCCCTTGGCATATTCAGCCTTTGTAGCTTGGATTTTCATCGTAGTGCTTGGCTCGTAGCCTTCGCGGAATGCCTTGGCTTTAATAAGGGTGGTGCTGACAAGTCGCAAAGGACCAGTGTAGATAGCCGAAGTTTCATCAGGTTCTTCACCATTGGTGGTGTAGCGAATGGTGGCGCCAGGGGTGGCAGTGCCGATTTCGGCAGTCACATATCCGTCGAATAGGTAGAGGTCGTTTGCGATGTAAGGCACCGATGCCACAAGGCCTTGTGTGTAAGAGTATGGCGCTGCTTCAGGAGCGGAAGCCCAATTGGTAGGTTTGTCGCTGAGATAGAATTTCAGCGTGCCGCCCTGCATGAGTTGGTCGTAGGTGATATATGCCTTGTCGATAGCCTTGCCGTTGAGTTCTACTTTGGCAATGTAAGGAGTAGCCTTGGCATCGCCGCCAATCACGGTGAGTTGCTTGCCATTGGCGAGTGTGATAGTTGCCTTTTCGAATAGAGGAGTGGTGAGCACATATTGGCAAGAGGCTGGGTTTACTGAGTAGAAACCGAGACTTGTGAGCAGATACCAAGCCGACATCTGGCCGCAGTCCTCGTTGCCACAGAGTCCGTCGGGCTTAGTGGTGTAAAGGTCGCGGAGCACTTGCAGATTGTGTTTTTGGGTCTTCCAAGGTTCTCCGATGTAGGAGTAGAGGTAAGAGATGTGGTGGCTTGGCTCGTTGCCGTGAGCATATTGACCGATTAAGCCAGTGATGTCGGCTTGATCGATAGGCTCTTTTGACTCGGCAGTGTAGATAGAGTCGAGGGCAGCTGTAAATTTTTCTTTGCCGCCAAAAAGTTGCACCATGCCATTCACGTCGTGAGGCACGAAGAAACGGTATTGCCAAGCGGTGGCTTCGGTGTAGGCGTGCCCCACCTCAAATGGGTTGAAAGGCGATTGCCAGTTGCCATCGCTGCGCTTTCCGCGGAAGAAGCGGGTGCTGCCGTCAAACACGTTGACGTATTGCTGAGAGCGGCGGATGTATTCGTTGTATACATCGGTGCGGCCTAATGCTTTGGCGTATTGTGCGATAGCCCAATCGTCGTAGGCATATTCGAGCAGGCAAGACACCGATTCGCGTTTAACGTTCTGAGGAATGAATCCGTTTTTTACATAGTAGTCGAGACCCTTGCGGTGAGTGTTGGCAGTGGCAATCATTGCTTGCAGTGCCTTTTCGGTGTCGAAGCCGCGGATGCCCTTCAAGTAAGCCTCGGCAATCACTGCGGCAGAGTGGTAGCCAATCATACAACCGGTCTCGCCATTAGATAGAGGCCAGATAGGCAGTTCGCCAAACACGTCGTAGTGGATAAGGCAAGAGTTCACAATGTCCTTAAGCAACGTGGTGTTGGTGAGCGAAGCGAATGGGAACCATGCGCGGAAAGTATCCCAGAAAGAGATGGCGCTATAGGTCTTATTGCCATCGCTCAAAGAGCAAGATTTGCTTTTGATAGTGCGGTATTTGCCATTGGCATCGCTTGTTACGTTAGGCACAACCATAGAATGGTAGAGGGCAGTGTAGAAGATTTTCTTATTGTCTTCGCTCTTGTCGGTGATATCAATGATTGATAGTGCCTTGTTCCAATTGTAGTGTGCCTGTTTGGCAAAATTATTGAAATCAAACGAGGTGTTGGTGTCGTTGGCAAGGTTTTCGCGCGCATTCTGAATGCTCACGGTAGAAATGCCCACTTTCGCCACCACCGAACGCTTTGCGAATGATAGAGCAACTTTCACATCGCCACCCTTGATGTTTTTGCCGGCAACTGGCTTGTCATCGATATATCCTTTGAAATCGGTGATTGGGCAAGAGAATTGGGCCACGAAATATATGCGCTGGTTTTCCACCCAACCACTGGTGTTGCGCATACCCACAATCTCATTGTCTCCGGTTCGTTCCACGCTGGCTTTGTGGATATTTTCTTCGCCAAGAGTCCACTTCATGTCCACGATGAGTTTTGGCTTGCTTCCTTCTGGATAGGTGTAGCGATGCAAGCCACAATATGTTGTGGCAGAAAGTTCGGCCTTAATGCCGTTGTTTAGAGTCACGCTGTAGTAGCCAGGGACTGCCTTTTCGTTGTCGTGACTGAAGGCTGTGGGCTGATATAGATTGCCTGCAGTGCCCAGTGTGGTGGCAGGGTGAAACAGAATGTCGGCCAAGTCGGCACATCCCGTACCGCTGAGGTGGGTGTGCGAGAAGCCTTGTATTGTGTTGTCGTCGTAGTAATAGCCACCGCAAGCATCCCAGTTGCCAGTGCGAGTGTCGGGGCTAAGTTGAACAGCACCGTATGGAGCTGTAGCACCAGGGTAGGTGTGTCCGTGACCGCCAGTGCCAATAAATGGGTCGACATATTTCACAGCCTGTTTTTGCGCGCAGATGCTACCTGATGCAAGAGCGATAGCTGCGAATAGAAGTAATGATGTGATACGTTTCATTGTCAGCAGGTGAAATTAAACAGTTTTTAATGCCGATGCACCATAGATGGCAACATCAGGGAGTGATGACACGAGTATCTTCAATCGCTCTACCATTGTAGGGTAGAGAAACGATTCGAGAGATTTCTTCATTGGTTGCTCAAAGTGCTTGTAGGCATTGGCGATGCTTCCGCCAAGCACGATTGCCTCGGGGTCGTAGGCCAAAAGCACGGCTTTCACCAGTTCGCCCATATGAGCGCCAAACTCTTGCCACAAAGCCAAGGCTTGAGGGTCGCCGGCTTCGGCAGCGATAGAGGCATCTTTGCCAGTAGTGCTGTGGTTTACGAAGAAACCGCTGCTGCAGAAGTGCTCGTAGTCGCTATCGAGATAAGGCAGGCTGCCCACTTCGCCGGCTGCGGTGTTGCGGCCGCTGTAAAGGCTTCCGTTGATAATCAAGCCAGAGCCCACGCCAGTGCCGAGGGTCAATCCCACAACATCGGTGAATGCGCTTGCTTCGCCAAACATCTTCTCGCCAAGGGCAAAACAATTGGCGTCGTTGTTGACAGCCACAGGCACTGAGAATTCCTTTTCGAGGATGTCCTTGATGTGAACTTCCTTCCATGAAGGGATATTGACAACGTTGTAGACGATGCCTTTTTGCCAGTCTACCACAGAAGGCACACCAATGCCGATGCTCTCAATCTCCTTGCCGTCGGCAGCGAAGCGAATGCCCTCGATGATAGCGTCGATCACCACTTGAGGGTTGTCGGTTTTAGGTGTTGCCACAGCGTGGCGGTTGATGATTTTACCGTTTTCTACGGCTCCGGTGCGTATGTTAGTACCTCCGAGGTCTATTCCTATTTTCATTGTTGTGAGGGTGTTAGAATTGAAGAGTTGCAATGTGAGGGTTGTGGTCGGAGAGAAGCGCGTTGACGTCTTCCTTTGGAATGAATGCGTGAGTGACCTTGATGCTTGGTGTGACGAAGATAAAGTCGATTTTCTCGCGTTCGTTGGCATGTAGTTTGCCGAAGTCGTGCCAAGTGTAGTCTACGCCGTCTACCTTTTCTGCGATTTTATATGCGTCGTTGAGTACAAATTCATTTGTAGTAATGGTCTTGTAGGCGTCGCTTTGGTCGTTGACATTGAAGTCGCCAGTGACAACGGCAGGCTTGTCGCCCACAATTTGCTTGATTTTGTCGATGATGAGCAAAGCGCTTTCGCGGCGAGCAACCACACCTACGTGGTCGAAGTGAGTGTTTACGGCCATAAACACCTTGTCGTTGGCTTTGTCACACAGCTTAGCCCAAGTGGCGATGCGGGTGCAAGCGGCATCCCAACCGAGTTTGCCCACGCTTTCAGGATTTTCGCTAAGCCAGAATGTGCCAGAATCAAGCGCTTCGAAGCGGTCGTTGCGGAAGAATATGGCAGCATATTCGCCCTCGGTCTTGCCGTTGTCGCGTCCAACTCCCACCATGGCATAGCCGGGCAGCAGGGCTTTAAGGTCTTCCACCTGATTGTTGAGCAATTCTTGAGTGCCGAAGATGTCGATTTGCTGGTCGGTGATAAACTTCGCCATACGGTCCTTACGGTATTGCCAGTTGTTGGCGCTGTCTTCAGGGTTGTCGTAGCGCATATTGATAGTGGCGTAGTTCACAGTAGTGGTTTGGGTTTTGCTTTGGCATCCCACAAGCAGAACGATGCTGAGCAACGAAAGTGCAAAGTTTCTAAGAAGTGTCATATTGTTTTTAGTTTATTCGTTATGTTTCAATAGTTAGTGATATGGTTTTATCCTCGTAAAGTTACGAAAAATATGTTTCAAAACGGGTATAGGTATTGTAAACATTCGTTAAAGGGGCTGAATGAAAGGCATTAAAAAAGGCTGCACCGATTGATGCAGCCTTTTATTGGGTATTCACTCTGATGAGTGACGTTTGCTAATTAGTTGTAGCCATCGTTTTGATGCAACTTACCGCCAGCCTTAGTGATTTCGGCAGATGGGTAAGGGAATGCAATCATATAAGGCTTGTATTCGCTCTTAACTTGGTAGTCAAGATATGGACCAACTTCGAATGTTGAGTTGTAATCAGCACGGTCGGCATAGTGGCGAACGCGTGGGTGTGCGTTAAGTTCCTTGCTTGCAAGAGCCTTAATTTCAGCAGCACCTGATTGATACCAACGCTTCAAGTCGTGAAGGTGATCGTAGAATTCAAATGCAAGTTCGCAACGACGTTCGTGATAGAGATCAGCCCAAGTGGCAGTGCCCTTGATTGGGGTGAGGTGAGAACGTGTGCGCACGCGGTTGATGTCGCTAGTAGCAAGACCTGCTTGGTTAGTAGCCAAGTAAGCTTCAGCACGGAGCAACAAGCAGTCGGCAAAGCGGAGCAATGGGAAGTTGATGCGGGCTGTTGGCCAGTTGCCGTTACCGCTCACGTATTTGCTTGTGCCGTCGGTGAGACCTTTGTGCTTGAATGGATCCATGTATTTGTTGATCATGAAGCCAGATTCGATGTCAGAAGTAGAATAGAACTTTCTTGTCTTGCCGTTGAATTGGAATTCTTGTCCGTATTCGAGGATTGAGCGAGTCAAGCGTTCGTTGCCGGCGCCGTCCTTAAGCATTTCTTCATAGATGTCGTAAGAAGGCTTGTTTTGACCCCAACCGTTGTATTCGCCCCAACCTTTGTTTTCGAGGATTACACCAGGGAATTCAGATCCACCAGGAGTTGAACCACCTTGACCAGGAATAGTCCAGATGTATTCCTTGTTCCAGAAGTCAGAGTATTCGCAAGAGAACAATTCAGAGAAAGTGTCGGCAAGATCGCGGCCGTAGGTTTGTTCGAGAGTGTTAACGGCGTTGATAACGTTGTTCCATTGTGTAGCATCCCAAGTTGACCAGTAAGCATATACCTTAGCCATGTAACCAACAGCTGCTGCCTTGTGAGCGCGACCGCGGTTGTCGGCATCGTATTCTTCGAAGCGAGGAAGCAGAGATTCTGCGTTCTTGAGGTCTTCGATGATCAACTTATAGTTTTCCATTACGGTAGGTTGTTGAGTAGGGATAGAGTTGTCGTATCCGCCAGGGAAATCTTCGTAACGGCAGAATGGCACACCTTGCTTGTCGCTACCATAGCGGTAAGCGATGTAGAAGTGTGTAAGGGCACGCATAAAGTAAGCTTCGCCGAGAGAGCGAGTTTCTACAGCGGTGAGTTGTTTAGAGGCTTTCTTCTTGAGCAGTTGCTCGATAACCCAGTTGGCGCGGGCAGTGGTGCGAGTGAGGCGTTCCCACACGTTGCGCAATGGACCGAAGTCGCCATCGTAGTTCAATGTAGCAAGGCCGTTGTATCCGCGAGTACGTCCCCAAACGACGTCGCAGGTAGCGCCTTGTTCCCAGAAAAACTCACGTCCGAAGCAGTCTTCTTGTTGAACGTCGGCATAAAGAATAGCAACGGCGTCGATAGATTGCTTGTCGTTGGTGAAAAATGTTGTAGTGGTTGGGTTGCCTTCAGGCTGAGTGTTTAGGAAATCAGAGCATGACACCGACACGAGAGCCAACGATGAAACGGCAAGACCTAAAATATATTTTTTCATAATTCTTTCCAATTTAACTGTTTGATTGTTATTGAATCTTTGAGTTAGGAATATTAATAAGTTAACTTAAGACCGAAAGAGTAAACCTTTGATACAGGGTATTTGAGAGCGTCCCAGCCACCACATTCAGGGTCGATACCTGAGTAGTTGGTGATGGTGAAGAGGTTTTCCGCAGAGAAATACACTGAAAGGCTGCTTCCGCGCATACCGAAGTGGTTAGAGTTGCGCAAGATGCGAGTGAGGTCGTAAGTTATAGTCAAGTTCTTCATACGCAAGTAGTCGGCGTCTTCGAGATACCAGCTGCTTGGAGTAGAGAAGTTGCTGTTAGGGTCGTTCTTTGACAAACGTGGGATGTCGCTACCGGTGTTGCTTGAGCTCCATGCGTTGAGGATTTCAGTTGAACGGTTGAAGTTGCCTTCAGCATCGCTCAAGAGCATATACTTACCAGCATAGAATGCTTGTGCGCCAAATACGCCTTGGAACATAGCGCTCACGCTGAGGTCTTTGTAAGTGAAGCCTGCAGAGAGTGAGTAAGTCCAGTCTGGGTTGGCGTTGCCCATGTATTGACGGTCGAGGTTGTCGATTTTGCCATCGTGGTTAAAGTCTTCAAACTTCAAGTCACCAGCCTTTGCGTTAGGTTGGATGCGGTTGCCCTTAGAGTCAACGTAAGCAGCAGCTTCTTGATCGCTTTGGAAGATGCCAAGGCTGCGGATTAGGTAGAAAGAGTTAAGAGGTTGACCTTCGGTAGTTTGGTAGATGTAAGGGATGTTGCGGAAGCTACCGTCGCCAGTCCAAACGCCAGCTTTACCTTCAGCGTCCTTAACGCCGATGTCAGTGACTTTATTCTTGTTGTAAGCCAAGTTGCCGGTTACGAAGTATGACCAGTCTTTGTTAATCTTGTCGCTCCAAGTGATTTGTGCTTCAAAACCCTTGTTGTTTACCTCACCCATGTTCACGAGTTGAGCTGCAAGACCGATGTAGCCTGGCCAGTTCATTGATTGAGTTTGGATAAGGTTGAATGTACGCTTGTTGTAGTAGTCCAAAGAGATGCTCAAGCGGTTTCTGAGCATAGCAGCGTCAAGACCGAGGTCGAATTGTTCAGAAGTTTCCCAGGTAAGGTTAGGGTTAACAACAGAGTTGAAGTACCACATTGCGCCCCATGTGCTGTTGTTTTCAACACCCCATTGAGATTGTTCGTTCCAGTTAGCCTTAGAAAGGAGGGCTGACTTGTAGTTGTAGCCGATAGAACCGAGGTTACCTACGCGACCCCAAGAACCACGAATCTTAAGGTGGCTGATAAGGTCAGTTTTAGGGAAGAAGCTTTCGTTAGAAATCTTCCAAGCAGCAGTCACAGCAGGGAAGTCGCCGTGGTTGTTGTCCTTAGGAAGACGGCTTGCATAGTCGCGACGCCAAGAAGCGGTGAGGAAGTAGCGGTCGTCGAAAGAGTAAGAGAGACGTCCGATAACAGCCACGTTAGCGTCAGGGCCAGTGAGGTAGTCGTCGATAGTAGATGAAGTGACGAATGCCATATATTGCAAGTAGTCTGATTCGTCGGCGATGTCCTTACCATTGATTGACATGCCGCGAGTGTAAGTGCGGTCGGCAGTTGTAGAAAGCAATGCGCCTACGGTGTGCTTGCCGAATGAGTTGTCGTAAGTAAGGGTGTTTTCAGTCATCCACTTGCTGTAGCGGTAAGAACTTTCGTTGAGTTCGTTGAAACCTTGTGGCTTACCTACTTCAGGGCGACGTGGGTTGAAGAGCTTGTAGTAGTTGCCAGTTTGGTTGTAAGTGTAGCGGCTGACAAACTTCAAGCCAGGGATAACGTTGCCAACAGTGAGTGAAGTAGATGTCCAGAAGTCGGTAGTGCGGTCGAATACCTTTTCGCCTGTAAGGATGCGAACTGGGTTGACAGCGTCACCGTGGATGTCGGCGAAGTTGCTACCGTATGTCTCAATATATTTAGGGTCTTCGGTAGTGGTGCCGCCGAAAGAGCCGTCAGCTTGATAAACGCTTGCAGAAGCAGGCATCATGATAGCGCTAAGTACAGCACCGGTATAACCGCTATCGGTGTTCTTAGAGCGTGACTTAGTGCTGCGCCATGTCATATCTTCGTTGATAGTCACCCATTTGTTGATTTTGAACGAACCGTCGTAGTGCAATGTTGCTGTGCGGCTGTAGGTGTTGATAAGAACACCATCGTTAGCGTCGTAAGCAAAAGAGAAGCGGTTCTTAGCATTTTCTGTACCAGTGTTCAACGATACGTTGTGACGGTGGTAAGCAGCAGTGCGGAAGATTTCGTCCATCCAGTCGGTGCGGGTAGTAGCCACCCAAGGGTTCTTGGTGGTATCCCAACCAGTAGGAAGGTCAAGACCTGCATTGCCATAAGAAAGCTTGCGCATTTCAATTTGTTGTTGAGCGTTCAAAGCCTTAGGCAGGTTGCTTGCTTGGCGGATACCAGCAACACCATCGTAAGAGATTGATACTTTGCCTTCTTGTGCCTTCTTGGTAGTAACGAGCACACAACCACCAGCACCAGAGATAGCACCATAGATAGCAGCAGAAGCGGCGTCCTTGAGGACTACGATGCTTTCGATGTCGCTGAGTGATGGGATTGGAGCACCAGGTACGCCGTCAACAACCCAAAGCACGTTGTCGCCGTTTTGTGAACCTTGACCACGAATCACGATGCTTGGAGTAGTAGTAGGGTCGCCACCCATAGATTCTACGGTGACACCTGGCAATTGACCTTGAAGCATGCTTTCTGTAGAAGAAACTGGGCGCTTAGCAAGCGATTCTGGGTCGCTAACCACGCCAACGGCTGCTGAAAGGTCTTGTTTCTTTTGAGCTGCACCGTAACCGAGCACCACTACTTCGTCGAGTTGTGCAGCGTCGTCTGTAAGTGTAATTTCCATTCCGTCTTGTGCGGCCAAAGTTTGCGACTTCATGCCCACATAGTTTACGATTAGTATGTCGCCTGGGCGTGCAGTAACGGAGAATTTGCCATTGAGGTCGGTAGATACGCCAGATGTTGTGCCTTTAACGAGCACGCTTGCGCCAACGACAGGATCGCCATTGCTATCTTTAACGATACCAGAAACCTTTGAACTTTGTTGAGTGCTTTGTGGGGCCTCTGTGGTATTAGCATAGGCTGTGCCGGCTCCTAAAGCAAAACAACATAAGATTCCGACGCATACGCGTCGTAGAATAGTCTTACTCATAAAGATTGTTTTTAGTTTTTGATTATTAGTTATGTTGATATAGTTTTTTCGTTATAGTTTATTAGGATTTTCGGCAAATTTAGCCAAAAGCCCGAAATAATCATTAACAAAAGTGTTAAAAAATGAGATTATAGATTATTTGTTAAATTAATTAACACAAAAACGTCTGATTTTCTGTGCTTAGTGTAAATTTGTGAACAACTTCTTCGGATTAAAAATGGTTGAAATACGGGTTGTTGCAATTGAAATTAGTAATTTTGCGGTGTAAAATCAAAGAAAAGAGGAATATGGAGAAGGGAAAACGACGCCGAGTGATGGTGCAACTGCTTATTGCCGTTTGTGCATTGATACTGATAGTGTTGATGATAGCGATGATGTATGGTGTGCAATAATGTGTGCTGTAACTCCGAATCGGGTATTGGGATAATCCCAAATCGGTCATTAGGCCGTATATGTAAATTATGTTCTACTGCTTGGAGGCTTTTGTTTTTTATAAGGCATCTTTAGTTTGTTTTTAATTCGCAATAGCTGGCTATTACTCATTAAAAAGCAAACAAGATCTGCGCTTCTAAAATTCCGAAATCCATCCAAGCCCTAATGTCCGAATTGGGAAAAAATGTCTTCTGTAGGAAAATGAATATTGAAAATAAGAATAACGATGGAGTATGCTCGGTGAGCGTGTTTCAGCGCCCTGTGTGGGTGTCTCTCTTTGCGCTCACTGCGGCAGTGGCGTGGGGTTGGGCATATCCGCTCATCAAGATGGGGCTTGTCGAGTTTGGCATAACGCAGCAGATGACGGGCAGCAAGATGCTGTTTGCCGGAGTGCGATTTGCCATATCGGGATTGATAATACTTGCCATAGCCTCGAGTAGGCACGCTAAATTCTCGCTGCGAAGCCGTGGCGACTGGTGGTTTGTGCTGATGTTCTCGATGTTTAACACCACGCTGCACTATGCGTTTTTCTATTTTGGATTGTCGCATAGCGCCGGTTCGCGTGCGGCCATACTCAATAGTCTGAGCGTGTTTGTGGTAGTGCTGCTGGCATGCGTGTTTTTTCGCAGCGACAGGCTCACGGTGCGCAAGATAGTGGGCTGTGTGATGGGAGCCATTGGCATTATCGCGCTCAACCTTGGCGGCGAGGAGAGTGGAGGTTTCACTTGGCTGGGCGACGGAATGATAGCGCTCAATGCTCTGTGCGGAGCCACAGCCGGACTGCTCACGCGTCCGTTGAGCCGCAGAGTAGACATATTTGTGGGCACTGGCTATAGCCTTACCATAGGCGGAGCGCTGCTTGTGGTGCCCGGTGTGGCAATGGGCGGTGTGTTGCCAAGCATCACGCTATGGGGCGTGGTGATATTGCTGTTGCTGATAGGCATTAGCACCGTGGCATTCACATTGTATAATAAGCTGCTATCGTGCAACCCTGTTGGGCGAGTGGCAATCTTCAATTCGCTCATCCCTGTGGTGGGAGCGGTGACATCGTGCCTTTGTCTTGGCGAACCGTTCTACTGGAAGTATCTTGTGGCGGGCACGCTTGCTGCGGGCGGCATCTATGTGATAAATCAGGGTAAAAAGTAATCGGAGGAATAAGTGCCAGAAATGTTGCTACTATCTCTTTTGGGCTAAATGCAGCCTGTGGATTGGTGACTGAGAACCCAAAATTTTGTACAATCGGCGATAGTTGCTATCTTTGCACCCGAAATTACGTGTATTTAATATTTAAGAACAAGAAGAATTTTTTAAGATGAAGAAATTTTTTGCAATTGCAATTACTGCAGCAATGATGATTTTGTGCAGCTGCGCATCAAAGAACAACGTTAATATGGAAGGTCAATGGGTAATCACAAACGCATGTGGCGTGAGCACAGTGGGCGGCGATTCTGAGGCTTTCATCGAATTTGATGGTAAGGGCAACATCAATGGCAATGCCACTGTGAACACTTTCTTTGGTTCGTATAGCACTAAGGGCGATTCTTTGACATTCGGCACTATGGGTATGACTCAAATGTTGGGTCAAAGCATGGAGATGGAAACTGCCATCACTAAGGCTCTTAACAGCACTGCAACTGTAAAGGTGGAGAACGACGAGGCTACTATTTTCAACAAGAATGGTGAATCGGTGATGACTCTTAAGCGAAAGAAGTAAAAAAACATCGCGCTAATTGCTTTAGCGACAGAAATCTATCGCAAAAGCAAATATGCGAGAATACGCTATAATTCAGCCATCGGCGCGAGTGCTCGGTGGCTGATATTTAGTTTTTTAAGAAATAGCTCGGTCGGGAATATTAAAAAATCATATCATATAACTTATTTATCACAAAACTACGATTATGCCTAATGCTAATATCAAACGAATAGTGCTTACTGGCGGACCTTGCGCCGGCAAAACCACTGCATTAGTGAGAGTGATAGAACACTTCAGCAATCTTGGTTACAAAGTGTTCACCATTCCAGAAGTGCCTACCATGTTCACTCAGGCAGGTATGAACTACCTCACCTCCAACCGCGAGTTTTTCTATGAGGGCGAGAAAGCCACATTGGAGATTCAGCTTGCGCTCGAAGACAAGTTTGAGCGTATGGCAGAGGCATGCACCGAGCCATGTGTGATAATCTGCGACCGCGGCACTCTTGATATTTCGGCGTATATGGATGCTGATACATGGCAAAACATCACCTCGAGCGTAGGCACTGACACAGCCACATTGCGTGGCCGCTATGATGCTGTGCTTCACTTGGTGTCGGCGGCCGATGGTGCAGAGCAATTCTACACCACCAGCAACAATGCTCAGCGATTGGAGAAGGCCGATGAGGCTGGCTTGAAAATCGCCCGCGAACTGGATAAGAAGGTGATTAAGGCGTGGACAGGTCATCCTCACCTGCGCGTGATAAATAATAATGTTGATTTCGACCAAAAGCTCAATCGCGTGCTCAAGGAGATTAGCAACGTGCTTGGCTTGCCACAGCCTATCGAGCAAGAGCGCAAATATATTGTTGAGGTAATCGGCGAAGTGCCTGATTGCATAGAAAGCGACATCACCCAGACTTATCTGGTGGCAGATCCTGACTGCGAGGTGCGTTTGCGTCGCCGCGGATGGAATGGCAAGTATGTGAATGTTCACCTCACCAAGAAGAAACTCTCTGACACCGAAGAACTTGTGACAGAGCGCCAAGTGAACAACAATCTGTATCAGTCGCTGCTGCAGCAAGCCGACCCATACCGTAGCACCGTGAAGAAACTGCGTAAGAGCTTCATTTGGAAAGGCCAGTTCTTTGAACTCGACACTTATCAAGAACCTGTGAACAACCTTGTGATACTTGAAACAAAGGGAATTGACAATCATCAGGAAGTGAAATTCCCACCATTCCTGCGTGTGATAGAGGACATTACGGGCAATACTAAGTATTACAACCGCAATCTTGCTCTCAGAGTGTGATGATATTTTTTATGCCTTGCTCAAGTGAGTTAGGCATTATTTTTGTAATGTAGTGTAGCAAACAAATTAAAGGAGGAATACTGAAAATGAAAATTAATGATTTGCCAGTGCTGCTGCTCACTGGTTACCTTGGTAGCGGCAAGACCACTTTGCTCAATCGTATCCTTAGCAATAAGCAAGGAATCAAGTTTGCTGTGATTGTAAACGATATAGGCGAAGTGAATATCGACGCTTCTCTCATTGAGAAGGGTGGCATAGTGGGCAAAAGCGACGAGAGCCTTGTGGCATTGCAGAATGGCTGCATCTGCTGCACACTCAAGATGGATTTGATAGAGCAACTCCACGACATCACCAGCACTCACAAATTTGATTATATAGTGATTGAGGCCAGCGGTATCTGCGAACCTGCTCCTATTGCACAGACTATTTGCTCGATGCCTCAACTCGGAGCAAAATATATGCTCGACGGGCTTGCCAAGCTCGATTGCATCTGCACCGTGGTGGATGCTCTGCGCATGAAGGATGAATTTAAGTGCGGTGGCGACCTCTTGCGCACGGGTATTGATGAAGAAGATATTGAAAATCTGGTGATTCAGCAGATAGAATTCTGTAATATAGTGTTGCTCAACAAGGCCTCGATGGTAGAGCCATCGGAGTTGGCGCGCATCAAGGAGATAATCCGTGCATTGCAGCCAAAGGCAGAAATCATTGAGTGCGACTATGGCAATGTTGATTTCGACAAGATATTGAATACCGGCATGTTTGATTTCGACAAGGTGGCTACATCGGCTGCTTGGATCAATGAGATAGAGGGCGATGGTCATCACGACGAAGAAGATGATGATGACGACGAGGATGAACACGATCACGAGCATCACCATCACCACGATTATGACGACGAAGATGAGCATCATCATGAGCACGACGAGCATCACGAACATGAGCACGGTCACCACCATCATCACCACCATCACGACGGCGGTGAAGTGGAAGAATATGGCATAGGCACATTTGTGTATAAGGCACGCCGTCCGTTCGACATCAATCGCTTCGACGATTTCGTGGCACGCAAGTGGCCAAAGGGCATTATTCGTGCCAAGGGTGTTTGTTATTTCAAGACCGAAAAAGACCTCTGCTACGTGTTTGAACAGGCTGGTAAGCAGGTGGGCTTGACAAATGCCGGACAATGGTATGCCACAATGCCTGAAGAGGAATTGCAGCAGTTGCTAAGACGTGATGAGGGCCTGCGCCGCGATTGGGAGGAACCTTATGGCGACCGCCAGCAAAAACTGGTGTTTATCGGTCAGCACCTCGATAAGAAAGCAATTACCGAGGCACTCGATGCCTGCTTAGTGGAATTCTAATTTGTGAAATATAAAAAGCGAAGGCTCTTTGGTGAGAAACCAGAGAGCCTTCGCTGTGTAATATAGATTTGGGATTATCACTGATGTATTGTGATAGTGTATTCGGTGGTGAAGTGCTTGCCGGCAGCAAGGTGGTTCATCCAAGGGCGTGAAGCGAAGTCGCCCTCATAGTGCATATAGTCGCAACGGCCATACCATGGTTCGATGCACACAAATGGACATTCTGGGTGAGCCTTAACAGGAGCCCAAAGAGCCAAGATAGGCGCATCGAAATTTACTGTGATGTATGGGCGATGTTGCTTGTCGAGGATGCCCACACCCGTCAATTGGTTGTTTTCAAACATATATGTTTCTGGGCCGAAAGCATCAGGGGTGATGGCGAGAGTGTCGCCGCAGTCTGGCTGGAACTCATATACCTCGGTGCGAGCGCAGCCCTTTTCGCCTGGGCGAATGTAGTAGAGCTGTTTGTTGCCCTCAAATGAGAAGTAGCCGCGAGGCGCAGGATCATTGGCATCGAATTCAGGCAACACAAATGCTGGGTGTGCTCCGATTTGGAAGTGCATTGGTTGCTTGCCGATATTCTCCACGTCCCAACCCACAATCACTTGATCGCCCTCAAGGCGGTAGCTGATAGTGAGGCGGAATGGGTAAGGGTATTTGGCAAGCGTCTCATCGTTGCTTTCGAGCACGAAGCGGGCGCTGGTGTCGGTTTCCTCCACGAGAGTGAAGTCCATATCGCGAGCAAATCCGTGTTGAGGCAGATTGTATTCATTGTTCAATATGCGGTAGCGACCTTCCCACACGCGACCAACGATCGGGAATAGCACTGGCGAATGGCGAGCCCAGATGCTTGGGTCGGCATTCCAAAGGTGTTCATTGCCCGAGCGGACAATGCTGCATAGTTCGGCGCCATGTTCTTTGATGGCGATTTCGAGAATTGAGTTAGATAATTTAATCATCGTTGAGTTTATGTGATTGATTGTTGTTGTTTAGGTTGGAAAGGCAAAATTAATCATTTCTGCGGAATGTGTCAATTAATAAGTTGAAAAGGGAAGGATTTTGTTGCAAAGCAAAGTGTTTGCACTATCTTTGTGATAGTATGGTGTAGAAATTATTTCTCGCCCGACAAAAACACTAAGAGATGAATGTTGAGAAACTTAGAGATTATTGCTTGAGCATGCCGCGCGCCACAGAGGATTTTCCCTTCGATGAGAGTGTGCTGGCATTTCGTGTGTTCGGGAAGATTTTCGCGATGATCGATCTCGATGACACCAAGTGGTTTGTGACGAAGTGTGAACCGTGCTATGCCGAGGAATTGCGCGAGAAGTATGCCGAGATAAAGCCGGCTTTTCACATGAATAAGCGGTATTGGAATCAACTTGACCTTTATGGCGGATTGAGCGACGCTATGATTTGCTCGCTTATACGCCACAGCTATAGCGAGGTGGTGAAGAAGTTGCCGCGAAAAATTCGTGAGGAGTTCCCCGAAATCGTGTTGGGATAAACCCAAATCGGGCAATAGGACGTATATGTAAATATTTTTCTACTGCTTGGCGTTTTTCGGCTTTTATAAGGCATCTTT
>ERZ780141.849-NODE-849-length-20454-cov-10.427178_pt1 | contig 20454 bp, 16 predicted proteins | sample MGYA00433080_ERZ780141 | MGnify/ENA primary metagenome ERZ780141 (study PRJEB29588, sample SAMEA2154047) | human gut metagenome | biome: human gut; feature: human-associated habitat; material: faeces | place: Denmark | collected 2008/2010 ... | reverse complement strand
TAATACAACACTCTCAGCGACTTCCCAAAGGCACTTTTCGGACGGCCTGGGGGGGTAGATGAGAAACGCATTGAAAATAATGACGGCCTCGCTGGCTGCGATGGCATTGTCCGCCTCCTGCGCGGTCCACGAATGGCCTGAGACCCTTCCTGCCGACGTCACGCTGAAGCTGGACTTCGACACGGCATTGCCGCAGTTCATTGTCCTGGACCTGAACGATACCCGCGGTTCGAAGGACGGGCGTGACTATCAGATCCGATATGTCGTCGAGGCGTACCGCAAGCTGGGCGACAATTCGTTCGCGGAGACCCCTTACGGGCGCTACATCTTCACGAAGGACGACATCTCCGACCTTAACAACGAAGTGACCCTCCGCATTGACGAAGGCACATATGACTTTTATGTCTGGACGGATTTCGTGGACAAGGATTCTGATGCGGATTTCTTCTACAATACGCAGAATTTCAGACAGATACACCTCCAGGGGGAGCATGAGGGAAACAATGATTTCCGTGATGCTTTCGTGGGTCACAAGGAATTGACCGTGGAACGTTTCGGTGCCTCTGTCCCGCCTGTGAGCGGCACAGTGGACATGGCGCGCCCTCTGGCGAAGTTCGAGTTCATCACGACCGACCTCCAGGAGTTCATCACCAAGGTCATCACGGACATGAGAAAGAAGGAAAACGGTTCCGAAACTTCATCTGCATCCGGCGAAGAGTCCGCTTCTGACAGCAACGACCCTGACTCCGCCGTCGGCGGAACCAAGGGCGACGGTGACAGCAAATCGCCGATAGTCGACCTGAAGAAGTACAACGTAGTCTTCTACTATACCGGCTACATGCCGTCGACGTTCAACATGCGAGACAACAAGCCGTGCGACTCCAGCACCGGCGTCTCCTTCTCTTCCGACATAACATTGCTGGATGAGCACAATGCCCGTCTGGGCTTCGACTACGTGATGGTGAACGGCCGCGAGTCCAGCGTCATGGTAGCCGTAGGCCTCTTCGATGAGGAAGGTGTCCGCCTCTCCATGACCAATCCGATAGAGGTCCCTCTCAAACGAAGCATGCTCACCACCGTAAAAGGCAGTTTCCTAATGCAGGATACCGGAGGCGGAGTAGCGATTGACCCTGCTTTTGATGGGGAATATAATATTATAATACGTTGACAAATAATATTTTTAAACACATAAAACTATGAACAAAAAATTATTGAAATCTTTCGCAGCCGCCGCAATGTCGGTCCTTGCGATAGCCTGCGCAAAAGAGCAGGTCGGCCCTGGTGAAGGTGCAATGGTCGAGGCTACATTCTCAGTAGACGTCCCGGGAGTCATCGGCACGAAGGCTGGAGAAGGAACTAAAGCTACTAAACTTTATTATCAGGTATTTGATGCCGAGGGAGCTCCTTTCACCGATCTTCCTATCCAGGTAAAGGATATCAATGGCTCTACAACCGTGAATTTCCAGCTCATCAAGGACCAGACCTACAATTTCGTCTTTTGGGCACAGACAGCTGAAACGGGTTACTATACCGTTACTGATCTCCGTACCATCACGGCAAATTATGAAGGCAAGAATTCCAATGACGAGAACTTCGATGCGTTCTTTGCTGTCGAAAAGGCTATTACGATAAACGGTCCAATTACCAAGACAGTAACGCTCAAGCGTCCTTTCGCTCAGATCAATGTCGCTACGACCGATGTCCTCATCAAGGCTGGTGAGACTACATTCAATGTTGATTTCACAGGGGCTACGTCAGCCGTAACCGTGAAGGATGTTCCGACGGTGTTCTCACCTCTTACCGACAAACTCTCCTCACCGGTCAACGCGCTGCAATTCGCGTCCGCAGCAATTCCGGAAGGCAATTTCGCTGTAACCGGCAGTACGGAAACCTACAAATACCTGGCTGTCAACTATGTCTTCGCACCTGTTGACGGAACCGTATATGATGTGGAAGCCGCTCTCAATGTCGCCGGTAAAGATGTAACCGTAAAGGTTCCGTCCGTACCAGCCAAACGCAACTACCGCACCAACATCTACGGCAACCTCCTCACCACCACCGCCGACTTCAACGTCGTGATTGACCCTGGATTTGCTGGAGATGAAAATATGGAAATGTGGGATGGTTCGGCAGATGCTGTTACTGAGGTTAATGGTGTTTATGAAATCAAGAATGCGGCACAGCTTGCATGGGTGTCCCAGCAGGTTAATTCAGGAGCAACGACTTTCTCTGGAAAAACAGTTAAACTTGTAGATGATATTTATCTTGGAGGAAAGTCTTGGACTCCAATCGGAACTGTCGTAAGTACTCCAACAGTTGCTTTTTATGGAACATTTGACGGAAACGGAAAAACAATTCATGATTTGAATGCATCCGATAATACTCCAAAGCATTCTACGGCTGGTTTGTTCGGTTCTGTTGTAAGTGCTACTATCAAGAATTTGACGATTGAGAATGCTATTGTGAAGAGTAATCATTATGCTGGTGTTATCTGCGGCTATTCCGAAGGAGAGTCGAAGATCCTGAATTGTAAAGTTTCCAATGTGTCCGTAACATCCGCTCCGGAACTTCTTGAAGAAGGGTGGGATAATGGCGATAAAGTCGGTGGTATAGCTGGTTATATTGTAAGTGCCGAAGTCAGTGGCTGTACCGTAGATAATGCTGCCATCCAAGGTTATCGTGACCTTGGCGGTATAGTAGGTTATGCTAATTCGACACGTAATACGACATCAAAGGTTACTGGCAATGCCCTTAAAGGAATAGTTACGATTATAGTAGACAAGTCGCATAATTATAAGGGATATACGTCTGAGGCTGAATATGATGCAAAGCCTTATGTTGGCGAGAAATCCGCTGATGCGACAGATTCTGGCAACACGGGAGAAGCTAGCATTTATTATCCGACAGCAATAGTTTCGACTCAGGAGTCCTTTAATACTGAGATTACAACTGCAAATTCTACAGTAGTGTTGGCAGCGGGTACATACAAACTTCCTGAAGGTAGTAAGTCTATTGCTGATGGCGTTACAATCATCGGTAATGGTGAAGGCACAGTATTGAATACTAAAGCTGCAGAGGAAGGCGGAGATTACAAATATAATGCTCAGAATTTGAATAAGGTTACTTTTAAAAACCTTACTATTAATGAGGGAAATGGTATATATAATGGCATTAAGCATTCGGATAATCTTAAGTATGAGAATTGTGTGATAGTAGGTCAGCCATTTTCTCATGCTGACCATGTGGTTTATGAAGGCTGTACTTTTAATCAGACAAGTCCTGACGCATACAATATCTGGACTTATGGCTCAAAGAATATTACCTTCAATAATTGTGTGTTTAATTGTGCAGGTAAAGGTGCCTTGGTGTATAAAGAAGAGGGTACTGTTTGGTTTAAAGCAACATTTAACGATTGTAAATTCATCGCCTCTGCGCCGGTGGCAGGTAAAGCTGCAATAGAGATTGACAGTTCATTGAATCCATACGAGGTATATATCAATAACTGTACTTCAGAAGGCTTTGCCAATGGATCTAAGTCTGGAAACTCTTTGTGGAATAACAAGAAGGGAGATGCCACTAATCTTAAGGTCGTTGTAGATGGTGTTCTGCAGACATTGAACTAAACGGTATCTCCATTTTCTGATAAAAACTGATATAAGTAATCAGTGAAGATTACATTGATAGAATTAACAAACAATAACCAATATGAAACCCATTAAGTGTTTAGCAGCGGCTGCATTGACACTACTTGCAGTCAGCTGTAACAAGGAACAGGTGGCGGAAGTCCCTGACGGACAAATGGTTGACGTTACATTCACGGCGGCATTGCCGGGTGAAATGGCTACCAAGGCCATTGGTGACGGTCAGACCGCCAAGACACTCTATGTGTCAGTTTATGAGAACGACGATGCGAAAACAAAGCTCGAACTCGACAAGACTGCCACATTCACAGACCTGAAAACACAGGTGACATTCAGCCTCGTGAAAGGCAAGACGTACAACTTCGTGTTCTGGGCACAGGCAGCCGAAGGTGCGCCTTACGACGTCACCGACTTGAAGAACATCAAGATTTCTTACGAAGGAGCTGAAGCCAACGACGAGAAACGCGATGCCTTTTATGCCACCCGCAAAGAGCTGAAAGTCAATGGTGCATTGACGGAAACCATTAAACTTTACCGTCCGTTCGCACAGGTGAACTTCGGTACTGCCGACTATGACGCAGCTGTTGCCGCAGGCGTGAAACCGGTCAAGAGCGTCTTCACGGCAACCGATGTGGCTACCATATTCGACACTTTCGAAGCTGAAGGTAAAGAGGCCAAAGATGTAGTCAATTTCACCGAATCTGCACTTCCTGGCGAAACGCTCGTCACCAAGGCCGGCGACTATAAGTGGATGACAATGAACTACATTATTCCAGTGGGCAAGCAAGGCGAGAAACACATTTCCAATGTTACTGCCGAGTTTGTAGCTGAAGATGGTGTAAGTGTCACTGCATCAGCTCCTCAGGCGCCTGTTCAGAACAACTACCGCACCAACATCCTCGGCAACCTTCTCACCTCGCAGGTTATCTTCAATATCGAGATCGTCCCTATCTTCAATGAACCTGACAATGACATTGACCTGGTCAACATCAAGAACGTGGAGTCGCTGAAAGCGCTCTTCGAGACAGGCGGTGAGGCGAAATTGGCCGCTGACCTTGTTCTCGACGAGGCTGTTGCAGTGCTGCCAGGCAAGGAAGTAACTCTCGACCTTAACGGCAAGACCATCAAGAATAATTCAAATAGTGTTGCTTTGGATGTTTATGGTAGTCTTGTCATCAACGGCGAAGGAACCGTAGATGGCGGCGAAGGCGGTGATAATGTTGCGGTTTGCTCTAGGCCGGGCGGTAAACTGACTATCAATGGTGGTACTTATACTGTCGGTGCTGATGCTAATGGCTCTGGTAACTCAACTATTTATACTACTGGTGGTGATGTAATCATAAATGGTGGAACTTTCAGTACTGCTGCAAAATATGGGGGAAGATATTGGACTATAAATAAGCGGAATGGCTCAACCGGCAAGGTTGAAATCTATGGCGGTACATTCCCTGGATTTGATCCTGCTAATCCTAATACTGATGATGCTGCTTCTTATCTCGCTCCTGGCTACATTTCAGTGGAGACTAATGGCGTCTGGACAGTTGTCCGCGGCACAAAGCCTGTCGTTATGACGACCGCGGAACTCCGCGCAACCCTTACAGCATTTACGAGTGCAGGCTCTGGTGACAATGTCATTGAAATTGGAAAAGACATTGTCCTGAAAGAGGGCGAAACCTGGGTTCCTGTAAAAGTAGATGGTTATCATGGTGCCGGTGTGGTTACTGTGCTAGGTAATGGTCACAAGATTTCCGGACTCAATGCTCCTTTGTTTGCTGGCGGATTCGCAGGTAATTCAGGAATCGTTGTCAAGGATCTTACGTTGGATGGTGTTAAGATTAACGATGCTACCAGCGATTTGGGCATTGGAGCATTTGTCTGCGATGTAGATAGCATGCCTACGATTGAACTTGATAATTGTCATCTTACGAATTCTGAAATGATTTCTACCGGCGGCGCGCGTGTAGGTGGTCTAATCGGTTGGACCTCAGGCTATAATAACCCTAATGATGGACCGGTTGACACATATATCAAGATTAACAAATGTTCAGTAGAGGGCTGTACAATTTCAGCTAAAGGTTCAGTAGGTGGTATTATCGGCCATGCCGGCTGTAACCCTGCAACCTACCACACCATCTCTGACTGTTCAGTAAAGAATTGCGTTCTCACATCCACTGACGATGGTGATTGGCGAGTAGGTGTAGTAGTCGGTACTGCAAATCTGGGCGAGTTGACAATCAATAATATCACCGAGTCCGGAAACAAAATAACCCAGACCGGCAAGACCGCTCCTGAACACAGCAATCTCTACGGCAGATTCGTTCCTGGAACTACCGGTGAACTCGTCATTGACGGCGCTGCCCAGTCCCAGTAGACTCCCTGAATTGCCTTTCAGACAGTCCGCAATTAATATAACGGACATAGAATAATAACTCCCAAGCGAGGACCCTGCAATTCCGCAGCGTCCTCGCTTTCGTCTGTTACCTCGGTTTTTCTCCGATTTCTCTATTTCCCCAGACCCTCCCGTGCGTACTAAAACGTTTTCCGCTCACAACAAGCCGAAAACAACCACGACGTGCGCAGAAAACGTTTTAACGCTCACGCCAGACCACGCTGAACATGACGTTCTGCCTCTCACACCAACCCCGGAATTCCCTCCGCAAGACAAGCCCGGGCGGTGGCGGGGTCATGGAGGCATGGTCGCCCATGACCTTGTGAATGGGTGTCAGACAGCCTGACGGGATGAGCGAAGCGAACCTCCAGGGCCCCGCCACCGCCCGGGCGTCCCTTGTCGCACCCATAAAAGTGGTCGGGAAGCAGCCACGCCCTGTTTTTGGAAACATTGATTATCAATCAGTTATAAAAACGCACCGTGGAAACGCAGTCAAAAAAAGTCCACGTTTCCACGCCCATGCTAAAACTCCATCTGATTATCAATGACTTACGAAACCCATCGTGGCCGCATCCCGCCAACTCAACGTCATCGTCCCGCCAGCTCCCCGTCAGCGCTCAACCTGCGCGCGCCAACCGACCCCCGCCGCATCACCGCCCATTAATAAACTCCGCAACAATCCGCACACTCTCATTGAACGCCGTCGGCTGCCCCGGAACCGTTATGAAAAGATGAGTGGCAGTAGGGAAGACATGGTAAGAAAGACTATGCCCGAGCCCATGGAGCCTCTCGGCGAACTCGGCAGTCTGATCGAAAAGAATGTCATGCCCGGCAGAAATGATAAGCACCGGAGGCAGCTTCGCCAATGTCTCATCGCTGGCCAATCCCACGGATACCAATGGATTACGTGCCGCGCCTCCGGAATACGCCTCATTGAATGCCTCCAGCAGCTCGGCATCATCACCATAACCCTTGCCATACTCCGCCCAAGAAGGCGTGACCTCCGTATAAAGCTTCGTCACCGGATAAATCGGAATCACCTTGCATGCGCCCTCCACGGACATTGCCGTCGCCAAAGCCAGATTGCCCCCGGCACTGTCGCCCCCGACGGAAACCTGCAAAGAATCACAACCCCACTCATCAGCATGACGCTTCACATATTCAAATGCCCTCCGGCAATCATCCAGCGGAGCCGGGAACGGGAACTTAGGCGCGAGTCGATAATTGAGCGCCGCAACACAACAATCCCCGGCTTCCGCCAATGCTGCACAAAAACGCGCGCAACTGTTGATGCTGCCGAAACACCATCCGCCGCCATGCAAATACAGCAACAGCGGTCTCTTCCGAGCCGCACGACCGGCAGGCGAGAACAAACAAATATCGGACGCAACATATTTTATATCAATGTTTTCCGGCAGTACCGGTACTTTATTTCTGCTCTGCCGTATCTCTTCCAATGCCCCATAATCTCCCTTCATCGCATTCCGCACGGCCAGCATCTGCACATGCTGTAACCCCTCTTTCATATTGGCCAGAAACGCCTGCTCCTCCACAAGCATCTTTCCCTGAATCTCCTCACCGGGATATATCTGTCCGGCGGCATTGCCTGCAGCAAACGAAAAAGAAAGCACCGTCACCATGCGAAGTAACCTGTTACCCATATAAATCTACATTTGAATATTCCTCCGACAAAGATACATGTTATCCCCGCTTATCTCCGCATCCCGCCCGCGCTCACCAGTATCCCGCCAAAGTCCACCAGTTCCTTGCCACCGCTCTCCTGCATCAGGTCACGACTCTTCTTGTGTTCCCAAAATCTCGGCTGCAGAAATCGACAATGCATGACATATCTTTGCCGCCATCTTCAGCGTAGGGATAGACCTCCCGGTAATATAGGCATTGATACGGGAGGGACTTACCGATAATTGCTTCGCTAATTCTTTTTGTGACATTCCCTTTCGTTGTAGTGATTCTCGTAATAAATCTGGAAGTGACTTGCTGCTCCTTTGAGGAATTGAATTCTCGCTGGCAATACCTTCATCACGGAGGACCCCGCCAGTAGAATGGCAGCTTCGATCCATGACAGGATTCCTGCTATATCCTGAAACGATATTCTCTGCAGCATCGTTATTTATCTCCACTTCACCAAGTTTTCCGAATCCGGCAGCCGGAAGTGAATTCGAACCTATGGATAGCAATTCCGTCCCTATTTTGTGAAATTCTGATATTATTTGGTGCTCCCTTGCTTTAGACGGGCGCTTCATTCCACTTGAATATGCCGCCAGCAGGCTCTGCTGCAATCCCATTCGTCTAGCAATAGCGGACAGATTCAATTCCGGATGCGAAAGAAGAATTTTCGACAATCCTTTAGGCTCAGGATCCTCATATTCGAAACTCTCATTAGAAATATCTTCATCCAGTCCATACCAATGAACTCCGTCATCTTCAATCACATAGTCATCCTTGTTTTCTGCATTCATCAGGTTCCGGTAATACAGCAATGACTGCCACAATGTTCTGCCATCTTCGAACCGGGCATAAATCCTATTCCCATCGAACCATATCTTTTCTATACGCATATTATCTCCTTATTTTCCAAATCTGATTACCCATTCAGTAATTACGATTTCTTTTCGCCGTATGATTTCTTCCAATGCCAGGTTAATATCCTTTAACTTCATCCCTGAATTCGATACGAGTTCCGCTCCTTTTTCAGAGACATTGAATTTCGCAAGTCCATCGGCACTTTTTACGTGTACATGCATAGGTTCATGTTCACGTGAATAAAAGAAAAATCGCATTCCATAAATTCGCCACAATTCCGGCATAATCTTATTTTTTCACAAAGATAGGATATAAATCTATATCTCCAATATCAAATCGCAATATTTTTACAAATGGAGAAAAAACTACCCTGGATTCCTCGTGCGTACTAAAACGTTTTCCACGCACAACAAGCCCAAAAACAACCACGACGTGCGCAGAAAACGTTTTAACGCGCACACCAGGCAACGCAAGCCATGACATTTTAACGCGCACGCCAGGCCACACTGAACACGACGTTCTGCCCCTCACACCACCCCCGGAATTCCCTCCGTGAGCCAAGCCCGGGCGGTGGAGGGGACATGGAGGCATGGACGCCACCCCACCCACCCCTGAGCACCCGTCCGCCACCAAGAATCCCCCGCGCACGATTGCCGGAACCGGAAATTCTCCGTATCTTCGTATGTTGTCAGCGACAAGCGCCTGAAACAGGACGTCTGAAACAAGCGCCTGAAACACTGACACTGTAAAATTAATTGCCATGCCACAGCTATACGTCATATCAGGATGTAACGGAGCCGGGAAAACCACGGCCTCCTATGCGCTGCTGCCGGAAATGCTGGGATGCAGCCAATTCGTGAACTCCGACGAATTCGCCAAGAGCCTCTCCCCATTCAGCCCGGACGCGGCATCCATCCAAGCCGGCAAACTCATGCTGTTGAAAATGAACTACCTGTTCAGACGACACGAAGACTTCGCCATCGAAACCACATTGGCCACCAGAAGCCTCAAACGCATGATTGACCGCGCCCGCGAACAAGGCTACACCGTGACGATTCTCTACTTCTGGCTGAACTCGCCCGAACTCGCCGTCGAACGCGTGCGCGCCAGAGTCGCGGCAGGCGGGCACAACATCCCCGAACCCGTCATCCGCCGACGCTATACAGCAGGACTGCATTATTTTTTCAATGTCTATAAGTCAATGGCTGACAGGTGGATACTGGCCGACAACTCCCAGATACCTTTCCGCGTCGTCGCAGAAGGACAGAAAAACAGACTTGTCATAAAAGACGAAGAAACATATATGAAAATACGTCAACTCGCCGAAGAAGCGAACAACGTCATAGAAGAAAAACAAAAATGATATCGGACAAGCAATACTATTTGGACATATTCAAGGTCGGAGACGCTGACCTTCAGAAACTTACGGAAACGGCACTCTCTCATGGAGGCGACTACTGCGACCTCTACTTCGAGAATACGATGAACCAGACGCACCAGCTGATAGACGGCGAAGTGTCATCCGGCGGCCTGAACATTGACTACGGCGTCGGCATCAGGGTACTCTGCGGAGAAAAGACAGGTTATGCCTACTCCGAAAGCACCACGTGGAAAGACATGGAAAGCGCAGCGATAGCCGCATCCGCCATCTCACAAGGCGCGGCTGTGACACCCCGCGACACACGCAGCATCGGCGCCACATACACCGCGCAGAAAAACAACGGCGACCGCCTGGTCAGGAGACTTTATCCCGGCCGGCCGAACCCGGCAGCCGACAGATATCCTATTGTCAATGACTGGCGGCAGGAAAGCCCTTCCGTAGCAGTCGGATTCCTCGGAAAACTGGAACAGTCCATCAAAAGCCGCGACAGCCGCATCACCAGCGTAATCTGCGCATTGTCCAGTCAGACAAGCGATTACCTCATGTACAACTCCTTCGGCGAAATGAAATACGAAACCCGCCCGATGACCACTGTACAAGCCATGCTTGTGGCTGACAACGGAAGCCGCAAAATCCAGAAAAACGTATCGCGCAGCCTCAGGAAAGGCGCCGAAATGCTCACCGACGCATTGATAACCGAACTCGCCGGAAAAATCACCGACGGACTGGACAATGCCTTCGAAGCGGTGCGCCCTAAAGGTGGCCAGATGCAGGTGGTCATGGGCGCCGGAGCATCAGGAATTCTGCTGCACGAAGCCATGGGACACGCATTTGAAGCCGACTTCAACAGGAAAGGCCAGTCGATATTTTCCGACAAGATGGGCAAGCGGGTCTGCCCTGAAGGCATCAATATCGTGGACGACGCGACCATCCGCGGCAACCGGGGATCGCTTAATTTCGATGACGAAGGAGTGCCGGGACAGAGGACTACAATGGTCGAAGACGGCATCCTGACTTCGTACCTCCACGACCGCATCAGCGCCAGGTACTACAGCGTCGCCCCGACCGGCAACGGAAGACGCGAAACATTCCGCTCCAGCCCGATCCCACGCATGCGCGCCACCTATATGGAAAGCGGCAACGCCGAGCCTGACGGCATCATCGCCTCAGTACGTAAAGGCATCTATGTCAATGAATTCAGCAATGGACAAGTGAAAATCGGGGAAGGGGATTTCACCTTCTTCGTGAAAAGCGGCTTCCTCATCGAAGACGGCCGGCTCACACGTCCGATAAAGGATATCAATGTCATTGGCAACGGCCCGCAGGCATTGAAAGACATTATGGCCGTAGGCAACGATTGCGTCATCGACGACAGTGCCTGGACCTGCGGAAAAGGACAGTCGGTACCGGTTTCATGCGGCATGCCGACGGTATTGGTAAACAATCTTCTGGTAGGAGGAGAACAAGATGGAGAATAAACTGGAATTCGCTATAACAGAGGAAGAAACGAGGATTGCCGACCGGAGCGTGGCACTCGCGGTCGAGGCAGGCGCATCGGCGGTTCAAGTGACATTGGACAAGGCAAGAACGGAAATCTACGCCCTTCTGGACGGGGAACTCGACAACATCCGCCAGACCGGCGACAGGGCATTGACCTTCAAGGTATATGCCGACGGGAGATACGGCGTTTTCTCCACCAACAGGCTGGAAGAGAGCAGCATACGCGACTTGCTGGTGAAAGCCGTGCAGAACGTGCGGATGCTCGCGCCCGACCGGTTCAGGAAACTGCCGGCAAAGGAAGATACTGCCAATGATGCCGTGCGTGGCGACGAAATGGGACTTGTCTGGTACGGATATGACACCGTGACGGCAGACGAAAAACTGGCAATGGCGAAAAATGTCTCCGTGTTTGCGGAGTTCCGCGAGGCAGCACCGGATAGAAACTGGAAAGTGGTATCCGAAGAAGTGGAATACAACAACACATTGACTGACACATATTTGACGAACTCAGACGGCATACATTGCCGCCATACCGAAACCTCATTCGAAGTCTGCGCCCAGGTGACGGTCGAGGACAATGCCGGCGACAAGTACAGCGGTTTCTGGTGGGACTACAGCATCAGCCCCGAAAAAGTCCGCGCTTCCGACTGCGGCCATAAGGCCGTGATGCAGGCTGTCAGCCAGATAGGTCCTGTCAATGCTGATGGCGGCCGTCATGTGATGGTGGTTTCTAACAGGATTGCCGGACGATTGCTCCAGCCGGTCCTGGATGCTCTCGGGGGCAGGGCGATACAGCAGAAATCTTCATTCCTGACGGACTCTCTCGGTAAGCAGATATTTGCCAAGGGGCTGAATATCATGGATATGCCTAGGGAAAAAGGCAAATGCGGAGCGATTCTTTTCGAGCAAGACGGAAGGGCGTGTCTGAACCGGGAAATCATTACCGACGGCGTGGTCATGGAATATTTCATCAGCACATACATGTCCGGAAAACTCGACATGCCTGCTACCTCCGAATGTGCCAACCGGCCGGTGGTAAAACCGTTCGTCAGCAGCGAACTGGTTGAAGGTCAGGACAATGCATCTGTGTCCGGCAGCATTGGCGAAGCCGAAATCCTGGGCCTCTGCGGAAGCGGAATCCTGGTGACCGACTTCAATGGAGGTAATTGCAATGCCGCCACAGGTGATTTTTCGTATGGCGTGGAGGGGCTTCTTTTCGAAAACGGAAAAGTAACGGCTCCGATATGCAACATGCTGATTACCGGCAATATAGTGCAATTGTGGAACAACCTCATTGCCGCTGGAAATGATCCGTTGGACGGCATGAGCCGTCAGGTTCCTACCGTGGCATTCAAGGATGTGAATTTCAGTTCGTAAGTAAACGCTTTGAAAACGAAAGATAATCCGTAACTTTGCAGCATATACAAGACATATTAAAATATAATATAATGAAAATAGAGAACAACAAGGTAGTCGAGCTTGAATACGAGCTCTCTGTAGATGGAAAAGTGGTAGATAAGACTACCGAAATGACAGGTCCTCTGGATTACATACATGGTACGCACATGCTGTTGCCGAAATTCGAATCCGAAATTGAGGGCATGGAGCCTGAAAGCGAATTTGCATTCACATTGACACCGGAAGAGGGCTATGGCGAGTACGATTCCAAGCGCAAGTTCGACATCCCGAAATCATCATTCGAGGTGGACGGCGCCATCAGGGAAGACCTGTTGGTCATCGGCAGAGTGATTCCGCTGCTGAACAGCTCCGGCATGGTGGTCCAGGGCACGGTTGCCGAGATTCACGAAGATACAGTGACCATGGACTTCAATCATCCGATGGCTGGCAAGACATTGAATTTCAAGGGAAAGATTGTCTCTGTACGTGACGCTACCGAGAAGGAACTGACCGAAGGCCTGCATGGCGAATTCGCGCCGCAGGAAGGTGGCTGCTGCCATCACGGCAAGGGTGGCGGATGCTGTCACGGCGAGGGCCACGGCGAAGGTGACCACGAGTGCTGCCATGGCGAAGGACATGGTGAAGGTCATGAGTGTCATTGCCACGAGGAAGGCCACGAATGCCACTGTCACGAAGAAGGTGTTGACCACGAGTGTCACTGTCATGACGAAGGTCACGAGTGCCACTGCCACGAGAATTAACCACGGTTTTGAAGTATTTTCGAGGCAGGATTTGTTTTTGACGAAGGAGTGTACCGGGGTACTCGACTGAGGAAAAAACAGATCCGGGCCGAAAAGACGAAAAACTCATGAAGACAGCAGTCGTCATACTAAATTGGAACACAAAGAACTACCTCGAAAAGTTCGTTCCTGGCATACTTCGCTCGATTGAAGGCGAAGACGCCGGACTCGTCGTAGCCGACAGCGCCTCCACGGACGGGTCAATGCAGATGATGGCGGAGAAATTTCCAAGTGTCAGACGCATTGAACTGGACAAGAACTACGGATTTACGGGAGGTTACAACCGCGCGCTGGAACAGATTGACGCCGAGTATTTCGTACTGCTGAATTCAGATATTGAAGTACCTGACGGGTGGCTCCATCCATTGACGGAAACATTGGACCGGAACCCGGACGTGGGCGCGTGCGCACCGAAACTGCATTCATGGTACGAAAAAGACAAGTTCGAGTATGCCGGTGCCGCCGGTGGCTACATCGACAGCTTCGGCTTCCCGTTCTGTCGCGGACGCATCATGAAAATGGTGGAAACGGATGAAGGCCAATACGATACGCCTGCGGATGTCCTGTGGGCTTCGGGCGCATGCCTGATGGTGAGAAGCGAATTGTTCAATTCCCTAGGCGGACTGGATGACAGGTTTTTCGCCCACATGGAAGAAATCGACCTCTGCTGGAAAATGCAGCTTGACGGCTACAAGGTCAGGATTGTCCCCGAATCAGTCGTTTACCATATAGGAGGCGGGACATTGCCGCAGACATCCCCTTGGAAACTGAAACTGAACTACAGGAATAACCTCATGCTTCTGGAAAACAACCTTCCGATAACATACGCATTGGAAATGCTGCGTAAGAAAATTCGTGCGGGCAAGAGATACGAAGACATTGACCTTGAGAAAATTGGGAAGATGGCCGCAAGGCGTGCGGAAAGGCGGATTTTCTGGAGGATGGTCGTGGACGGGTGCACGGCGGCAGCCTATCTGCTGATGCTGAAGCGTGACCTTTTCAAGGCGGTTCTCCAGGCGCATGGCGAATTCAAGAAACTGTCGCGGAAATGGTCGCCGCACAATGTGGAACAATATCTCGCCAGCATTGCCGGGCCGGAAGACGGATATTTCGACGAAAACAGTATGCCGGAAGTCCGCGGAATTTATGGACATTGGATTATCCCGCGTGCTATTTTCCTCGGACAGAGGGCTTTCGCAGCGGTGAGGAAATATTTCTAAGTAAGCATGAGAAATTAAGTTGGTAAAGATTTGTGAAGTATTTTCGAGGATAGATTTCTTTTCGAAGAAGGAGTGTACTGGACGTACACGACTGATGAGAAAAGGAATATAGACCGAAAAGACGAGCAAAGATTAACAAGTTATTTTTTAAGGATTACTAAACATAGGACTATGGTAATCATCATTGAAGGCGCAGGTGAAGTAGGTTCTCACCTTGCCAAGATGCTCAGCAATGAAGCCAATGACATCACGGTCATCGACTGCGATGAGGAGAGGCTTGCGAAACTGAACACCACCGCCGATGTAGTAACAATTCTCGGTGACCTGTCCTGCATCAAGATACTGAAGGATGCGGGAGTGGAACATGCGGACCTTTTCATCGCCGTAAATCCGAGCGCATCACAAGATGTGAATATCGTCAGTGCGCTACTGGCCAAGAAGTTAGGCTGCAAGAAGGTCTGCGCCCGCATCAACAATGAAGAATATCTCTCCTACGAGAACAAATACCTCTTCACGGAAATGGGCATTGACCTGATGTTCTATCCGGAGAAGATTGCCGCAGGAGAAATCGCGGGTCTGCTGAAGCGTACGGCTTCTACCGAGACGATGGATTTTGCGCGCGGAAAGCTGCAGCTTTCAGTGTTCAAGCTGGAAGACGATTCGCCGATCATTGACATGAAGGTGGCGGAGTTCGCGGCAGCCGTGACGTTCGGCACGCAGTTCCGTGTGGTTGCGATTTCGCGTGACGATACGACCATCATGCCGAAATACGATACGAAATTCAAGTATCACGACCTTGTTTTCATCATAACGACGCGCGAAGGTGTGGCGCCGCTGATGAATTTTCTCGGAAAGAGCAACATTGAGATAAACAATGTCATGATTCTGGGCGCGAGCGCGGTAGGGGAGATGGTGGCATCCGGCATCAGCGGCCAGGTGGACACCGTAAAAATCATCGACCCGGACAAGAAACGTTGTATGGAACTCAGCGAGATTACTGATGACAATGTGCTGGTAATCAATGGAGACGGGCGCGATTCGGATTTCCTGCTGGAAGAAGATATTAAGGATTACGACGCATTCGTAGCTGTTACGGGGAATGACGAGGCGAACATCCTGGCGTGCGTGGTGGCGAAGCGTTTCGGCGTGGAACGGACAATCGCCGAGGTGGAAAACCTCGAATATATCCGTCTGGCCGAAGAGATGGGAGTCGATGCCGTCATCAACAAGAAGCTCATTACAGCAGGAAAGATCTTCAAGATGACCCTCAGCAACAAGGTCCGTTTCGTTAAATACATGAGCGGAACCAATGCCGAGATTCTCGAATACATAGTCGCGCCGGACAGTCTCATTACACGCAATGCATTGAAAGACATTGATTTCCCGACCAATGCCATCATAGGCGGCATTATCCGTGGCAACGATTATTTCATAGCCGTCGGCGACACCCGCATCGAAGCCTACGACCGCGTAGCCGTCTTCGCCCTCCCGTCCGCCGTAAAAGAAGTTGACCGCCTGTTCAGATAAAATAGTTATGGCATCCTACTTACAAATAGAAAACATCAGCAAGAGTTATGGTCCGAAAGTGCTGTTCGAGCATATCGGATTCAATATAAATGAAGGGGACAAGATTGCGCTCATCGCACCTAACGGAACTGGAAAATCGACATTGCTGCGCATACTTGCGGGTAACGACAAATCCGATTCCGGCGGGAAAATCACCTTTCTGAAACACATCAGGATAGCATTTCTGGAACAGGAATTCGAACACGACCCCGAGAAGGACATCTTTACGCAGGTATTGGACTCCAGCAAGAAATTCACCGACGGGCTGGATGACGATGCAATGTTCGCCTATGAACTGAGAATCAAGAAGTTCCTGACCAGTTTCGGACTCCAGGAAGGCAGTCTGATGAAAAACCTCTCCGGAGGCGAAGTGAAAAGGGTGGCATTGACCGTGATGCTGGCATCGGAAGCCGACTTCTTCATCATGGACGAGCCCACCAACCATCTCGACATTGACGCCATCGAATTCCTGGAAAACTACCTCGGACACTCACGCAGCACCCTCCTGATGGTCACCCACGACCGCTATTTTCTTGACCATGTGTGCAATACGGTGATGGAACTCGACCACGGGGCAGTCTATACCTACAAGGGAAACTACGAGAACTACCTGGAAAAGCGGCAGGAACGCATCGACAACTATAATGCCGAGACAGCCAAGGTGAACAACATCCTGCGCCGCGAACTTGAATGGATACGCAGCTCGCCATGTGCCAGAACCGGAAAGGCGAGATACCGCATCAATGCATTCTACGACTTGAAGGACAGGGCTGAACAAGTCTACACCAGCGGAAAAGTGAACCTGGACGAGATGGGGAAAGGCTCACGGCTCGGAAACAAGATAATTGACTGTAAGGATGTGAGTTTCAGCTATGGACCGGATGTCTATCTGGACCATTTCACGTATAATTTCCAGCGGTTCGAACGCGTCGGCATAGTCGGCAAGAACGGCACCGGCAAATCCACGTTCCTGAACATTCTCACCGGCAACATCCCGGAAGACGGGCAATTCAGCGGAATCATCGAACGCGGCGAATCCCTGAAAATAGGCTTCTATCGCCAGACTGGCATGAAATTCAATGAAGACCAGACGGTTATGGAGGTGGTGAGCGACATGCATCTGCTGAACCAATTCCTTTTCAGCCATGACATGTTCACCACCAAGGTATCTAAGCTCTCCGGAGGCGAACGCAGACGGCTCTACCTGATGACCATCCTGATGCAGAACCCGAACCTGCTCATTCTCGACGAGCCGACCAATGACCTCGACATCGTGACGCTCGACGTGCTGGAAGAATACCTGAAAGACTTCAAGGGATCATTGATCATCGTATCCCACGACCGGCACTTCCTCGACCGCCTCGTCGACCACCTCTTCATCTTCTGCGGCGACGGCAAGGTGAAGGACTTCATCGGCTCCTACAGCGAGTACCACGAATATATAAAGGAGTACGAAGCCCGGCAAAAGGCTGCCGCCCGTGAAAAGGCTGGCGCCAATGTCCGTGTCAATGCTGATGTGACCGATGCCGACAAGCCGACCAAGAAGAAAAAGCTTACATACAAGGAGCAGAAAGAGCTGGAACAGATTGAAACAGACCTGGATACGCTTGGAAAAGAGAAAGCCGGACTGGAACGGGACCTCGCATCAGGCACCCTTCCTTATGACAAGATTCAGGAAGTGTCTGCGCGGTTCGGCGAAGTGAAAGACCTCATGGATGAGAAAGAAATGCGTTGGCTGGAACTACAGGACAGCATCCGATAGCCCGTCACACACAATACAAACCAAAAAAACATATAATAATGGCAAGATTTTTTGACCCGCCTGCACCGAAGCAACAGCTTCCGTCAGAGAAAGTTCCTAAAGTTTTCAATGCGATGAGATGGAAGGTATTCCTTGGAGCCTTCCTCGGATATGCCGGATATTATCTGGTCCGCAAAAACCTCTCACTCGCAGCCCCGGACATGATCAAGGACGGAATCCTCGATGCCGGAAAAGTAGGACTTGCAATGTCAGCGGTATCTATCGCCTATGCATTCAGCAAGTTCATCATGGGCAGCGTATCGGACCGCTCGGACTCCCGTAAGTTCCTCTGTGTCGGACTGGTACTCTCCGCATTGGTAATGATTCTCACCGGCGTCATCCCTTATGGCGCGAACACGGCGCTGAACACGACCGTCATTTTTATCCTCATGCTCGTGGTAGGATGGCTCTCCGGAATGGGCTGGCCTCCATGCGGCCGAATCATGACACACTGGTTCTCCCAGAACGAGAGAAGCTTCAAGATGAGCATCTGGAACGTATCCCACACCATCGGCAGCTTTGCGCTCGGATTCCTGGCCATCGCAGGCGTGGCACTTTTCGCCTTTTTCGCCCCGACATTCGGCATTGACCCTGCACAGGCATGGCGAGGAAACTTCATCTTCCCGGCTCTCATTGCGATAGCCATTGCAATATTCTGCTGGTGGGCGATCCGCGACACCCCTGAATCATGCGGTCTCCCGTCCGTACAGGAATACCGCAACGACTACAGCGGCGTGAAGAGCAAAGGCCCTGCCGGCGACAAGCTCCCGTTCAAGGTCCTTTTCATCGACTACGTCTTCAAGAACAAACTCCTCTGGATCGTCGCCCTCAGCAACATCTTCGTATACATGGTGCGCTACGGTATCGGCGACTGGTCACCGACCTTCCTTCAGGATGCCGGCATCATGACCGCCGACGAAAGCAAGGTGGCATTCTCCGTACATAACCTCATCGGTGCATTCGGAACCATCCTCTGCGGCCTCGCCACATCCAAGATTTTCAAGGGCCGTTGCGCTCCGATGAACGTCATCTGCATGATAGCATGTATGTTAGGTGTCCTCATCTACTGGTTCGTAGGCGCCGGATATGTAGCGATGAGCCCGGCTCTCCAGAAGACGCTCGTCTACGTCGCACTCTGCCTCATCGGCTTCTTCATCTATGGCCCTGTGGCACTTACGGGCGTACAGGCATTGAACCTCGTGCCTAAGAACGCAGCAGGAACTGCAGCAGGCTTCGTAGGACTCTTCGGCTACTTCATCGGTGACGCCATCTGCTCCAAGATTTTCGTCGGCAGCGTCGCGAACCACCTCGGCTGGAACGCTGCGAACCTGACTGTCGCCATCGGCGCCGGAATCGGTGTCCTCCTCTGCGCAATGCTCATCAAGAGTGAAAAGTCAATGACCAACAACTAGGATTTTATATGACAAACGTTGCAATCTTCGTTTCCGGCGGCGGAACCAACTGTGAGGCCATCATCAGGCATTTCGCAGGCTCACATGACGTGAAAATCTCCCTCGTTCTCAGCAACCGTGCCGACGCCTATGCGCTGGTGCGCGCCCAAAACCTCGGAATCCCGACCATCGTGGTTCCGAAAAAACAGTTCAATGACGAGGCTTACATGATGGCGCTCATGAAGCAGTTCGGCATCGATTTCATCGTGCTCGCCGGCTTCCTGCTCGTCGTCCCTGATTTTCTTATCAATGCTTATGAACACAAGATGGTTAATCTGCATCCCGCATTGCTCCCCAAGTTCGGAGGTATGGGAATGTACGGACATCATGTTCACGAAGCGGTCAAGGCAGCGGGGGAGACCGAAACCGGTATGACGGTCCATTACGTAAGTAATCAGGTAGACGGTGGTGAAATCATCGCCCAGTACTCGACACCGATTTCTCCGGATGATACGCCGGACGATATCGCAGCCAAAGAACACGTTCTGGAGATGCAACATTTTCCTGAAATTTTGGAAAAAATACTGTCAAAATAGAAATTTGATAATTTATGCCGTAAATTTTCAAATGCTTTTTGGCCGGTCTGAAGCACTTTAAATCATTTATTGCCCACTTGCGCCAGAAAAAGGCGCAAGTGGGTTTTATGTTTGTCGGGGCGCTTGTTCCTGCGCTAAAATATGGCGCATGTAAATTTTTATGCATGATTTTACATGGGGGAGCCTGTCCGAAAAGTAACGGATTGAAATAGATACAAAAGTATAAA
>ERZ780141.848-NODE-848-length-20474-cov-3.121896_pt1 | contig 20474 bp, 14 predicted proteins | sample MGYA00433080_ERZ780141 | MGnify/ENA primary metagenome ERZ780141 (study PRJEB29588, sample SAMEA2154047) | human gut metagenome | biome: human gut; feature: human-associated habitat; material: faeces | place: Denmark | collected 2008/2010 ... | reverse complement strand
AATTCACTTACCTGGTATATTATTGAATCATTTTTTTCACAATATTCTTTTACATCTTCCGGAACAGGCTTAAATGTTATAAAGTCGAAATTAACCTTGTCATGATTCATATACTTATAATAATTAAGCAGCATAGAGCTTACACCGCTGTTTAATCCCATATCCTCAATAACCTGTAATACCTTTATCATTTACTGATTTGTCTGCGGATGATACGTATCCACAACCTCCATAATCTTCTTTCTTATATCTGCCGAATCTTCTGCATATGCCATTTCTTTTAACTCTTCAAGCTTTTCATAGAAATGTTCTTTGTCAAATTCGATTGGTCTGCCTATGTGAATAAGTTTGTTATCTGTGTCCTGCATGCCCTCTTCATTCATGAGAAGCTCTTCGTAAAGCTTTTCACCGGGACGCAGACCTATCTCTTTTATCTTGATATCGAGGTTCGGCTCGAGTCCTGAGAGCTTTATCATATTTACCGCAAGGTCATATATTCTGATGGGCTTGCCCATATCGAGAACGAAAAGCTCGCCGCTCTTTGCCATTGCGCCTGCCGTCATAACAAGCTGGCTTGCCTCCGGTATGGTCATAAAGTATCTGATAATGCGCTTATCGGTTATCGTGATGGGGCCGCCGGAGGCTATCTGACGCTTGAACAGCGGAATTACGGAACCGTTTGAGCCGAGGACATTGCCGAATCTGACGGCGACAAACTCGGTATCCGAATGCTTGTTGTAGGTCTGGACTATCATCTCGCAGATACGCTTTGTCGCGCCCATGATATTCGTGGGGTTGACAGCCTTATCTGTTGAGATAAGCACAAAGCGCTCAACGCCGAACTTGTCCGCCGCGCGAACGGTTTTGAGAGTGCCAAAAACATTGTTCTTGACAGCTTCGTTGGGGTTGTCCTCCATAAGGGGCACATGCTTATGCGCCGCGGCATGGTAGACGATATTCGGATGATATCTTGCAAACACGGATTCAAGGCGCTTGCTGTCTCTGACGGAGCCTATGAGCACCTTGACATCGACTTCCGGATGAGTGCGCAGAAGCTCGTTCTGGATATTATAAGCGTTGTTCTCATAGATATCGAAAATTATGAGCTTGTGCGGCGAATGCTCCGCTATCTGACGGCAGAGCTCGCTGCCTATCGATCCGCCGCCGCCAGTGACGAGAACCGTCTTTCCACTGACATAGTCCATGACGGAATCGAGCTTTATTTTTATCGGCGGACGGCCGAGAAGATCTTCTATATTGATGGAACGGATATTTGAAAGTCCCATCTTCTTATCTATCATCTGCCCGATGCTCGGGAGCGTCTTGACAACGCAGCCCGTCTTTGAGCAGCGGCGAAGAATCTCACCCTTACGCTCCGGGGTCGCAGACGGAATGGCGAAAATTATAGTCTTGATATTATATTTTTCGGCAACTTCCTCTATCTTATCGCATTTGCCTATGACTTTAACACCGTATACAGTGCTGCGCTTTTTATCCGGCGAATCATCAAGAATACAAACCGGATAATATTCCATAGCGGGACTTGTTTTTATCTCGTGGATCAATATATTTGCAGCGTCGCCGGCACCGATTATCATAGTGTTGTTGCGGTTCGACTTGGGCGTAATGCCCTTCCACGGCTTGCGTCTGAGCGTTCTGAGCACCATTCTGACAGCCACCACGCCGGCGCCCGAAAGCAGTACCGCCATAATATATATGCTCGGCGCAAAATACGGAAATTTCAGCGCAGTGCGGATAAGAGCGAAAGCTATCGACGAGCTCATGGCACACACCGCAACTATGCACGCGTCGCGCATGGAGGCATACTCCCAGAGCACCTGATAGGTCCTCGACAACGTGAACACACAGGCATATATAACGGCAAGCACGACCATACTCAGCCAAAAGCTGCCGCGGGTGATTTCTTTCGCAAGTGCTTCAACCCGAAATTCGTTTCGCATCCATATGGAAAACATGACCGAAAGTATCAGCACAGCCATATCAAGAAAATACAAAAGCGTCACTATCAAATCGCGCTTTTTCAAAGTTGCCCCTCCGTTTCCCATCTTCTTATTATTGGTTTAATTATATGTTGATATATTCGAACTGTCAATACAGAACTTGAAATATAATTCGTGCATAAATTTGGTATTTTTGTATACTTACACAGTCAATTTGCCGGGCAATAAATTTCACGCAAAAACAAAAAGCACGAACCGAAAAATCGTTCGATTCGCGCCTTGCTTTTTTGTAATATCAGAAGTTTGAGCCGTCCCAGCCCCAGTGCTCAGCCTCTTCGTATTTGACATAGATATTGGCGGGAGCTATCCCCGTCTCCGCGGAGACTGCGTCGCAGATAGCCGCAGTCAGCTTATCATAAACTGCATCCGACGCGCCGCCGAAAAGGCTCAGCTCGATATAAGCCATGGGCTCATCGCCCTTGCCGCCGAAATACATCGAAATTTTATCGTTAAACGAGAGCATGAGCCAGCGCTCTGTCTTTCCGGGAACGAGAGAGATTATCCTGCCGTATTCTGCGGCAAGTGCATCCTGCTTTTCTTTTGCAAGTTCAATGTTTGTTTTAGTGCTGATATAGGGCATATTTACACTCCTTTTCTGTTATCAGTTGATTCTGATGAAGTCCCCTGCCGGGACGGTTATACCGCTGACGGTCACATCGGATTCCGTATAGTTGACATAAATCTTTGCACCCGTGTCGTATTCCGTGCAGAACACACCGCTCATTATCTCGCTGTGCGAAGTCATGCGAGCAGCCTGAAGATCCTTGAGCGCCGCATCGGCGCGTTCATAGAGCTCGGAAGCCGAGGCTATCCAGTTTTCGTAATAGACTCCGACTGTATCCGTGCTGTCCTCGTCGGACTTATTCTTTTTGTCTGCATAGGTGTCCGAATACGTCCACTCATAAGCGGGGCTCGCACCGTATTCGACACAGCGCAGGAACGAGGTTTTGGCATTCTCGCTGAAGTTGAGCGGCTCGCCGGAATAGCCGACTATTCCGTGGAGAACGAGCTGCAAAAACGGCACGCTGACATATGCCGAGCGGCTCTGCGACGCGGAGGTCGGCATATGTGAAATGAAGCTGACATTCTTTATTACGCGGAAGTTGCCCGTGTCGGTCATTAGCTTCATATTCGCAGTCAGCGACGGGAGCTGTTCGGATATCATTTCCGCGCTCTCCTGGCGGTTAAAGCCGTTCTTATAATCGGAATAGAGCAGACTGCCGACATCGTTGAGGCAGAAGCCCGTAAACTGGGAAAATCTTGTGTCTTTGAGTATCTCGATTATCGATTTTTCAACATACTTCATGCCGAGCAGGCGCTTTGCGTATTTATCTTTTCCGAGCGGACTGTTATTTATTGCATTGTATTCCGCCTTTTTGCCGAAGATGCTGCCCGCAGTCCTGCCGGAAGAGAACGAGTCTCCCTTTGCCGCAGAGAGCAGATTGACATCGAGATACATCTCCATGTTCTGCGCGTTGACATATTCGACAAGATCTTTGAGGTCGGAGCGAGTGCCGAGGCGGGCGAGCAGAGACGCAGTCATTATGCTCGACTGATCCGTTCCGCCGCTCAGCGCGCCTTTGTAGCGCAGCTTTATTGAATTTATGCCTTTCGACTTCATTCGCGTGAGCATATCGAGAGCCTGCTCGAAGTCGGTGAAGGTCTTTTCTTTTCTGAGATTCAGACGTTTGAACGAGAACAGAGTGTCGTCCGAGACGCCGATAACGGTCAAATCAAGCGGCAGATACTCCTGCTCCTCGACCGTTCTTGTCGAGAGTATTCTCTCCCTTATCAGCTGGTCGCGAGCCGCAGCCGCCATGCCTGTATAGTCCGCGTTCGAGCCGCCGAGGAAGCGTATGCAAAGTCCGATATCGCCGTCATACGACTCAGAGCTCATATAGAACTTTCCTTTTGATTCGGTGCAGGACGTGATATCGAACGACACGCCCGCTTCGTAAAAATCGTTGCCGCCTCTGACTCTGTCCGCGCTGACGGTAGCTATTGCATCGCCGCTGTCTATTATTGTGACAAAGGCGTTGTTCCCCTGCTTCATGCCGTATGCGGGAATAAGCGCGTTTGCGGTGCCGCTGTTTGCGTGACCGGATGCCGCGTCGCCGCCATAAACCGGGAAGCTCAGTTCACTGTCAAATGAATCGTCTCTCGTGTCGGTCTTTATGAGCGCGCCGCTGCCGTCGGGGACGAAGATATAGTCGCCCTGCTGGGGTTCGGAATAAGCGCCGAAGAAATTGAGAAGGCTGAGCTTCGTGAGCTTTGCGTCGGAATCCGCAACGAGATTTTCATATTTTGCGCTGACATAGACGCTGCCGTCTTTTATCTGATAATTGACAACAAGCTTGAAAGCTATATCATCTTTATCATATTTTTCTTTGTGTGCCGTACCGCTGTCGGGAGCGAGAATATAAGTGACACTCAGAGCATCGTCGGCAAAGCTGCACTGGGCATTCTGGAACGACACGCTGTTATCCTGAGTGTTGAGCTTATAGAGTGTGTCTCCGCTGACTATTTCAAGGGTCGCCGTTGCGGCGCCCGAATTCTCCTGAGTCGGGAGCGCAGACCAGAGCTTTTCGCTGTCGTCATGGGAAAGATCGGCGACACAGACGGAATATGTGCTCTCGTCAAAGAGCAGCTCGATAAGTCCGGATTTGCCGACCTGTTGAAGATTGGCTTTATCGCCGACGGAATGGAGCAGAGTCGATTCCGCAGCACCCGCCTCGGTGGGCGTGCCTTTTATTTTCGTCACGGCGACGGGGTCGGAGCACGCGCTCAGGGAGCAGAGCATTGCCGCCGAAAGCAGCAGAGCCGATATCCTCGCCGTTATTCTTTTTTTCCTGTTTTTAATAGCCATAACAAGATCTCCCATATTTATAAAATCGCCGCTTTGCGTTGAACTCTTCATTTGATTATATCATCTTTGAGCCGTTTATTCAACCTCGCTCACTTATCCACATCGAACCAGAAGCGCACGCCGCCGTGTTCGTTGACAACGCCGCACTCTCTGCCGAGCCGCTTCTGGATGGCTTTGACTATCGGCAGACCGAGCCCGAAATGAAAATCCTCGTTCTTGCGCTTCTTTGAGGATTTGTAGAAGCTGTACCATATTTTGTCAAGCTCGTCCTCAGCTATCGGATCGCCGGAGTTATAGACGCTGACCCTGTATGTGTTCAGATTGTCTTCAACCGTCAGCTGAACTATCTTCTTGCCGCCGATATTCGACACGGCGTTTGACAGAAAGTTCTGGAGCACGAGCAGTATAGTCCGCTCGTCGCTGTGGACGGTCAACCCGTCCGGGATGCGGTCGATGAGCTTTATTCCGTTATCGTTGAACATCATCGAGAACGCCGCAAGCTGACCTTTTATCATCGCGCTCAGATCGAGCTTTTCGCACGTCGGGACATATGAGCCGCTCTCGAGCTTTTCGAGGTTTAGCAGCTCCATAACTATGCGGTTCATCTTGCCGGTCTCCTCGAGGATTATGTCGCAGTATTCCTCGCTACCCTCGGGGTCGCTGTTTATGCCGAGCTTGAGTCCCTCGGCGTAGCCCTGAATAATGGCTATAGGAGTCTTGAGCTCATGCGAGACATTGGCTATGAAGCTCTTCCGCGACTCGTCGACAAGCGCGCTGTGCTCAAGCTCTTCGGTCAGTTTTTCGTTTTTATCCTGCAATTCGTCGAGCGTTTCGCTCAGGGATTCGGAGAGTATATTGATATTCTGCCCGAGATTCTGAACATCCGTCTGCGGATAGCTGACGCATTTCTTGGAGAAATCAAGCTTTGCCATGGACTCCGTTATCTCCGCCATCGCCGCAACGGGGCGCGAGAAACGCAGATTCGAATAAAGTATAATCGCGCACGCCACGGCGGCTGATATCAGCGCAAAGGCGGTCAGAAGGAATGACGCCGTATGGGCGTTTCGCTCGACCTGATAATAGGGCAGCCACAGGCGCAGGGTATCACCGTTTTTGAGCTCGACGCGGTATCTGTAATATCCGCTCGCCTCGCTGTCCTGATATTCATATTCGTCAAAGCTTGCGCTGTCGTCAAAAAGATCGAACACGCGCACGCTGCGTCCGGTAGTGTACATGCTTTCGGCGGTTCGGTAATAGACGCTGTCCCCGTCGCCGGAATACAAGAACTTTTCGCGATTTGAATAGACCGTGTTGCCGTCGGGGTCAAAGACCTCAATCATATAATAGTTGTTGTCAGAGACAGAGGCTAACTGCTGATAATATTCGTAAGACGCCGGATCCTCGTTGTCGAGCGACTCGCGGATGCTCTGCATATTCATTATCTCCGCAAAGGCATAGACAGAGTTGAGCAGCACGCCGGGGCGCAGTGCGACAAGTATTGCGGCAAGTACTATCAGGACGGTGATGAGCTCGAAAGCCATGCGCCGTCCCGATTTTCTGATTCTGTCATTTTTTCTTGCCGACCGACGGCCCAAACTCAGTTCACCTCTATCTTATATCCCGCGCCGTAGACCGTGCGCAGGTGGCAGCTGCCCCAATCGCCGAGCTTCGTGCGAAGGCGCGCAACATGGGAGTCGACCGTTCTCGAATCGCCGAGGAAGTCAAAGCCCCAGATATCGTCGAGCAGCTGCTCGCGCGAGAACACCCGCTCGCGGTTTGAAGCGAGCTTATGAAGAATGCCGTATTCTTTATGAGTCAGCTCGATTTCGTGCCCGTCGCAGACGACGGAATGAGCCACAACATCAATAACGAGACCGTCTATAACTATCTTATCGGTTGGGTTGTCCGCGGTGCGCTTTAATCGCGCTTCGATACGCTTGACGAGCACAGTGGGGCTGAACGGCTTTGTTATGAAATCGTCCGCGCCGCACTCGAAGCACTCGAGCTCATCGAACTCCTCGCCGCGCGCAGTCAGGAAGATGACCGGGACATCGGAGGTTTCGCGAATCTTGCGGCAGACCTCCCAGCCGTTCATCTCCGGCATCATTATATCGAGCACAGCCAGGGCTATATCGCTGTTTTCCGAGAAAACGCGCAGAGCCTGCGCACCGTCCTCCGCCTCGACAGTTTCAAAGCCCTTGGCGGTGAGGAAATCCCTGATAATGCGGCGTATCTTCGCCTCATCGTCCGCGATAAGTATCTTCTGCAAAAGTTACCCTCCTTCCGGGTCGTGCATCTCTGCGCGCCCGGGATAAAAAATCAATTATTACTGATTTTATCACATATCGACAAATTTAACAAGGTGTCAGTACAGTGGGAAGCGCTATTTTCCAAAATTATATCGACGCTATTGCAATCGGGAGGCAAAATAAGTATAATAGATAACATAAATTCAAAATTGGGGAGTTTGCGAACAAAGCAAATCTCGCCGAATATAGGGAGGGCATGACCTTTGTTAGGTAAATTCGTCAGAGTCAGAATAACAAACCCGGTCGGCTCCCTGAACCGTCAGTACGGATACAGATATTCTCTCAATTTCGGCTCTCTTGAAGGCAGGCGGCAGTTTGACAACCGCTTCGCAGGCGCCTATATCATGGGCATTCATCATCCCGTCAGACACTTTGATGGGCGCGCAATTGCCGTTTTATACAGAGAGGGAGAGCGCAAGGGCATACTTGTCGTTGCGCCGAAAAATATGCGTTTTATCGGCTATCAGATAGCCGATGCGCTCGCCTTTGCGGAGCCCGAGGGCACATACCGCCTCGAGTGTCTCTACGAGCGCTCGTGCGGTGCCGTCGTATGCCGCAGAATAAACGGCGAGATCAGACTTCTTCTCATCAAGAACAGCCGCAGCGCCCACTGGGGATTCCCCAAAGGTCACATGGAGCGCGGCGAAACGCCCGAGCAAACTGCACGGCGCGAGGTTCTTGAAGAGACCGGGATACACATCGACATCATTCCGGACTTCACCGCAAAATCCGACTACACGATTCAGGGCAAGGTCGAAAAGAGCGTAACCATCTTTTTGGCAAAGACCGAAGACACAGAGACGATAATTCAGCGCGAAGAGATAGATGACTACATCTGGCTCGGCTTCGACAAAGCGCTCGAAACGCTGAAATTTGAAAACGACAAGGCGATTTTGAAGAGCGCGCGTCGTTTTATGGACAAGCACGGAATTTTTGAAACCGATGACTGACGGCGCAAAAACGCCGAAAAGGAAAGGAAAAGAACATGACTGAAGAATTCGCTCAGGGTCTCGTTGACTTTTTTCAGAACAAGATCCCTAACGAACTGATAATCTTTCTCGTATCGCTGCTGCCGGTTCTCGAGCTGCGCGGCGGCATGATAGCGGCGAAGCTGCTGCACGTTGATTTTTGGCGTGCGTTCGCCATATGCTATCTCGGCAACATTCTGCCGATCCCGTTCATCCTGCTTTTCATACGCAAGATATTCCAATTTCTGCGCGACAAGCCGGTCTTTTCAAAGATCATCGAAAAGCTTGAGATACGCTCAATGCGAAACAGCGAAAAAGTCAAACGCTGGCGCGACTGGGGTCTGCTTTTATTCGTTGCCATTCCCCTGCCCGGAACGGGCGGTTGGACCGGAGCACTGATAGCTGCCCTGACCGACATGAGGATAAAGAAATCCTTCCCGATAATCGCCCTGGGCATTCTTATTGCGGGAATAATCATGTCCGTCATCACCTACCTTGTGCCCTCTTTCTTCGGATTTTAATGTTCGGCATATAAGGAGGAGCAAACATGAAAAAAGCGGTATCATTCATTCTTGCGGCAATTATGCTCATCATGCTGCCCGCAGGCGCATTTGCGGACAGCGCACAGTGCAGCTGCGACACGCCGCCCGTCGTTATGGTCAACGGCTTCGGCACTGAGCTCTATCACGACAACGGCGACGGCACACAGAGCGCTGTTTTCCCGATGGGCGCCGTTGAGATAGTCAGCGCCATTCCGAGCCTTGCCGGCGCATTTGCGGCTCTCGCCGCGGGCGAACACGAGCTGTTCCGCACGCTACTCTCAAGGGCTATGTTCAAGCTCATGGGGAACATGATGTGCAACTCGGACGGCACGGCGAAGATATCGGCAAAGTCATATCAGACGCCGACCGACACGGATATTCACAAGAGGGATATCCACGGTCAGTATCAGGGCGAAAATGACGGCGGACGCTACATCTTCGGCTACGACTGGAGACTCGACCCCGTCGAAAGTGCACGCGAGCTCGAAAAGTACATCGAGCAGGTCAAGAAAATCACCCGCCACGACAAGGTAGTGCTCTGCGCGCACAGCGAGGGCACCTGCGTTGCGGCGTCGTACATTTCGCTCTACGGCTCCGAGGATGTTGAAAAGGTAGTTTTCCTCAGCGGCGCGTTCCAGGGAATAACGCTCGTAGGCAATCTTTTCACGAAGAATCTCGACGTCAAAGGCAAGGCAGACGCATTTGAGCTGTTCATAGAAACCTTCCTCGGCGGAGACACGACGGGCGATTTCGTCAGCAGTCTCTTCTCCGTGCTCAAGGATGCATTCATAGTCGATATGCTGCTGTGCCTTGTCAACAACATCCTTGAAGAGGATCTTGACGCGCTCTACGACGAGTGCCTGACAGAGATAATAACCACGATGCCCGGAGTGTGGAGCTTCGTGCCCGACGAATACTATGAAAATGCGAAGAAAGCTCTCTATTCCGACACCGGAGACAAATATTCGGCTCTGACAAAGCTCACCGACAACTACCACTACAATGTTCAGGTCGGTCTCGGCGACAGGCTCAAAGCGGAGCAGAAGAACGGTCTTGCAGTCTGCGTGAGCATGGGATACGCGATAGCACCCATCCCGGTATATGACAACTGCGTTGACCAGACCGATATGCTCATCGACACGAAGTTCGGCTCGCTCGGCGCGACCTGCGCACCCATAGGCGAGACGCTCAAGGCGGACAGCGCAAACAGATATCTTTCCAGCGATCTGCTCGTTGACGCTTCCACCTGCGCTTTCCCGGATTCGACATGGTTCGTCAGATATCAGGATCACAACGATTTCTGCGACGCCTACAACGACTTCGTATATTATCTGCTGACTGCCGACGGGCAGCCGACAGTCACATCGAACGCGGCGTTCCCGCAGTTCATGGCTTGCGACGGGCACAAAGTTCTTGTCCCCGCGGGAGCGCTCCCCGAAGCCGACACAAGACCTAGCATAATCAGACTCGGCGAGAACACATACAAGCTCATAAAAGAGCTGATCGAATCGAACAAAAAGTAAGATAAAAAATCGACCGTCCCGAAGCTTTTGCCGCGGGACGGTTTTGTTATGTCTTTTAATATGCCTCGAATCTTGCGATAGTCGCAAAGCAGCGGGTCTCCTCGATAACGAGTTTTATATACTGCATTCTCGCCTCTTCAAAGCGGCAGATGCGCTTAGAGCCGATGACGGTGCCGGCAAATATCTTTTTCCACTTGCCGTTTATCTGACCGTAGAGCGAGAATTTTTCTATCTGCTGACCTGTCGCGATATGCTCGGAGAGCACAATCTTGTCGATATCGTAATCGTCGCCAAGGTCGAGAGTCAGGGTCGCATGGTCGGGATCGAAGCCCGAGTGCCAATACTCGTCGGTGGTGTGGGTCAGAGCCATCTGACCGCGGTGCTCCTCATCGAGATGGCAGGAGTCGGTCATTATCGAATCATCCGCCAAATTCTCGTTGAAGTCTATCTGAAGCTGAGCACCCATGGCGAGCAGCGTTTCGACATCGCGCTGAGCGAACAGGCCGTCCTTGTTCGGCGGGATATTGAGCAGCAAGCTCGCATTCGCACCGACGGAGTTATAATAGATCTCCATAAGCTTCGACAGCGGCTTCACCTCATAGTCCTCGTTGAGATGATAGAACCAGCCTTTTCTTATCGAGACATCGACCTCTGCGGGATACCAAATAAGCTTCGAGACGTTCTTTATCGCCTTGCGGCTGCCGAGGTCGAGCGTGGTAGCGCTTATCCTCTTCGGCGGCTTCTCCGCGTTCTGCTGAGACGCGGCAGCTATCAGCTCCTGATTGCTGTAATAATACGGCACGACATTCCACTCGCTCTTGCGGCAGACTCCCGCCTCGTTTCCGCACCAGCGGACATCCGGACCCGTGACGGAAATGACCGCCTCGGGCTGACACTCGCGTATAAGGTCATAGTAGCCCTGCCAGTCATATTCCTGCTTGCGGCCGTTCTTGCCCTCGCCGCATGCGCCGTCGAACCAGACGCAGAATATATCGCCGTAGTTCGTCAGCAGCTCGCGCAGCTGGTTCTTGAAATATTTATTATATGCTTCGCCCTCGCCGTAGCGGGGATCGTGCCTGTCCCACGGTGAAAGATAGACGCCGAACTTGAGACCGAATTTTTTGCACGCTTCGGCGCATTCGCGCACGACATCGCCCTGTCCGTCTTTCCATTTGCTTTTTTTGACGCTGTAATCCGTATACTCGCTCGGCCACAGGCAGAAGCCGTCATGGTGCTTGCAGGTCAGGATAATCGCTTTCATACCCGTCGCGCGGACTGCCGCCGCCCACTGATTCGCGTTGAGCTTCTCGGGATTGAAGAGCACCGGGTCGTCGTTACCGTTGCCCCACTCGGAGTTCGTGAATGTGTTCATACCGAAATGGATGAAGGCATAGAACTCGAGCTCATGCCACTTGAGCTGGCGCTCGCTCGGCACGACCGCCGCCGCGCGCTTTATGTAATCGTCATTCTTCTTCATATCTGCTTTCCTTTCGGATATATGATATATGATGTATATAAAGATAACATAAACTTCGCGCGAAGTAAACTTATCAGACAAAAAATCCGCAGCAAATTTTTCTTCGCTGCGGATTTTTATATTTATTCGACTGTTACGCTCTTCGCAAGATTTCGCGGTTTATCTACATCGCATCCGCGCTCGACCGCCGTGAAATAGGCTATAAGCTGGAGCGGAACGACATTGAGTGAGGGCATATATTCAGGCAGAGTACTCGGCACCTTTATGGCGACATCCGAAAACTCGCCTGCGTTCTCGCAGTCCTCACCGACGAGCGCCGCGACATATGCGCCGCGGCTCTTAACCTCGCGGATATTGCCGAGGGTCTTTTCAAAGAGATCGGGCTGAGTTGCAACGGCGAACACGGGAGTTCCCGGCTCGATAAGCGATATCGTGCCGTGCTTCAATTCGCCGGCGGCGTATGCCTCGGACTTGATATAGGATATTTCCTTGAGCTTCAATGAGCCCTCGAGCGAAATTGAATAATCGAGCCCGCGCCCGATGAAGAATATGCTTGAAGCCTTTGAGAACCGCTCGGCAACGGGCTTGAACAGCTCTTCATTTTCGAGTATCTGTTCAATCTGCTCGGGCAGGCGTAAAAGTGCTTCGCAATGCCGCTTTTCCTCCGATTCATCGAGCCTGCCGACCGCCCTTGAAAGGCGCAGGGCAAGCAGATAGACGGCGGCGAGCTGAGCCGAAAACGCCTTTGTTGTGGCGACGGCTATCTCGGGTCCCGCCATGGTGTATATAACATCGTCGCTCTCTCTGGCAATCGTGCAGGGCGTGGAGCTTCTCACGATGCTGGTCGCGGCGGCCTTCGGCGCGCAGCTGCCCGGCCCAGGCGTACTTCGCTTCGCGGAGCGCCGCCAGGGTGTCCGCCGTTTCGCCCGACTGGCTGATAACAACACAAAGATCGTTATCACGGACAACGGGGTGTCTGTAGCGGAATTCGCTCGCGAGGTCGCATTCGCAGAGTATCCCCGCCGAGCGCTCTATCAAATATTTGGCGGTCATTCCGACATGCCACGCGCTGCCGCAGGCGACGATATGAATTACGCCGATGTTTTTTATCTGCTCGTCGCTGAGGGTGAGCTCGGGGAGATTAACTTTTCCGTCAACTATTCTGCCGCCGAGCGTATCGTGCACTGCTTTCGGCTGCTCGGCTATTTCTTTTTTCATGAAATGCTTATAGCCGCCCTTTTCGGCGCTGTCCGCATCCCAGGTTATATGCATAAGTTTTTTGTCTATCGGCTTGCCGTCGGAATCGAAAAATCCAACCGAAGTTTTGCCTACTATCGCAATCTCGCCGTCCTGCATGACGGCGCAGTCGCGTGTATATTTGAGCAGAGCCGGGATATCGGAGGCGAGATAGTTCTCCCCGCTGCCTATGCCGACTATCAGCGGGCTGTCTTTTTTGGCGGCGAGTATCTCATCCGGATGATCGCTCATCAGCACCGCGACGGCATAAGAGCCGCGAACGCGCTTTATAACTTTCAGCATGGTCTCAAGCGGATTTCCGTCATAGAGGCTGTCGAAAAGCTGAGCGAGAACCTCCGTGTCGGTCTGCGACTTAAACTGCCTGCCCTGCTTTTCAAGCTCGGCTTTGAGTTCAAGATAGTTTTCGATGATGCCGTTATGGACGAGGGTAACGCGCCCGCTCGAACCCGAATGAGGATGGGCGTTTGCATCGGTCGGCGCGCCATGGGTCGCCCAGCGGGTATGACCTATACCCACGCTCCCCTGCGGGGTGCCGACTTCGTCGAGCTTCTGCTGAAGGTCGCTTATCCTGCCCTTCGTCTTGACAGTGGTTATCTTCCCGTTTCGGCATACGGCGATGCCCGCCGAATCGTAACCTCTGTACTCCAGCTTCTTCAAACCATCGATCAATATCGGAGACGCACTGTTATCTCCAACGTAACCAACAATTCCACACATATTCTGTTTTTCCTTTACAAAAATATTTGTGCATTGCTCTCCCCTCTGTCTGCGCGTCGCCGCGCTGTTTTATAAGAGAGCCTGTGTCCCCCCGCACTTATGGGGCAAGAAGCATCCGCCGAAAATTTCGATGACTTCTTCCTCGTCATCTGCAAAGGCTCGCAGCCTTCAGTGCTTGCAGACCCGGCGCTATTTTTATGACCGAAAAATTTTAAAACGGTTTGACAAATTTCCTTTCTCGATATTACACAAACGGCACTGAAACGCAAATGCAGTCTTATTATATGCAAAACGCCGCCAAAAGTCAAGCCGACTGTCTCAAAAAGAAAAAAGACCGTTCTGCAAGGCATACAGATCGGTCTTTAGTATATGTTTTTTCGTGCGGTTTACTGCTTCGCTTCCTGCTTTTCTGCCTTTTCGCGCTCGCGGCGTTTTTCGGTCGGCGCGGGGTCGCAGAGCTTCATGAAATCGACCTTGCCCATCCGGGTGCGCGGCAGAGCGTCAAGAATGATGATCTTCGTCGGGCGCGAGAAGCGCGGCAGATTTTCGCTGCAAAATTCATTTATTTCTTCAATCTTTTTCTTCTTGTTCTCCGGCTCGCTGTCGAGCGCGACATAGAGCTTGACTATCGGCTTCGCCTCGATATAGCCCTGAACGGCGCAAGCCTCGGTTATCCCGGCGACGCCGATGACCTTTTCCTCGATATCGGACGGATAGACGTTATAGCCCGAGATAATAATAAGTCTCTTTTTGCGGCCGGTGAAGAACAGGAAGCCGTCCTCATCGATATAGCCGAGGTCGCCAGTGAGCACCCAGCGCACGCCGCTGTCGTCGGTATAGACTCCGCTTGTCGGCTCGTTTAAATAGCCCTCCATAAGAGTCGAGCCCGAGACGGCTATCTCGCCGACGGTATTTGCGGGCAGACGCTTTTTGTCCTTATCCCATATCTCGACGCGCATATCATAAAACGGCTTGCCGACGGAATTGCGCTTGAAATCGGCATATGTATTCGCGCAGCAGACGGAACTGACCTCGGTAAGCCCGTAGCCGCGGAAAAGTCTGCCCTTGCCGCCCCATTTGGCTATAGTCGAGTTAAACATATCAAGGAACTGCTCGGTCACGATATCGCCGCCGCTGAAGAGCAGCTCTAAATTCCGCAGATGCTTTCCCTCGAAGTTCTTCTGCTCGAACATCTTCTTATACATATTCGGCACGCCGACTATGAACGAAATTTTATATTCGCGCATAAGCTCGTTTGCCTTGCGCGGCTTGAAGCGCGCGACAGGGATACAGCAAAAGCCCTCGCACATACTGAAATGCATGGAAACGCCGAGTCCAAACGCATGGAAGAGCGGCAGGACTATCATCGAGCACTCGACGCCCGGGGTGTTGTGATGCTCGACCTTTCCCGTTTTATAGGCGAGCTCGTTGAGCGCCTTTGAAGAGAGCTTTATGGTCTTGCTCTTTCCCGTTGTTCCGCCGCCGTGAAGATAGACGGCGATATCCGAGCCGTTGTTGTGGACTCCGTCCGAGGGCGGGCAGCGATGGATCGCCGCACGGTAGCTCAGCGCATTTTTTATGCCCGACGATGCGTGCGCCGCGAACAGCTCATAGCCGCGGAAAGCCGGATGAGCCGCAGGCGTAACATAATCGGAATTCGAGCACACAACGCACGGAACATTGTGAAAATTGAGCATATCGACATAGGGCTTTGCGAGCAGATCCATGAGCATAACGCCCTTTGAGCCGACCGCGTCCATGGTCTCCTTGAGAAGCTCGGGCGGGGTCAGCGGATGCACGATATTTGCGATAACACCTATTTTATTGAGCGCATAAAAGGCGACGAAGCTCTGCACGCAGGTCGGCAGGAACACGGTGTACACATCACCGCGCCGAAGCCCCGCGCTCTTGAAATACGCCGCGAGACGGTCGATATCGGAAAGCAGAGCGGAACGCTTAATCCTGTGACCGAAATGAATCGCGGCATCATAGTCGCCGAACGCTGCAGTGTTGTTCTTGAAATACTCGTAGCAGTTGTAGCTTTCGGTTGGTATCATATTTATTTTCTCATCTCCCACAATATATTTTATATGCAAGGCAATAAAATGTCAAGACAAATGTCGCAGACAATGACCGTTATATATTTCCGTTAAAAAAACCGTTCCGAATAATTCGAAACGGTTTTGCTTTGTCTGTCAATAGCTGATAACAAGTTCATCCATGCGGACGAGGTCATCGTCTACGATTGAATATCCGTCATTCTCGATAATCACCTGGAGCGATATCGTGACGGGGTCAAGATATCCGATATTATCAAGATTCTTTTCGACCTCGGTGATTATTCCGTCCGCCCAGAGCTCCTCGCGCTCGGAGTCAGAGAGCTTATCGAACTCCCCTTTTCTCGCGCGTTCGCCATAGGACTTCTCGAAATCGTCGATGCCGTTTTCCTTCGCTTTTGATATGACATCTATCGGATAGACGGTCACGCTGACAAGGAATCTGTCGGAACTTCGCGTTACCTCGCCAACCTCATACTTACAATGGGCATAGAGCGTTTCGAATATCTTCACCATGCGCTGATAAGTCGCGTCGGATACCTCGCCGATATTCATGCACATTTTGAAATATTCAACCTCGTCCCGGATATACTGCTGATACTGGGTTTCGCATTCTTCGGCAGTGCCGCCGACCGATTCCAGATACTCGTCGCTGTTCTCGTTAAGATAGACAGAGTCGAGCGTGCCGCGGACATATGCGCCGATCTGCGAGCGCGACGCCGTACACGAGCACAGCATAAATACGCACAGCAGAACCGCCGCAAGCGCGGAGATCCTCTTAACCATTATTCAACTACTCCTATATAACCGATCAAATTATCGGAAGCTAAAGAGAAGTCTATCACAGCAAAGACCGGACGTCAACAATATTCCGTATAAACATACATTTTTTGCGGCTTTTCTGCAAATATTTTTGATAATTTATAAATGAATCCTAAAAATTACCGACACTCGAACCAATCGGGACCCGGACGGTAGCCGTTATCCAGTCCGTGCTCGGCGCAGAACGGATGCGAGCGCAGGACGAAGCGCAGGGTATTCATCGCGCTACGGAATATCTCCGCGCGGGTGATGCCGTCCGGCTTGCCGAGGCTTTCGAGCAGAGTCGGGTCATATTTTGCCTTGCGCGAGCCCGCTCCCGCGCCGGGCATGAGTACATCCACCTGTCCGCGCACGCGGTAAGCGTTATTGCGAAGCAGCGAAAAATCCGGATCTTTGCTCGCGCGCATCCACCAGTCGGTCATGACGCAGCCGTCATATTCCCACTCGCCGCGCAGTATCTGCGTGCAGGTGCCGTAATGATAGTGTCCCCAGACGCCGTTTATCTTATTATAAGAAGTCATTATATTGAATGGGTGCGCGGTTTTGACGCATATCTCAAAGCCCTTAAGATAAATCTCGCGCAGAGCGCGCTCGGACACACGCGAATCGTTATAGATACGCATGGTCTCCTGATTGTTGCAGGCGAAGTGCTTCGGGCAGGCGGAGACTCCCTGCGACTGGATGCCGCGCACGACCCCCGCCGCACCCATGGTGCCGGCGAGCAGCGGATCTTCGGAGAAATATTCAAAGTTTCTGCCGCAGAGCGGATCTCTGTGGATATTCATACCCGGGGCGAGCAGGACATCGGAGCCCTTGCGCGCCATCTCGGCACCCTCGACAGCATACAACTCGCGGACGAGCTGCTGATTCCATGTGCTCGCGAGCAGCGTGCCGATAGGCAGGAGCGAGGCATAGCAATGGAGTCTGATGCCGGAGGGGCCGTCCGTTGCGCTGACGGGCGGCACGCCTTTTTTGCGCAGAGATTTAAGTATTCCGCCGTAAACTGCGGCATTGCCGGGAGTGCCGAGCTTGCTGTTCATGACATAATCGCCACGGCAGAGAGCCTCAAGCTCAACATCCTTGAGCTGAGCCGTGAAGCCCGCAAGGGTCGCTCTGTTATTGGCGACATCTTCGAGTTTTATGCCCTTGTCGCCCGTGAAATCGGGGGCTTCGGGCAGATTCTTCTCTATCTCCTCGCGGCGCGAAACGGTGCTCAGCGGGACAGATTCATATGCTTTTTCTATTTTTCCCTGTTCGTCGGTCGCGGCGACAAGGCGGTCGAACGCCTCTTTCGGGGCGCAGTCCGCGCGGCTCGCAAGACGCTCGGTGACGCGAAGCTCCGTCTCTGTGTGAACGCCTATCTGCTCGCAGGAGCGCACATCGGTGCCGGCATAGATGGGATAGTCCCCAGCTTCGAGCACATAGCAGAACGCCGCGCCGGATTTGCCGGAGTCGTCGAACGACGCCATATTGGCGCACGGGAACGACACGACTACTCTCTGCTCCTCACCCGGCAGAAGAGTGCGCGTTTTTTCATATGCGGCAAGGCTCTTTGCCGCCTTGCCGAGCTCGCCCTGCGGCGCGCCGTAGTAGACCTCAACAACCTCTTTGCCCGCGGCACTGCCGACATTTCTGACTTTTACGGAGACTATTATTCTGTCGTCAGCCTCCATGACGGTCTTGTCGGACAGCTCGAACGAAGTGTAGCTAAGACCGAAGCCGAACGGGAACATGACCTTTTCGGGCGCGAAGGTTTCAAAATATCTGTAGCCGACGAAGATATCCTCGGCGTAGTTGTTGTATGTCTTTTTGCCAAAGTTCTTCGCCGCCGAATAGCTCTCGTAGCAATCGGCAATGGTATCGGGCAGCTTGCCGCTCGGCGAAGCTTTGCCGGAGAGAACCTCGCCGATGGCGTTTCCGCTCTCCATTCCGCCCTGCCAGACATAGAGCACCGCACCGAGCTTGTCGCCGTATTTATTCATCCACGACATATCTATAATATTGCCGCTGTTTATCAGCACGACGGTGTTTTTAAAATTCGCAGTCACCTTGTCGAGCAGCGCGGTTTCATCGTCGGTCAGATAATAGCTGCCCTTTTTGAGCGTGTTTTCCCTGTCCTCGCCCGCGGAGCGGCCTATAACTACGACGGCGCAGCTGCTGCGCTTTGCCGCATCGGCGACAGTCTTTTCGTCTATCTTCATCTCATCGTGATAGCGCGGCCATGCGCCCCAGAAGCCGTCGTCCGCCGGGTTCTTCTTTATCCAATCCGAGTATATCTTTTCAATCTGTTCGTCGACTTCTATTCCGGCGTTTTTCATGCCGTCCACAAGATCGACGCAATAGGGCTTGTTGACATCGCCTCCGGAACCGTAGCCGACGAAGAAATAGTCCCTCTGAATCCTGCCGAAGATGCAGACGTTCTCATCTTTTTCTATCGGCAGCACGCCATTGTTTTTGAGCATGACTATGCCCTCTTCGGCGGCAATTCTTGCAATCGACTTCATCTCCTCCGGAGTATCGGGCGAGCCGAGCTCGCCTTTGCTCAGGCCCTGCGCGGTTGCGGAAGTAATCAAATTGACTGCTTTTGAAAAAATTCTGCGTACTTTGTTGCTCATTGTATTATCTCCTATTCGGCTGTTATTTGCGTTTCATTGCGCGTATCTTCGCCTTGTCCTGCGGCGTGACGCGATAAGATTCGGTTATCTTCTGAAGCGACTTGTTGAAAGTGAAATCGTCGAGACAATTATCTTCGAGATACTGCCATGTCTTTTCCGGCGCATGGATGAAGAACACGGAGACCGCCCACGCGACCGCCATCTTCACATAGTAGTCGTCGTTGGTTATCGCATCAAACTTCCCGAAAGCACGGGCGGCGTACTCATCGTCCGAGAAATAATCGAGCGCCGCGACGACCGCAAAGCGGATATCATAGGGCTTATCGGAATCAAAATACGGCTGCAAAAACTCCCAGACCCGCTCCCTGTCTTTTTTGAAAAACTTGAGGCTGTTCACGAAGCTGTCGCACACAGACCAATTATCTATCTCCGGCACAAAATCCGCCGCCGCTTTCAGATGCTCTTCGAACGGCAGATCGGCACTTGCAATAACGAATCCGCGCAAAAGCTTTTCTTCAAACATATCGCCCTGCGGGAGATCGGGCATAACGCCCTTGGGGCTTTCTTTTTTTATCCGCGCCGCGACCGCTCTCAGCTGCGGCAGGCGAACGCCGATCATCTTGCTCTTGTCGACATTTGGCAGGAGCGACAAGCCGAACTCCCTGTACTTTTCATCTCTGAGCTGTTCGAGCTCATTTCTTATATCCATATCGTCCTCCGTCGAGATACTTATATGATTTTAACATATATAACACGCTTTTTCCATATCCAAGACCAAAAATTAGGTAAATACGCATAAAATTTTTGACTTTTGCGGCGCAATATTGTATAATGATTTCAGCATTTTTCTTGCATACGCAAAATGAAAGGAGTCATGAGATGAAGAAAACCAGTTTCAAGCGTATTCTCTCGTTCTTCCTCGCCGCAGTGATGCTCTTCGGGATGCTTCCCGCAGTCTTCGCGCAGGACGCGGACACGAAGGACGTTGACTACGCGATAACAAACCCCTACGCCACGGTTGACTGGAAAAACTACGGTCAATACAAGGCGAGCCTGCACAACCACAGCATAGTTTCAGACGGCGACAACGATTTCAGATATGTCATCGAGACCTATTATTCAATGGGCTACGACATTCTCGCGATAACCGATCACGGCACCGTTGACAGAGGCTGGACAGAGCCGAACTATGTTCCCGCGCTCCAGCTCGCGCTCGGATTCAGACGCGAGAACGGCTTCGAGAAGCCGACGGGACTGACTCAGGAGCGCTACAATCAGATAACCTCCGGCAGCGACAGAG
>ERZ780141.844-NODE-844-length-20597-cov-3.201587_pt1 | contig 20597 bp, 13 predicted proteins | sample MGYA00433080_ERZ780141 | MGnify/ENA primary metagenome ERZ780141 (study PRJEB29588, sample SAMEA2154047) | human gut metagenome | biome: human gut; feature: human-associated habitat; material: faeces | place: Denmark | collected 2008/2010 ... | reverse complement strand
ATCCACATTTAACACTTTTTCTTTATAAAATGAGTTTGTGCATATTCAATCCATTCCTTATTGCTAATTGCAATTTTAACATTTTTTAATTCGTCATCCTCTGCTTCTTTGATTCTATCAATTGCCCAAAGTGCTTTTCTTGCTATATTGTATGCACCGTTTGCATCAGCATTTTGTGGCAACAGACTACTATCTTCATTATCATATTGTCTGCTGTCATAAAAATTTCCCATGTTATTCATTACCGGTGAAATAATATAATCTACATCCGTTTTTCCAGTAATATTATTTCTCATCTGCAGTGTCAGTTTGATATAACGAATAAAATTTACCCAAAATCCTTTATCTGAAATACATTTTATGGCAGGGATTATATCATCACCACCAATATACGAAATATTATAACTCTCTAACAGTTTTTTTATTTCTTCAGACAATTTAATTACTTTGTAATCATTTTTATTATTTGTATTGGAATTTCTGAATTCTTCAATTCTGTCTCCATTACTATAAAATGTCCACTTTTTCCTATAATCAATATCAGCTCTTGTAAAATTTGAATAGTCAATATCAAATCCGAACATATCTATACTTTTATCATACTTTATTGAATCAAATCTACTAATCCATTCACATGATTCATTTACACTTACATATTTAGGTTTTAAGAAGTCAACAAACCCTGTTGTCGGGTCAATTTTACTTGTAAGCCATGCCGGCACATAAAAAACAAATCCATTTTGAAATGAACTATCTTTATTGAATGAATTTGCCAATTGATATCCCTTTAAAATTCCACCATTTTCCATTTCTTGCTTATTTTTATCAACCATATAATTTAATTTATCAATAAGCTTTTTCTCAAATTTCTGATAAACCTGTTTTTCAAATTTAAGTCTGTTCCTTACAAAACCTCTATTAAGGTCTTCCATTGCAATTATCGCATCATATTTTTCAACAAGCTGGCATATTTTATGAACAACCTGTGAAAGATATCCATCCTTTAGTTCTTTTATATTTTCAATGCTTTTCCAACTTTTTCTCTGCTTATCTCTTTCGGCTTCACATTTACTTAATAACTTATGATAATCTGTTGTATGTTGGACACTGTTATATTCATTTATTATATTATTAAGTGACATCTGTTCAACAATTTCCCCATTACCATTAATTACACATATATAAATAAGATTTCTTTCTCCACGGTCTATACCAATAATATAATTGTCATCACATTCTTTCAGTTCTTTTCGTACACGCTCATTTATTGTTTGTACATTTTCTGCTTCCATTGCATTTTTATTAATATCGATAGATACATGCAACATATACTGATCTTCTGTAAATCTCTTATCCTTGATTAGATCATAGTTAAATACAGATTGCTTCTTTGAATTAAGTGGATTTTTATTATCTAGTCTTTGTCCTTTATTATGAACAATTAATTTATCTTTACTTATGCTGGCCGGTCTTATAAAGAATTCCGCACCTCCATTTAATTTCATTATCTGATTTTCAAGATTATCTTCATCAAATAATGCTTCAAAATACATTGTATGGAGATTTTTATTTCCTTTGCTATATTCTGAAAAATCCTTACTATATATTCTGAACAAATATATCTGTCCATTCTCCACAAGTTCATTTATATATCTTGTTGATATTTTTTCAAATCTGATTGAATATGCCTGTCTATTCACATCTTCAAAGAAATCTTCTAATGTCGGATACTCTTCTGCATTTTTAAATTTAAAATCAAAGTATCTGTTACCGTTTTTATCAATAATAGGCTCATAATTTACTAAAAAATCAGTTTTGACATAGTCAATGAAACGGTTTTTTTCATCCTCCGTCAACGATTTACTGTCTTTTTTTCTTTTTTTCAAAATTTCAAGAATTTCAAGCGGTGGATTTTTAATATTTTTTCCAGAAATATACTTTGCAGCATTAGGAATTTGCTTATATATCATCTTTTTATAATAATCTCTGTCTTCCACATATTCGTCTGGTATATTATCAAATGGACTTTTTTTATCATTAATTATTGCAAAATAATACTGCCCATCTTTCAATAACATAGAAGTTTTGCGGGCATTTTCTTTATTTATATCCCATCCCTCAAGCATCTGCGGATTATCAAAATATAACCTGTATTTATCTGATTTATATGGTTTCCTTGTTGATGTAATATAGTTGCGGACTTTATTATATATGCTGTCAATCTCACAGATTCTATCAAAAGCTGGTATAAAATCCCCATAAAAAACGTAATCTATATTGTTCTCTTTGCCATTGAGCATAAACTGTTTTAATAATGATTCCAATTTTTTTACACCATCAAGGTATGTTTTTATTTCTTCGATTTCTTTCTCTGAAAATTCATAGTCATCTTCGTCCACTTCTTTACTGTCAAATACAGACTTAAAAATCGTATAACTTTCTGTTATGCTCTTGAACAATTCATTGATATTGCATTGATAATATTTTATTAAATCTTCGACATTTTTGTTTAGCAAACCTGCAATTTCATCAATTGAAAAGCTATCAATCTTTTTGTATGTTTTATTTCTATTTTCTTCATATTTTTCAATATCTTTAATCTTACTTCTTTTTTTCTTACTGTCATACTCACTATTCCAATTATCTCTAAATAACATCCAATTATCTGATATTGCATTTGAAATTGTTGTTATAGCTATTCCATTTTTAATATAAATTCCAGATGTATCATATTCATCAAATTCATTAAAAATCTTGCCTATTCTTTCTAATGTATCTCCCATATATGACTCTCTGACAGCTTTAATAACATCTGCTGCACAGTCATACTTATCCAATGAAAATGATTTGCTAACGCTATCTGACAGGATTTGTTTATACAACGGCGTAATTTGAGGTAATTTATGTTTTTCACGATTATTTTTAATTTTCTGATTATATAAATTTACAATTTCATTCAATCCCTGAATCTTTGTCCCATCTTCTTTGGAGTACCCACCCATAAATGTATTATACATATCTATGCCTTTCTGACTAAGACACAAATTATAGAAATCTACAGAAAAGCAATCTTCAATTCTATATGGTTCAAAATTTATTTTATTACTTATTTCATCTAATTCTTCCTTGGCAATTACTTTCTTTATCTTATCAAAACACTCTATATTTCTTAAGAATTTAGGTAAATTTTCATTAATGCATCTATATGCAACAGCTGTATGCTTTGGTTCACTAGCATACATATTTTCTCGATTCAAACAAAGCCCTCTACGCGAAGTAAAAAAGCCTTTAAAATTATTAACTTCATCAGGAATTTCTACTCCTTTTTCAGCGAAATATTCAGGCAATACCTCCGTTAAAACGCTTTTGCTTAATAATTTTTTCTTCCCACTTTCTTTAAAATGTTCACAAATTTGTTTACGCATTTTATCTTCCAACTGTTTCATTTTATTTTTATTATCTTTTGGTGACTGAAAAAATAGCTCCGCATACTCTCTTAATTCTTCTAATTCTATATTATTCAACGCTTTATCAATAAAATCTCTATGGCATTCATCTAGGTAAAATTTAAGAACTTTATAGTCTTTAGAACGTTTTCTATCCCTCTCCAATATGCCATTTTGAGTAATATATTCTCCTGTTTTACCTTCTGGTTTGGCTCCAAACCTAAGTGTCTTTTGGACTTTAAATATTTCAATCATATTACTTATCTTTTTCATAATATTACCTCCATTTTTTTCACATCAAAAATGCCACCTGCACCTGAGTACATGTGGCATCTAATTATCTTATCTTAATATGTCTCCCTAGATTATACTCCGGTACTATATTCTGTATATCAGCTAAAATTCCTCATTAGTAAAAAGTTATAGGAATATTATACCAATAATTGTATTTTTTTACAAGCAATTTTTGTATGTATTCTGTATACTATATCCAGCCAACCATTCTCCAACGTTCTCTAATCTCTCTTACAGGCCTACCGCATCCACTCCGTGAACAGCTTCTTCATGGGTGAACTTTTCATATTCAAACTGGCTTATAAGTCCATCTCTTGACATTGGCACCGATTCTATGTAGGATTGCGCTTTAATGACAGCCTGTGCCATCCAGTCGCCACCACAGTTATCTATAGCATACGCTCGTTGTTCCACAAATGAAGAACGACAGGACATCGACAGGCAAAAACGGGAACTGTTTGCTCTTTGTGTTACTGATGACAAATATATCTACTGGGAATATGAATCCGGCACCAAGGATGACCGTGTCGAACTTCAAAATCTTATGGATATCGTATCAGAAGGAGATACAATAGCCACTACGGAAGTATCAAGGCTCACAAGATCCACCAAGCATCTGTGCGAGATTCTTCAGACCGTCAAAGACAAAAGGCTGATACTTGATATAGGCGGATCCTTCCGTGTTGACTGTTCCAAAGGTGATATGGATCCGATGGCCGAAGGTATGGTTAAGATGTGGGGTGTGTTCGCTGAAATGGAGCGTAATATTATATCCCAGCGTGTTAAGTCCGGTATGAAGAACGTAGGCGCCAAAAGTAAGCAGATTGGAAAACCGGAGACCACCAAGGACAGTCTTCCCGATAAGTTTTGGAAGTATTATCAGATGTATAAGTCTGGTGATATCAATATATCTGAGATGGCTCGGATTATGAATTGTTCCCGGGCATCTGTTTACAAGTATTTAAAAATAGCGGAGATGGATTAATTCTCCATCTCCGCTTCTGTAGATCTTAAATTATGGCATTCCCATTTTAAGTCCTCTCCATACTTATAAAAAATGATAAGTTGCGGGGTATCCGTATTATACTCTTGCCGCTCAAAGCACCATTCACAAACATATATTTTTTGAAACGGTGATTTAAGAATCTGGCTTAAGAATCCACTTGTAGTTCCGTTCCTCGTCCCCTGCTGTATCAAATCTTTCATTAGTTGGAACTCTTTATCTGTTACAAAAATAAACAGATCAACATCACCATTAGGGTATTTCTTCCCTTTATCATTTGTTATTTCTCTCAGGATATTGTCTGGCGAAAAATAAATCGACGGATGGTCACACTTAAACTCTGAAAACCGCTTATCAAAGTCCATTTCCATTACATCATACCCCAGGTGCTCCTTTAAGAGTTTTGCATCTTTAATAAATTGAGCCTGCCCTGCCGGAGTCAGCTTCCTCATATCATCTTTTTCGTAATCAAGATTTTGGATTCTTTTTAATGCATTACTACATTCTATCTCTACATCCAAGTGTCTTTGCGTATAACCACTCCAATCTTCGCCTGGCTGAAGCCTGTCAAACTTGCTTATTGTAGTAGGTATCGAATTATTATGAAGCGTATGCGTCACTTCAATATACCGACAATTTATACATCTGATATCCGGCATACTCTGCTGACTATTATCATCATGGTAGCTTCTATCAATTTCTATACCAAGATTTTCTAAAATGGTTATCGCTTTCTGTTCGCCCTTCTTACGCTTTAACATCTCTTCACCAGCCTGTCACAGTACGGCAGTAGTTCCTCTATCTTGGCAACAATGCGGTGTTGTTCTGCAAGTGGTGGCAAAGGAACTAAATAAGCCTTCAATTCATCAAAAGGTGGAATGTTTTTTATGGCAGAACCTTTACTACTTTTTATTGCATTCTTTTTTAATACTACATCAAAAAACAAAAGGAAATATGGTTTATAGACAGAAGGCATTAGCTGCATTCTCATTAGTGCCTGGTTTATTATTCCTTTTTCTATGTTATCTGGCATAATAAAAGTTTCCCCAATTGTCCCAGCACAACTTACAATAACATCACCTGAATGCACTTCAAATCCAGTCATGCTCTTTTCATAATATTCTTTCGTAATATAATACTCTCCTAATGTAGCATCTTTTTGAATTGCATTTTTTTGTTCATATACTTTTATTGTATCTTTCCCTTTTGGAACAAACATGCTTTTTGTCAAAGCACTTCCAAACGGTCCTTTCTTATATGAACCAAATTCAGCGAACCTTACCCACCTCCAGCTCTCAGGAATATCAAACGGTATCTCATCTTCCGTAATCTCAGCAAGAGGCTTTTCCTTCTTAATTTTGCCTTCCTTGATAAGCTTCTGCTTTTCTTCCTGAATAGCTTTGTAAAGTTCCTCTGCTGAACCTTCTTCTGGTCTTTGTTCTACCAATTTACCCTGGATAGCATATTGCAGAATGGACTTCTTCATATCCTCCGGGAACTTTGCATTGAACTGTTCCAGCTTTTCATAGGATGCTGCATAGCGGTCAACAAAAGGAAGCAGTTTCTCTATTTTGGCAACAATGCGGTATTGCTCAGCAAGTGGCGGTAAAGGAAATAAAAGATTATTAAGGTCATCTTTATTAAATCCACCTTGAGCAGCCCTATTACTCCCTTTGACAAAATTTTGATAGAGTGGTGCTAAATAATAATAATATAGGAAATTTTTATCAATCAGTTCCGTTTTATATAACATTACAATCTTTGCCAATGCAACATTATATGCACCCTCTTTTGCCCAAAAAACTTTTCCTAGAGACCCGCCATATCGAGCCAAAAGAATATCACCTTTTTTTGTAAACTTTGATACTAATTTTTTATCTACATAAATAGGTACTGGTGTTTCTCCATAATCTCTTATTTGGTAAAGACGGACATCACCTTCTTCTGGATACTCTTTAAAATTGGATTTGGGAGGTTGACTACCACCTACTATTTCAAACAAATCATTGTGTTTAACCCATTTCCAAGACTGCGGAATATCAAAAGGTATTTCATCCTCTGTAATTTCAGCAAGTGATTTTTCTTTTTTAATCTTACCTTCTTTAATAAGCGTCTGTTTTTCTTTCTGAATATGCTTATAAAGCTCCTCTGCATTACCTTCTTCAGGTCTTTGTTCTACTAATTTACCCTGGATAGCATATTGTAGAATACTTGCTTTTAATTGTTCAGGTGTCATTCTGCAACACCTCCCGGAAGCAAAGCTTCAAGCTCTGCAAGAACCTTGTCTATCTCAGCATTAAGTGTTGTTCTCTTTTCCTGATAGTTTCTGATTGTATCGAGAGGATCCAGCACCTCTTCTTCCTCGTGAGGATAGCCGCAGAGGTCAATATTACAGCCTTGCTCATTTAAGAGATAATCTGCACTAAATTTCTGTGATTTAGGACCATTTTCGAGCATAATTTCTTTTCTATCATTCCACCAGGTAATGCAATCATCAAAGTGCTTTAATTCCATAGGTTTTGTCTTTGAAAAGTGCTTTCTATCTGATGGAATATCCACTCTGTAGTACCATACATCCTCTGTTGGCTTTGTATTATCAAAGAATAATAAATTGGTTGAAATGGATGTATAAGGGCTAAATACAGAACCAGGAAGTCTTACAATGGTATGTAAGTTAAACTCTGTAAGAAGCTTCTTCTTTATCGCTACCTTTGCATTATCAAGACCGAATAAGAATCCATCCGGAACTACGACAGCAGCTCTACCATTCTTCTTTAATCGGTACATAATAACAGACATAAATAGGTCAGCTGTTTCTGATGAGGCAAGGTCATCCGGGAAAAATCCCTGAATAGACTTATCCTCATGACCGCCATAAGGTGGATTCATAAGAATTACATCAAACTTATCATCTTCTGTATAATCAAGAAGATTATGCTTTAATGAGTTTTCGTGATAAATCTTAGGCACTTCAATATCATGTAAAAGCATATTTGTAACGCAAAGAAGGTAAGGGAAAGGCTTTTTCTCAATACCATAGATGCTATCGTCAAACTGCTTTTGTGCTTCTGTATCTGTTACTTGCTTAGACAACTGACCAAGCCACGAAGTGATAAAGCCACCGGTACCACACGCAAAATCTGCCATGTGTTCTCCAAGCTTTGGTTTAATCATAAGGGCCATAAAATCTGTTACTGCTCTTGGTGTATAGAACTCACCGGAAGAACCAGCAGCTTGCAAATCCTTTAAGATTTCTTCATAGACAAAGCCAAAAGCATGGCTTTCCTTTACATCATCAAATTCGATTTCATCAATAACATCTATTACCTGGCGAAGATACACACCATCCTTCATATAGTTGTTTGCATCCTCAAAAGTAGACTTCACAATTGCCTTTTTGACAGGTGTTTGTGGTGTTACTGATAATTCCTTTAATGTCGGAAATAAAGTGTTGTTTACGAAGTCAAGAAGCTTGTCTCCAGTCATAGCATGACCATTCTCATCCGCTTGTGCCCAATTTCTCCATCTGCAATTCTCTGGAATGATTGATACATAATCATCCTCATTGATTTCCCAATCATCTTCCTTGGCATCATATACCTTCAAAAAGAGCATCCATACCATCTGCTCAATTCTCTGTGCGTCACCGTTAATACCGGCATCCATACGCATAATATCCCTAATACGCTTAATAAAGCCTGACTGCATAGCCATAGTAATTTCTCCTATCTATTTTTTCTTACATAAATACTCATGATATTCATGTGTACAATATAATTTACCATGTTCCGTGTAAATCACATCAAGTTGATTGGTTTCAACTAATACATCCATAATCAGTTCCAATACTTCTAATGTCATTTCTTTATATAGACCATAATAAGGTTTTTTCTTAAAATTAGGTGCAATGGCAGCATCCTCTTTCCCAATAAGAATATTTCGCATTGTTCTAACATAAGAATAGCCATGATATATTTCTCTGGTGTCTTCTAAATCCTTTACCATTGCTATTAACAACTCATTTACCCTTTGTGGTACTCCATTCTTTATTGCCTCTATTGTATTAAATGACAGCATTTCATCCTCTCCATTTTATGCCATTTCTTCATAAATCTGTAATTCTAATTCTTTAATCGCGGTTTCATATTGTGCTTTCCCGCCAAACAACTTAACAATTTTTGCTGGCTTGCCATAATTAGCAAAATCCGCAAGGGAAAGGACTTTTATATCCTCTACCTCTGTAATTCCTTGATTCATATACTTATCCAGGAGTATTTCAAGGACTGCTCTTGCATCTCCGGAATACTTAGAGAAGAAGTCTCTTTTCTTTACATTGTTTGCTCTTTCTTTTCTTGTTAAAGGCTTGGTTCCGTATGCTACATAGCATATAAAATCAAAATCATCTACATCTTCCATTCCCTGGTCAGCTTTTAATGCAGCTATATCAATTCCCATTTCAGCAAAGGTCTTTTTTATTTCTTCCTTCTTGTCAGAACCCTTCCACTTACGAATAAAATCAGAAAGTGAAGCATACTCTCCCTTGATATTGGTTCTTGTGTAATCAATAATATCTTCCTGGCGAAGCAGTCTTCCGTTTGCATCATAAACAGATACAGTCTTATTGATTATCTTTACCCGGCATCCATCCTTATCGACAATAGGCACACCTAATGTCTCAGGTGGTTCAATAGGTGGTTTATCTCCACCATAAGGCGGTTTTTTATGAGGTTCTGTTCCGTCATGATGATAATGCTCATCTTGCTCAATAGGACCATCCCAATCTGGATCTGAGAAGTGTCTTGTGACATTTCTGAAATCCATAACTGTAAAATGCGTCTTGCCTTCTTTTTCTCTGATACGAGTACCACGACCAATAATCTGCTTAAAGGTTGTCATGCTCTCTACATTTTTATCCAGAACAATAAGCTTTGTCATTTTACAATCCGCTCCGGTAGAAAGCAGCTCAGATGTTGTTGCAATTACCGGATACGGAGATGAGACAGAAATGAAATAGTCGAGTTTACTCTTTCCATATGTATCAGAACCGGTAATACGAACCACATAATCAGGATTCTCCGCTACCATATCTGAATTAAGGTTTATAAGAGCTATTCTCATTCTCTCGGCTGCATCCTCAGTTGCACAGAACACAATTGTTTTCTGCATCCTTCCGGTTGCCTTTAGATACTCTGTTATCTCATTTGCAACTTCATTTATTCTATCTTCCAGGATAATTCCATTCGGATAATCATAATCTTTGTTGTTATAAATGCGGTCCTCTATCTCATTACCGTATATATCACACTGACCTTTTACAGGTCTCCATCCATCACCAATGTTAAGCGTGACATTGATAACTTTAAATGGAGCAAGGAATCCATCTTCAATACCTTGCTTTAGACTGTATGTATAAACCGGGTCTCCGAAGTAATCAATATTTGATACTGTCTCACTTTCCTTTGGAGTTGCTGTCATACCAATTTGTGTCGCTGATGAAAAATACTCAAGAACTTTTCGCCAATTACTATCCTCTTTAGCACTTCCTCTATGGCACTCATCAACGATTATAAGGTCAAAATAGCCCGCTGGAATCTGTCTGAAATGTTCCTCATCATTCTGTCCTACCATCTGATGATAAAGAGCAAAATTAACCTCGTGCGAGCCAATATTGTTAAGACATTCTTTGTCTGAAAAATCAACTTTATAAATGGTCTTTTCAAGTGGGGCAAAGTCCTGGAGAATACTTTGGTCTACAAGAATATTTCTGTCTGCAAGATACAGTATTCTGTTCTTTAAGCCAGAACGAAGCAATCTATATACTATCTGGAAAGCTGTATAGGTCTTACCAGTTCCGGTCGCCATTACAAGAAGAAGCCTCTGCTGACCTTTTGCAATAGCTTCTACAGTTCTATTCACAGCATTTCTTTGATAATAACGAGGTGGATATGTACTCTGAGAAGAATAATAAGGCTGGTCAACAACCTTCTTTTCCGCTTCAGAATAACCGGAACCACCGTTTACTTCCGCATAAAACCTTTCAAACAGTTCTTCCTGCGTCGGGAACTGATCCAAAGGTATCTGTCTCTCTTTTCCGGTCAAGAAGTCATGCTCATAAAAAGCATCACCGTTTGATGAATACGCAAACGGAATATCCATCATCTGAGCATAGGTTATAGCCTGCTGAAGTCCAAAAGATACAGAGTGATTATTCTCCTTTGCTTCCACAACGGCAATTGGCTTGCCACCATTTAGGTATAATAAATAATCCGCAAACTTTGGCTTGCTGCGGGCAACAAGGTTACCCTTAATGTTAATACGACCATCTGTAATCTTGGTCTCCATCGTAATATGACCCGACCATCCAGGCTGTATTGCTGGCGTAATATAATTCAATTTAATATCTTCTTCCGACATCTGCTTCTTGCCTAAAACAGCCATACGAACACCCCCTTTAACAAATTTTATTCATCATCCATTGCATCAAGTTTTTCCTGAAGCTCTGCAATAGTATTCTTTAATCTTGCTTTCTGTAATGACTTCTCTGTTCTATCACACAAAGCCTTAGGGAAAGTCCTTTCCCATTCATGATATTCCTTTAAGATTGCAGCCTTTTCTTCTTCTGTAGCATTTTCCATACGAGTACGAATAGTCTCTCTTTCCTCGTACCATTCCTTGAGATAGTCATTCATGGTACCAGTAAACCCATTACCGAACTGTAATGAATATTTTGCACCATCCTTCTTTACTTCTAATTCATACAATTCTTCCATCTCAAAGAACGCAAACATTGCACCAATGTAATTTGATACTACTGGATCCATTAAGGCTATTGTCTCTACCCCAAGTACATAGGCAAATTGCTTTAACATATCAAACTTAGGTTTTCTAGCACCGTTTTCATATTTTTGTATTCTATCAGCAGTTAATCCCATAGCCTGACCTAATTCTGCCTGGGATAAACCCTTTTCAATTCTTATCGCACGGATTCTACGACCAATTCGGTCCGCAGAAGTTTCCTCATTAAAATCAGCAGCATCTTGTCCAAATGGATTATGTACGATCAAAGCCATCTTTATCACCTTAAATATAGTAAATTTGCACAAATAGCTATATTCAGCATACCACAGAACCTTGATAAGGAAAAGCACAAAAAAGTAATTAAAAAGCACTTAAAGAAAGGATGACGATATGAACGAACTATTAGCAAAATATCCAGCAGTTCTTGATGTCGCTACCGTAGCAGAAATCCTTGAAGTAACCCCAGCAACAGTAAGGAGGCTCTTAAAGGCAAATGTTATTCCTTCTGTAAAGGTTGGCCGACTTACAAGGGTTGCACTGTAAATATATTTGTCTTTTGAACAAAGCTTTTTCTCTGAACAGTTATTACACACATATGGAGGCTTTTCGAATTTATGGCATGCCCGGGATACATATTTATCGCAGTATTTCTGGCTGTCCACACTTCGGCATCTACAACAGTTTTCTTCGCAGGACTCATCTCCACAAACGTGACGCTGTACATACTGTCTTACAAATCTGCAGTCCTTTCTTAGAAAATAGTTACCCGGAATGAATGTACGATTTTCTTTAATCTCATGTGCAATCGTTGACGGATGACGATGGAGTAGTTTTCCTATTTTTATTATTGCATCGGCTGTCATGTGGCTGGCAGGATTTATTGCAAGCAGGAGGTAAGGGTTTCCAAAACTGCCGCATCAGACAACGGTGCGGCAGCGATACTAACGAATATACTTCGTTATTTTGAGTTTAACTTTTTTAAAATGAAATATCAATTCCATGTTTTAAGGTATTCTTTTAGCATAAAAGCACAAAAGTAAGGAAATGTGTATATGCTTTCAGAACATCCTATATTAAAATCTCCTAATTTTATTCCATGCTTTATATCGCTGTATCTTTCATCCCTGATGAGCGTTCTGAGAGACTTGGATCTGTCATTATTGGACTTGACCTCCACCGGGATTAGTTCATTTTGTGAACGCACAAAGAAGTCTTCCTCAAGAGTTGCGTTTTCTTTCTTATAATAAAACAATCCCAAACCCTGCTTAATAAATGCTTCTGCAACAAAATTTTCGTATAGGGCACCTTTATATACGCCAAGATTCTTATTAACCCTCAGATCTTCCTGTGCTTCATCATCTAACGCAGATACTAAAAGTCCAGTATCGGGGTAATACAACTTATACTTAGTTGTATCAACATTTCCTTTCAACGGAAGTTCCGGCATAAGCAGACAGTTGCATTCCGTCACAACTCCTGCGTCAATCAGCCATTCAATACATCCCATATATTCTCTGGAACGCGCATTTTTGCTGATTTGACTGTATTGGAATTTCTTGTTTTCTTTGGCAAGCTGTGCCGGTATGCTCCTATACACACTGATTATTTTGGTCTGGTCAAGTCCTTCTGCATATTTTCTGACATCTTCTTCATAATCAAGTCGAATCTGATTCTGAATATCTGACGAAGCCTGAAAAGTTCCTGTCTCAACATATCCCTTAACCACATCCGGCATTCCTCCCAGAACACAGTAATCAAGAAATAATGATTTATAGACAGACAATTCTGTTTCACCAAATGGTTTCAAGGCTGTCATATGTTCTAAAATATCGTAAATCTGGGTATTGTCATATCCCTTCGCCCACAAAAATTCCTCAAAATCCATTGAAAACATTTCATAATCAACCTTATTTCCAACGCTGTTACTGTGAATTTTTCTGTAATTGATTCCAAGCATTGAACCACTGCATATAATATCATAACATCCGTCAATCCTAAATGACTTCAAGGCTGTAGCTATATCCGGATACTCCTGTATTTCATCAAAAACAATAATCGTATGACCCTGAACAAACTTAAAAGATGGATTTATCAATGATATATTCTTCACAATGGTATTTACATCATATCCGTCCTCTGCTATTTTGATAAATTTCTTATCCAGAGCAAAATTAATATATATAACACTTGCATAATTAGCGTTGGCAAAATGCATAATAGATTCTGTCTTGCCAATCTGTCTTGCACCTTTTACTATCAACGGCTTATGATTAACATCTTCCTTCCATTTAATTAGGAAATCATCTATTTTTCTTTTCAAATACATAATTATCTCCTCCTGATTACAATATTATCACATTTTATGAGCCATTTCAATCGGCTTTTTCACATTTTATTAGCTTACTTTGAGTTATATTTCACATTTCATGAGGTTATGTTCTTAGCTTACTGTTTTTTTAAACTGCGAAAAAAAACTGCACACTAATTACTTAGTGTACAGTCTGACATATAATATATGTTTTACCATCCTAAATCCATAAGCCAGTTATTAAGGCTTCTTTCTCTTTCTGTCTGCGTTAAATTATCATCTGTAATATATTCTCCTTTTATGGTTCCGTCAACAAGATAAAATACTCTTTTACATTTTGCAGCAATTCCTGCGTCATGGGTTGTCATCATAACTGTTGTTCCGCTGTCATTAAGCCTCACTATTTCATCCATTACTTCTCTTGAGGTGTTGCGGTTTAATGCTCCTGTAGGTTCATCAGCAAATAGAACACACGGATTATTAATCATACTCCGGCAGATACATGCTCTTTGAAGCTGTCCGCCTGATACTTCGTTAATATCGTTATCGGCAATTTCCGAAATGTCTAATTTTTTCATTAAAGCCTTGGCTCTTTCTACCTTTCGTCCTTTTGTTGCTGTCCATATACATTCTTCACTTCTATAGCTTTCTATGTCTTCGGACTTTTCAATTATTTCCTTCACATTGCTGTTTTTATCCTGCGTTATTACAACATAGTCTCCGATACCTGCTTTATCAAGGAAATATTCTGTGCCATTCACAACATTAATTACATTACTAATACCACTGGCCACAAATACAGTTGCTAATATGGTAAAAAGTAAAAGAATAATATTCATTGTTTTCTTTCTTTTAATATCTTTTTTAAGAATATTTCTATACATATTTTTTATCCTTTCCTGTTTTATGGCTTAAGAATACATTATTAATTATTAAATAATCCTTAAATAATAAAAAGTGCAGCTTCTGCTACACTTTCTTTAATACAACTGTTGCCAGACCGTCAATCCCCTTTCGAAGATCTACTGTGCCACAGGCAAGCACCACACGGCGGATGCCTGCAGCATCCTCAAGCATTAGACACCTCTTGAAGAATACGGGAAAGCAGACTGTCAGACACTTCGTTTGTTAAGGCTACCGTTATATCTGCATTCTTAATAACAGCTACCGGTCTGATGGCGATGGCGGGTGTTTCTTCTGTTGCTTTAGGAATGCCCATTTGTTTTCGGTTCGGGATAGGGACTTCTGCAAAAGAAATATTGCTTTCGGCCGATGTCTCCGTGGATGGCAGATGCATTTGATCATACGCCTGTTTTCTGAACTTGCGAAGCCAGTAGTAATATGCCTTTTCTTTGATACCATTGTCAGACAGCCACTGTTTAACAGTTATTCCCTCTGAACGGTTTTGGCATTGAGTGACAATCTCAAGCCACTGTGCACCGCGTACATTATGTGTAATTTGATCCATGTTGTTCCTCCTCTAAAAAACTACTAGTTTTTTCGTGTCTTTTAGAGTGTCGCACAAAAATGCTAATTATCCAAGGCGAGCGATTTGACTCTTACCTTTATAGTTTTACAATCACTTAATTCTTTCAGGTACTAAAATGGAGTAAGCGACCAAAAATACCTATTGCAGTTTTACAATCACTTAATTCTTTCAGGTACTAAAATCTGCTAGCTCAGGAAGCGGACGTAATCCGAGTTTTATAATCACTTAATTCTTTCAGGTACTAAAATTCATGTTTATATTTTTATTACTTACTAATGTTTTACAATCACTTAATTCCTTCAGGTACTAAAATCTGATGGACGAGCTTATCAAGTTGAAATTAGTTTTACAATCACTTAATTCCTTCAGGTACTAAAATAGAATGTCACAGTATACTTGAAGAAGCTGCGTTTTACAATCACTTAATTCCTTCAGGTACTAAAATATTTACGAGTTGTTTTTGACTTTGAAACAGGTTTTACAATCACTTAATTCTTTCAGGTACTAAAATACAATCAGATACCGCATGGCATATTAAAAAGTTTTACAATCACTTAATTCTTTCAGGTACTAAAATAAATTACGATTGTCCCAGATCATGCCGACCGTTTTACAATCACTTAATTCTTTCAGGTACTAAAATCTTTGAGGAAATCAATGGAAAGTCTCATCAGTTTTACAATCACTTAATTCTTTCAGGTACTAAAATACTACCATGGGCGAAGTCGCAACATGGATTGTTTTACAATCACTTAATTCTTTCAGGTACTAAAATTCCTCCACTTCAACTATATTTTTCAATGCGTTTTACAATCACTTAATTCTTTCAGGTACTAAAATACCCCCTTAAAATTTAATTTTGGAGGAAAAGTTTTACAATCACTTAATTCTTTCAGGTACTAAAATATATCAACAGGTCTTTGCACTTCTCTGCCGGTTTTACAATCACTTAATTCTTTCAGGTACTAAAATATATATCATTCGATATATAACGTTAATCAAGTTTTACAATCACTTAATTCTTTCAGGTACTAAAATTGTTTGGTCTTATTATTAAATGTATTGTTGTTTTACAATCACTTAATTCTTTCAGGTACTAAAATAAGTAATTCTGCTAAGAAAGCATTTTTAAGGTTTTACAATCACTTAATTCTTTCAGGTACTAAAATTCAAATGACTAGGGGCTGTTCTCATAAGAGTTTTACAATCACTTAATTCTTTCAGGTACTAAAATAACTCACGATAAAATGAAGATGTATGAATGTTTTACAATCACTTAATTCTTTCAGGTACTAAAATAGGGGAAAAAACTTTAAGCTGCGTTGATATGTTTTACAATCACTTAATTCTTTCAGGTACTAAAATATTGTTATCGCTTCACTTAATAGGGGTGGTGTTTTACAATCACTTAATTCTTTCAGGTACTAAAATGAATAGCAGCAGGTACTGTAAGTTTAATATGTTTTACAATCACTTAATTCTTTCAGGTACTAAAATAATGGTTAAATGCTAATCGTGACATTTTGGTTTTACAATCACTTAATTCTTTCAGGTACTAAAATAATAATTACTTCCAGGTCTTCTTCCTTCCGTTTTACAATCACTTAATTCTTTCAGGTACTAAAATAGCTAAGCATGGCAATTCAGATCATGAGTGTTTTACAATCACTTAATTCTTTCAGGTACTAAAATATTCGCAACAGGTTGTTCTGTTTGATATTGGTTTTACAATCACTTAATTCTTTCAGGTACTAAAATTATCCTTTAGTTAGCCAATTTAATGGGTTGGTTTTACAATCACTTAATTCTTTCAGGTACTAAAATCGTGAAACATTTTTATAAAAAAGGGAGTTAGTTTTACAATCACTTAATTCTTTCAGGTACTAAAATTATTCTTCATAAATAGCATAGTCAAGATTAGTTTTACAATCACTTAATTCTTTCAGGTACTAAAATTACACAATGCTGTTGATAATGAAAGATTAGTTTTACAATCACTTAATTCTTTCAGGTACTAAAATAATTTGCGAGGAAAAAATAAATTTCAACAGTTTTACAATCACTTAATTCTTTCAGGTACTAAAATCAATGTCATCTACAACATTCTTGAAGCTAGTTTTACAATCACTTAATTCTTTCAGGTACTAAAATCATCTTCAATTACAAAACTAATAGGCAGTGTTTTACAATCACTTAATTCTTTCAGGTACTAAAATGATATTCTATTGTTAATGATGATGACGGAAGTTTTACAATCACTTAATTCTTTCAGGTACTAAAATCGTTACTTTGTCGCAATTAAACAGCTCTTGTTTTACAATCACTTAATTCTTTCAGGTACTAAAATAGTAAGGCTTAATCACACTATCGTCAGCTGTTTTACAATCACTTAATTCTTTCAGGTACTAAAATCAAGATGCGAAACACCATTTGCACCAACTTGTTTTACAATCACTTAATTCTTTCAGGTACTAAAATATGTCAACGGGTCTTTGAACCTCTCTGCCAGTTTTACAATCACTTAATTCTTTCAGGTACTAAAATGCAATGGAAACATTAAGAACACCTGATGAAGTTTTACAATCACTTAATTCTTTCAGGTACTAAAATCTGCATTGATACCATAGCACCTATACTATGTTTTACAATCACTTAATTCTTTCAGGTACTAAAATATTGCCGTTATCCTCGAATTGAAAATCAAGTTTTACAATCACTTAATTCTTTCAGGTACTAAAATCTTTGATAAAAGCAATCCCAATGTAGTTTGTTTTACAATCACTTAATTCTTTCAGGTACTAAAATCCGCCCAATCCCTTGAAATATTCAATCTTGTTTTACAATCACTTAATTCTTTCAGGTACTAAAATCACGCCACCAAGCATTACCCGCAGGATAAGTTTTACAATCACTTAATTCTTTCAGGTACTAAAATCTTAACGTCTTTATTATGAAGAGGTGAATGTTTTACAATCACTTAATTCTTTCAGGTACTAAAATAGGTGAATTGTTCAAAACAAACAGGCAGCAGTTTTACAATCACTTAATTCTTTCAGGTACTAAAATTGTTACTCTGTCGCAGTTAAATAGTTCGTTGTTTTACAATCACTTAATTCTTTCAGGTACTAAAATAGTGGTTAAATGTTAATCGTGCCATTTTGCGTTTTACAATCACTTAATTCTTTCAGGTACTAAAATAGGTTGTAAACATTTTGAAATTATATCACGGTTTTACAATCACTTAATTCTTTCAGGTACTAAAATATTCTGTTTGTACATTAACAGAAAAGCAAGTTTTACAATCACTTAATTCTTTCAGGTACTAAAATCTCGGAATACTTCATTTATTACACCTTCCTGTTTTACAATCACTTAATTCTTTCAGGTACTAAAATCTGTCCTAGAGTTTATTTTTTCTTCACAGAGTTTTACAATCACTTAATTCTTTCAGGTACTAAAATCTGTGAAGCATTTGAAAATACCAATACATGTTTTACAATCACTTAATTCTTTCAGGTACTAAAATCTTGTTCATAAGTCTGTTCATACAGTTTTTGTTTTACAATCACTTAATTCTTTCAGGTACTAAAATACTCTTCACAAAACTGCGCTAGATATAATTGTTTTACAATCACTTAATTCTTTCAGGTACTAAAATTATACAGTCTCGTATTATGATTATAGCGGAGTTTTACAATCACTTAATTCTTTCAGGTACTAAAATAATACTGCTTGACTATATAACGATAACGTGGTTTTACAATCACTTAATTCTTTCAGGTACTAAAATCTATTCTTTTACCTGTTATTTCACTATCAGTTTTACAATCACTTAATTCTTTCAGGTACTAAAATAGTATGCTTTTTTCTCGTATTTGCTCGTTGGTTTTACAATCACTTAATTCTTTCAGGTACTAAAATTGAGAATTGCGAGTATTCCGACCGGGTTTGTTTTACAATCACTTAATTCTTTCAGGTACTAAAATTTTCTATCTGTAACGTGTTCTCTTTCTGTGTTTTACAATCACTTAATTCTTTCAGGTACTAAAATTTAGGGGTCATACCCAGTTTTTAACGTCTGTTTTACAATCACTTAATTCTTTCAGGTACTAAAATTATGTATGATTTAGATAAATTAGAGTATGGTTTTACAATCACTTAATTCTTTCAGGTACTAAAATCTCCTGTTGGATAAAAAAATAAGAGCATTTGTTTTACAATCACTTAATTCTTTCAGGTACTAAAATCTTCAGTACTAGTCCAAATTTCAATATAAGTTTTACAATCACTTAATTCTTTCAGGTACTAAAATTCCTCTTGCTGTTAAAGTGTTTAGAAGAAGTTTTACAATCACTTAATTCTTTCAGGTACTAAAATATTTTCTATTATTGAAGAATGCCCTATTGGTTTTACAATCACTTAATTCTTTCAGGTACTAAAATGATACAAGTGTATCTTCACGCAACTTCTCTGTTTTACAATCACTTAATTCTTTCAGGTACTAAAATTTGTTGTGTATACACCGTTTGTTGTGCATAGTTTTACAATCACTTAATTCTTTCAGGTACTAAAATACAACTTGCTAGGCAACTTTTTGGTAATGAGTTTTACAATCACTTAATTCTTTCAGGTACTAAAATCTTATGAACTCTAGGGATTTTCAAACTAAGTTTTACAATCACTTAATTCTTTCAGGTACTAAAATTCGTTTTCCGTCTCAAACTCGTACGGCTGGTTTTACAATCACTTAATTCTTTCAGGTACTAAAATTGGTGTAACTTTTGATAATATTCCAATATGTTTTACAATCACTTAATTCTTTCAGGTACTAAAATTGGTATACCTTTAGAAGCGGTTTTTATCAGTTTTACAATCACTTAATTCTTTCAGGTACTAAAATAACGTGTTCTATCTTTCGTTTTATCTTAGGTTTTACAATCACTTAATTCTTTCAGGTACTAAAATAGTTTGGCAATTTCTGTTTTATGTTTTGCGTTTTACAATCACTTAATTCTTTCAGGTACTAAAATTTAACAATAGGCTCTTCTAAATGTGGTTTTGTTTTACAATCACTTAATTCTTTCAGGTACTAAAATTAAAGATTTTTTAGCGAAGTTAGTTACCTGTTTTACAATCACTTAATTCTTTCAGGTACTAAAATTCATCTATAATCTCCACATCCTCCGGAATAGTTTTACAATCACTTAATTCTTTCAGGTACTAAAATCTACACGGGGTGCGGTAATATTACTGTCAGGT
>ERZ780141.838-NODE-838-length-20730-cov-9.390810_pt1 | contig 20730 bp, 14 predicted proteins | sample MGYA00433080_ERZ780141 | MGnify/ENA primary metagenome ERZ780141 (study PRJEB29588, sample SAMEA2154047) | human gut metagenome | biome: human gut; feature: human-associated habitat; material: faeces | place: Denmark | collected 2008/2010 ... | reverse complement strand
CCGCAGCCCATGCCGATGTTCTTGAGCGCGCCGCCGAAGCCCGCATGCTCATGACCCTTGAAATGCGCCAGCGAGATGAAGATATCGGCGTCCATCACGGCGCGGCCGATGCGTGCGGTCTTGCAGTATTCGCCGCCCACGACCGGGACCTCGATATCGTCCGAGCCCTTGAGCCCGTCGGCAATGATGACGTGACAGCCGGTGGAGAACGGGGAATAGCCGTTGAGATACGCGGTATCCATGTGCTCCAGCGCGTTTTTGCGGCTGCCGACGTAGAGCGTGTTGCAGTCGGTGAGGAAGGGCTTGCCGCCGCGCTCCTTGACGAAATCGGCGACGACCTTGGCATAGTTGGCGCGCAGGAACGACAGATTGCCGAGCTCGCCGAAATGCAGCTTGATGGCGACGAATTTGCCGTCAAAATCGATCTTTGAGAACTCCGATTTTTCCAGCAGCTTCCGGAGCTTGTCGAGCTGGCTGACGCCCAGACGGCAGCGGAAATCAGTAAAAAAGACCTTGGATGCAGACATGGAAGATTCTCCCCTTTTGGATGATTTTCTTTCGATGTTTTCTATGATATTACACCGCCCGGAATTTGTCAACGCAGGCCGGTTGCCGCGAACAGGTAGTTCTGCAGGCTGAATCCGGCCGTAAACGGCCGCATGAAGTTCCAGTAGCCGAGCCCCAGAAGTCCGTATTCCGGCAGAAGCGCGAACTTCGCCTGCGCGCTGCGCACGTCCTCGAACCAGACCTCGTGCGGCTGCCCGGCTTCGTCCAGGTACGTGAAATACGGCGTCTGCGACTGTGTGTCGAACTGGATCTCGGCGCCGTACTGCGCGGCGAGCAGCGGCGCAGCCTCATTGCCGATCGACTGCGCCCGCGTCGCGCCCGCGGTGAACGGCAGCGTCCAGTCATAGGCGTAGTTCGGAAAGCCTAGCAAAATTTTAGCGGCGTCCATCTGCGTCAGCGCAAACTCCACCACCCGCCGCACCGCCCCCCCCGGCGCCACCGCCATCGGCGGCCCATAGGTGTAGCCCCATTCATATGAATGACGGATGTTTGCACACATGGGTTTCAAATTTTCTTTGTTTTGATATGATATATCGTTTTTTAATGTCGAAGAATTTCGGCATTTTCATAAAGCATAGTTTTTTGACGATTTATGTGCTAATGCACGCCACTCAGGTCGCGGCGGCAAATTGAGATGTAGTTTGCTCCTGAATTGTATTGGCAAAGCTGCATAGCTTTTCGTACTCGTCTGCAAAGCGGAAGTAAACCTCGATGTTCTGCTTGTCATGGAATACGACCTTTTGAATCAGCTGATTGACGGTATCGCGGTCAAGCCGTTCAATATTGCCGTACTTCTGGAAAAACGAAACAAACGCATCGTCCTGTTGCCGGGCTTCTTTGAGCTGAAGAAGACTTTGATTCATTTGCTCGATTTTCGCTTCCTGCGCTGTGATCGCAGCCTCATAGCGCTCCCGAAAACGGACATATTCCTCTCTCCGGAGTAAACCGCTTTGCAGATCGTCGTAAAGGTGAAATTGCGCATCCTGCAATCGCTCCTGTTCACGCTTTGCTTTATTGAGTGCCAGCATATATTCATTCTTTGCGCCGCTGGTCGATTTGAATTGCCGCGCCGCATCAATGACCGCTTTTACATCAACAAGCCGCTGGATTTGTGATTGCACAGTCTGCAAGATCAGCTCTTCCAGATAGTCCTCTTTCACAGACGGGCATTGGCACTTGTCCGGTGCATACGTTCGCGTCAGGCATCGGTAACGCGCATAGCCTTGAGAGACAACGCGGCTCATGGTATGTCCGCATTGTCCGCAGGCAATCAAGCCAGAGAGGATATATGTATGCGTTTGCTCCGGCGCCACGCGCGTTCTTCTGGCATACCGCTCATGTACGATTGCAAACTGTTCATCTGAGACGATCGGCTCATGCGTACCCTCCACAACCGTCCATTCGCTCTCATCGGTCAGCACCATTTTCTTGCTGCGATAGGATGCGCTTTTATGTTTGCCCTGCACCATGTTTCCGATGTAGACTTCATTTTTCAGGATCGTCGCAACAGTATTGACCGCCCATGTCCGGATTTTGCTGCTCTTTTGATCGTGTGTAATGAAGCTCTTGCAGCCGCCACGGATTTTGAAATCGCCCGGCGTCATAACCTGCATCGCGTTCAGACGCTTTGCAATCGAATTTGCGGACATTCCGCCCTCATACCAGTCAAAGATCTTCCGCACGATTTCCGCCTGCTCTTCGTCCACCACAAGCTTGTGATGATCGGCCGGGTCTTTCTGATAGCCGAACGGCGCATAGTTTCCGGTAAATTCGCCGCGTTCGCGCTTCATGGCTAACGTGCATTTGATCTTGATGGAAAGCTGGCGAATATAATCGTCGTTGACGATATTGGAAAAGGATACGATCGCGCTGCAATACCCGCGCGGGTCTTTGACGCTGTCGAGGTTATTCAGGACAGAGATCACACGAACGCCCTTTTGCGGAAAATAGTCCTCCATCAGCCGCCCCAGCTCCGGATAATTTCGCCCCAGCCGGGAGTTGTCCTTAAAAATGATGCAGTTGATCTTTCCGCGCTCGATGTCACGTATCATATCCTGATACCGTGGACGGTTGAAGCTGCCGCCTGCGTAGCCGTCGTCGGAATAGACGGTCACAGACTCGATCTGTTCACCATGCTCCCGCAGATATTCCAGATGCTTTTGATTGATGCTGTGCTGGTTCTGGATGCTGTCGCTCTCCGGCTTGTCTCCGTCTTCCTTGCTGAGCCGGTTGTATTCTCCCACGCTCCATTTCGTTGTAAGATGATCTGGTTTCTCTTTCTTTTTGTTTTGCACAAAGGTCATGGTTTCTCCTTTCTGCCGAACAAATAAGAAACAGTATTTGCAATATTATTATAGCAAATACTGTCCAAATTCTCAACTTTTCGATGATTTTTCAATATGTTTTTCTAAAATACGCACAATACATTCCTGCAAGGTAACGCTGCCGGACGAGAAGTGCAGGCGAATCGTCACGCCGTCTTCCCGCTTGACCTCCCGAACGTAGTTATGGGTAGTTTCTATTTGCGTCGCCCCCTTGCTGCAATCTATGAAACCGCATACGGATTCATACGGCAAAGCCTTAAAAATCTATGCTGCGTATTTTGTTTTTCTCATAGATCAATCAGACGGCGGCGGCAAACCGCTCCATAGGCTCTTACCTCCCCCCATGCTTATGGCGGGGCGTTCTACGCTGTGACGCATAGCCAACGCAAGTATCATTATCCTTTGTATGTGGTCGTCGCCTACAAGCCTGCCACGCTTGTCCGCAATACTGGTGTTCGTCGCTCCGCTCTGGAATCGGTTCACCCCCCTGTTCCGTCGCATCCTCGCGCACCCATCGCTGGCTCGCACATACAAAAACGTATCTGTTTGACCCTATTCAGTTGTCAAACGGGATTGTCAGCCCGCAAAAGCGTATTGATCGGTAATGCGCTTTTCCAGAATGATAATCGATGCGCTGCTGCGGAAGGCTGCCCCGCAGACTGGACAAACCTGTCCGTCTTACGCAAGCGCCATGCCGCATAATCACATAGGCTTCAAGTCGCCAGAGAATTACGTCTCACGGTGAAACGCAATTCGACACATTCGGACGCAAAAGCTGTTCAAGGTGTTTTTATTCCTGCCGGTCTGCCCACAGCTTTGCCGAAATCAAAGAAATCAGCTCTTTCGCCGTAGGCGCCTCCTCAATCCAATAGGCGCGCAGCTCGCGTCTGCGCCCGTTCTGCCAAATGTCCTTGGCTGCGCGGTTCAGCGCCCGCGAGACGGCTTCGCTGGTGCGTTTTCCCGTCCGTATGCGAACCTCATTGCAGATCACCTGCATCTTCGGCATATTCGGCTGGTGTGCGATTGCTACATCAATCGCGTGGCACAAAATACAATAACATTCCTTGCCGCGTGTCTCGACGATGGAGTATATAGCGTTCTGGACATCCTTCATAGGTTATACATTCCTTTCCCGTTCGAGCTGATATAAGCATAATACATTTTTACACACTTTTCAGGTTTTCTGCCAAACTTTGACCCACTTGGACAAACTTTGACGAATAAAATGAACTTGTTCAATCTGAAATACAGTCTAAGGTCTGCGATGATTATGCGGCCTGAAAATGGCAAAAAGCGCCGCTCCTCTCCTGTTATACGAGAGGAGCGGCGCTTTCTTTTGAGAACTTTTCGCTTATATAAGAAACCTGAAAAACGGAAACGGCGACAGCCAGATTGGACTGTCTGGCTGCCGCCGCAGAATGTAGAGCGTATTTAGCTCAGGTAAATACTTTTTCTCGCGGAGGTTTCAAACATTCTGAGCAGGATGGTCGCAACCTCGCTGCGCTTGATGCTGCTTGCCGGATGGAACGTGCCCTTCGCGTCGGAACCTGTCAGGATACCCGCGCGGTAGAACTCGTAGATGTCGGATGCAAACGCATCGCCGGTCTTCACATCGGGGATCGCATCGTCCGCGACCTGATTGATCGCTTTGTAGGTGCTTTCCGCGCCGTGGAAGATGTGGACAAACTCTGCTCTGGTGATCGCAGCGTTCATCTGCGCCGCAGTATAGCTTGCATAATCCTTTTCAATAATGCCGTTTGCAACCGCGTAGGAAACGTAGCTGTCATACCAGTTCACGCTGCCGTTTTTCAGGGTGACCTCACCCTCGTGCTCCATCTGATAGAGCGCCGCTGCGAGCTTGATGGCCTGCGCGACAGTCAGCGTACCGTCGGGCTGGAACTGCGTCTTCGTAACGCCGTCGATGAGACCGATTTCCCACGCTTTCTGCACGCTCTCATAGTACCATGCCGTCTGCGGAACATCGATAAACGGAAGTTCTTTTTTCTCGGTTTCCGGTTTCTTGCTTGCGTCGGCGTTCGGGCTAACCGGGAGCTTGACAGAGCCACCGGAAGACGGCTTTCTCAGCTTCGGGATTTCTTTGCCAGCGGCAAGCATTACACCGCAGCCACGGCAATAGGTATCGCCGGTGTAGCCTTCTTCGGTATAAGTTGCATCCTTCGCGTTACGAACTTCTGTGCCGCCGTCGTGGTTGTTCGGGTTCTTCGACTCGACGGTTTCCGCCGCAGTAATCTTAGTAGTCGCCGTTTCGTCTTTGAACAGCTTACCGCAGGTGCAGCGATAATACGTGATATTGCCTTCGGCTTTGCAGGTCGCTTTCACGGCCGGGACCAGCGTCAGATGGAGCGTATGCCGGTGACCAAGTTCCGCTTGCAGCGTGCGATCGCATACCCTGCATTTCACAGCATCGTCCTCAGTCGGTTCGTCGCGGTCAGGTTCGTGATTTGCTTCTGCCGTCTTTTCCGTGCAGCCCTCGGCTGCGCAGTCGTGCCAGTGATTGGTTTCGTCGCTGCTCCACACTTCTTTCCATGTATGGTTGGCAAGATTCGCAAGAGCGTTCTTCAGCGCGGTCGTCGCGTTTGCCACCTCAGTCCGCGACGGATTCTCGGCATTTGCTGCGTCCTTTGCAGCGGCAAGTGCAGTCTGCAACGCGCTCCAGCTTGCTTTGCAATGGCCTTCTTCCTTTGCCGCTTCGGCCTCGGAGATTGCTTCGTTGAGCGCCGTCATATCAACAGGTTCCTTTGCAACCCAGGACGGCGTCATTTCGTAAATGCTCAGCGAATTGATGGTCGTATTGCCGCCTACGGTATAGAACTCCATGCCCTGATATGCTGTATCGCGGTAATAGACCGAGCTGATGGCAGCTTCACCCTCGTTGCCGAAGGCCTCGACGACAATGGTATCCAGAAGGACGCGCATGGTGACCGTTCGATCTTCGGGAAGCGTCATCTGCATGGTGCGAGTGTAGTTGTAGTAATTATCCCCAGAATGCGTATAATCTGCGGTCAACTTCTGATTTGCAACATCATACTTAACGACAATATAGCCATTATCACTTCCGGTTCTGAGCTTAAAACCAAATTCCGTTACATTTTCATCCAGCGTGAAGCTGCCGTCAATATCTGCAAGTGTTGCTTCTTTGTCCACCAGAATATTTTCATCACCCGGTTTTACAACGACATTTTCAGCGGAGTAAAGGAGTTTCTCACGCAGACCCTTGAGTTCTTCCACGGGATAGCTATACATAATATAGCTGCCGTCTGCTTTTTTGTGGAGCGTCTGCTCCATAGCTACGGTCATTGCACCGGTCCATGTCCCGGTTGGGTCTAACTGCTTGGCGAAGTTTTCACGAAGCCAGCTAACAGAAATGATTCTACCGCCCGGAGCGTCCTTATAATGCTGTGTGGCGTAAGCCATGCCATAGCTTTCACCGTTATAAACGCCCTGAGACTCTGATTTAAACTTGATCTTTCCGTCTTCTTTAACAATGTCTCCAACGAGATAGATTGTGCCGCCCACATTTCGAACCCACTTCGTTTCTTCCGTGCCATCCACCTTGAGTTCAAACATGTCCGGGCACTCCTGTTTAACGTCTTCGCTGTTAAATTTCCACGTCCAGAGATCGTCCGACGTGTAAATATATCCGCGTGCGGTAAACATGACCCATGTCTTGTATTTTTCCAGCCAGAGAACTTTGGGATCAATATGACCGGGTGCTACATCGAACGACAGCAGACGGCTGTCCTGCGCCTTGATCCAGGTTTCGCCGCCATCTTCGGTGTAGGCCAGACCTGCATTTGTGCAACTGTCTTTCCATGCATAATACACCAGAATCATTCTGGACGCAGGGTCGGAATCTTCCGGATAGAGTCTAGCAGCATTGTTATAGTCAATGAAACCGCTGCCAGACCACATTTCGCCGTTCTCATCCGGGAATAGGGCTATCTTCTTGTCCTCAAAAGTATACAGGTCTTTTGTGACCGCGTGTCCCCAGTGCTTCGGACCATAATTAGCAATATAGGGATACGCCTGATAGAAGAAGTGATATTCGCCGGTCGCGGCATTATAGAGCATACCGTTCGGGTCGTTAATAAAGCCGTACGGCGCGGTGAAATGGAACTGCGGGCGATTGCCAATGGTACGAAGTGTTCGTTCGTCCGGAGCAGGATTTAGAACAGCCAGCGTTACAGTTTTGCTGGTGAAATACCCTTTTTCATCACTTGTGGTGATTGTTGCGGTAGAATATCCGTAACCGCTGTCGTTGCGCAGCTTCAGCTCAACGGAGTCGCCGCTGTTAATCTCCCTGCCGTTTACAAATAACTTTGTGCCTTCCTTTACGTATGGTTTAAACGTAATGGACGATGTTCCCGTTTTGGCAGTTGCAAGATAATAGTCTTTTCCGATGCTAAACGGTTCATCGAGTTCTGCGCCAATCAATTCAAGATTTGTAAGCTCAATTTCACTTCCAGATGAAATCTCGCGGTAAAAGACGTTATTAAACGTAACATTTGCGCCCAACGCAGAAAGTCCAAGCCGTCCACCCTTGAAATTTGTATCTCGGAAAACTGCAACCAGAGAGCCATCCAAAGAATACTGGAAATTGCCCTTTCCATCATAAACAACGCGGAGATAGAAGGCTTTCTGTGCATACTGCTCAGAACTTAAATCTTTACCGTTACTCTGGGGATTTGTTCCGCCACGGTGAAGAGAAGCTTTTCCGTTCTCAGCCGAATAGCGATCAATATTTGCACCATACCAAATATCTTCTCCGTAGCCGAATACCAGGCCGCCAGTTGCTTTGGAATTTTCAAGGTGCATGTCACCCTCAAAAATCCATGCCTTATCGGCTGCCGCAGTCTCATCAAAAAGCGCAAATACATCACTGGTACTTTCGCTATTGTCTCCGCCAAAGCCACCGCTAACTGTTGACCACACACCGGTCTGTCCGGAAATGTTCGTCAAGTTCGTGTTGAAGGTCGCATCGCGTGTAAACGAGACGTTGGAATACTTCGCTGTGCAGCTGCACGTACTGAAGCCTATGTATCCAATAGGATATGCAAAGTATTTGACCTGAGCCGTAGGCTCGGCGGAATTATTCACATACACAGAAATATTTTCGCCAACAACACACAGCTTCAGATGGAACGAGTTTGTCTTTGAGATTTCATCCGCAACATCAGTCGAAAGATCCAGCCGTGTATCCAGCTCGTTTATATAACCCTCGCGGAATATACGGAGCTGATAGCCGTTGCCTGTTTGACTCACTTTTACGCCAATCCAGCCCGAGTTCCCCGCATTGTCAGCCTTTTTACAGCCGAAGATAAAGCCGGCATCTGCGCCATCTTCAAAAGCGATATCCGATTCCAGCGTAAAGTTCCTAACAAGCTGTTCAGAAACAACATGATTATTTCCGGACATTTTCCATACAGTAGCAGAATTTTCACTATCTACAGTCACAGCGCCAACCGCTGTTAACTGTCCCAAAACAAAGTTAATAGGTGTTACAGGGGTTGTATCGTATAACATTGTATTCTGAAATACGGCAACGCTGCTTTCCGCCGTACCCACGCCAATATAGCCGCCCGAATAATGATTAGGAATTTCCGCAGTAAAAACGACTTTCTGATCGACAGAAGCAGTAAACGTCGTGTCGCTTACTTCAAGTTTCAGCTTGTAGCTGTTTTTATTCAACTCATAATCGGACGCACTGGCGTTGCCGGATTCAGCAAAGCAATCATTTCTAAAATGAAAAATCTTGGTTTCGTTTCGATTTGAACGGTTAAATTTATATACGAAGGATGGGTCGTTCGCCGTCTGTGAGCCAGCTCCAAAAATCAGGTTGACTACATTTCCGGACACAAAGGTGACGTCCGTTTCCAGCGTAAAGTTCTTCTCCCTCTGGGCAGAGCTCATCGCCCATGCGTTGGTGTTGCCAGAATCACTTCTCTGAATTTGCAGTCCATTTTCCTTTTGGGTCAGGACGGCGTCGTTTACAGCGTGGACACTCTCAAGATTTGTCTTCCAATTACCTCCTTCGATTCCAGCATCTGCCAATGCGTTAATTGGAAGAGCGCCGAAGATCATCAGGAATACTAGAAACAGTGACAGCAGCGATCTCGCACGCTGTTTTGTATGGTTCATACGCATATTTCTCCTCTTAAAATGTGCCGTTTGCGGTTGCTTTTACAAGATTCGTTTTCGTCATTTCGGTAAACTGTTCTAAATGCACCAAAGGTCGGTGAGGGAAAATCCCTCACCGATCTGGCGTGATACAACGTTCAACAAGGCTTTTCCTGTGTTTTGCTGAACAAATGCAAGAATGGTTTGATCTTAGCCGGAGTAGTATTCGTCAACGTTGTCGGCGGTGACGAGAACGAACGGAACGACATAGTTCTTTTCGATCGTCTTGCCTTCAATCGCGAGGCGGATGCACTCGATGCCCTGCTCAACCTGGCCAGCGCCGTCCTGCAGAACGGTAGCGCCAAGCGTGCCAGCCTTCACCATGGAAAGCGGACCGGGGTTGCCATCGACGCCGATGCAGACGATGTCGGAACGGCCAGCGTCGTTGCAAGCCTGCTGTGCAGCAGAGGACATGTCGTCGTTGTCGCAGATGATCGCCTTCAGATCGTCGCCGTACTGCGCCATGTAGTCGGTCGCAGCGTTGACAGCCTTATCAGCGCCCCAATCGCAGGGAACATCAGCTGCGCAGGTCCAAGCATCCGACAGAACGTTCAGGATGCCTTCGCCGCGCTGAATCTGCGCGGAGTTGCCGATAACGCCCTGGCAATGGACGTAGACGCCGCCATCGGGAACTTTTTCCATGACGTAGTTGCCCATCAGCTCACCGGCATAAACGTCGTCGGAGCCAACGTAGGTCAGAGCAAGGGAGTCCGTGCTGTCCGTCTTGGAGTTCACAACGATGACCTGAATGCCAGCGTCCGTCATGCTGGTGACAGCAGGGTCAGAAGCGCCGGATTCAGCGGGAAGAATAATTACGTAGTCGCAGCCCATGCTGATGCAGTTCGTCGCAAGGTCGATCTGCTTGTTGGGGTCGGTCTCGCCGTCGAGAACACCGGTCCACTCGTCAATGATGCCCTCGGAAACGAAGCTGTCGAGCTTTTCCGTAGCAGCGGTGTTGATGGTGTTGTGGAACACGTCAACGATGTTCTTCGAGATGTAACCGACAATGATCTTGCCGTCGCCATTGACGTCGCCAGCTCTGGCAGCGGTTTCCGTCTCTTCGGTTTTGGTTTCTTCCGTCGTGGTGTTTTCCGTGCTTGCAGCAGCATCCGTGGAAGGTGCGGGCTCCTCAGTGGCAGTTTTGGCGCAGGCGGCCAGGGACAGAACCATAACAAGAGCTAAAAGAATTGCCAAATACTTTTTCATCATTTTCCTCCTAAATTTTTTAATAATTTTTAATTTGCAAACGTTGTATCTATAACCACAGCCGTTACCGGGCGGCGATTAACAAGATTAGGTATTCTTTTTGGTCATTGCCATGTTGAGCAGAACCGCAAGAATAATGATGGCGCCCTTCGTGAGGGACTGATAATAGGAATTGATGCCAAGGAAGTTCATGCCATTGTAAATGCAGCCGATGATGATCGCGCCGATCAGAACGCCGACGGCGGTCGATTCACCGCCCGTGAACGATGTGCCGCCCAGCACGCAGGCTGCAATCGCATCGGTCTCGTAGCCGATACCGATATTGGACTGTGCAGAGCCGGTCTTTGCCGTGAAGAGGATGCCAGCGCAGCCGGCAAGGAAACCGGAAATGGTGTAGACGATGACCTTTACCCAAAATACGTTTACACCGGAAGCAATCGCGGCTTTTTCGTTTCCGCCGACAGAGTAGATATACCGGCCGAGCTTTGTCCAGTGCATCAGACCGTACATGACGATAACGCAAAGAACCAGATAAATGATCGGCATCGGGATAACGTCGAACAGCTTTGCCGTGTAGATCGACTTGAACACAACGTCCGTCATGGATTTGCCCTTGCCGTTGGACACGATCTGCGCAAGAGAACGCACGACCAGCTGCATGGAAAGCGTGACAACAAACGGGAACATCTGGAATTTTGCGATCAGAAGCCCGCTGACAAAGCCGGTGATCGTGGTAATGCACAGGCCAAGAGCAACCGCTTCAAGAACGCCCATGCCCTTATCCACCATCGCCCAGCCGGTTACGCAGCTTACCAGCGCTAGCTGGGCGCCGACTGTAAGATCGATACCGCCCGTCGTGATTGCAAGGCACATGCCGTAGGCAATCAGGCTGTTAATAGAGATCTGCGTAAGAATATTGGAGAAGTTCGAAATATTCAAAAACTTCGGCTGCAGAATGGAAATCAACACAAGCATGAATACCATGACCACGCCGATTCCGTATTTGCCCATAAATGCCCTTAAATTATCATTGTTTGCCAACGATTCTCTTTCTTCCACTTTTTTCATATGTAATTCATCCTCCCAGCTCCTGCTTATTGGCCAAACTCTTTTGCCAGAATATCTTCCTGCGTAACTTTTCCGCTTACGATGTCATCGCGCATAATCTCGCCATTCAGCTTGCCTTCGTAGTAAATCAGAACTCTATCGCTCATACCCATAATTTCAGGCAGTTCCGAAGAAATCAGAAGGATAGCCATGCCATTTGCTGCAAATTGGCACATGAGGCGGTAAATCTCTGCTTTTGCACCAACGTCGACGCCACGGGTCGGTTCGTCCAAAATCAGGAGCTTTGGATTGGACATAATCCATTTTGCTATGACAACTTTTTGCTGATTTCCGCCGGACAGGGATAGCGCCGTATGCTCGATGCTCGATGCCTTCAGCTTCAGCGCATCGCCATATTCGTTGCACTCCTTTTTCTCCCGGCGCTGATTCAGCAGAATCCCGCGCTGCCGGTATTTCAGGTTCGGCAGAGACATATTTTCCCGGATGGAACGCATCAGGCAAAGTCCGTAGTTCTTCCGGTCCTCGTTGACCATACAGATTCCATGCTCGATTGCCTGTCTGGCGTTCTTTGTCTTGATCGGTGTTCCGTTGATCTTCATGCTGCCGCTGCGCAGCGGGTCCAATCCATAAATTGCTCTTGCCGTTTCGCTTCGTCCGGAGCCGACCAATCCGGATAGTCCGAGAATTTCACCGGCATGAACCTGAAAGCTGATATTTTCAAAGCCTTTTCCGCTTAGACCTTCACACTCGAAGACGACCGAACCGATCTCGCAGTCCACTTTGGGGAAGATATTTTCGACAACTCGTCCGACCATCAGCGCAATCAGATGATTCTTCTCGACGTCTGCGATATTTTCCGTTGCAATGTACTGGCCATCGCGGAAAACCGAAACCCGGTCGCAGATTGTGAAAATTTCCTCAATGCGATGTGAAATGTAAATAACCGATACGCCGCGTGCTTTTACGTCATGGATTACCTTAAAGAGCCGCTCCGTTTCCTCACTGTCCAAAGAAGAGGTTGGCTCATCCATGATAATCAGCTTTGCATCGAAGGAAACTGCTTTGATAATCTCGACCATTTGCATCTGCGCCAAGGTCAAGTCTTTCATTTGCGTTGTGGCTGGAATATGAAAACCGAAATCGTCCAGCAGCTGCTGCGCTTTTTTGTTTTGCTCTTTTTTGTTTAAGAAAATCCCTCTGGTACTTTCCCGTTTCAGAAAGATGTCCTCTGCAATCGTCAAAAACGGTTCCGGATTCAATTCCTGATGAATCATGGAAATTCCCTGTCGAATTGCGTCCATCGGCGTTTTTGCGGAGTACGCTTTGCCTTGAAATTCGATCTTTCCTGCATCCGGGCGATATAAACCACTGACAATTTTCATCAATGTAGATTTACCTGCGCCATTTTCTCCAACAAGGGCATGAACCTCTCCGCGATAAACGGTTAGCTCCACCCCTTTTAACGCCTGTGTACCGCCAAAGCGCTTTGAAACCCCCTCGCATCGCAAGAGAACTTGCGGGTTGTCCATATCGTTTTCCTCCTTGTCACATTCTGCGTCCCAGTCTGGTAACCTGCTCAATCACGTTGTGTGATGTAATGTAAGCCTCTTTATACAGAGCGAAATACTCTTTGTATATTTCGTGATGTTCCATATTGGGCATGAAGATTTGATCCTTGTACTTTACTACCTTTTGGCAGCCTTCCTCGATATTGGAGAAAAGACCAATTCCGGAGCCTGCTGTAATCGCAGCACCTACGCTGGCCTGCTCTTCGATACGGACACTTTTCAGCGGAATCCCGTAAATATCTGCCTGAATCTGCGGCCAGATCATACCTTTTGCGCCGCCGCCGGACGCAACAATTTCTTTCGCGTGCAAACCGAACTCTCCGCAGATTTCCATGCATTGCAGCAAGGAATACGATACGCCCTCCATGACTGCGCGACACATTTCCGCTGCGCCGGTATTCACCTGCAAGCCAAAGAAGGTACCCGTCAAATCGGTATTGAGATGCGGGCAGCGTTCACCGGACAAATACGGCAAGAAGATCAGTCCGCCGCTTCCGACGCGGACATTTTGTATCCTATGATCCATCGAGTCAAAATCCGTTACGCCCAATACGCGCATCAGCCAGTTGTAACAGAGCCCTGCGCTCATGGTTGCGCCCATTGTATACCAGTGATCTTTATCAAATCCGACAAAGCAGTTTGTACTCAAGCTCGGATTCACGATAGGATGGTCACACTGGAAACATACCTGGCCGCTTGTACCAATGTTTGATGTGGCTTGACCGGGTGCAACAGTTCCAGCTCCGATTGCCTGCATAACCTGATCGGCACCACCATTACAAACGCGGGTGTTCGTGCTTAGGCCGGTTAACGACGCAACTTCGGAAGTAATTTGCCCGACTACCAAATCGGACGTTCCGCACTCTGGGAAAATGCGACGGTCGAAGCCAAATCGGTTCATAATTTCCGTTGACCAATCGACCTTTTGCATATCAAACAAAAGCGTTGCAGACGCATCAGAATAGTCCGAGCAAATGCGTCCGCAGAATCTGAATTTTACATAGTCCTTAACCGACATCACATACCGGATTTTTTTCATATTTTCCGGTTCGTTATCGCGTACCCACAAAAGAGAGCAAAGCATAAATCCAGAGTAAACGGGATTTAGCAGGTGCGTACGAATAAAATCTTCTCCCAGAACTTGTTTCACGTATGCAACCTGCTTACCGCTTCGTGCATCACAATGCAGAATTGCCGGTCGAACTTCACGGTAATTTTCGTCAAGCATAACCACGCCGTGCATTTGTCCGGAGAAAGCGATGCTCAGAATATCATCCGCCTTAATTCCAGCAGGAAAACTCTTCACAATCTCCCGCGCACAATCAAAGCATGCCTCTACCCACGTATCTGCATGCTGTTCTGCGTATCCGTTGATTGGCGATAAAAATGTATACGACCGTTTTGCTTTTCCATATACTTTCGCATTTTCGTCAAGAACCATCATTTTGACTCCTGACGTTCCAATATCAATGCCTGCTATTAAACACATCTATTTTCACTACCTTCCGTTATTCAGTAGGAACTGCGGGACATGCCCACGCAAGCACTTGTAAATACATACCATCGCCCATCGCGTTTGTGCATTTTGAACGCTAATTATGCCAAATAACTTGCAATTTTGTGCGCACCGTCGCTCCAAATGATGAATAGCTTTTATTCATTAACTCTCTTAATTCATACTATAGCACAATAGATGTTTTCTGTAAAGAATCAATTTGCCTTTTTGTGAAAAATAATGTATGATAAGAATAACGAGGTAGGCAAGGGGTTGAGAAAATGAAGGCACAAGTCCAGGGATACAACTTAGATACAGTCAAGCAAAACAACATTTCGCTGGTTGTTCGGCTGCTCCACCGCGCAAGAGTCTGTTCACGAGTAGACCTTTCGCGTGAAGCTGGTTTGTCACAGGCTTCAATCACCCACATCATCAGTTTCCTCATTGAGCGCGGGATTGTGTTTGAGACAGGCTCTGTAGAAGGCAAAATGGGGCGCCGTTCGATTGGCGTCTCATTAAATACCAATTATAAAATAATCGGTATTCGCCTCGAACGAGATTACTACGCCATTGGTTTGTTCAACATATGGGGAGAGCTTCTTACCAAATTCGACGACTATACCTATGACATTCACGAACCGCACTACGTTTTGGAGCATTTGATTCATTCTATTTCCGTAATGCTTGAGGCAAATACCCCATCTGAAATACTCGGAATTGGTGTTGCGCTGCCAGGACCGTTCATTTCCCATAAAAATAAGATTGAAATTATGAGTGGATTCCCCGGGTGGGAAGACATCGATATTGCTGCTGTTCTGCGCGAACGCTTTCCTCTGCCTATTTTCCTGGAGCATAATGCAAACTGCGGCGCACTTGCGGAACTGTGGTACGGCGTCAAAAAGAATTACCGGAACGCCGTTGTTATTGCCGCTGATGTCGGTGTCGGTTCAGGTATCATTATCGATGGCCGCCTCTATCGCGGCGCAATCGGCACGTCCGGTGAAATCGGACACATGAGCATCGATTATAATGGTCCAAAATGCGAATGCGGCAACCGTGGCTGTCTGGAACTATACTGTTCCACAAAGCGACTCCAACGCGAATACACTCTGATTGCAAAAAAGACACCCGGCTACGAAGCTTTCTCTCAAAAAGATTCCAAAGAGATTCTCGAAGCGGTAGCACAGGGTGATTCCGTTGCACGTGCAGCATTTCAGCCGATTGCTGAAGCTTTAGGATATGGTATTGTCAATATCATTAACGTCATAAATCCCGACATTGTCATTTTTTCAGATCACTTGGCGTTAGCTGGGGAGTATTTAATTGAAATTGTGCGCTCAATTCTGCACGCTCGCTTACTTCCAACGATTTTCTGCGAATTGGAACTAAAAATCAGTTCTTTTGCGGACGACTGCATGTTATATGGCGCCAGCGCACTTGTTTTGGATAAATTTTTGGAACAGCCGCTTGATTTTCTGAAAGATACTCCTAATGAGTAACCAGCATTGAATTGTTTTTCTAAAGTATCAAAAGGACGGGCAGAGCCGCGATGCTCTGCCCGTCCTTTGCTGAAATGCGTCTCACTGTGAGACGCATTTCTAGTCTGTAAAGCAATCCGGTCTGGAAACAACCGTAAAGCCTGCCGAGCCGGTAATAACAACGCCGTTTGCGCCGCCGCTGCAATGGACGATCAGAAGATTGCCGTCCACGTCTTTGCCGCCGACTATGCCAACATGGGAATCATCGGGATAGAACACCAGATCGCCCGGCTGCGCGTCGCTCCATGCAATGTTGGTGCAATAGCTGTGCTGTGTGGCAGCTCCGCCGCCGCGTCCGGGATAGTAGCTGCCATCCGTTGCATTGTAGAATGTCCAATCGACGAACCCCGAACAGTCTAAGCCGAACGGACGTACTGTGCCAGTGGAGCCGCTGCCTGCGGCGGTGACTTCTGTTGAAACGCCCCAGCGATCATCCCAGCCGAGCGTCAAAGATTTTCCTCCCCAAAAGTACGACACGCGCCCGACGAGCTGAACCGCCGTTTCCACGACGGCTTTGCGTTCCGGGTCAAGATCGTCCGGGAGATTTTCAAGCAGCTCGATTGCATCCTCCTGCGAAATATTCAAAGAGCCCATCGGCACGTTCAGACTGCCAAGGTTTTCAAGCAGAATGTCCAGTGCGTCATTCTGGTACTTGGAAAAGGCATATTCCAGCCGCATTTGCTCCGCGGTTTTGGCTGTGATCGTGATGGTCAGCGCAATTCCCGTGTGGCTGTTGTCCACACCGTCATCCGGACCACTGTCCGGAACGTCAACGGTTTGCGCTGCCGTCGTGATCTCGCACATGTCCCAGAAAACTTGACGCAGCAGCTCCACACGTTCTTCGTCAAGCGTGAAAACGTCAATGCCGTCCTCTGCGCCTGCCGTTTTGGACGCAAACACAGCTACGACTTCGCGCCAATCCGGGGCCTGTCCGATAATCTGGACGGACACATAATCTCCATTTTGCAGGCGTTCCAGCTCTGCGTGGTATTCACCCTGAATTTCTGCAATGGCGGTTGCCAACGGAACGGTATCTTCGCTTTCCTGTTCGTCAGCAAAGAGAATCCCCAACGGAGAAGCCAAAAACGCCCCCGCAACAATGACGATGGAAAACACGACAAAAAGCGCCGTGCCGCCACCCAGACTGGCGAGGGCGCTTATCAGCTCCTTGACCGCCTTTGCTGCCGCTTCACCCAGCTTTTTTGCCGCCGCGACGGCTGCTCTTGCTGCGCGGGAATTGCTCTTTTTAAGCATCTTCCGTTGTGCGTCCTGCGTTGCCGCTTTTCGCGCACGCTTTGTATCAATTTTTGATACAGACGTTTTTGATTGTGCTTTTGGAGTGCTGATCTGCTCCGTATCCTTTGTCCGAATAGAAACGCCGCGCCGGGATTTTTCTCTCGGTGCGGCGTTTGGTTTCGGTTTTTCGCGGATGGCGGGCAGCTGCTCCGTTGATGGAGCTTGCGTCGGTGCCGACTGCTGGACAGGTGGGGCCGATTTGCTGCTGCCGACCGTGACCGGCTGGCGCTTCGGCGTGGTCGCAGGTGCATCCGAAACGGGCAACTGCGGTGGAACTGGGGCAGCCGGTTCAGGTGGATAGATGGATTCGATGGATGGATTTTGAGAGAGCTGTGTTTGCTTTCCTATAAAGGCTTTCCGTGCCTGCGCCTGCGGAACGGGCGGTAAATCGTGTGCCTGTGTGACTGCTGACCGCTCACAAATAGACTGCTCTTTGCCGCGCATAACTGGAGCCGCCGAGCTGCGTGGTGTCCATGCGCCCGGCTGCTTTACATGACGGACAGTGGATGGTTTTTCTTGTGCGGCTTCGGATTGTACCTGACCGCGTATTTCCGGCGCATCCGGCTTTTCACGAATCGCCGGAATTTCTTTCTGCGGAGCACTATCCGCAAGCCGGATTTCTGGCTGTTCCGTATGAAGATGATCCCGCGCAGACGGTTTCTCTGCGCGGGATTTCTTTGTTCGCTTGGCATAGGCGCGACGGCCTCGCTCCTGTGGCGCTGGTATCGGTTTGCTCTGTGGCCGTTGCGGTTCTGGTCGGGTGCGTATATCCTCCGTGCGCTGACGAGGTGTATTTTCTACCGTTGGCGTGGTCACTGTGGTATGTTGCGATCGCGGCTGTTCCGGTGGCGATGGTGCTGATGTGCGCTGCGGTTGCATCGCATCTGACCGGGTTCGCGGAGTATCTGTACGTTGACGCGGAGATTCCGGTGTATAGGGCGACCGTGTTTCTGTTGAAGAATCCGTAGATTCTCTGGTGTCAGAACGCTGGATTACACGGCGTGGAAGCTGGACAGCTTCGTGGACAATTTCACGCGCAGTCGTTTCTACCTGCTCCGTAGCGGTATGCTCTGCGCTGTCCGAACGGTCAGATTGCTTCGCGCTGTCATTCAGTTTTTTTACAAATTTCTGCACCATCTGCCGCTGAACAGCGGATGCAGTTCGATGTTTCGCCTGCTTATCTTTCGGGCGGTCGTTTCGTTCTCGAATGTCTGAAATAGGAATTACCTCCTTGACTATGGTTGAATATACTGCGTTTATTTGATATAATAATTAAAAAGGGGTGGAGTTTTATGGATTATATAAACGATCGCCTTATGCCACAGATGCAATACTACAAACTGAAGTGCGCTAATTTGCAAAAAGAATTTTATATATTATCTATCTCTTCCGTAATTCTCACTGCGCTAATCCCAGTGCTATCTATTGCAGCAGATGCCGCCCCAGCTATAAAGTACATAATTGCGTTATTAAGTTCGAGTTCATCTGTCTTGTCTAGCGTTCTTTTGCTTAGAAAAACAAAAGACAAGTGGATAGCGTATCGGGCTACATACGAGCAGCTAAAAAAGGAAAAAGTTATGTTTGAATTAGGAGCAGGTTGCTATCAGGACAAAAATATTTGCAAATTAGCGGAACGTTGCGAAGAAATTATGCAAAATGAACACTCTGATTGGAAAGTAACAATGAAAAAAACATCTGACTAAGGAGGTTAGTATGCCAGCACTTACCGACTATCACATTTTTATCAGTCACGCATGGAGATACGGTCAAGAATACACTAGACTCATAAATCTTTTAGATAACGCTCCCAACTTCTCATATCAAAATTTTTCTGCGCCTAAAGATAAACCTTTGCTCAATTTGGATTCCAGCGATGTTCAAACAACTACTGAAATTAAAATGGCGATAATACGAAAAATTCTTCCATGCAGCTGTGTGCTTGTAATATCTGGGATGTATACGATGTATAGTCGTTGGATGCAGTATGAAATTGATACTGCAAGAACAAAAGGAAAACCGATTATTGCAATACGCCCCTATGGTGGAATGCGGATGCCATCTGCCGTTTCTGAAGCGGCTTCAGTGACAGTTGGATGGAATACAGATAGCATTGTATCGGCGATAAGGGCGTATCATCTATAATCATTTTTTAATCATTACATAGAGCATCTGCTTCTCACCGTGAAATTCATTTCTGTTATGGAATTGCGTATCACGGTGAGATTTATTTTTGCAATGCTTCTGCGATTCCCTCCATGATATACTCCGCGCAGGGCAGCGCGACAGAATTTCCAATCGTGGCATAGCGGCTGGAGCTTCGGATTTCCGCGCCGTCTGCGCCGTACTTTGTCCAGTCTGGCGGCAACCCCATCAAGCGTTCACTTTCCGCTTCGGTCGGATAGCGGATGCAGCCGGCAAGCGGATCGTCCTCATAATAATACGCGAACGCAGCCTGTTCGGACGCTAGAATAGTCGGAAAGACATTTGTGCGTTTTCCAAAGCTCCGGATGAACTGTTGCCGATTTCGGTTCGCGACTGCTCCGCGCATTTTGAATCCGTAAAAGGGTAGGATAACGGGTATCTGCCGCCCTGCTTCAAGAGAAGCGCCTCTATGATCTTCGGCGGCGGGCAGCCCACCCGCGCTGCAAATCCGAGAATCCGTGTGCATTGACCGGGCGTTAAAAAGTATTTCTGAGGCACGGTGTCCTGTAAAATCTGCCACAACAAAGATTCTTTCTCGGCGCGCGAGTTTGGGCTTCGACCAATACTGGGCGTCCAGGACACGCCATGCCAGATCACACCGTCGCCCTCGCACCACTCCGGCATCTGCCCAGTGTCCAGAATCAGGCATTGAAACCTCGGCGCCCGCAAAGGATTTGAGTACGGCAAGATAGTCGCGTTTATCGCTTGATAGCATAGCTCCAATGACGTTTTCCCAAACAACGATAGCTGGATATAACCCTCCACTGGCATCCCTCATTTCCTCGATAATACGAATTGCATGATAAAACAGGCTGGATTTTGCGCCCGACAAGCCATCGCGCGGGCCGATGGATGATAAGTTTTGGCATGGAGAGCCAAATGTAATGACATGGACGGCGGGAATTTTTCCGCCGTCCAGCTTTGTTATATCACCCAAATGCTCCATCTCCGGGAAGTGGCGTTTTGTGATAGAGATTGCGTCCGGCACAATTTCACTCGCCCAGACAGGCGTGATGCCGTGTCTGCTTGCCGCCAGAGGGAACACGCCGATTCCATCAAACAAACTCCCCAACGTAATTGTCATACTAAATTTTCTCCCGGCGTCGTCGTCATCAATTTGTATAACTCCGTTTCTCTCGGAATCGTGTTGACGAAAGGCACGATGGAGCCGCCCATGCGCAGCAGGCCATGACCAGCTTCGGCGTTCGTGATATAGCTGAGCTGCGTATCGGAAATGTGAAGCAGCTTCGACAGCTCTGCGCGGTCGG